>Ga0272441_10012034_pt1 | contig 12724 bp, 11 predicted proteins | sample SSMProp6N_FD_193582 | JGI IMG/M metagenome (GOLD analysis project Ga0272441, IMG submission 193582) | Marine sediment archaeal communities from Little Sippewissett salt marsh, Falmouth, MA, United States - SSM-Prop-6N | ecosystem: Environmental > Aquatic > Marine > Wetlands > Sediment ...
CCCGCAGGGGACGTACCCCACGCAGTTCGACCTCGACAACGCCTCGTCCTACGGGGAGAACAACTCCCCTATCGTCCGCTCCGTACGCTGCTGCCGCCCCTGCGCCGCGCAATCGACGGCATGGGGAGCGAGTTCGTGGCAGAACGTGGGCTACAACAAGACCCACTTCACCAACTACGGCACCTGGTGCTCGTCGGGATTCTTCGTGAGGCAGCTCGATATCGACGGCTACAGCGCAGCCGGGGGCGGCAACGGACCGATCGTCGGCAAGGCCGACTGCTGTCGGATGAGCGATCCCTCGCTGCAGTCCTGGGGGGAGTCGTACTGGTTCACCGTCGGCGGCCTGGAGAGTCACAACCCTCTGCGCGCGTGGTGCCCAGCGGGGAGCTTCATCACCCAACTCGACTACGACGGCGGCGCCCCGATGGAGGGACCGTACGTGGCCGCTTGTCGCTGCACGCGGCCGGATTAGTAGACCTCAACACCTTCCCAACAACCGTGAGAGCTCCCCGTGTGTGGGGAGCTCTCATCCTAGCGGCGCTGGTGCGCACGCACGGCCATCGTCAACGGGAGATCGCTCTAGGCATTTTGCCCCCCGCGGCGAAGGAGAAGCAGGGCGCCCGGTCGGCCGGACCGGGCGCCTTCCCTTCTCGGCGTCACGCAGCTGCCAGATCCCTACAGCTCGTACAACACGTCCGCGGGGTATCCGACCCCGCAGCCGCAGCAGGGACAGTGGAGTTCGCCGAGTGCCTCGGCGTCGATGTCGTGAATGAAGTGTTCTGGGAGTTCCTCGCTGATGTTCTGGTCGTACTGGGCGTTTGGACCACAGAACGAGTACGGCATGTCGCAGCCGGTGGGCAGCGCCCCACCGTTGGCGAGGATGTACTCGAACATCCACGAGGCGAAGTACTCGTACGGCAGCCCCTTCTCCTGCGCCCGCACACGGCGCATGAACTCCGCGTACGCCTCCACTTGACGGCTGTGATCCGCGAAGAACGGAATGGTGGCGCCGACCTGATTCATCAGACTCAGGATCCCTGCCCTCGCCGCCGAATCCTTGCAGAAGCAGTTGATGTAGTAGCGGATCCGCGCGACCTCCAACTCGTAGCAGTAGAAGTCCAACAGGGAGTTGTACGACGGAACCGGCCAGCTGTCGGTGAGACCGGGCGGGGGCGGGGGCGCCGACGCTGGGTAGTACTGCTGGAAGTACGCACTCCATGAAGCCTTGCTGTCGAGCACCGAGAGATCGACGCCGGGGCGGTTGTCAAGGCCGAAGTATGTGCCTCCCCAGGTCATCACAATCGTGTCCCCGTCGGCCGTGACCCGTGCCGGGTTCTGCACCTGCGCATCGGGACCATCTAGGCGCAGGCAGATCAAATGGCCGAGGCGCTCCTGGCCGATGAGCATCAGAAGATCCTTCTTCTCCTGCAGCGTCATCGCCTGCCACTCGACCTCCGCGGCGGCGAGGTACGTGTAGTATGCCGGAGGTGGCGGGTAGCTGTCGCGACAGACCGAACCAGCGGCATCGATGCACTGCTTCGCCCGGAGCACGCGATCCGACACCTCGTCCTCGGAGACGCGGGATGGGCAGTCGCATTCCTCATCGGGACAGCCTTCCTCCGCAGTGCCCACGGCGATGATGTCCTCACACGGCAGCGACAGCGAGATCGGGCAGGCGTGGTATCCCGATGCCGTCGGCGTGTACGTCACCGACAGCTGCGAGGAGCTGCCGGGAGGAAGCTGTAGCAGGGTGGGCGTGACGGAGAACTCAGGGCAGTTCTCGGCGGCCGCTACCGACAGAGAGGTCTGCCCGGTATTGGTCACCGTGACCTGTTGCGTTGCCGACGTTCCCACGGATACCGTCCCGAAGTCAAGGCGGGTCGGGGTGACCGAGCACCCGGGAACCAGCGGAGGAAGCCCGAGATGGATCTTGAGCACGACCCAGCCCTCATCCACCGTCGTGCAGCAGCCCAGCGACACATCGAATCCGATGACGAACAGGAAGGTCATGCACGGCTCGAGGAAGACGTCGAACGGATCCGAGGAGCGCAGACGCTTCTTGAACTCCATGATGTAGCCCCGCGGGCTGCGGCTCCAGCCCACTGCAGCGAAGGCGTCCTGAGAGGGATCCAGCTCGAACAGGTCCGGGACACGGTAGAAGTAGTCGATGCCCGTACCCGCAGCATGACCGCCGTCCTCCTCGGCGATCACGATGTCGTCGCCGGCGTTCCAGATGATGTTGTCCCCGTTGTCGATGAACCCCCAGCCGCTGAACGTTCCGTCGTACTCCGCGCGAACGCCGTACTCCACGGCACAGGCAAGCTCCTGGTCGTCGTGCATGAGGTAGATGTCGGTCCAGATGCTGTCGCCCGCCTCCGTGCGGATGAGCTTCCTGGCGTGGTACGCGTCGTCCCACGCCGATTCGATCTCACCGTCGATCTGCGGCAGCGACTCGACGTACGGAACCTCCCCCGCCGATCCGATGATCGTGATCATCTCCGGGGCCACAGCCGCTTGCCCGAAGAGTGTCGCCAGCCCGAGCACCATCAGCAGCCCCATGCCCCATTGCCGCCTCGGCGTTTCCTTACCCATCGTCCCTCCTGACTCCTTGATCTTGCCTGTTTGGCTTTCCCGCGACGTGTTATACGATAACAGCGAGTAGGGACTTGCGGCAAATACCCTGTGTCGGTTCGACTGCCCGCGGTTCTCGCGAAGGACGCCTCCGGCGCGCTGTCCCCTGCGGGCTTGCTGGTCTGGGACAGGCGGCTCACGGAGTTCTCGTCGGCTCTGGGATTCCGGTGTACAGACTACTGCCAGCTCACGTCTTCCACGTCTGTGATGGCGAGCAGGTTCGCCGTGGGATCGGCCTGTGTGGCAGCGCGGCGCGTCCGCAGGTAGAAGGTCAGGGATAGCTTCCCCGTAGCTTTGTCCGCACGTGCGGCCAGGCGGACCACTCGCAAGCCCGTCTTGGCGAACTCCCGTCGGCACTGCGCCTGAAGCTCCTCAAGCTGTTCCACACGGCCGCCGACGACGACCGAGTGGTAGTTCACCGTGGGCATCCTTTGGGTCAGCCAAGCGAGCACCGTGAGAATACATACGGCGCCCCCGGTGCTCACCACTGCGAGCCCGAGGAGCCCCTGACCGACGAGGATCCCCAGGGCTGCGACGAACCAGACGCACGCGGCCGTCGTCAGTCCCCTGACGATCTCGCGCGACTTCACAATGACCCCAGCACCGAGGAAGCCGACTCCTGTGACGATCCCCGCCACCGCGCGACCTGCATCGGAGCCTTCCCCGAGCGATTCCGACGCGATCATGATCAGTGCGGATCCGGCACAGACAAGAATGTGCGTGCGCAGCCCCGCCGGACGTCCATGGATCTGTCGCTCGAACCCGATCAGCCCTCCCAGCAACACCGCCACGAGAAGCCGGAGAAGCGCTGAGAGCGGAAACAATGTCACGCCGGATCCTCCCAACAAGCTGGATAGCCCATACGATGGGGCGTCAGGGATTCGCTGACGCCCCACCGTGAGCCCTCCCGAGTCCCGTGCCTTCTTCCGAGATCACGACATCCTACACCAACTCGCCCTAGGCCGGTCCGCTGCACGTGGCAGTCCGCGCTCTCCGGAGCTCCAGATCGCGCGACATCAGCCACAGGTTGCATCATCCGCCTCCCTCCCATGCAAGACGTCGGCTAGTGCGGGGCGCGCCGATCGTCGAGAGCCGGCTCCACGCCCTCTCGGGACGGCGTGAGGTACGGATCGTAGAGGACAAGATTGTGGTGCACGCCCGCATCGAACACGACAACGCTCTCGACGGGGGGCGTCGCGAGATGGAAGACGTCATCGCCCCAACCGACCAGGACGCCATCGGACCGGAGCGCAAGGTTGTGATAGGTTCCCGCGCTGATCGCCACGAAGCCGCCCCCTTCGGGAACGTCGCTCTCCCCACGGTAGTTGCTGCCCCAGGCGACGATCGAACCATCTCGACGCAGCGCCAGGGAGTGATCCCCGCCCGCGGCGATCGCTACGAAGCCCCCGCTGCGCGGAGCGTTCGTCTGTCCGTCATCGTTCCTGCCCCAGGCAACAATCGAGCCATCAGCGCGCAGCGCCACGCTGTGGAATCGCCCTGCAGCGACGGCAACGAAGTCCGCTCCCTCCGGCACATCGCATTGCCCGAAATCGTCCTTCCCCCAGGCAACAACCGAGCCGTCGGCGCGTAGTGCTAGGCTGTGGTAGGTCTCCGCGGAAATCGCGACAAAATCGAGACCCTCGGGGACAGTGGTCCGTCCGTCCGCGTCACGCCCCCACGACACGAGCGATCCATCGCTGCGCAGAGCCACCGCGTGGTAGCCGCCGGCAGCGATGGCGCTGAACCCTTTTCCATAGGGCAGATCGAGTTGCCCGAACGCGTTGTCTCCCCAAGCGGCTAAGGCCCCGTCGGCGCGAAGCGCCAAGCTGAAGTACACCCCCGCGGAGACGGCAACGAAGTCGCCACTCAGCGCGTCCGCTTGCCCGAAACGGTTGTAGCCCCACGCCGCCATCTCGCACGCGAACCCGGGAAGCGACAGCAGGAGGAGCGGGACGAGCCACGGCGTCGTTCGCCGCAGCAGCCAGCATCTCTGCTCACGACGCATCCGTAGCACGCTCCCCCCAAGCACGTGCGATCAGCTCTGCCGGCGGCTTAGCCGTGGCCAGACTCACCGCGACGATCAGTAGCAGGCTCGCTCCCATTCCCGGGAGGAAGCCGTGCACACCGAACGGCGAGCCCAGGATCATCCACGCCAGCGTCACCGTGAGACCTCCGACCATCGATGCGAGCACACCGTGGCGCGTCGCCCGCTTCCACGTCACCCCGAGCACCACCGGCCACAGACACACGGAGGCGATCGCCGACCACGCGAACGCCGTCAGCACCAACACGAGTGCAGGAGGGCGGAGGGCAATCCCGAGCGAGATCAACCCCACCCCCGCGCTGACCCACCGGCTGGCACGCACCGCCTGCCGCTCCGTCAGCGGCCGGCGCAGTCCCTTGGCCACGAGATCCTCGACCAGGGCTCCCGAGGTGATGATGAGGACTGCAGCGAACGTTGACATCCCCGCCGCGATGACCCCGGCGAGGAACAACGCCGCCGCCCACGGGGGAAGGACCGCTTTGCTCAGTGTCGGGATGGCAAGATCAGGATGCGCCAGCCCGGGGTGCAGCACGCGCGCGGCCGACCCCAGAAGGTACGGCAGCAACGCCAGGCAACCGCCCAACGACGCGACCACCACACCGACACGCAGGACCCGCACCGAGCGGATGGAGTAGAAGCGCACAAGCAGCTGCGGCATGCCCCATACACCGAAGCTCACGATCAGCGAGAACGACACGAGCCCCGCCCAGCCCCACGCACCAGGGGTGTGCACTAGACCTGGGTCCGCGCTTCCCAGACGGCTGACGAGGCTTGCCAGACCATCCGCGGCGCGCAACGTGTACGCGGTGAGCAACACCAGGCCCGTGCCCATGATCCAAGCCTGGAAGAACCCTGTCCAAACGACCGCGGTGTACCCGCCCCAGGCCACGTAGAGGACGATGATCGCTCCTGCGAGCAGCACGCCAGCCATGTAGGGAAGCTCCATCAACACCTCGAACGCGTTTCCCATCCCCTTCAGGATGCTCACGTTGTAGATGACGAGGAAGACCGCGATCGCCACGGCCGACACGATGCGCGCCTCGCGCGATCGGAAGCGCTCCGCGAGGAAACCCGGGACCGTCATCGTTCCAAGCCGTGCTGTGAAACGCCGGAGCCTGCGCCCGAGAACGATCCACACTAGGGTGATCCCCACGAGCACGTTGATCGCTCCGACCCACAGTGTCGCCAGGCCGTAGCGGTAACCGAAGCCGCCCCCCCCGATGATGAGCACCGAGGAGAAGTACGCGGCCACGTACGAGAGGGAGGTCACCCAGGGCCCGATCCGGCGCCCACCGAGGAAGAATTCCTCCCGGGTCGAGGGACGACGCGACGCGGCAGCCCCAATCAGCAAGAGCAATCCCATGTACGCAGCAAGGATCAGGGCGTTCACGGCGACAGCACTCACCGCTCGTTGCCCCCCCGAGGGAAGGACCACACGGCCCAGGCGGCAGCGAGAAGGACGCTCGCGCCGGCGACAACGACCGCGGCGAATGTCAACCAGGGCATGCCAAACGGCGCCATCGTGCACCTTCCTCGCGAACGGAGATGGCGTCGAGGATAGAGAACGACGCGACGACGATCAACTCCACCCGGCGCCGGGCCAGCGTTGACCCTGTGTGCCCGGATCAGTGATGATCCGCGGTCATGGCCGACGATTCGATCATCCAGGATGGGGGCCGCGATACGGCGCTTGCCGTGCGCCGCGTGCTGTCGGTGTGGTGGCCGCTGGCTGCCAGTTGGCTGCTGATGGCGCTAGAGGGGCCGGCGATCAGCGCGGTCGTCGCGCGCTTGGCGGATCCGGAGATCCATCTCGCCGCGTACGGGGGTGTGGTCTTCCCCCTGTCACTGCTCGTGGAAGCGCCGATCATCATGTTGCTCGCTGCGTCGACAGCGCTGAGTCGCGACATCGCCGCGTACCGCAAGATCCGTGGATTCATGCATGCCACCAGCGCCGTGCTCTCGTTGCTTCACATCCTGGTGGCGTTCACCCCGCTGTTCGATCTCATTGTCGTCGGCATCATGAAGCCGCCGGCCGAGGTGATTGCCCCCGCCCGGCTGGGATTGATGATCATGGTGCCATGGACGTGGACCATCGCCTACAGGCGATTCAACCAGGGCATCCTCATCCGCCACGGGCACTCCCTGTCTGTCGGCGTGGGTACAGCTGTGCGCTTGGCATGCAATGGCGCGGTCCTTGCGCTCGGCTATGCTGTAGGTTCGTTCCCCGGCGTCGTCGTCGCCACGGCAGCCACCATCGCTGGCGTCAGTAGCGAGGCCGCCTTCGTCGCACTGCGAGTCCGGCCCGTGGTACGCCGCGAGGTCCCGAGGGCCGCTGCCGATGGTGAGGAGCTGACCTTCCGCGCGTTCCTTCGGTTCTACATCCCTCTGTCGCTCACTTCGTTGATCCTCCTCGGCGCTCGCCCCATCGTCAGTGCGATGATCAGCCGTATGCCCGAGGCCCTGGCGTCCCTTGCCGTGCTCCCTGTGGTCACCAGCGTGACGTTCCTGCTGCGCAGCTTCGGTGTGTCGTACAACGAAGTGGTGGTGGCGCTGATCGATCGCCATGGGAGCACTGCCACGCTTCGCCGCGTCGCCCAGGCGCTGGGTTCCGCGACGTCGATTGCCCTGATGCTCGTCGCGGTAACTCCACTATCGCGAGCATGGTTCGGTGGGGTGATGGGGCTCTCCCCCGATCTCACCGCGCTCGCACGGGCCGCCGTATTGTTCGCCCTGCCGTTGCCCGCGTTCAGCGTCGCCCAGAGCTGGTACCAGGGGATCATCCTCCACGGACGGAGAACGCGAAGTGTGACCGAGGCCGTTGTCATCTACTTCGCCGTGAGCACAGCGCTGCTTGCCACAGGCATCGCACTGGGGAACGCTCCGGGCATCTACTACGGGGTGGCCGCGATGTCGTCCGGCGAGCTTGTCCGTACCGCATGGCTGGCGTGGAGAAGCCGCGGAATCCGAAGAGCCCTTTGGATACGTGATGCACGCCGTGTCCCCCGGGCTTCCGGCCTGTGAACCACGGTGGGCGTTCCAGGAGGTGGCGATCCATGCCAGACGAGGAGACCTACCTCATCAAACTGACGCTCGTGCGCCATGAGCTTAGGGAGCACGCATCACCCGCTGAAGCGGCCGTGTTCCGGGAGCACTTCGAGCGGCTTCGGTGGGAGCGCGATCAAGGCCGCGGCTTGCTCGCTGGGCCTTGCCTCGACGGCGCGTTGGGCGTCATCGTGTTCCGCGCCCCGTGCGAGGTCAAGGCGCGTCGCTTCATGGAGGACGATCCCACCGTAGCCGCCGGTCTCATGCGTGCACAGCTTCATCCGTTCCGCGTCTCGCTCGCCGCGTGGCAAGACACCTAGGCACACGGCCTGCAGTGCAACCTCAGGCGAAGCAGCCCGCAAGCCTCGCACTCGGGGCGGACCATCCCCTGATCAGCCGCTGCACACGTCAGGGATCACGACATCGAGCGCAGCTTCCGCGATGTTGTAGGCGTATTCGCGGATCCGTAGGCAACTGTCGAGCACGATACTCAGTGCGCGTGCGCTGTCCTCGCTGAGTTCAGAAGCTCGAACTGCATCCAGATCGTACAGCTCATCGGCCTGCCGGCGGCGCGCGAGGACATCGTTGGCGCCTTCATGATCGCGAGCGAGGAACGCCCGGACCGCTTCGGCCAGCACCCTCTGAGATGCTTCGGCTGTCTCTCGGATCTGCCCGATGAGCGGATTCGGCAAAGGCCGGGAAAGCGCGAGGCTCGCCTCGGACACCTTCGCCGCATGGTCCGCTACCCGCTCCAACTGCTTGGCCACATTCAGGTAGTAGAGGAACTGCAGCTTGGTTAGCTGCGTTCCGTCAAGGATCGCAAGGTCGCGGAGAAACAGGCTGAACTGCCGCTCCACGAGGAGCACCAAGCGATCGACGTCGCTGTCCCTTTCCACAACATCGCGGGCAAGCAGCTCGTCGCACGCTGCGACTGCGTTGACCGCATCGCCCAACATGGACGACGCCATGTCGAAGATCCGCTCGAGGCTGCGATTCGCGGGGAAGTCCTGCGCCTTGAGCACCGAGCTGAGGACAACGGTGTCCTGTGTCTCATCGAGGATCTCCAAGCCGACCAGCGATTGCGTGATCTCGCGCACCATGCGCCGCTTCTCTGGACCGATGCGCGTTCCCGCGACATGGATGACGTCATAGCCCATGATGTATCGGGCGAACAGCTCCCGTTGGACCCGCTCGAAGCTCCAGTCACCGAGCGTCACATGACACTCATTGGCCGCTTTCCTGCGTTCCGGCAACACCAGCAGCCCCCCGGAGTCCGTCGGCACAAGGGTCAGTATCGATTGCCCTCGGATCCCCATTTCCATGGCCCACCGTTTGGGCAGCGTGACGAAGAACGTGGTCCCCCCTGTGACCTGTACGCTCCGTTGATACATCGCGGCTCCTTCGGTATATATAGATCGTCGCGGATTGTATAGTGCTGGGATGAGTCGGGCAACCATCGGCGTGGATCTGCCTTTTGCACATCTCGCGTCGCTTCGGGATCCAAGTTGCACGTCTTGCGTCGCTTCCGGATCTGACGCGTGGAGAGAGGATCGAGCGATGAAACGGGTGACGCTGTGCGTCGTCTACCGACCGGACGGAGAGCCTGAGGTGCTCCTCGGGATGAAGAAGCGCGGCTTCGGGGTGGGGAAGTGGAACGGGTTCGGGGGGAAGATCGAGCCCAACGAGTCGGTTCGACAGGCTGCCGTCCGCGAGTTGCGCGAGGAGTGCGGACTGCAGGCCGCCCCCGAGGACCTCGAGGATCGCGGGACACTGAGGTTCCGCTTCCCGCATCACCCGGAGTTCGATCACTTCGTCCACGTGTTCCTCACCTCACGCTGGCACGGCGAACCGGTGGAGACGGCTGAGATGCGCGCCGCGTGGCACCCGCTCCACGACCTCCCGTTCCACGCCATGTGGGACGACGATCGATACTGGCTGCCCCTGATCCTCGCTGGGAAGCGCATCGAGGCCGAGTTCACCTACAACGCAGACAACGAGACGGTGGACACCGCATCGATCCGGCTTCACGGAGAGCCGTAGTCTGGCGCACGAACCGTTGGGTCGCACGCCGATAGCACCGCCCATCCGCGCCAGCGTGTAGAATCGCGCAGATACCGGCAGCGCAGCACCGGGACGGGAAGGGACGACATGGTTGAGCAAACGGTGATGGAGAAGATTGTGTCGCTGTGCAAGAGGCGCGGGTTCGTGTTCCAGTCGAGCGAAATCTACGGAGGCATTGGCGGTTTCTGGGACTACGGCCCCTTGGGTGTGGAGCTCAAGCGAAACATCAAAGAAGCATGGTGGCGGGAGATGGTCACGGGCCATAACGAGACCGTCGCGCCGGCGGGGGCGCCATCCACGTATGACATGGTCGGCCTGGATACGACGTTGATCATGCACCCGCAGGTGTGGAAGGCCAGCGGTCACTTCGATCTGTTCTACGACCTCATGGTCGATTGCCGGACGTGCAAGGCGCGATTTCGCGCCGATCATGTGGACGACCTCCGGTGTCCACGCAAGCCAAGCAAAGCTCCAGGAGAGCACGACGAGTGCGACCTCACCGAACCGCGCGAGTTCAACCTGATGTTCAAGACCTACATCGGGGCGCTGCTCGATCCCTCATCGGAAGCGTACCTTCGTCCGGAGACCGCTCAGGGGATGTTCGTCAACTTCAAGAACGTGCTGTCCACAACACGGGTCAAGCTGCCGTTCGGCATCGCGCAGATCGGCAAGAGCTTCCGCAACGAGATCACGCCACGGAACTTCATCTTCCGTTCCCGCGAGTTCGAGCAGATGGAGATGGAGTTCTTCTGCACCCCAGAAAGCTCCGCCGACTGGTACGCGTTTTGGCGTGACCGTCGCGTTGCGTGGTACGAGTCGCTCGGCTTGCGCTCTGAACGTCTGAGGCTGCGAGAGCACGGGCCCGCCGAGCGCGCCCACTACTCCTGCGGAACCGCAGACATCGAGTACGCCTTCCCCTTCCTTCCCGACGGTGAGTTCGGCGAACTCGAAGGGGTCTCGCACCGCGGGGACTTCGACCTACGAAGCCACATGGAGGGGAAGCTCATCCGCGAAGGCGATCAGCTTGTCGTCGAGCGCGACGAAGACGGCGCCGTCCGCCACCAGGGCAGCGGCAAGGATCTATCGTACTTCGACGACACAACACAGAAGAAGCTCGTGCCCCACGTGATCGAGCCTGCCGCCGGGGCGGACCGTGCAGCGCTCGCGTTCCTGTGCGAAGCGTACGACGAGGACGCGATACCGGACGAGAAGGGTGCCGCTCAGGAGCGGATCGTACTGCGTCTCCACCCACGACTGGCGCCGATCCAGGTTGCCGTGTTCCCGCTGGTCAAGAAGGATGGTATGCCAGAACTCGCCCGCGAGCTGTATGCGGAGCTCAAGGGGGTCTGCACCGCGGCCTACGACGAGAAGGGATCGATCGGGCGACGCTACCGTCGCCAAGACGAGTCAGGGACTCCATTCTGCGTAACGGTTGACGGACAGAGCATCGAAGACGCCACGGTCACCGTCCGTGACCGTGACACGACGAACCAGCAGCGGCTGCCCTCCTCGCAGCTGGTCGCCTTCGTACGGGAGCAACTGCACTTGGCATAGGCCTGCGCGGTGGAGAACGCCCTCCAACCTGCTTCGTGCAGGGTCGGCTATACTCTACCGGTTCATCGATCAAGGAGGCATGATGAGGCGTGTTGGGTTGCTGTTCGTGGCCGTACTGTGCGGGTTCGCCCTGATCGGCGTGGGAGCCGCTCGGCTACAGCTCGATGCCACGGTCTACGACTTCGGCAAGGTCGTGTACGGGTACAGCTACTCCCACGCATTCCTCGTCACCAACGTGGGGACAAGTCCGCTGACGATCTCCAATCTGTCGCCATTCTGCTCCTGCACGACGGCGACCATCTCACAGGACAGCATCCTGCCGGGACAGACGGCGGAGCTCAGGGTCACGCTGGACACCGCCAAGCTCAGCCGCAACGCGGGATCACAGACGAAGCTGATCCTGGCGAAGACGAACGACCCCGCCAGTTCCAGCGTCTACCTGGAGATCCTCGCTGACATCGTTCTTGATCCGCAGCCGTACCATCTGTCGACCAATGCACTGCACGCAGCGTTCTACGTTCTCTTCGATCTTCGGGAGTCCGACGCCTACGTGGCGGGGCACCTGTTCGGCGCCATCAGCATCCCATACAGCGATCTGGGCAGCTGGTCGGCGCGACTCCCCCGCGCCACCCGGCTGGTAGCCTGCGATGCCGCCGGCGAGGTCGCCCTACAGGCGGCATTCACGCTCGATCGCGCAGGGTTCGAGGCGGAAGCGCTCGCCGGCGGGCTGCTGGCGTGGCAGCGCCAGTACGGCGGTCGATACCTCACCGGCGCTGTGGCAGGGACGCCCACGGCTGCGAGCGGCACCAGCGATCTGCAAGTGACCGCGCAGACGCTCAACAGCCAGTTCTACGTCCTGATCGACTTGCGATCCGAAGGGCAGTTCCAGGCCGGCCACCTCATGGGGGCGCTGCACGTGCCCGGCGACAGCCTGATGGCGTGGATCGCAGCCTCTTCCCTGCCTTCGGATGCGACCATCATCCTGTATGGGGACGACAGCCACGCGAGCGACCAGGCCGCGCAACAGCTCCGAAGCCACGGCTACGCCGCGGCGTTCAGCCTCCTTGGAGGCCTGAGAGACTGGATCGCGGAGCACGAAGACCTGAGACACCCGGAACGATCGCGCATCCTGGAGGGATCTGTCTAGCACGGCCGTCCTCGGCCAGCAGTACCGCGCTCCACGACAACACGAAGGATGAAAGAAACGAGCGGCGCGGACCGTACAGTCCGCGCCGCGAGCATCTTCGTACGAAGTATCCCGGCGTTTGCCGGGGCCCACCACTTACCGCTTCTTCGCCTTCTTGGCCACCGTCTCCTTGAGGTTCTTCCCAGGCTTGAACGCGGGGACGACCTTGGCCGGAACCTTGAACTTCTGGCCGCTCTGTGGGTTGA
>Ga0272441_10012035_pt1 | contig 12724 bp, 13 predicted proteins | sample SSMProp6N_FD_193582 | JGI IMG/M metagenome (GOLD analysis project Ga0272441, IMG submission 193582) | Marine sediment archaeal communities from Little Sippewissett salt marsh, Falmouth, MA, United States - SSM-Prop-6N | ecosystem: Environmental > Aquatic > Marine > Wetlands > Sediment ...
GATCTGGTGCTGTTGCTTCAGCGCCTCGATCAACTTGGTGATTTCCTCGGCCGAGAGCGGCGCGATCTGCCGGAAGCTGGGGATCTCCTCTTCTTTCTCGGCCGCGGGCCGGTTGTCGAGGGGGCCCATGCGGCTTTCGACGATCGCGACGGCGACCTTGCCGAAGAGTGGGAAGCGTTTCACGGACTCGATCGAAGAGGGCGACCGGGTCAGTCCCAGGCTCAGCGCCGCGACCAGACTGACGCAGAAGGCGGCGAAGCACGCCGCCAGCGTGAGGAGTCGCCGGCGCCAGTTGCCGAAGAGCGTGCGAATCATTGCGAGACTCCTGTGATAAGTGTGTCGTTCGAATCGTCAATGCGCTTGCCGGCGGCGCGCGTTGTGGCTATGTCGTCGGCCTGGCGCGTGTCCGCCGCTGCGCAGGCGTCGAGGTATTCTTCTTCGTTCTTCTCGCGCAGCCGTTCGACGGACTTGCGCTTCCGCGCGGCCTCGGTCAGTTGGCGGCGGATTTTCTCGGTTTCGTGCGAAGCTTGCGACAGGGCCTGCTGCTGACGGGTAATCTGCCGCTGCGTCATGGCAAGCGCTCCAATCTGTTCGCGGAGCTTCTTGTGATCGAGCGGTCCCCGTTGGGTTTCCCGGATGCGCTCTTCCCACTGGGCGGCGTTGTTCAGCAGGGCGCTCAGTTGCGCACGGAGCCGCTGCTCCACGCCTTCGGCGCGGACGAGGTCGTGCCGGATGCTGCGCTCCCGCTGCCGCGTTGCGTCATGGAACGCCTGGAGTTTGAAGTGGAATTTGCGCATTTCAAGTGGCTCCCGCCAGTTCCGGCGTCTGCGAGGCCATCATGTGAACGAGTCGGTCAATATCCCGATCCATGTCCGATGTTTCGCTCGGCGCCTGGCGGCGAAACCCGTCCATCATGCCGCGCATCGAAACGGCATAGTCAATCTCGCGGTTCGAGCCTTTTTTGTAGGCGCCGATGTTGATCATGTCCTCGGCCTCGCGGTAGGTGTAGGCAACCGACTTCATCCGCTGTGCCGCGCTCATGTGCTGAGGAGCGACAATGGCGGGCATCGAGCGGCTGACGCTTTCGTGGATGTCCACGGCGGGATAGAAACCGCGCGAGGCCAGCTTGCGCGAGAGGACGATGTGTCCGTCCAGAATGGCGCGCACCGCGTCGGAAAGCGGTTCGTCGGCGTCGTCGCCTTCGACGAGAACGGCATAGAACCCCGTGATGCTGCCGTGACGATTGCGGCCGGCGCGTTCGAGCAGCTTCGGCAGTTGCGCGAACACGGAGGGCGTATAGCCTCGCGTGGTCGGCGGTTCGCCGATGGCCAGGCCGATCTCGCGCATGGCCGTCGCGACGCGCGTGACCGAATCCATGAGGAGCAGCACATCGTGGCCCTGGTCGCGGAAGTACTCGGCGATGGTCGTGGCCACGAACGCGCCTTTCAGGCGAACCAGTGCGGGCTGATCCGAGGTGGCCGCGACGACCACGGAGCGCGACAGGCCTTCGTTGAGGTTGTTCTGGAGGAAATCCTGCACCTCGCGCCCGCGTTCCCCCACGAGGGCGATCACGTTGACGGCGGCCTTGGTGTGCTTGGCCACCTCGCCGAGCAGTACGCTCTTGCCGACGCCGCTTCCGCCGAAGATTCCGACCCGCTGTCCCTTGCCGCAGGTCAGGAGCGTGTCGATCGCGCGAATGCCCGTGGGCAGCGGCTCCACAATGCACGGCCTTTCCATGGGGCAGGGGGCCTGGCCGTGAACTTCGCGTTCGTCGGCGGCGATAATCGGCCCTTTGCCGTCAATGGGGCGGCCCAGGCCGTCGAGCACCCGGCCTCGGATCCCGTCGCCGACGCGCACCGTCAACTGGCGGCCGTGCGACACGACCTCGTCGCCGTGCGCGATGCCGGTCATGTCGCCCAGGGGCATCAGAAGGGTCCGATCGTCTCGGAAGCCTACGACCTCCGCGATGACGGCGCGCTTGCCGTCGGGCGAGCGGATCTCGCACATCTCGCCCACCGAGGCGGCCGGTCCCCGAGACTCGACCACCAGGCCGATAATCTTCGTGACGCGGCCCAGCCACCGGTAGGGCTTGGCGCTCTGGACGCGTCGGATGAAGGGTTGGAGGCTCATGCGGAGACCTCCGTGTCGTCGGCGTTGGCCGTCCCGACTTGTCCGAGCAGGCCGGCGGCGATCTCCTCGATGCGGGTTTCGAGGCGGCCGTCCAGCTTGCCGAAGTCGGTGTCGAGCACGCAGCCGCCCGGCGTGACGTCGGGCGACGGGTGCATCTCGATCCCGGCCTCCGAAAGCGTCGCGTACACGTCGGAGTTCTTGACGCGCTCGATGTCGTCAGGATGGAGCGCCACGCGCAAAACGCCGCGGCCCTCCGCTTCTTCGAGAAGGTGTTTCAGTACATTGACGATCGCGTCGGGATTCGCGCGAAGTTCGCCCATGATCACCTGCCGGGCAATGGCGAGGCTCAGTCCGATCGCGTCGTGCTGGAGGCTCTGGACGGCGGCTTTGTGCTCGTCCGTGGCGCGGCGCACCGCTTCGCTCATGGCGTTGACCACACGCAGCAGCTCCTCGCCGATCAGCGCCTTGCCCTCTTCCACGCCGCGCTGATGCGCCTCTTGGACGGCTTCGTCAAGCTGTTCCGGGGTGTAGGAGACCGCCGTCCGGATGCCGCGCGCATGCCTCGCCATGGCCGGGCTGAAGGGCGCCAACGGTTCCAGAACGTGCCGTCTCGCTTCGGCGTCGGATGTGCAAACCTGTGTGGGACTCATACCAGGGGATCGTCCTCAACGCTGGCCGTGCTGAAATTGACTTCGCCGGACTCCTCGAGCTCGCGGACGCTTTCGAGGATCTGCTGCTGAGCGCCCTTGACCTGCGAAAGGGGTTTGGGACCCAGCATCTCGATTTCTTCGTTCACCATCTCCTGCGCGCGGCGCGACAGGTTGGAGAATATCTTCTTCTTCAGTTCCTCCGAGGCGGTCTTCAGGGCCATTGCCAGCACCTGTGTGTCCACCGCCATCAGGACCTTGCGCATGTCGGCGTCGCTGACGGAAGTCAGGTCGTCGAAGACCAGCATCATCTCCTTGAGTTTCGAGGCCATTTCCGGGGCGTCCTCGGCGAGGCTGGTCATGATGCGGTTCTCCGCGTCCTTGCCGAGGAGATTGATGACGTCGGCGACCTTCTTGTAGCGCGACTCTTCGGGCGTGACCCGGCGCTCAACGCGGACGCCGGTCTTGCCGCGGATGGTCTCGCCGACCTTAACGAGCAACGCCTCGTCGGTCTGAGCCGTGCCGGCCATGCGCCGGACGATCTCGGTCTGCAGGTCTTGTTCGAAGAGCGCGAGGGTCCCTGAGGTCTGCCGCGGATCGAGATTGCTCAGGACGATGGCGGCCGTCTGAGGGTGTTCGTCGAGGAGAAGCTTATGGAGATCGCTCGGGTCGAGTTCCTTGAGCGGCTCGAAAACCTTCGCGGTGGCGTCGTCGAGGCCGATGTCGCGGAAGATCTCGCGCGTTCCGTCGCGGCCGACGGCCAGTTCCAGTCGTTCGCGCAGGGCGGTGGGCGTCGCCTGGATGCCGGCGTCGTCGCCCGCGTGAAGGCTGAATTCGGTCAGCACGACGGCCGCGGCGTCGGCCTGGAGCGCGCCGAGGTTGTTCATTTCCCGCGTGACGGCCGCCAGCTCGTCGTCGGAGAATTTCTTCAGGACCGATGCGGCCGTTTGGGAGTCCACGGCCAACAGTACGACGGCGGCTTTCTGTTTTCCTGTCAGGTCAGCCATTGCGTCGTCCCTTCCGCGTCGGGTCGTCTTCGTTGATCCACCGCTGCAACAGGCGCGTGGCGGTGATGGGATTCGATGCGATGATGTCTTTCACGCGTTCGCGGGCCTCGGCCTTGCCGTTGCCGTTGCCGCCGGGGCTCATGGAGAGCAGCGTGGCGGCGATGGCGGGCGACGTTTCGCCCGTGCCCGGAGCGGACGTTGCCGCGGCCCGGCGCGACGTTTTTCGGAGAGCGACGGTGACGAAAATAACGAAAAGAAGCGCCGCCCCGATGGACGATCCGTACCGGACGAGTTGAAGCACGTAATCGCGCTTGCCTGTCTCGGGAAGGGCGGCCGACGGGCCGCCGGCCGGCGGAGCGGGCTGGCGGAAGGACATGGCCGTGACTTTGAGCGTGTCGTTGCGCTGCCGGTCGAGCCCCACGGCCGCCGCGACGAGCGCTTCGAGTTCGGCATGCTGCTCGTCGGTGATCGTCGCTTCGTTGCCTTCGGCGTCGGTGAACGTCGGGTCATAGATGACGGCCACGTCGAGACGCTCGACGGCGCCGGGGGCCGTGAGTTTGTTCGTCAGAGTCTTCGGAACGCTATAGCTCGATTCGGACTCTTCCTTCGTCGAGCCGGCCCCCTGGGCGGCGTTCGAGTTCGTGGTTTCGGAGACGATCCTTTCGTGCGTGGCCACGCGGGAGGCCGCGTCGTAGGATTCCCGGGTTTCGGTGATTCGATCCATGTTCAGCACGGCGGCGACCTCGACTTCGGATCGGCCGGCACCGAGCGCGCGGTCGAGGATGGCCTGCGCCTTGCCGGCGAGGTATTCCTCGTAGGCCAGGCGGAAGCTTTGCGCATCATTGGCTTCCGCGCCGGTCGTGTCCGCCTGGGGAGAGCTCATCAGGTTGCCGGTCGCCGCATCCACGAGGGTCACGTTTTGCGGGTCGAGTCCCTCGACCGCCCCGGCGACGAGGCGTGCGATGGCCATGGCCTGGGACTTGCGAAGTGTTTCGCCCTCCCGGGTCTGCACGACGATGGACGCCGTGACGGGCTTCTGCTCCTCGGCGAACGGCGTCGCTTCGGGCATGGCGATCTGAACCTCGGCCCATTGGACCTGGCGCATGTGCATGATGGTCCGGCCGAGTTCGCCCTGGATGGCGCGTTTCTTCATCATCTGCTCCACCATGGGGCTTGGCGCCAGGGTGTTGCCTTCGAACATTTCCAGGCCGACCGGGCCGGAGGGCAGCAGTCCCTTGGCGGCCATGTCGAGGCGGGTTTCGTACTTCGCCCCCTCGGCAACCATCACGGTTCGGCCTCCGCCGGTGACGCGGTACGGAATCTTCGCTTCTCTCAGATAGGACACGACGGACGCCATGTCTTTCTCGTCCAGATCGGAGTACAGCATTTCGTAAGACGGGCGGCGCGACAAATGCACCAGGACGGCCGCGCCCGCGATGCCGGCCGCGAGCATTAGAAGGATGGTCGCCTTCTGATTGACGCCCAGCTTCTTCCACACCGACGCGAATTGCTCAATGAATTTGGACATCCGTTATTCCGTTTCTCTTAGGTGACGTCGTGGTCCAAACCTCACAGCGGCATGCTCGTGAGTTCCTTGTACGCCTCCAGCACCTTGTTGCGGACTTCCAGCATGTAGTTGAAGGAGATCTCCGCCTTGCCCAGGGCCAGCATGACCTGGTGGACGTTGTCCGTCTTGCCGGCGGCGAGCTGGGCGACCTGTTCGTTGGCCTGGACCTGCGCACGGTTTGCTTCCCGCGCGACGTCCGTGATGACTTTGACAAAGCCGTTGGCGCTCCTCTCGGTCCGCGCGGCGGGTTGGACGGAGGTCAGCGCCTCGGCGGGCTGAACGGCATGGATAGGGGATAGGCTCATGGCGGTCACCTGTTGCTGATGATTGTGAGAGCGTTGCGGAGCATTCCGCGATACGCCTTCAGGGCGGAAAGGTTGGCCTCGTACGCGCGTTGCGCCGCGACCATTTCGACCATTTCCTTGGTCATGTTCACGTTCGGGGTTTTGACGAAACCGTCGGCGTCGGCAAGGGGATGCTCGGGGTCGTAGACCATCTTGAAGGGCTCTTTGCTGACGTTTACGTTTGCCACTTCGACGCCGCCGACCCTTTCGGCGGGGTCGTTTCCGCTCTCCAGGGCGTCTTTCATGGCCGTAGCGAAAGTGATCTCGCGTCGCCGGTAGGGGCCGCCCTCAGGCGTGACGAGGCTGTTGGCGTGGGCGATGTTGCGCGCGATGACGTTCATGCGCTGTCGCTGCGCATTCAGGCCGCTTGCGCTGATGTCCATCGCCGACGTGAATTCGCCGTTGGCCATGTCGTATTTCCCTCAGTTCGTTACTTGGACTGAATCGCCGCTCGCAGCAGCCTCAGCTTGAACGACGCAATGTTGGCGAACGTGTTGTAGAGGACTTCGTTCTTGGTCATCCTGGCCACTTCGGTTTCGGTCTCGACGCCCGCTTCGCGCGCTTGCCGCACCTGAATCGGCTCTCTCTGAATGCGCTGGGGGTCCTGGCTCTCGACGGCCTTCCGGAGGCTGTCCGAGAAGTCGACGTCCATCTTGCGGTAGCCGGGGACTTCCGCGTTGGCGATATTGTTCGCGAGAAGCTTGTGCCGGAGCGCATACGCGTCGAGCATCTTCCGGGGAATGCTCAGGTCGTTGTCGCCGATCATCGTTCGCCTTGCCTCCAGCTTCGCCTTGAAGCTCCACAGCGTCTTGTTCTATAAGGACTTAGGGCATTCTTTCCGCCAGTGGTGAAATATTCGATGCGCTGACGGTATTTTCAACGACTTTCAGGCCCTTCAGGCCGTTATACCCATTTGCGCAAAGGGCGTGCCGGAAAGAATGGCGGGGAGGAGGGCGGGGTGGGAAGTATTTACCCAGTCGGGAGTTAGGGCCTCAACGCGAGAGTCGGCCGATTCGTCGAGATCGCCGGCGTCGCGGTAGCGGGAGAGCTTGTTGCGGAGGGTCCGGGTCGTGACCCCGAGAATCTCCGCGGCTTCCGTACGGTTCCCCTCCGTTCGCCTCAAGGTTTTGAGGATGAGCCACCTTTCGGCGTCTTCGAGGCTGAGTCCCACGCTGATGGGCAGTATGTCGGATCCCTCGGCCAGAGCCTGTATCTCGGCCGGCAGGTGTTCGCAGCCGACGGTCTCGCCGTTGGACAGGCTGACGAGCCTTTGGGCGAGATTCTTCAGTTCCCTTATGTTGCCGGGCCAGGCGTAGCGGTTCAGAAGGCCCATGGCTTCGGGAGTTATGCGGGGCGCGGTGCGTCCCGTTTGGTCGGCGAGGATTTTAATGAAGCCCTTGCTCAACGGCTCGACATCGCCTTTTCGGGCTCGCAACGGAGGAAGCATGAGGGGAATGACGTTGAGTTGCTCGTAGAGCGCTTGACTGAACGATCCGGCTGCAATCCGGGCGCGAAGGTCTTCGGCGGTTGTGGCAATCACGCGTACGTTGACGCGGACGGCGTCCTTGCCGCCGATGCGCCTGAAGCACCGCTCCCTCAGAACGACGGCCAGCTTTTCCTGGAGGGGGAGCGGAAGGCCGCTCACCTCCCTCAGCAGGAGCGTTCCGCCGTCGGCGAGTTCGAGACAGCCGATGCGCCGCTCGGGCGCGCCGGACACGGCGTTGGGTTCCCGGCCGAGCAGAAGCGCGTCGCCCGCGCGGTCGGGCAGGGCGGCGCAGTTGAGTTTGAAGAGCGGCATGTCGCGCCGGGGGCTGTGCTCGTGAATAAGCCGCGCCAGGGTTTCCTTGCCCGTGCCGTACTCGCCCTGAATGAGCAGGCACGCATTCGCCGTCGCGGCGACCTGGGCGGCTTCGCAGACGTGCAGCATTTGCGGATCCTGCGTAATGAAGTAGTCCTGCGCGCGCTCCACGGCGAGTTCATGCCGGAGGGTGTTCGTCTGCGCGATCAGGCGAAGTCGCTCTCGAAGCCGCGCGAACAGTACGGACATTTCTTCGCGGCTCGAAGGGGGCCGGATGCAGTCGTAGGCGCCGGCCTGAAGCGCCGCCGATACCGTTGCCGCGTCCAGCGCCTCGCTCATTAGAATCACCGCGCACGCCGGGGCGTATTCCCTGATGCGGCCGATCAGGTCGCCGGCATCCGGTTCGTGGAAATGAGCATCGAGGAAGACGACATCGGGCCTTTCGTTGCGTACGGCCTCCCATGCCTGGGCCGGCTCGCGCACCGCTTCGATTTGGCAGGAAGTCTCCGCGAGAAAGCTCCGGAGCGTTTCGGCCCGTTCCCGGTTCTCGTCGAGAATCAGTGCGTGATTGAGTCTCACGGCAATCTCCAGACCGGTAAGTGAAGGAGTGCGAGGCGCCGGGCGTCACTTGGCGGCGAGGCTGTCGGTTTCGGCCGGACCGGCCGGCGTTTGTCCGGTGCGTTCCGGCACGTGGGGGACGTTCAGCTTCCGGATGCTTTCCTCGTTCCAGAGCAAGCGCCATTTGACCTGGGCGGTCCACCATGAGGCCTCGGCGGCCCACGTCGTATCCTGTGCCTTGGAAAGCACGTTCGCATAGGCCGCGAGGGCGGCGACGTGGTCGCCGGAACGTCGGGCGCAGTTGCCCAGTTGCAGGAAGGCCCAGCCGACTTTCTCGGGGTTTTGACTGTTGTCGGCGATCCGCCGGTAGACCGGCGTGGCCCGCTCGTACTCGCCCAGGGCGAAGAGCATGTTCGCGTACTGTTCCTCGGCGCCGGGCACCGGTTTGGGGGGAACGTCCGCCGCGGTGTGCTTGAGGACGGGTTTCGGCGCCGGCGGTTCCGGCGTTTCCTCTGCGGCGGGAGCCGGGGTCGGGAGCGGAGCCGACTCGATGGTTTTCAGTTCCTCTTGCATGCGTTCAAGCCGTTCCATCTCGGCCTCGACGACTTCATGAAGCGCCGCCGCTTCGGCCGGGGCTTCTTCGCTCTCGGCCGCGAGGATGCCGGGGCAGCAGATGCTTGCGGCGAAGATCAGGATGAGCGCGAGGGAAGGGGCACGCGGGAAATCGCTCATGGGATCTCTCCAGCGTAGGCCATGGCCGCGGAGGCCGGGTCGTTGCGGCGGCGGTGACAGGTGCCGATCAGGCGAAGGGCCTCGGCGCGCTGTTCGTCTCCGCGGGACAGGCGCGCGGCGGCCTCGGCCTTCTCGAGGCACGGTTGGATTTGTTCGGCCGCCATGTGCGCGCGGGCGGCGATCATCAGGGCGTCCGGGTCGGTGTTGACGTCATTGCCCCACCGTGGATCGTCAAGCAGCGCGAGAACCGCCTGGGAGTCGCCCTGGTCGAGCCGATAGCGCAGAAGCGCGAGAAGGACAGGCCGCATTTCCGGCGAACGAATCGCCTCGGGCGACATCGTCTTCAACTTGCTCTCGACCATGACGTACAAATCCATTGCGAGATAAGCGCGGCAAATTCTTACCGGTAATGTGTCGCGCATCGTGCCGTCGGGGAAATTTTTCGCTGCCCCATGGTAGACCTCGAGCGCAGCGGCGCCTTTGCCTTCGCTGAGGTAGGTGTCGCCCAGGAGGTAGTAGGCGCGTTCCGCGGCCGTCAGCGAAGGGCTCTCCTCGATGATCCTCCTCAGTCGTGCCCTCGCTTGCTCGCACCGCCCGAGTTCCATCTGGCACCGGACGACCATGAAGCTCGTATCGCCGCGTTTGCTCGGCGCGGTTTGCGCGCGTTCCGCAGCGCGCAACTGGACAATCGCCTTTTCGTAGTCTCCCCGATCGGCCAGGCAGCGCGCGAGCATAAGGCGGGCCGTCGTGGCCTCTTCGCTTTGCGGGTGCTCGCGGAGGATTTCCTCGAAGACGGCCACGGCTTGGGAAGCCTTCCGTTCTTTCAGGAAGGTGTCGGCGATTTGAATTTCCGCCGCGGCGTGGTCGTCCGCCGTCGGGTGGGTATCCACGTAGGCGTAATAGCTTTCGCGGGCTTCGCTGTACCGGCCGACGGCCTGTTGACTTCGAGCAATCAAGAGTTGGGCGTCGCCGACGCTGTCCGACTGGGGATAGTTCTGATGGACGGTCGCGGCCATCTGGGTAGCCGCGGTGTGGAATCCCCCGGCCTGGTAATAGCGCGCGATGCCGATGTAGGCGCGGGGGGCTTCGGAGCCGGCGGGGTAGCGGAGAATGGCGCGCTGGTAGGCGGCCATCGCGCGTTCGCGCAGCTTGTTCGGCAAAGGTCCGTCCGTCAGGGTGTGCGTCGGCCCGACGGTGACGGACCTTTCGTCCACCGTTGCGTCAAGCCCCTGAGCGCCCGCGACGATTTCGATCGCTTCCAGAATATCCGTATTTTCCAGCGCGAGATTGAGGCGTCCCGTGAGATGACGACGCGCGACGTCGGAATGAAATTGCAGTTCGCGGGCGCTGGTCCGCGCGATGGCTTCCAGAATCTCGAAGGCCGACGCGTTGGTGGCGGCGATGTCGTACAAAAGGGCGTCTTCGCGGACGGTCCGCTCCAGGCGAAGGGTTTTCGTAACCACGCGGCTCGGAACGTTGGCGAGCGGGTCGGCGTCGCCGTCCCGGCGAGCCCAAACGCCCCGTTGGCGCGCCGCCACGATGCCCGTGACTTGGTTTTCCATTCGGCTCAGGCGCGACTCGAGATTTTCGAGCACCCGCTGCTCTCGTTCCAGATCGTCCACGATGCGCAGCGGATCGGCCGGCTCGTTCGACGGGGCCTCCACGCCCGCCGCCAGCGCCACGCCGAGAAAGAGAGCGACGATGCTGGAAGTTGCGGTCATGGCGTGCCTCCGGTATGCCTGTTCGAGCCGAGATCAATCTGCTGTTCCGCGCGGACCCGCTCGGCGACTTCGGCCTCGCCCTCGAAGGTCCGCCCGAGCGCGTAGTAGGCCTTTTCCAGGGTTTCGGCATCTTCGCCGGCGAGCCGCGCGCGCGATCCGATAATGCCATAAAGCACACGGCGCGCCTGCGCGTATTGCTCTTGCTGCATGAAAATGCGCGACAATTCCAGCGCCGAGCGCGCGTAGTAGGGGCTGCCCGGGAAGCTTTCGGCGACGACGCGGAAATGCTCCGCCGCGCCGTCGGGCATGTCGCTTCGAACCAGGGACACGCCAAGGCGGAAATGCGCCTGGTCCGACAGGCTGCCCGAGGGAAAGGCCTGGAGAGCGGCCCGGTATTTTTCGGCCGCGTCGCGGAACCGGCCCGCGTTGAAGAGGGCGTTGGCTTCGTTCAGTATCAAGGCGTAGTCGTCGTAGGTCCTGGGAATGGCCGGTTCTTGTTTCTCGACGGTCGCCGCGGGCGAGCGTTCGGTGCTTACCTGTTCCTTAAGGGAGTTCAGCGTACCGGTGAGTTGCCCCATCCATTCACGTTGCGTGCGCTCATAGCGATAGGAAATGGCCGCTCCCATGATAATCGCGGCGAGCAGCGCGGTGCCGATGAAAACGATTATCGCTCCGATGCCGGCGCCCACGGGCGACCGGTCGAAGCGCGGCAATGCGCTTGCCGGCCTTGTTGCGTCCGTCGTTGCCTGGTCATTCTCCGCGGCGTCGAGGACCGGTTCCGGCCGGTCATTCTCGTCGGTGTCTTGCGAAGCGATCGCTGCTCCGTCCTCTTGGGCCGGATTCGTCGTATCGGACTCGTTCGAGGGGGGCGCGACGGAAAACGCCTCCGGTACGGGAAGAGGTTCTTTGTCATTCGGCGTTCCCGGCCCGATGGGCGCTTGCGCGCTTTCCTCCTCAAGGGACGAGTTGTCTTCCGATATCGCGTCGGCCGATTCGGTTCCTTCCGATTTCGGAGTCTCTTCTTCCGGCTTTTCCTCGGCCTCCGTGCTCTCCTCCGTACGGGAGGTTTTCATTGTTTCTATCATGCGACGCTTGCGCGCGAGGATGGCCTCCACGGCGTCCTGGTACTCCTCTTCCTCGGCCTCGGCATCGGCAACGACGGGCTCGGGGGCTTCTTGGGAAATCTGCGCCGAGTCCGTCCCGGCGACGTGCTTGTCAATCGTTTCTTCTTCGGGAGAATGCTCGGCAGTGTCTTCGGCTACCCCCGGCGCGGCGCTGTCGTCAAGCCGCTCCGGCGAGGCCTTCGGGGCATTCTCTTTCTTGCTTGCCATCTCATTCTCCGACCGCAAAGGCGGCGATCCTCGACGAGGCGGACGCGTTGACTTTTTCAACAGGCCGTCCAAGTTTCCGTCGGGGTGCGGCGTGCCTGGCTTACGGGCCGACAGGGGTCGCAAACGGTGTGCCCTTCACGAATGGCATGGGCAAAACAAGGCTCAAGCGCTTGTGGCACCGGGTTTGCGAACCGAACTCGGATTCCGCGGCTTGGCGCCGCGAAGCGGTGGAGGAATGACGAGACATGAGCAAAGCCATAAAGCGATGTGCGATCGCAAACTGCGTCGTGGGGGCTTCCCTTTTCCTGGCGGCGCTGTTTTCAGGATGCACCGGCGAGTCGAGAGAGGTCATTCTCGAAGCGCCGATCATTGAGCGCGACCCGGTCGTGATGAATGAGCCGACCTTGCTGGAGACGTTCCAGGACATCCGGCACAAGCATGAAGCCGCGCGTATTCGAAATGCGGAACTCGCCTCGAACGTGTCCGACCTGACGGCGCGGAACGGGAAATTGGCCGAGGATCTGAAGACGGCTGAGGGACGGATCGCCAAGCTGGAAGAGAAGAATCGCCAACTCGAGGACGTAAGCGCGAAGTACGACGCGGCGCAGAAAGAATTGCTGGAAATCGGAAAGAACCTGCGGGGCGTGCGCCACGAGCTTCTCACCGAAAGACTCGCCCGGGTGAAGCTGGAACAAGAGTTGGTCGCGATGAAGCTTCAGAATGCTCGCGATCGCCGCCAGGAGCTGCTCAAGGACGCAACGGCCGAGAGCGCCGAGGATGCCGATAAGAAAGAGGGCGAAGAAAATGGTTAACAGCCCGTTGAAAGAGTGTGGCACAGGCGCCTCGCCTGTGCGAACCACAGCCGGGGGCGGCTGTGCCACGCCGGCTT
>Ga0272441_10012036_pt1 | contig 12723 bp, 9 predicted proteins | sample SSMProp6N_FD_193582 | JGI IMG/M metagenome (GOLD analysis project Ga0272441, IMG submission 193582) | Marine sediment archaeal communities from Little Sippewissett salt marsh, Falmouth, MA, United States - SSM-Prop-6N | ecosystem: Environmental > Aquatic > Marine > Wetlands > Sediment ...
GGTTGCCGCCCAGGAAGATCCTGCTGAGTTCTAGATCGCCAATCTTCCCCATGGGAATCTCCCCCTCCAAATCCTTGAGGCTGGAAAACTGGAAGGTTTTCATGGTCGCTGAGGTTAAGGTATCCACGTTTCCCTCGGCTGCTGCCACCAGATGGTGCTCTTCGAAGCTGCGCTGTCTCAGGGCTGCGTATGCAAACCCTCCGAGGATTGGGACGGTGGCCAGGCTTCTGACCAGTTCCCTGCGGGGAAGTGTAATTGGACCGGGTGGGGGTGCCGATTCTTCTTTCCGCGCCTTTGCAACGGGGACACCCTCTGAGACCTTAGCCTTTCTCTGTCGCAAGAGCATAATCAAGCGATCAAGTCCGACGATCTTGCCTGTCGGAAACAGTGCCAGGACACAAAGGGCAAAAAGCTCGACTAGATTCTTGTCAACGATAACTGTGTTGCCGCCGGTTGGCACCCGGCTAACCATGCCAATCAACGGCGGATTTGCCACGTAGTAGAGGGCCATGAGGGTGATACCTGCGACGGCAGCGGTTCGATTAAAGAGACCGAGCAGCAGCCCAAGACCGATGAAGATCTGCCCCCAGATGTTGAGGAAATCGACCATCTCGAGTACAGGTGGGTTTGCAATTATCCAGTGGAAGAGACCGGAGAAAAGCCATTTCGACTCCGCCAGGTAACCGGCGGAAGTCCAGCCAGGTTCAAGTAATTTTGATAGTCCTTCGTAGAGAAAGTGCCATCCAATCACAACTCTCAACCCGATTAAAGCCAAAATTTGGATGTTTTCGAATCGATGGGAGCTTTCGGTTTCACTCGACATATGCTTTCTCCTTAAGAAGACTGGCCCAAATCCTCATCTGGTTGATTTTAGATGGGCTACCTGACGGCAGTCAACCTGCCTGCCTGCAATCAGGGGTTGTCGCCAGCAGACCGTTGACGGCACATCAATCTTGAAACTGCACTTGATCTGGGAGAATGTAAGAGGATGATCGATTCAAGGACTATTTACTTGCTGATCCTGGCAGTCCTCTTAATCCTGGTTGGATACGCTTCAGAAGAAGACTACTTTCCACCGCCCGGTTTCGAGGGAGGCTGGCGGAAGAACACCAGCCCTGAGTTTGCTCGTTCTATCGGCATCGATCCAGGGAAACTTGCGGAGTTCGGAGAATTCAACTTATCCATTCCGAACACTTCCTGGAAACCCTATGCTGATTACAAAGGCATTGTGGTGATCAAGGATGGCTGGATTGTCGGAGAGTGGTACAACACGCCCGCAGCCCGGGAGTTCAAGACCTACATCTCCTCGAATGGTAAATCCTTCGCCATGATGTTATTCGGCATTCTCGTCAATGATGGTATAGCAGGGACAGTTCCCAATGTTGTCGATCCGGAGAGCAAGGTCTACGATGTCAGATGGCTCAAACAGGGCTTTCCACTCTCCGATCCTCGCAAGGATCACATAACCTTCGAACAGATATTCCAACACACCTCAGGGCTGTGCCCGGAGAGAACGGCAAGTGGAGAAGATGTTGAGGAGGGTCGCGACGAGTGGACGGATTACACAAAATGGGTGTTGGGGAAAGATGAAAGCTGGCCCCAGACAAAGCCCCTCTATTTCGATCCGGGAAGGATTGAGCAGTATGCTGGAAGGGACATGTCAGGCGAGTACGCCAACGCGTATTCGAGTGTCGGCTTCTGTCATCTTGGACTTGTTTTCAACAATATCTACCACGTTCCGGCTCATCGAGTACTCTGGGATCGTTTGTTGGAGCCGATCGGTTTCAGTGGGATTGACTTTCACGCCCCTCCAAGCGATTCGACCAAGTGGTTCAGCGCGGGCGGACTCCGGATGACGCCGCGGGACTATTCACGTTTCGCCTATCTGCTGCTCAGGGATGGGCGCTGGCAGGATGCCCAGATCGTGCCAGGGGATTGGGTAGAGCGTTTCCGATCCAGTCCGAAATACCCGAATATCCGATCAAATGTGGACGGGGTTTTTGGTGATCAGTATCCGGAAGATATGTTTCGAATTGCAGGATCCGGTCTTAACTGGGCATTCATCGTTCCTTCCTTGGATCTGATAGCACTTCGCACCGGGCGAGCAGATAACCAAACGTGGGCTGAGATCGAGAGAGAGTTTCTAAGGAAACTGTTCGATTGCCTCTCCAACAAGCCGGAGCTATGAAACACTAAAGAGATTAGTTCGCTATAATCCTCTGACTGAGTTCGCTGTTGTCTTGGACTAACATAACTACAATAAGAGGTCTTTCCCCTTTTGACTGATGATGGAGATCATATATGAGTGAGTCGATTCATGGACACGAAGTAATGGAGATGATTTTGACGGCTGAACCTCCCTTGTCACGTAATGAACTATCGGAGGCAGTCAAAAGTCGTTTCGGAGATACCCCCAGATTTCACACATGCTCAGCTCACGATATGACTCTGGAGGAACTCCTGCAGTTCCTTGATCGGAGGGGCAAAGTTGTCGAAGTCGACGGAGTCTTAGGTACGAGTCGCGGGCAGATCTGTGATCATTGAACCGCTGACCGCTGACTACCGATTACAACCGGTTGCCCATGTTGCCGGTCGCGCCGCCAGAACCGAGAAGCCAGCGCCCAGAACCTGATTGAAATCAGGTGAGTCGAACGGAAAACGCCCGCCAGCCGTCAATTGTCAGTCGTCGGTAGGGTTCTTAGTGCTGCAGTCTAGCCCGGCATTCGTCGAGTATAGCTTTTGTTGCACTAGCGCCTACCCGCGTAACACCGAGTTGACGGACCCTCAACAAGCTGTCGAGATCACGGACACCGCCGGCAGCTTTTACCTGCACCTCTGGAGGGGAATGCTTTCTCATCAGCGCAAGATCTTCAAGAGTCGCTCCTCCCGAGCCGTAACCGGTAGAGGTTTTGACCCAATCAGCCCCAAGTTCGCCACAGATCTGGCACAGGCGAATCTTGTGGTGCTCCTTCAAATAGCAATTCTCAAAGATGATCTTGATCAACTTGTTATGCTGATGAACGAGAGAAATGAGTACCCTCAGTTCATTCTGCACATAGATCCAGTCTTCGCTTAGCGCCTTGCTAATGTTGATGACCGCGTCGATTTCCTGAACGCCCTCCGAGAGCGCTTCTTCAGCCTCAGCAATCTTGCAGAGAGTGGTTTGCGCACCGTGAGGAAATCCTACTGTTGTGCTCGGCCTGACCTCCGAATTAGCGAGGATCGATACGCATTCTCTGAGGTAATAGGGCATTATGCAAACACTCGCAACGTCATATTCCATTGCCAGAGAACATCCGGCCTCGAGTTCTGCTGTGGTCATTGTCGGACGCAGCAGGGAATGGTCGATCATCCTGGCGATTTCTTGATAGCAAAAATCCATCGGGAACTCCTTCTGGCTCAGCTCTCGAGCAGGCCCTTCTTCATGGCCAAAGCGATCGCTCCCAGAGCACCTGCATTCTCCCCTAGACTGGAGGGTTCAATAGCCACATCGTCAGCCGGGAACATGCCGACTCTTTCCAGCACAGTTGTTCGAACGGTATCAAACAGCAGATCGCCAATGTTGGCGACACCTCCTCCAATGACAACCAGCTCAGGATGCAGGGCAGCGACCATATTTGCGACACCAATACCAATGTGCCCAGCAGCTGTAATGATCGCAGACTTTGCGTGTGTATCACCTTTGAGAGCTGCCTGCGCCAGGGTCTCCGGTGAGACCCTAGACAATTCTCCGCCGGTAATCTCGTGAAGATTTGGCGCAAGTCCTGACCTCAGCAGACGCACCGCAGCAGCTGTCAGCGCAGGTCCGCTGGCCAGGGTTTCGAGGCAGCCCCTGTTGCCGCATCCGCAAAGGGGTCCGTCCGGGAGGATCGTCTGATGTCCAAGTTCCCCGGCTGCACCTAGTGGGCCCAGTCTGAGCTTGCCATCAATGACTACGCCTCCTCCGATCCCCGTACCAATTGCGAAGAATAGCATCGTCGACGCATGTTTGCCTCTACCAAAGGTCAGTTCACCCAGGGTCGCCGTTCTGACATCGTTGAGAAGATAAACTGGGCATTCCAGCTTTGGCTGAAGATATTCGCGCACCCTGACGTCTCGCCACTGTGTAGGAAAGTTCGGATTGAACTTAGTGATACCAGCTGCCAGGTCAATCAGACCGGGCATCGCAATGCCTACGGCTTCGGGTCTCTGGTTGGTTTTTCCGCGCAGACGAATCACGAGATCGGCGATTTGTGAAAGCACCGATTCTGGGCCTTCGTGGGAACGTGTAGCTTCGGTTTCGAGAAACTGAATTGATCCTCGAGAATCTGCCAGGACACACTTTGTGGTGGTCCCGCCCACATCCACGCCGGCAAAGACTTTATCCATTTTCAATACCCACGTTGCTTATCGACAACATTGCGCAACGGCAAACTCTGTTCGAAACGTCTCAGGTTTTCTTCGAACAATTCCATTCTTCTCTGAGTAATGCCATCCGACTGCCCAGCGACGTGAGGAGTAATGATGACGTTCTCCAGAGTCCATAGGGGATGGTCCTTTGGCAGCGGCTCCGGCTCAGTCACGTCGAGGCCGGCACCTGCTAGATGTCCTGATCTCAATGCCTCTACGAGAGCCTGAGTGTCCACAATCTTCCCCCGAGAGACATTGATGAAGAAAGCCCCTTGCTTCATCAAGGAGAACTCCTTCGAACCAAGCATGAGGTTGGATTTCGGCGTTATAGGGGCGCACATGAAAATTACGTCGGCTGAAGGGAGGAAGCTACTCAGTTGATCGGGCTTTCCGACCCTCTCCACAGAATTGATATATGAAATATCCTTAGGATCTATCCCGAGAACTTTCATCCCGAATGCGGAAGCACGTTCAGCTACTTGGGTTCCGATTCCTCCCAGACCGATGACAAGGGCTGTCTTGCCCCTCAGTTCGACCGAATCAGTGGACTGCTGGCGATTCCATTCTCCAGCTTGCATGCTAACGACCGCCTTTCCAAGATTGCGAGCTAGGAAAAGAAGTAGCGCAAAGGCATGATCTGATATTTCTGGTCCCTGGATGATCTTCGCGTTGGTCAAAACGATGTTACTGTCCACGAGTTCAGGGTACATACAGTAACTCACTCCAGCGCTACCCACCTGAACCCATCTCAGCTTCTTGCCCCTTTTGACGAGTTCAGGATCACAGGTTCCGATCAGGGCATCAGCGTCCCGAACCTTGGCGACGAGTTCATCTCCTTCTGCAGTGAATAGATCCGTCTGGGGGACCGCTTTCTGAAGCCCGGCCAGTTGTTCTTCGGAGACTCCCACTATAAGAACCCGATTGGCAGCAAGACCGCCAACAAGAAAACTCAGAAAAACCATACTGCTGAGTAAGACAGCCTTAAGAAAAGGTTTTCGCGTTTTCATTGTAGTTTTCCTCCTGGTTTGAACTTGGAAAGCATGCTATATCGAAAGGAACTTTGAATCCACCTGCTTTTCTTGCGGTTGGATGCGGCTTTTCCGGTTTCTATTCTTCCTCGGGGTTAAGTGTTCCGGATGGGCTCTCGAGAAAAGCTAAAATGCTTTCCGCAATTGCTTCGCTAATCATGGCGCGATGATCGTCGGACTGAAGTCTTTGACGCTGAGAAGGGTTGGTCAGGTACCCGACTTCCAGCAGTACAGCGGGTGCACCAACCGCTGACAAGACTGCCAGCGGAGCTGCGGATACCAGTGTGGGATTATCGGGGATCGCTCCGATCGTTTGTCGCAGGATTTGTCCCAGGCGTGTGCTCTGAGTCTTGTACGCTAGTTGCGCTTCACTCCATGAAATCAGCGCTTTTCCTGATTGAGTTGCGTTCTTCTTAGCTGGCTCTCGTGGAGAATTATGGATGTAGACAACCGAGGATCGAGTCGTTGCGGAGGGTGCACCACCTAGATGAATACTAACGAAGACCCTGGGCTGGTAGTAATTGGCTACACCGCTTCTCTTCTCAATTGGCAGAGTCACATCTCTGGTTCTGGTGAGCTGACAGCTGTGGCCCGCTCCTTCAAGGATCGTTTGCACTCGAAAAGCAATTTCCAGTGCCAGGTTTTTCTCCATGAAGTCGCCCCAGATAACCCCAGAATCCTGGCCTCCATGTCCCGGGTCAATTACGACTGAACATCGCCTTCTTTCGATTGGGCCCCTTCTCCAGTCCTGCAGCTGATCGAATCGAGATGAATAAGTAGCCTCTAGTTCTTCGTCTCCTCTGGATTGAGGAGTTCCTGGGGACGAGCGACGAGGGTCCAATCTCACAATCGTGGACGGAATCCCGAATAGGTCAATGATGAACCCTGTTCCTTCGACCGGCTGAGACTCCTCAAATCGTTCAAATCTCGGCCCTTTACGGATGATCAGGAAGTCCTCACCCTTGGAGATGGATGTGACGATCTGGGTATTTGGCTGAACCGGTGGAAACAGGACATTAACATCACCCGAGCCCAGCGCTACCTCTATCCGGTCGGAGTACTCTATGAGGGAAATTGGGGTGTATTGACGGGGTCGAAAGATCAGGCGAACCTGGTCTGGGCGGTTGATCAGCTCCAGGTCCATATCAGTCGAGGCTGATCCTAGACGGTACAACCGGGAACCAGCTGGCCGCAGCGGTTCATCCAGGATGAGCGGCAAAGCCCTCGCCACGAAGTCTTCAGCCACATACCATTCATTACCTCGGTCTCTCCATGGGGCCGATGAAAGCAGTATGTATTCGGTGTTGAATCGAATCAGTGCCCTGCCATTAGTCAGATGAAGGGTGCCTTCCGGTCCAGTTACAACCGCTGAATCCTCTAGGGCAACCAATGAGCATCCCGTAGCAGAGACCAAATCCGAAAGCGGATAGTAGGATTGCTGGTCGTGCTGTCTGGCCTGCACACTGAAACGACGTACATTTGATTCGATCTGCAAATCCTGAGCAGCGTTGGCTGTAGACGAAGGGAGGATCGCGATCAGAACAAGCAAAAGGGTCCTTTCAAAGCTGGCAAAAAACACCCTTCTCATCAACTGCTAACTATACAGCAACCGGGGTCAAGCCAGGAAGAAGTCAGTTCCACGCCTTCTTCTCTGGATCCGGGGCTTGAAAGGCAGATCGAAGCCCAGGTGTGTATCTGACAAAAATAGAATCCGGATTATACCCATTGGAGCAAGCTGGAGAGCCTTTCTGGTTCCATTGTCGAAGCAGGTCTCAATTTGACGCGAAGATCGCGGCCTTCGTCAACGATCCGGCGCAATTCTGTCGTGAGCACCCTAAATCGATCCAGAAGCGGGTCGTCAAACTGTTGGAGCCTCTCTTTCATGGAGATTCTGTAGCCGGGAGATACCGGGATCATTGAGTCAGGGGGAAGCGCTTTTCTCTCAACTATTGAACCCGTATGGAAAACAAGTAAAACTCGGTCACACTCCGGATCTCTGCGAGGACTCCAGACAACGGAAGAATTGCTGAGCAATCCAAACCACCTGATCTTCCTGATCCAGTGGGTGGCAACCAATACTCTGTGCTCAAGCAGTCTGCAGACTTTCTCCGGTGTCCAGGAAGGTTGCTCATTTGCCTCTTCCGTTCCTTCGAGATCGGCAGTCCCAGCTTCCTTCTCCATTTGTCTTTTCTTCCACAATCGGGCACCAAGCTGAAGCAGGTACCGCGAAGGAGCTGAGAGCTCACTTGCGTAGCGCTGACTGAAGAGCTCCCAGCCCTGTTTCAGGCAATCGGCCTCCGGCTTTTCTGTGACAGGGGCGTGAACTGGCCAATTGTCCCAGTATTCAATGGTCGCGTCTATTTCGCTACCAGCCAGGGCTAGAAGCTGTGAGACAGGTTCTACGACATTTCTTGGCACCGGACCTAACCAATGAAGCTCTGCTGAACTACTAGCCAGCATTCGAAAATCCCGTGAAGTGAAGACCAGATCGCGTTCTCTCTGACGCAGAGCGATGTTGTACGGAGGAGAGAGTCTCTTGATCTCGTCTGCCTCCAGTAGCGCAGCCTCCAAGCTGGTTGGTGTAGCGGTGAAATCAATGCCTCGAGCCTGTGTGAGCATTTCAAGTAGGTGCTCTGCACAGTGACTTCGCTTCTGGAAGTAGCTGTTCACGCGCTTCTTGAGGGAAGAGGCCTTTCCCACATAGAGCAGGTCGCCATTGGAGCGCAGCATTCGATAGACGCCTGGTGTGTCAGGCAACGACAGCCGTTTCTCCGAGTCCATCGGGTATTCTCGGCCCGCAGATGTGTGTGCACTTTCGGATTGCAGCCAGACAAGCAGGTCCTCGAAGGTGTGGAGATCGAGATCTTCTCCGAGTAACCGCACGATTTGTCTCCAGATGCAAGAGGTGGCAACCACATGTTGTCTGGATCGTCTCATCTCTGGGATCGAATGGCCGAAGTATCCGGCCACCGCTCGAAGTCCTTTGCGAGGCAGTTGAGGAATCAGGCGCCTCACAATCTCGTGAGTACAGAGGATTCTGAATGGGAGAACTTCAGTGCCGCGAACCCTATGGCAAAGATGCTGGAGATGGGGCTTCTCAAACCGAGCGAAATGAATGATGGTTGTTATGCATTTCTTCGAATCCTCCTCCAACAACTGCCAGGCTTGGGCAGGGTTGGAGGCCTCTTCAAGATCCTCCGGGGTGATTCCGGTAACGCGTGAAACGTTGCGGGGAATCTCTTGGTTTGGCAATTGTAGAAGACAAGTTCGAACCTTTCTTGACTTCGATCCCAATACTTCTGAGGATTTGGTCAGCGCCCAGCCCATTTCCAAGAGATGACCTTTGAGAGGATTGGCATGCGTTGCTTGACAATCGAGAGCCAGAACCGTCAGGTCTTTTAGCGTCTTCATGATTCAGACGGACACTTTAGGAGTTGCAATTTATCGGCGGCCCAAAAACGGCCTAGTTGGTTCGACAACTCGACAGTGTTGGCCACGCATGAAGGGTCCCATTCGGCGGGAAGCAGGTCCCTGTAGGAGGGTCGGGAATAGCGGTCGTCGATCAACAGCACAGCGCCCCGATCTGCTTCCGAACGAATCACGCGACCGGCGGCCTGCAGCACCCGGTTAATGCCCGGGTACATGTAAGCGTAGTCGAAGCCTGAGTATCCCTTTTCTGAATAGTACTTGCGGATCAAATCCAGCTCCAGGCAAAGAGCGGGAAGCCCAACCCCCACGATAGCTGCACCTGTCAGCCGCTTTCCGACTAAATCGATTCCTTCTCCAAAGACACCTCCCATAACGGCAAATCCCACCAGTCGGTCCGATGATTCATCTTCAAACCGACCAACAAACTCTGCTCTCTCCTGCTCTGTCATGCTTGGGTTCTGTATGACGGTTTCATCCGGGGGTCTCAACGGAGGAAAACAGTCAAGGATCAGATTCATATACTGGTAAGAAGGAAAGAAGAGAAGGTAGTTTCCGGTTTTTTCATTCACAAATGCGCTGAGGAGGCCTGCCACTTCCTCTTTTGTATGGTCTCTTTCGCGAAATATCGTGCTGGTCCGATTGGCGACTGCAAGGCAGAGATTCTTGTGAGGGAAAGGAGAAGGCAGTTGGAACTGTTTTGCCTGTTGGTTGCAGCCGAGGACAGATCTGAAATAGTCGAGGGGTGTAAGCGTAGCTGAGAAGAAGAGGGCTGACTGGCACTCTTGCAAGACCTCTCTCAGCTGTGAGGAGGGATCCAGGCAGAAGAGTTTCACTCGCAGGTCTCGACCTCTTGGCTGATAGCAGGTCATATATGCAGCGTCATACTTTTCCGCTACGCGAAGGAAGCTGGCAACCTGGAAGTAGAGATCAACAAGGGACTCTCGATGGGGAAGCACACTGTATTTGTCATTGCGGAGAACGTTCTCGGCGATTTTCTGGAATTCCCTAAGCTTCGGATAGAGTTGGCTGGGCGGTTGTTCCGAGGCGGTTGGTCGATCCAGCTCGCCGCATCGCTTCCGTAGACGGGCCATTCGCCAGTTGATTTTCCCCAGGCTCTTGCTCAGCTTCGGCAGGTCTCTGAAGAGGTGCTTCAGCTCGAGGAACGTCTGCTTGTCCAAGTGTGACGAAAACATCTTTCTCGCTCGCTCCGGCAGATTGTGTGCCTCATCGATCATGAAGGTATTTTGGCTAGCCGTGTCCTGGAAGATCCTCCTCAGATTGACTCTAGGATCGAAGATGTAGTTGTAGTCACAGACAATGCAGTCGACCCAGAGAGCCAGTTCCAGAGACAACTCGAAAGGACAAATAGCGTGCTTTTGAGCAGTCTTCTCGATGAGTTCGCGTGTCAGAAGCCTCTCTTGAAAAAGATCGGATATGGCGCCTTCCAGTCGGTCATAGAAACCCCGCGTATACCGGCACTCCTCGGGACTGCACGCCTTGTCAGGATTAAAACAGATTTTCCGCTTCGCGCTGATTGTGAGGGACTTGAGACTTATTCCACGTTGCCCCATCACCTTAAGAGCTTTTTCAGCTGCGGACTTTCCAGTTGTTCTTGCAGTGAGGTAAAAGAGCCTCTGGGTATGTCCTTCGGCCATCGTTTTGGCAGCGGGGAAGAGCGCAGCCATTGTTTTCCCAATACCTGTGGGTGCCTGAACTAGCAACTGGCCCCTGGCTTTGATCGTGCGATAGACGGCGACTGCCATTTCGCGCTGACCTGGTCGATAGGAAGGAAATGGGAAGCCGCCCTCTGTGACGCTTTCATCACGATCCCGGTACCAGTCAACCAGGTTCTTTTGGCGCTCGAGATAGCGTCCGGTCAGATAGGAAAAAAAATCGGCCAGCTCATCCAATGTATGTCTTCGTGTGTATTCCTCGGTCTTTCCTGACTTGAACAAATAGTAGGTAAGGCGAGTGTCGATCACCTCGAGATCTGTATCAGCTGCGTAGATGAAGGAGTAGACTTTGGCCTGACCCCAGTGAAGCTCGTTGTTTTCGGTCGGAGTTCCTTGCGTTGTTTTGATCTCTTCGATCAACGTCTGTCCATCGACCTGGAGGACTCCGTCGATCCTTCCGCGGATCTCCAGCAGGAAATCGTTAGTCTCCAGTTGGTACGAGACAGGCACCTCTCTGAGGTAATTGTCTGGCCTCGAGTCCTGAATCCTCTGGTGTGCTCTGATCGCATCCACAGGATGAATTGATTCCACAAACTGCTGCACGAGGTCGCCGGAACGAAGGGAGTGTTCGACCAGTGAACGGACAGAAACACGCAGATGTTTCATGGGGACTAGAAATTGTAGGCCAAGGGTAGGACAGCTTTGGTTCGCAGTTCTCGTCTCTCTAGCCTGGCACCGTTGTCACAGCCGGACTTCCAGCTTGTTCCCGCAGTCGCATCCATTTGACTCTCATCTTAAGCAGTTGTGGCCGGTAATCTGGCAGATTGGCAAGGTTTTTCGTTTCCGCCGGATCCTCCCGAAGATCGTAAAGCTCTTCGTACAGAGGTTGAGTCTCTACATAACGGATATACTTCCAGCGACCGGTTCTGACTGCCTCGGTAGGAGGTATTCTTTCATGTCTGTAATGGTGCTCATAGAAGAACTCCTCTCTCCAGTCAATCTGTTCTCCTTTGATCAGAGGAGATAAGTTCAGTCCTTGCATTGCGTCCGGCGGCTTCAGGTCTGCCAGCCCAAGCATGGTTGGAGCCAGATCGATGTTGAGGGCGAGTTCAGACCTGTGTTGGTTTCGTTGGGCGGATGTTAGCCGAGGGTCAAAGATGACGAGTGGGACCCGGATGGACACCTCGTGCGGAAGCCATTTTCCGGCCAGCCCAAACTCCCCAAGAAAGAACCCGTTATCTCCGGTAAAAATGATAACGGTGTTTTCCAGGAGGCCTTTCGCCCTAAGGGTCTCCACAATTCTTCCGACCACCACGTCGACTCCGCTGACAAGCCGATAGTAGCCTTTAACGGAGTCCTGGTAGCGCCTGGGACCCCAGAATCGGACCGCCCAGCGCATTCGGTTCTCTGAGTTCTGCAAGAAGGGAGGGAGACTCTCGAACAACTGAGGACCAGATGCAGTGGGCAATGGTATTTCGATTTCCTGGTAGAGGTGTGTCAGGTCCGGGTCAAATGGAAAAGGCTCTTCTCCAAGATCGTAGGAATCTTGCACGTGTGCAGCCTTAAAGCTTACAGAGAGGCAGAAGGGGAGGTCGGATTCTGCGCTCTGGAGGAACTCCAGAGCCTGATCCCCCATAACTGAAGTTAGATGATGCTCCTTCCCTTCAATCGCTACGAAATACTGACCCTGTCCTGGAAAGGTTCGATCGAAATCGAAAAAGGAGGCAGGAGGGTTCCCCACTCCCCACTTACCGATGAAGCCGATTTTGTAGCCGGCTTTTTTAAGGACACCCAGGTAGCTTCTAGAAAGCTGGGCAGCGGTCAACTCAGTCTGGAAATCCCAGATTCCATGGCGCCGGACATACTGACCCGTAAGGATCGAAGCTCGGCTCGGAGCGCAAATAGAAGTGGTGACAAACATGTTGTCAAAAACCACTCCGTCGCGCGCTAATGCGTCGATATTAGGAGTATGTATCAGGCTGTTGCCGTATGATCCGAGCGTGTCCCAGCGCTGGTCATCGGTGAGGAGGAAGATCAGATTCGGTCGGTGTTGTTTTGTTTGAGCTGCGAGGCTGATTCCACCTAGCCAGCCAAGGACCAGGACCACTACCAATCTCTGTGTATTGCTCACGAAAGTTTACCTCCAATCAGGAACAATCGGAATCCCTGTTCCATGAATAACAGCCGGCAATCGAGAGATCAAT
>Ga0272441_10012037_pt1 | contig 12722 bp, 7 predicted proteins | sample SSMProp6N_FD_193582 | JGI IMG/M metagenome (GOLD analysis project Ga0272441, IMG submission 193582) | Marine sediment archaeal communities from Little Sippewissett salt marsh, Falmouth, MA, United States - SSM-Prop-6N | ecosystem: Environmental > Aquatic > Marine > Wetlands > Sediment ...
CGCCCTCAGTATGCCGGCAGGCGATCATGCAGCGCAAACCTTTGTGCAAAATTCCGATACATGATGGATGACTCTCTGGCACGTGAGGCTGTGCCCTCGCTGCATAGGAACCAGCGTCTCGCTGCCGTTAGGCCCCAAAGCGGAAAATGCCGGGGGGCTTGGGGGGCTGACCTCCCAAATGTACCCACACGAAACAGCGAGGAGCCCCTCTTTTGCTACATGGTATCTGTCGGGGCTCAGGAGTATAAATACCGCTCAACCGGCGGCTTACGCCGCCGGCTATTGCCTTGCGGCCCTCCGGGCCTCCAAGATCGGTCCGTTTGAGTACCGTATGTTCTGGTCTTGTCAGTCATTAAGTAGAAAAACCCGCTCAGACCTGTCTGGAATTCCCGCTTGTCGGGCTGTCGGGCCACCGGAGAGGGCGCGCACCGCCGGCTGTTCGGGGCCGTCGCGGTGGGGATTGGCCGACATCACGGAAAGGGCACGGCCCGACTTCCCCGTGATCCGTCCGGACCGGCGCTTGCGGAAGGCGAAGTCGGGACTAGAATCGTCCGGAAGGCCGGTGGTGGTCTCCGGCCGGAGGGTCTCCAGGAAATCCCGCATCGAGAAGGATGCTGGGTCAACCCAGAGGTTTCGATGACTGTCAGTTACAGCAGGATGCAAGCCGCCGCTCGGAGCGGTCTTGCCGGCTTGGCCGGGCTACTGGTCGTGTCGGCCTCGCCGTCTGGTGCCGCCGATTTCTGGGTCCCCGACGACGCGGGACGCATCACGCACACCTGGACGGCGGAGGAACCTCTCGTCCTGTGCATGCAAGGGCGGTCGGTGGTCATGCAAGTGCAGTGCTCCCCCGGCAAGGGCCTGGTGTATACGCTGCGTTTCTTCAATGTGAAGAAGGACGACTTCAGGAAGGTGATGTGTCGAGTCGGGGGGGAGCACGATCCCAAGGTGCGGATCGACGGTCAACCGATGAAATTCGGGTCTCCGACGAGGGCCACGTTCGACGGGATGCTGGAGCTCGCTCATCCTGCGAACCGGGGCGTTCTCGCCACGAGAACGGTGTATCCGTCGCCCACGAAGCCCCTGGTCCTCCAGCAATGGGAGCTTCGCAACCACACGAAGAAGCCGATCCGGCTCGCGGTGGAAGGGGGACGTCTGCCCATCCAGTCGATCCTGAGCGTCCGCTCGGTTACCCCTTCCGTTGAGTCCGTCACCGTCGCGCCCGGCAAGGCGTTTACGTTCTGCCAGGTCATCCAGTGCACGTTGCCGGGCGATCCCGATATCGAGGTCGACGTCCCGGCCGAGCGCCGCGCCCGGCGCGGGCTGGCCGACGCCGCGTACCGGGGGCCCTGCCGCCTGGAGACGCCCGACCCTTCGCTCGACCTGGCGTTTGCATTGCAGAAGCTCCACGTGCTGGAATGTCCCATCGACACGTACAAGGGAACGATCACGCACAACGGCAGTCTGCGGTACTCACCGGGGGTCTGGGCCAACGACCCGGTGGAGTACTCCAGCCCCGTGTTTCCGTTCTTCGGCGATGCCCGGCTGAACGAGGCCGGCCTGAGCATGTACCGGATCTGGCAGGACTACTGCCAGGAGAACGGGATCGACCCGTTTCCCGGCTCGTTTGAGCACGCGGACCTTCGATTACGTCCACGGGGGCGCGGCGACGATGCCATGGTGCTGTATGCCCTGCCGAAGTTCCTGATGTTCCTGGGAGACCGCAAGGCGGCGAGAGAGCTCTGGCCGCTGGTCCAGTTCAGTGCGAAGTCGGTCGAGGCGCACAAGACCGCCGAGGGGGTCATCGCCTCGCGGACGGACGAGATGGAAGGCCGCTACCCGACGGGCTCGGCGAACCTGAGCACGTCGTCCTTGGCGTATGGGGGCTACTGCCATGCCGCCCGACTGGCCCGTGCCTTGGGCAAGGACGCGACGGCGGGGGAATTCGCACGGCGGGCGGCCGCACTGCGGAAGGCGATCGAGCGGTACTTCGGCGCGGAGGTCGAGGGCTTCAAGACGTACCGCTACTATAAGGGGAATGTGACGCTACGGGGCTGGATCCTGCTGCCCCTGGCGATGGACATCACGGAGCGTCGGGAAGGAACCGTGGACGCGCTGATTTCCGGTAAGCTCTGGCCGAACCGCCTCAGCGGCGGGGACCTCCTGGCCGAATCGACCAGGCGGACGGAGTGGGCGCGCGAGACGTACTATGCCCTGCGGGTCCTGTTCAAGGCGGGGCGAACCGCCGAAGCGCTCCGCACGACCCGATGCGTGGTCAAGGCGCAGGTGTTCGGGAGCGAGGGGCCGTATCCGGACGAAGATGCCATCGACATGCTGTGCCCGGGCTCGCTCTATCCGCGGGTGTTCACGGAGGGCGTGTTCGGGATCGTGCCGACCGCCCTCGACTCGTTCGAGTGCACTCCGTGGCTTCCGAAGGCGTGGCCGAGAATGGCGCTGCGGGACGTGCGGGCCTTCGGTCACTCGTGGGACATGGTCGTCGAGCGCGCGGGGGACGGGCAGAGAACGACGATCCGCGGTACGGACGGAAGGGTCGTCTTCTCCGGTGTCGGACCGGCTGGGACGACGCATTCGGTGTCCTTCCGCCGAACGGGGAAGCAGTAGGAGCGGGCCGCCGAGTACGAGCGGGGAGCGCCCGGGCGATCCCGTCATCCGGCAGGACCGGCGATTGTGGCTGCTGGGATGATCGCTAGAATCGTCAGAAGGGCCGACGGCGGTCGCCGGCCCGAGGTCACCCGGGAGACTGCGAATGAGGCGTGCCCTGTCGGCCACGAAGCAAACAGTATCCCTGTTGGCGTGCGTCTCGCTGGTCTGCCTCACCATGGCCGCACGGCTTGAGGCGGGCACGCCGGCAGGGCAGGCCCCGCTGTCCCCGTCGAAGCTGTCCGCCGCCGACACCGAACTGCTGGAGAAGATCCAGCGGCGGACGTTCGGATACTTCTGGGACTTCGCCCATCCGGACAGCGGCCTGGCGCGCGAGCGGTTGCGGTCGCGCCATACGGTGACGTCCGGCGGCAGCGGCTTTGGCATCCTGGCCACCCTCGTCGCGGCCGAGAGGAACTGGATCACGAGAGACGCGGCGCGAGAGCGGGTTTGCAGGATCGCCGCCTTCCTCGCGCGGGCCGACCGCTTCCACGGCGCCTGGCCTCACTGGCTGGACGGGCGGACGGGGAAGGTGATCCCCTTCTCGCCAAAGGACGACGGCGCGGACCTCGTGGAGACCGCCTTCCTCATGCAGGGCCTGCTGACCGCGCGCGAGTACTTCCGGCGAGACACCGACGGGGAGAAGCGCCTGTGCCAAGCGATCACCGACCTCTGGCGAGGGGTCGAGTGGGACTGGTTCACGCGCGGGGGCGAGGCGCTGTTGTGGCACTGGTCGCCGAAGTACGGCTTCGAGAAGGACCTCCACATCCGCGGCTGGAACGAATGCCTCATCACGTACGTTCTCGCGGCCTCCTCGCCGACGCACCCGATCGACCCGAAGGTATACCACGCCGGATGGGCTCGCGGCGGGAAGATGGTCAACACGACGTCGTACCTCGGCCTGCGCATTGCCCTGGGCCGGCCCGAGGGCGGGCCGCTGTTCTTCGCCCATTATTCCTTTCTCTGCCTGGACCCCAGAACGCTCAGGGACTGCTACGCGGACTACTGGCAGCAGAACGTCCACCACACGCTCGTCAACTACCGCTACTGCGTCCGGGAAGCGAAACGCCGGTACAGGTACAGCGAGCGGTGCTGGGGCCTGACCGCCAGCGACGATCCCCACGGCTACCTCGCCCATCGCCCCGGGCTGCGCGACAACGGTACGATCAGCCCCACGGCCGCGCTGGCCTCGATGCCGTACGCCCCCGCCCAATGCCTGGCCGCCGCGCGCTACTTCGACGGCGAGCTCGGCGACAGGCTGTGGGGACCGTATGGCTTCTACGACGCCTTCAACCTCAGCGAAGGCTGGTTCGCCGATCAGCACCTTGCCATCGACCAGGGCCCGATCGTGGTCATGATCGAGAACTACCGGACCGCCCTGCTGTGGCGGACGTTCATGACGTGCGATGACGTTCTCCACGGCCTGCGGAAGCTGGGCTTCACCTGGGGGCCGGCTTCTCCGTAAGGAACGCCTGGATCTCGATCAGGCGAGAGAAGGACTCGAAGACGTTTCGCTTGCAGCCGTTGCTTTCGACTCGGATGTAACGCACCCTTCGGCGTGTGAAATCGTGGTCGACGGACGCGGTGGACTTCTCGGGCCTCTCCACGCGTTTGCCGACCTCGGAGAACGCCTTCCCGTCCTTCGAGACGAGCACTCGATACGACTCGTAGGCTCGTGCATTGAAGAAGGCAAAGACGGTGACGCGATCGATCGTGGTGGGCTCGCCGAGATCCACCGTGACTTCGACCGGGTCGGGCTCCGACGGGTACGCGAGGTAGTAGTCGAGCACGCCCACGCCGCCGTCGGTCAGACGACCGACTGAGAACGGGCTGCCCGACGTGCGGTTGGACCGGACGGGCTTGCCGAGCGCCAGGTTCCGGATCGGCTTGACGCACGTCAGCGACCTCCGGCTGCCGTGGGAACTCTGCCTGCCGTCCTCGAACAGGGCCGCGCGTATGACCGCCGACCGCTGGACGGTCAGAGGCTCCCGGTACAGCGGGGAGTGTGCGGTGGGCTCATGGCCGTCCAGCGTGTAGCGGATCTCGCCGGGCCTGTCGCCGGTCCGCAGCGACACGCGCGTCCGATCGTGAAAGACCCCGTCCTCCGGGACCGCCAACGCGCCGGTGACAATCTCCACGGGGTAGAAGGCCCGTCGCCTGACCTTCTCCGCGTCGGAAGATCGCGCGGCATACTCCCGATAGTCTCGTTTCCGATCGTGGTTCCATGCGATCTCGGCCATGGGGATCACGCGGGGAAAGCACATCCGCGCGTAGTTCTCATCCCGGCCTTCCCACCAGGGCATGCAGAACCCGATCAGGCGATCGCTGGGCTTGGTCTGAACGGGCCGGGCGAACGTCGGCATGCCCGGATTGTAGTGCCGGAACCTCGTCCGCTGCAGTGTTTCGTAGATGTACTGCGGGGACGCCATGGTGAAGTTGGTCCGCGGGTAGTGGTCGACGATGTAGAGCGGGTCCCAGGCCGCGTTGACGACCCGATAGCCAGCCGCGAGCATCCGGTCCGCCGGGAAGCTGACGGTCCGCCAGTTCAGGTGAATCACCTCGGTGTGGACCTTGTTGTCGCCCTTGCCGAGCGACGGACCTTCCCAGACGACCGTCTGCCTTCCCTTTCGCTTCAGGTAGGCGTGGAGGTCGTTGATCAGCGCCCGCTGCAGATCGACGGGAACGCCGTACGCCTCGTCGCCGCCGATGTGAACGTACGGGGACGAGGGGAACAGCTCGATCATCTCGTCCAACAGCACCTTGATGGCCTTGCGCGCGGTTTGCGACGTGGCCAGGTCGGTCGGCGTCTTGCCGAAGACCTCCGGGTAGGCCCTGCGCAGCAGGCCGGAGTGCCCGGGGACCTCCAACTCGGGGATGATCGCCACGCCCCGGGCTTGTGCGTAGCGCTCCAGCTCCGCGAACTGCTCCCAGGTGATCTTCCCCCTTTGCGTGACGAGCTTCGGGTAGGCCTTGGAGGGGAAGGCCAACCGCTGGTCGTCCGTCAGGTGGAGCTGCAGCGAATCCACCTTGTAGAACCAGAGCAGGTCGATGGTCTCCTTGAGCGACTCGAGGCTGTGCGGGTTCCGCCCCACGTCCACCATGAGATTGCGGTAGGCACAGTCCGGCCGGTCGTGAATCTCCAGGGCGCGGATCGCCTTGCCCCCGTACTGGCCGACCAGTTGCAGCAGCGTGGCCGTCGCGTGCGCAACGCCTTGGAACGAGGAGGCCTCGATCCGGGCGCCGCCGGCCCGGACTTGCAGGCGGTAGGCTGCGGGCGCCAAGGCCGGCTCGACGACCACCGCCAGGTCGGCGTCCTCCGCCCTGTTGACGAAGCGGATCTCCCTGTCCGCCAGCCTCTTCAGCGCGTCGGCGACGACACGGAAATGGGCTTTCGCTTCCGGAATGTCCGCCGGAACGTGGACCCGCATGGGCGCGCCCGGCTGCCAGGGCTGTCCGTCCAGCCGCTTGACAGCGTGCGGCCGAGGAACGAGGTGCAAGTCCGCCGTCACGGCGAGTGCGGGGCTCAGCGCGAAGAGGCAGACGAAGAGAAGGCAGATCAACGGGTGGATGGGCATTCGATGCTCTCCATCGAGGGCGAGTGGGATGGGGAGGAACTGCGTCGGAGCGTGGCTCACGTCGGATCGAGGGTCTCCCGGACAACCTGCGGCCGGCGACCGCCGCCGGCGTTCGCTGGCGATTCTACGTCCGATCGCAGGATCGACAAGGGCCCTTCTGCTCGGCCGCGGCATGGTTGTCGAAATCGTGGCGTCGATGCGGAACGGGGAGTTGCTTCCTATCGCACCGGCACGGCGTTGGTGGTGACGTGCTGGAGGGAGCTGGGGTAGTCCTTTCCGACGAAGGCGGCGAAGGAGACGGCGGTGAGCTTGGGGTTGTCGGGGACGGTGAAGGCCACCTTCAGCTCGCCGGCGCCCTCGGCGGGCAGGACCTTGCGGTCGATGCGCGTGCCGTCGCCGGGGCGTCGTCGTCCTTGGGCTTCGCGGCCGAGGCGACCAGCGGACTTGCGGCGGCCAGCCCGACCCACTTGAGGAACTCGCGGCGTTTCATGGACTACGCGGTCTCCGGTACGTTCGTTGGGGTTCCTGCGCAGGACGCAGTTCGGCTGGCAAGGAGGCCGAAGCAGGCGATGCCGTGGCATCGTCGATGCAGGCCGACGCCGACAGGCGGGCTGCGGACCAGCAGGCACGCAACATAACGTACCTGAGCCCGCTTGGACACTCCGGCGTGTGTGTGGCTTTCGCGAGACGGCATGGCCGGCATGCAGCAGGAGCGCAGCCAAGCCGTCGCGGCCGTGTATGATATCGAACGCCCGACCAAAGGGAAGCAGGTCGCTGCAAGCGATAGAGGAGATACGCAAGATGACTGGGTTTCGAGGTTCGGTTCGAGTTGCCGCGATCCTCTTGTGTCTGGCCGCAGTCCCCGGCGCCGCGGCGGCCGGGGGAGAGCAGCGGGTCGCGAAGGAGATCCTGGCTGCCACGGGCGTTCGAGGCGGGCTGGTCGTCCACGTCGGCTGCGGCGACGGCAGGCTGACGGCCGCGCTCCGCGCGACCGACGGCTTCCTCGTCCACGGGCTGGACACGGACGAGGGGCGCGTGAGTCGGGCGCGGGAGGCGATCCGCGAGCTGGGGCTGTACGGGCCCGTGTCGGCGGATCGCTTCGACGGCCGGGGCCTGCCCTACGTGGACAACGCGGTCAACCTGGTCGTGTCGGAGGATCTCGGCCGCGTGCCGACGGCGGAGGTGATGCGCGTGCTGTGCCCGGGCGGCGTGGCGTACGTTCGCGTCGGGGGCGCGCCTGCCCGCCGAAGCCTTGGCGAAGGCGGGTGGAAGAAGACGGTCAAGCCCCGGCCCGACGAGATCGACGAGTGGACGCACTGGCTTCACGACGCGAGCGGCAATGCGGTGGCCCGGGACACGGTGGTGGGCCCGCCGCGGCACGCCCAGTGGATTGCCGAGCCCCGCTGGCAGCGCCATCACGAGCTGACGCCGTCGGTCAGCGCGTTGGTGTCGGCGGGCGGGCGGCTGTTCGGGATCGTCAATGAGGCCCCGCCGGGCATCGACGGCCCCGACCGTTGGGTGCTGCTGGCCCGCGACGCGTTCAACGGCAAGCTCCTGTGGAAGCGTCCGATCGCCGAGTGGGGCTGGCGGCAGTGGGGGGACCACTCCTACGGCCACGGGCGATGGAACCACCCGACGCACATCGCGCGGCGGCTGGTCGCGGTGGGCCCCTCGGCCGGCTCGGGGCGAAGCGGCCGGGTGTACGTGACGCTGGGCTTCAACGCGCCGCTGACGGCCCTGGACGCGGCGACGGGGCGGACGATCCGGACCTACGCGGGCACGGAGTTCACCGACGAGGTCCTGTACGACGACGGGACGTTGATCCTGGCCGTCAACGAGGGCGCCCAGGGCCCGGGGCGCGTCAAGGTCGCCCCGCCGGTGAAGAAGGCGGTCCTGGCCGTGAACGCCGAGACGGGCGAGGTCCTCTGGCGAACGGGCGACCTCGAGGGGGCGATCTCCAAGGCCGACGCGATCGAGCGGGTCACGCACCTGATGTTGACCGCCGGCGGGGGCAAGGTGTTCTGCGTGGAGGACGGTGCGGTGGTGGCGTTGGACCGCGAGACCGGCAAGCGGGCGTGGCGGCGGGACCGGGGCGAGCGCCCGCGGCCGGTGACGTACGGCAACTACTACTTCACGAACCTCACCACGCTGGTCTATCACGACGGGACGGTGCTTCTCATCGAGCCGGACCCGAAGACAAGGCGGGCCCCCTGGGACGCGCCGACGAAGGCGGAGCTGTACGGGATTGACGCGGAGACGGGCAAGGAGCGGTGGCGCCGCCCGTGCGGGATCTGGGGCCACTACAACCCGGGGGACCTTTTCGTGGTCGACGGCACGGCGTGGGTGCACGCGGGGGAGGGCTTCTCGATGACGGGGCTGGATCCGCGCACGGGCGAAGTGAAGAGGACGATCGAGACGAAGCGGGTGCTGGACGAGGGGCACCATCACCGCTGCCACCGCAACAAGGCGACGACGCGGTTCGCGTTCACGGCCCGGCGGGGCGTGGAGCTGATCGAGTTCGAGACGGGCAGGAGTTTGCGGCACCACTGGGTTCGCGGCACGTGCCGGTACGGGACGCTCCCGTGCAACGGGCTGCTCTACGCCCCGCCGCACCCGTGCATCTGCTACGTGACGGCCAAGCTGACCGGCTTCTGGGCGCTGGCGGCCCGGCGCCAGAGCAGGCGGCCGGCGCCGTCTGCGCGGCTCGTGCGCGGCCCGGCATTCAGCTCCGCCAATCCGCAGTCCGCAATCGGCAATCCGCAATCGAACGGCTGGCCGACGTATCGCCGCGACGCGGCCCGCAGCGGCTGTGCGGGAGCGAACGTCGCCCCCGCCCTCCAGCCCGCCTGGACGGCGTCCGTCGGCGGGCGGCTGACCGCCCCGGTGGTCGCCGAAGGGAAGGTGCTCGTGGCGTCCTCGGACAGCCACACCGTCTGGGCGTTGGGGGCGTCCGACGGGAAGGTGCTGTGGCGCTACGTCGCCGGCGGGCGCGTCGATGCGCCGCCGACCGTGTACCGGGGGCTGGCGCTGTTCGGATCGGCCGACGGGTGGGTGTACTGCCTTCGCCTCGCCGACGGGGCGTTGGCGTGGCGGCGCAGAGCGGCCCGGGAGGAGCTTCGCCTGCTGTGCCGCGGGCGATTGGAGTCCCCCTGGCCCGTGTACGGCGGCGTGCTGGTGCAGGACGGCGTGGCGTACTTCGCCGCGGGGCGGTCGTCCTTCCTGGACGGCGGGATCACCGTCTTCGCCGTCGAGCCGGAGACCGGCAAGCTGCTGCGGGAGCGGCGCATCGACAGCGTCGATCCGGACACCGGCGACATGCCCACCGCCCGGCTGCGGTACGACATGCCGCCCGACGCGCTCGGCGCCCTGCCGGACGTCTTCGTCGCCGACGGCGAGAGCGTCTTCCTGCGCCACCTGAGGTTCGACCCGGCCGACTTGACCTGCCGCAGCGCCGCCGAGCCGGCGGGGAAGAAGGACAAGCGCACGCACCCGGCCGTCGGCAAGCACCTGATGTCCGTGACCGGCCTGCTCGACGAGTCCTGGTTCAACCAGAACTACTGGACGATCGACGGCAAGGCCCACTGCAAGCTGCTCGTGTTCGACGAGAGCACGGCCTACGGCGTCAAGCCGTATCCGGGCTCGGCGCGGCACTCGCGGGCGATCTTCCGGCCGGGCGGGAAGGGCTATGCCCTGATCGCCACCCAGCGACCGAAGCACACGAAGCGGTGGTCCGTCGAGGTGCCGGTGCGGATCCGATCGATGGTGATCGCGGGCCCGACGCTCTTCGCCGCCGGCTCGCCGGACACCGTCGATCCGCGCGACCCGTGGGGCGCCATTCAGGGCCGCAAGGGCGGCGTGTTGTGGGCGATCTCGACGGCGGACGGCAAGAAGCTCGCGGCGTATCCCCTCGCCCATCCGCCCGTCTTCAACGGCATGGCCGCGGCCCACGGCCGACTGTTCGTCTCGACCACCGGCGGGCAGGTCGCGTGCATGGGAAAGGAGTCGGACGGATGACCCGCCGCGATGCCGGTCCCCTGGCGTGCTGCGCATCGCCCAGCCGGACGATGACCGTCTTCCTCGCCGTCCTGGCCGCGTGCAGTGCCGGTCCCCCGAGCGCGGCGGCGGGCGGCGATCGGCCCGGGGCGAGCCGGTTGCTGCTCTCGACGGAGGGGTGCGGGCGGGCGACGGGGTATGCGGAGGCCAACAAGATCGTCACGGCGAACGGCAAGACGCACGTGGCGTGGCTGGATTCCAGCTCGGCGGGGTTCCGCGTCCGCATTCGCACGCTCGCGCACGAGACGGGGCGATGGTCGCCGGTCTACACGATCGGGGAGGCCTACGACAACCACGGCGGGCCGGCGGTCGCGATCGACTCGCGGGGCTTCCTGCACGTGGCGTACTATCCCCACCACCACCCGATGCGGTACCGCCGATCCAGGCGTCCCCACGACGCCTCCGAGTGGACGGAGGTCGAGCGGTTCGGCACGCGGTGCACGTACCCGACGCTGGTCGTGGGCCCGGACGACTCGCTGTACCTCACCTGCCGGGAGAGCACCGGCAAGCAGTGGGTGGCGAACCTGTACGTGCGGAAGCCGGCGGGCGCGTGGCGGCGGGTCGGCAGCGTTCTCCGGTCGCGCTTCACCGGCTACGCCCATTTCCAGGAGGCCCTCGCCTGGGGGCCTGGCCACAAGACCCTGCACCTGTCGTGCCGGATCTACGAAGGCCCCAACGGCCGCTGCCAGACGGTGGGCTACCTCCGCAGCCGGGATTTCGGGCGGAGCTGGCGGCGCGCGGACGGGCAGGCGGTCACGCTTCCGGCGACGGCGGAAACGGTGGACGTGATCCATCGTCTCGGCGAGGCGGCGTCCGTGGCCGGGGGGCAGAGCGTCCGGTGCGGGGCCGTCGCCATCAGCGCCTGGGGCGTGCCGCACATCCTGTACAGCACGGCCGACGCGGCGGGGGGCGACCTGCTGCTGGCCTGGCCGGGCGCGGACGGCCGGTGGCGGCGGCGATCGATCGGCGAGCAGTTAGCCGGGGCATTGGGCGGGTGGCTTGCCAAGATGCCCGGCGGGCTTTCGTTCGACGCGGAAGGGCGGTTGTGGGCCGTCGCGACGATGTGCCGGCCGGGCCCGGACCGCAAGGGCGGCCTGTGGGGGCACCCCACGAACGAGGTGGCCTGGCTGCGGCTGGGCGAGGGCGGAAAGATGACGGGCGCGGCGCTGCTGACCGTCCCGGACGCCGCCCGGGCTCGCTGGCTGCCGAACGTCGAGCGGCCCACGGGCTTCAACCGGGTCGAGCGGCCGGGCATTCTCTACACCGATGGCCCGCGCGGCGGCAAGAACACCGAGCGGCTGGCCAACACGGTGTACTGGGTGCGGCCTTCGCAGGCCGGGGGGTAACACCAGCGCGTTGGACGTCCGAAAAAGGTACCAGGGAACCCATTCCACTTGGCCGGGCCCCGCCGTACCATCGGCCCCCGCAGCAGAGGCTGAACAGCGGCAGCGGGATAGGGAGGCATTCCATGGACATCAGGAAGCGAACGTACAAGGTCCTTGAGGTCGCGGAGAAGGGGGACCGCGTCAGCCGGGCCTTCGATGTGTTCATTATCGGCCTGATCGCCCTCAACATCGTGGCGCTGGTGGTGGAGAGCGTTGAGCCCGTCAGAGCTCTGTGGCCGCCCTTGTTCGACGTCTTCGAGGCCGTCTCTGTGGCCCTCTTCACCGCCGAGTATGTCCTGCGTGTGTGGTCTTGTACCGCCAATCGCGAATACGCCCAGCCAATCGCCGGCCGCCTTCGCTTCGCCGCCAGACCCCTTGTCATCGTGGACCTCCTCGCCGTCCTCCCTTTCTACCTGCCGTTCATAGGCATGGACCTCCGGTTCGTGCGAGCAATCCGCCTGTTGCGCCTGTTCCGCGTCGCCAAGCTCGGCCGATACTCACAAGCCATCCGCACGCTGGGGCGCGTTTTGGTCGCCAAGCGGGGAGAGTTGGGAGTGACGCTGTTCGTCCTGTTCCTTCTGCTGCTCGTCGCATCCTGTTTCCTCTATTTCGCCGAGCACGAGGACCAGCCCGAAGCGTTCGCCAGCATTCCCGCCGCCATGTGGTGGGGCGTGGCGACGTTGACCACGGTTGGCTACGGGGACGTGTACCCCGTGACCGTCGCCGGGAAGCTCGTGGCCGCGGTCGTTGCCATCCTCGGCATCGGCATGTTCGCCCTTCCGGCGGGCATCCTAGGCAGTGGCTTTGTCGAGGAAATGCAGCGCCGTAAACGCCCCATCACAACCTGCCCCCACTGCGGCAAGGGGATCTGGGGTTGACTTTCTCCGCGTGCGCCACAACAAGGCGTGCCCGCTGACCGAGAAACCGCTTGGTGATATCGCGGTCCGTGATAGGATGCACAGAAGGGCCAACGGCGGTCGTTGGCCAGAGGCTCCCGTGAATCTCGGGTGGAAGATCTACGGATCCGGGTCGGAGGAATAGCTAGTGCCTG
>Ga0272441_10012038_pt1 | contig 12722 bp, 7 predicted proteins | sample SSMProp6N_FD_193582 | JGI IMG/M metagenome (GOLD analysis project Ga0272441, IMG submission 193582) | Marine sediment archaeal communities from Little Sippewissett salt marsh, Falmouth, MA, United States - SSM-Prop-6N | ecosystem: Environmental > Aquatic > Marine > Wetlands > Sediment ...
TATCTTTGTTCCGCCCGATGGCCAGTGGCATGAGGTCGAGTTCGACCTGAGCGACCAGAGCCTATGGGCGGGGAAGGTCGTCCAGATCCGCCTCGATATCGAGCCGCCCGATGTTGCCCCGGGGGCCATCCTCGAGGTGGACTGGATACGCCCGAGGTAGGCCGAGGGGCGATCCAGGTGGGGAGGACACGCGCCGTATGGGAAGGAGCATGTCGGTAGTGACGCCAAGACAACGAGTGCAAGCTGCGCTCCGCCATGAGCCGACGGAGCGCATCCCCTACAATTTCATGTTCACGCCGCCGGCCCAGGAGGCTCTGTGCCGGCGCCTTGGCGTCGACGATCTGCAGGAGAGTCTCGCGTGCCATCTGTACCTTTACGGTCCTTCCGGGAAGCCGTTGTATGCCTCGCCTGAGGAGTATGGCCCGAGGATCACGGATGAGTTCGGGGTGACATGGTCGGCCTCGGACAGGGACCGGGGCGCCCCCATTGGCCACCCGCTGGCTCAGGGCACGTTTGATGGGTACGTGTTCCCCGATCCTCATCGTGCCCAACGCTGGGAGACCGTGGCCGAGGCCGCCGAGCAGTACGCCGATCAGTTCCGCCTGGGCGTCATCGGGGATTTGTGGGAGCGGGCGTGCTTCATGTGCGGCATCGAGAACCTGCTCATCTACTTGTCGATCGCGCCCGCCTTCGTCCACGAGTTGCTTGACAGGCTGTGCGATTACAACGTGGCGACCCTCGAAGGGCTTGCCACTTTCAAGCCTGACGGAGTGTTCATCAGTGATGACTACGGCTTCCAGGACCGGCTGATGGTGGCTCCCGCCACCTGGCGCACCTTCGTGGGCCCGCGGCTCGCCCGCATGCTCGAGGCGGCGCAGCGCCATGGGCTCGTCTCGATGCTGCACAGTTGTGGACACGTCAGCCCCATTGTGCCGGACCTCATCGACATGGGGCTGGATATCCTACACCCCATCCAGCCCGAGGCGATGGATGTGTTCGATCTCAAGCGCGAGTTCGGCACAGATATCACGTTCTGCGGCGGTATCAGCACTCAGCAGACGCTGAACCGGGGCACGCCTGAGGAGGTGCGCGAGGAGGTGCTGCTTAAGGCCGAACAGCTCGGGCGTGGCGGCGGCTACATCCTCGAGCCGGGGATCACCATCCAGGCCGACGTTCCCGTCGAGAACATGGTGGCCCTGATTCAGGCCGCCCGGGAATACCGCCGGGGTTGACGGCTGGACGGCAACTTCGGTGTCCTACGGGCTTCCGGCTGACGGCTCCACGGCAACTTCGCGGGGCTTCGCCCCTGCACCCCACTGGGGGCCAGCCCCCAGCCCCCACTTGCGAGGCGCCACGTCAGCGCGGTCCCTCAGCCGGGCGCAACGGGGTGTCTGCTGGCGGCTACCCCAAGGGATACGTGCCGAGGGCATCGGCCAAGCGTGCCCTTGGAGGCAGGATCAGGCTCCCAAAGAGGGGAATGTCCTCGAGACTGAATCCGACTGCGGCGACACGCACGTGTCGCGCCTTACCGACGCGCTCTCCGGGAGATGACCCCTGTGCTACATCGCCCCGCCCTGATGTTCCTCGCTGTGCTTCCGCTCACCGCCTGCCAGGCCCACTGGGTTGACCACCCCGATCTGCCTGAGTGGGCCGCTAGAGGAAGGCTCCACTGGTGCCTGCATTACTCCACAGCCAACCGGGAGAAGGTTGACCTGTTCCTGGACGGCAAGCAGACCCTGGTACATGGCGGCGCCTTCGACAGCGACGAGACGGCGGAATACGCGCGGCACAGTGGGTTGCGGTACATGCCCTATGTGTGCAGCCGCACGGTAACGGTGGCTGAGATTGAGCGCAACCCCCAGTTGAGGGATGCCGTGGTTTTGGTGGGGGACGGGGGGGAGTTTTTGGCCTACAACAACCCCGCGCGCAGGTATGGCTCGTTGTACATGCCTGCCTGGCCCGAGCATGTGCGCGAACGAAGCCGTAGGCAGATGCTTCGGCCGAATGTGTCGGCCGTTTTCTTTGATAATGCCTTCTGGGCCGGTGACGACCACCGCGAGGCGACTGTGCGGGCCTGGCAGGCATGGGCGGAGGAGCGGGGCCTGGATGGCGGCGACGATGTGCCCGCCACCTCGGGCGCGGAGCCCTCCGCCGCCTCGAGGGCTTTTGCGGCTGAGAGCCTCGTCGACTACCACGCGATGCTGCACGAGTTCTGTCGTGGGCAGACGCCCCCTTTGCTGAACTGCCCCAACGGCGGCGCCGCGGGTGCGGGGCTGATGGCCACTGAGGCGGGCGCCATAGACCTGGTGTTCTCGGAGACCATGAGCCATCCGCCCTTCGTGCGCAACGGCTTCCTGTACAAGGCGGGTCTGGCGGCTTCCCATGGCAAGCCGACCGGCCTTCTGGCGTACCTTCCGGCGAGCATCGCGGCCCAACGAGGCCGGCGCACGTGGCACGAGGGGATGCACCACTTCTTCTACCCCTCCTCGCCCCACGCCGAGGAGTTCGCCCTGGCGGCCGCCGAGGGGGCCGCCTGCGGCGGTACGTACATCCCCAACTACAACTTGTTTCCGTCCCTGCCCATCACGGACGTCAGCGATCCATTCTGTCGGCGCATCCACCGGGCGATCAAGCAATCGTATCAGTTCCTGGATGCCAACGAGGACCTGTACGCGGGCTCCCGGCCCGGCAGCGACGTGGCCGTGTACCTTTCCTCAGCCACCGAGGTCCAGGGTCGGCGCCTGCAGAACGCCCGCGCCCTGGGGGACGTGCTGTCCGCGGCGGGCATGCCCTACGAGGTCGTGGTCGCCGCAGACCTGACTGAGGAGGGGCTGGCGGGCATCAAGACGCTCATCGTCCCCAACGCCGTGTACGTGCGACGATCCGTGCCCGAGGGCCTGCTGCGGTTCGTCCGAACAGGAGGGCGTCTCGTGCTTACCGGGGAGTTCGCCTCCTATGATGATATCGGGTTGCCGATGCAGTCAGCGGCTGCCCAGGCGCTTGTAGGGCCTCTGGGCCTGGTTTCTGAGCCGATCAGGAGTTGGGACCTGGAGGGCTTTGAGCCGGAGGGCGTCTCCCATGTGAAGGTGTCCGACTCGGTGGGCACCGCCCGTCTTGAGCACCAGGGGGAAGCCGGCCTGTACGTGGCTCATGTGGCCATGAACGATGAGGGCGACGGTACCTCGACCTTCGATGTGCTCGCCGGGGACCGCGTCGTGTACCGCGGCACCCTCGATGAGGAGGACGACGCGATCCACTGGCACACCACACCACCCTTCAGGCTTGAGGCCGGCACCGTCGTCTGCTTGAGGGTGAAGGCCGACGCCGGTGAACGAGGGCGCGTACAGGCTGTGGTGGTTACCCGGGCCGACGCGGCGGAAGGGGTGCGGCTGCAGCGAGGACGTGTGGCATACTCACCCGTCGCCCTGGAGACCCTCGACGCGCCGGAGTTGATCGCCCTCTTGCAGCCCTGGATGCGCCTCGATACACCCGGTGATGTGTTCATCAACGTGATGGACATCCCCGACAGTGGCATGCGCACGGTGCATCTGGTCAACTACGGGCTCGACTATGAGGTCGACATCGAAGGGCTTTACGCCACCGACGATGGGAGCGCCGAGGCCAGGACCTTCTTCGGTAACAGCGCGACCGTCCTGCGCAAGCAGCTCCAGATTGCGGCGCCCGCCGGCGTTGCGCGGCCAGTAGTGCAGATACACGGCTTTGCCACGACACAGTGCCAGGCTGACCTGGTGATCCGCGTCAACGGCCGGCGGGCGGGCAGCATCCCCGCAAGGGAGATGGTCGGCCGCCAATGGCACGAAACACCCATCGACCGCGCCTTGCTCCGGGCCGAGAACACCATCGAGTTGCGGGTCGAGGGTCAGGTAGACGGCCAGATGAGCTGGATACAGGTTGACATTGATGTTGATAGCCAGATGGGAGCCTCGGTGCTGAGCCTCGATGACGGGGCGACCTTCAGCGCTGAAGACCTTTCGCCGGACCGCAAGGCCCAGACGGGGGAGTACATGGTGCGCATCGTGGACAGGGCGCCGGGCGAGGTGGACCGGGAGGAGGGCAACCTTGTGGCCAACCCGGGTTTCGAGCAGGTGACCACGCCCCACGCCGAAACCCAGATCACCGTGATGCCCGCGCGAGACGTGCGCGTGGTCACAGGCGACGGCGAGGTCCGCCCTTGCCTGGCGATATCTCCCGAACAGCCCCCTGTGTGGGTCACAGGGCTCACGCCCGGAGACGCCGCGGTCTACGTCGTCCCGGAAGTGCGCACGTATACCGTACTGGTGATGGGTCCGTCCCGCGAGGCCCTCGCAAATGTGTACGACGCGCAGATGAGATCGGCGCCGTGGCGCCTACCTGCGGTAACAGAGCCCCTGCGGAGTCTCACGGCAGGGTGGCAGGCCTATGGCGACGGTTTCGCCGCGGCGCAAGGGGCCGGGAGAAGCGGCGACAGCAGCATCGTGTGCGAGAGTCCGGATGCCTCGAGCGTGCGCGGGGCCTCCCAACAGCTCACGCTTGACCACGAGGAGCCTCAGACCATTACCCTCACCGCCTGGAGCAGGTGCGAGGGCGTCTCAGGCCGCAAGGACCCCCATTACTCGGTCTACGTGGATGCAGTCATGGAAGATGGCACGGTATTCAACGGGCACAACACGCCCTTCGAGGTGGGCTCGCACGATTGGCAGCAGGCGGAGCTGGTGCTAACTCCGCCCCAGCCCATCAGGTCCATGACGCTGTACCTGCTATTCCGCAAGCACTCGGGCAAGGCCTGGTTCGACGACGTGCGCGTCACGGTGCAGTGATGCCGCGGCGGGTCACCCATCATTCGCACATAGGAGAAGAGCGCGTGCAGACCACACCCACCATTCGCGGCCACGAATGGGCACGGCACCCATGGAATCCGGTCCTGCGTCCCGACCCCGGTCGCTCCGCTGAGAGCACCTGCTGCATGAACCCCTTTGCAGTGCGAGTGGGGGACGAGTACCGGTTGTACTACGCCGGTGGCGACGAGGGGGGGCACAAGCGCATCTGCTTGGCGACAAGCCCCATCGATGATCCGACGAGGTTCGCCCGGCATGGCGTGGTGCTTGATCTGGGCGAAGCCGGCGCCTTCGATGAGAACTGGTGCGTGCTGCCCCTCCTGCACAGATTCGGGGACAGATGGCACCTCTACTGGACCGGAAGGGATTCGAGCGGCCACGCGGGCCTGCAGAGCTTTCGCGGGATCGGGCTGGCCTTCAGCGACGATGGCATCCGCTTCGAGCGCTACTCGCCGGAGCCCGTCATCGTTGGCGACCAGGTTGAGAGCTTTCCGGACAACAAGGGAATCGCCGGTGGAGGGACGATTCTCCGAGAACCGTCGGCCAAGGGGGGCGTTCGCTACCGGATGTACTACACCCTCGCCGTGGGCACGCCAAGCGGGGATGTGCGTATCGACCAGGCGAAGCATTGCGCCGTCTGCCACAGCGCGGACGGCATCCACTGGGATGACCACCGTCTGGTCATGAGCCCTCGGCCGGACATCAGCTACGAGGATGTGGCCGTCGCGGCGCCCTTTGTGTGGCGAGACGGCGAGCTGTACAGGATGTTGTATAGCGCCATCGGCACTCGCTGGGGCTACTACTCTTTGGGCGAAGCCGCGAGCGGTGATGGGTACGAGTGGCACAGGGCTGCCGGGGATGGCAGCCTGTCTTTGGCTCCCACGCCCGACATCCCCGATTCGTGGGAAGCCCAGATGGTCGAATACGCCTGTGTTGTGCCGGAGAATGACGGCCTACGGCTGCTGTACTGTGGCAATGGCTATGGCGCCACCGGGATAGGCATGGCAACGGCGCCGGCATAGTGACGATACGGCCGGGTATCACCGGCGGGCGTCAGCGCGCGCGTGGGCCCCATTGCTCGGCCCGGCATGGGCAGAGGGCTCATAGCGACTTCGTCATCCGGATGAGCAGGCGCGGGACAAAGGGCAGGTTTGGCCACCCGGAATCGACGCGCATTCCACGACGCTCATACAGTCTACGAGCCCCCTCGTTCTTGGCCGCGACGTCGAGGCAGAGCCGGGTTGCCCCGGCGGCACGAGCCCGTTCCTCGATGGCGTCCATCAAGGCGGACCCGATGCCCTCACCGCGACGGTCTCTATCGATAGCGATGGCCTGCAGGTAGAAATCACCATCAGCAAGGTTGCCGATGACCCGCCGGAAGGGTGCGCACCATAGCGCTATGCGCACCATTCGCAAGGTTCGCCATCCCGGGGCCAGCTTCAGGAAACGGGTCGAGGAACGGCGATGCTGCTGGGCTGTGTAGCCCGAGACCATCCCAACGATGGTTTCGGCTCGCTCGGCAAAGGTCACGTTCTGGTAGGACAGGTCGTGGTCGGGTTGAGTGTATGCCGCTGCGATGATGTCCGCGGCCTGCCGGCCGAGCATGGAACGGAAGAAGCCCTCGGCGGCTTCATCGAGGTACCGTGCATACATCAGACCTTCATCGAGGTTGGGTTCGGCGGCTCGAAGGGTTACCGAAGGCCGATCCATGACACTCACAGCCCTCTGCGCAATCGACGTAGGTCTCGATGCTTCACTGCGGTGCTCCCTGGCCGAGCAGTGTCATCACCGGTACTGTGTCTGACCGGGATTGCCCATACGGAACAGCGCGGCCCGCCATTAGGCCAAGGGTCAGCCATCCGCTTCACTGGCTCACCGCTCGGCATTTGGAGACCTGTACATGCGGCTGTTGTGCTCGAGACGGGCGGGAGCCACCGTCCGTCTTGGTGACGGATGTCCCCAATGCGCGGCATCGACGTCCCTGCGAGAGAGGCGCTCTGGTGGCGGCGTGTGCCGTTGAGTGGACAGAGCTTGTCGTCCGCCCTTGCCCGCGCCGACGCGGACCGTCAGTGCCTCTTCCCCCGACCATCGGCGCGTCAATGATCGCGACGCGCCGTTCGCCTCGCGATCGGGGGTCTGAGGGGGCGGGCTCCCCCGGTGGGTGACGTCAGAGAAGGGCCGGCAGGCCCTCGCGACGTCAGGGCGCGAATCGAGCCGGGAGCGTGCTACTTCAGCAGCACATCGTCTCTTGGTAGATTCATCGGATCCTCGAAGTAAGACCACTTGCGCAGCGCTTCCTTATCGCCCAGCAGGTTCCGGGTGATCCCGATCCTCCAGACGTTGAACAGGAAGGTCCCGTCGGCCCCATGGCGGTATCGGCGCCAGGCCTTCCTACGGTAGTCATCCCTGCTCATGGTGGTGACGGTGCCGGGTTTGATGCCGGCCTTGACCTGGGCGTCCGTCAACTCGGTGGTGGAGGACTGGGTCTTCGTGGGCGTCATCCCCGGATACAGCAGGATGCCTGTGCCCTTGACCATGGCGGCCCAGGGCCGGACATCGAAGTCCTTCTCGAGGCCCGGGTAATGGGGGATGAAGATGTCCATGAGTTTCTCGCGAGCCCATGTGTGGGGGTCGAAGCCGTAGTCCCGGTAGCCGGTGGCGGGTACGCGGACCGAGATGCGTATCTTGCGTCCCTGTTCTGCGGCGAGCTCATCCACCCGCCTGCGCACCTCACGGAAGAACTCGTTCATCACCTCGCACCGGTGGCTAACCCAGCGTTCATCATCAGCGGGCAGCTCGCGCGGGTCGGCCTCGTACTTGGCCTTGAAGGTGTCGATGAGTGGCTCATCGTAGCCCAGCACATAGGGGTAGCGGCAGAAGTCCATCATGACGCCTTCGCAGCCCATCTGGGCCATCTCGGCGAGCACGCCGATGCGCTCCTGCCGGACGGCCTCCCAGGCGTAACTCATCTGGTAGTTGCTCTTCCCCTCACGGGTGCGAATCCGCATCTCGGGGTGCTCGTGCCACAGCTTCCCGTTGAAGGGCTGAACTGTCTGGTGCTCACGGATGGGGTAGTAGGCGCTCATGCGCAGCGATCCCCAGACCTGGATACCCAATTCTCGGCCTCGCGCCGCGAGGGTGGGGAAGATCGGTATCCCATCCTCCTCGAGCTGGTTGTATAGCTCGACGGCCAGCTTGTCATTGGCGCGGAGCCACTGATCCTGGATCATGGGGTCGTCCTCATCCCAGAAGGTGGCGCTCTTGCTGGGGAAGCTCACCGCGCCCGACACCCATGCGGCCATCTCGAAGATCTCCGTGTCAGTGTCCTGGTAGCGCTCAACGAGTTGCAGCAGACGTGCCTTGTCCCAGTCCTTGACGCCCCACAGCTCGGTGAAGCCGTCGTTGTTGTAGATGACGCGACGGTTGGCGGTGGGGTCGGGCTGGTAACGGGCGAGTTGGGCCTCCGCGCCGGTAAGCGGGGCCATGCGCAGATAGAAGGCTCGAGCGGCCCCACCTTTGGCCGTCAGGACCGCGGGGCCGGACGCGGGATCCCAATAGCCAATGAACAGCTCCTGCACTTTGCTCTTGGGCTCCCAGTCTTGCTGGGTTGCCGGGAGCTCATGGCGGCTGCCCTCGCGCACGAGCTGCAGGTCCGGCCACGGATTCTCCATCGCCACATACACGGCGCAGAGCGTTGACAGGTCGGGCTTCAGCGTCAGCGCCTCCCCCTGCTGCAGGGCGATGGCGGTGTAGGTCTCGCCGGGCCTATCGGGCCTCGAGTAGCCGAAGGCGCTGCCCCCCGAAGTTACGGAGGACAGGTCGCGGACCACGACATGGTGGTTGGTCTCGGAACCGACCGCATACAGACGGACACAGCCTGTTCGCTGTGCCAGCACGTGGCCACGGTACACAGCGCTGACCGTGAGCCACCACGCGCCCGGCTTGAGTGCGCCGTCCGTCAAAGACACGGCGCGCCAGTCGTCAAGCGCTACAGGAAGGGTCCTAGTCACCACGTCCCAGGTCTCGGCATGTGTGGCCTGCACCTGCAGCTCGAGTCCCGAGGCTTTCTCGGCGGTCACTCGCACCGAGGCGCGCAGGGCGCCGGCCGGCTGCGCGGGCTCCATCGCCAGCCCCTCCAGTCGAACCGCACCCAGATCGGAGCCGTCGGTGAACACCTGCGCACACTTCGACAGGTCGCTGCACGCGAAGCCGTACTCAGCGCCATCGTAGCTCTGCTTGAGCTTGATGTAGCGGGCGAAGAAGCCGAGGTTGCTCAACTCGACGCGCCACACCTCGCCGGGCCGCTCCGACTTCTCGATACTCAGGTCGAGGGGCTTGTCGTGTAGGGCGTATTGCTTGTTGTCCTGGCTGTGGAACACGGAGACCGTGTCTTTGGACAGCTTCACCGTTTTGGGGGTCGTCGTGTCGGACACGACGACGACGCTTGTGATCCAGCGGGGAGCCTCGAGCTCTATCACAATACTGCGGTTGCCATAGTCCCAGGCCACACCGGAGGAGGGGTTCCAGCTTTGGCAAGGTGTGTCGGCGGGATGCGCGTCGGCGCGGATGTACCCCACTCGTGACACCGGTATGGGCTTCATATTCTCGGCCGGCGCAGCGCAGCAACCGGCTCCCGGAGCCCCCATTAGAATGGTCATCACAACGGTCAACAGGCGCGGCTGTCTCATGGCTTCATACCCCTTTGATGGCGCTGCCGCAGTCCGTGGTCACGGAATCTAGGCAGGTCCCCCTCATGGTGTGGCGATTGGTTGGCTGCGGCGCGGGGCGTCAGGCGGGGCGGGCCTCATTCGGGCCGGGGCAAGCGCAGGGTCAACGTCCAGTCCCCCAACAGAGCCCAGAAATAGGCCCGCTTGCGGCCAATCCCGCCGCCCACCTTCGCCACATTAGCCTCGCCGGATTCCGCGGTGAAGTAGTGGGCCCATGCGTGCCCGATGGTGCGCCCTTCGCCCAGCTTCGCGGCGAAATCGGTGGGGAAGTCGTAGAAGACCTTCGAGCGTCCCACCAAGGCCAGGCCATTTGCATAGAACATCAGGGCTTCGCCGCCCTGCCAGTAGCCGTACCTGGAATCATTGTACGGGTACCGCGTGGCGCTGCCGGGGGTCATGATATCACAGCCGGAGTGCAGGAACAGGTTTGCCGTATCGGGCAGCGCGTCATTCTGCCACAGAGTGCGCAGGATGGCGAAGTCAAGCTTGCCCGCGTCGCCCAGGGTTGGTACCAACTTGTCACCTTCGCGGATCCACGACCACGCCTGTTCACCGCAGGCTTCCTGCAGGCCGGCGGCGTCGCTCTTCTTGAAGCTGCTGCCCCACGGATCGCTGTGGGCGGATATCCACCGTAGCACGGCCGGGCGCTTGAGCCATCTAACGACTTCGGTCAGGTCCGCCGCACCGTCGTGGATGTCGTAGTCCCCTGCCGGTAGCTCTTCCCATTCAGGTCTCGCACGCAGGAGAGTCTCCATGGGGCTGCCCAGGCCAAAGGCGGCGGCCGCCGGCCGAGCGTGCTGCGCGAACTCACCTGCACGGTAGCGATGGTTGCGCTCGAAGTACTCCAACAACAGGCGCATCTCGGTATCGGGATCGCGCTCCCAGACACTCAGCCCCCGCGGGGTGGCCTTGGCCGAATCGAACTGCACCGTCTGTGGTAGGCCGTCCGTGCCAAGCAACGCTTCCCCCTGGGCTCCTCGCAGGCCCGCTTTGGGCTCGAGGCCTACATGCAGGGCATTGATCCGCGAGACGTAGATGTCGGGCCGAGCCATTGGGTTCGCACGGCCTCCATCGGCATCGCCGCACTCGGCGTCCTGAAGCTCGTCCAGCGGTCTGAAGTCGGCCATCCCGGCCGGCGCAGGCTGCAGGGTGAATTGGCCGTCATTGATGAAGAAGAAGTCGACGAACTCGCGGGTCCCAGTTTCCACGTATGGTGTCGGCCCGCCCGAGAGCCACTCCGCCGGCGGCCTGCCCTCAGTCGGCGGTTGAGCCTTAGGGTACACGGCCATGGCCCACGGCAGTCGCTCGGGACCAACCCGGTAGACGCTCGTCCAGCGGCCGTCCAGATCCGCCAGGACGATATCGCCCCGCCCGGCGACGAACTCAGGCACCGAGCGTATGCGATAGACCTTCTCGTCCCCGAAGTTGTCCTCCCGCGGGCCGCCCTTGAACAGCACCGTCTTCCGGTGCTGACGCCAGTTGTATTGCCTCACCAGCATGGCCTCGGGGAAGCTGCCCACAAGGACCACACCCGCGAGGTCCGGCGCAAGGCTTCTCACGCGACGCAGGTACTCCCGCATAGCCAATAGCGTCCTGCCGTCCTGATGCACGGGCCCATCGTACACCTGCATGGCCACGATGCCCGTCCGCCAACCCTCGTGCGCCAGGTCGGCCGCGTAGGTGTCCAGGCTGTGTTTGAGAACGGCGCCGTAGGGCGAGGCCAGCACGCGCGGCTCGGCGATCACCAGCACCAGGCCCTTGTTCCCCGGGCCCGACGCGGGGCTCACCACACGGATCGAGCGTAGCTCGCACACGCCGTCGCCATTGATGTCATAGTGTGAAAGCCCTCGGCTCGCGAGCTCCAGAGCGGCCGGCGGACCTGCGGCCACGTGAGCGGAGACCAACCGGGCGATGAGTAGCATAGCGGTCGGCAGAGCGTTCCTCATTGTGTCGAAGGCACGTCCCTTTGCGACGTTGAGGCACTGTGATAGACGTTTCCAGATGGACGCGCAGCCCACCTGCCGCGCGCGTGAGCGCCAATATCCGCAGCATCTTGCCGCCGCGAGGGAAGGGAGGCGGCTTGTGAGCGAGGAAGTCTACAGCCTACGCCTACCATGGCCGCGGCTCATCGCGCGTCCTGCTGAAGGAGCGAGAACCGGCAACCATGAAAACTGCGACTGCAGACGACCTTGCGCGGCGTATTGTAGGCCCCGTGGCCTCCATCCCCACACCCTTCGACCGTGACGGCGCCATCGACGAGACCGGCCTGCGAAGCTTCATCGACTTCGTCATTGAGGCCGGGGCTTGTGCCGTGATGCTGACGGCTGGGGACAGCCTTATGTCGATCCTGACGGACCGTGAGGTAGCCCAGATCACAAGAGTGGTGGCCGACCAGGTGCGGGGGCGGGCCATAACTGTGGCCGCCGATAGGAGTTGGTGGGTCGCCGAAGAGGAGCAGTTCGCCGTCTATGCCCGTGACGTAGGCGCCGACATCCTCATGGCATTGCCCCCGGACTGGGCCGCATCATGCACCCGGCAGGACTTCGTGGACTACTACGCGGCCGTTGCGAAACACATCCCGGTCATGATTGTCACCAACGTCTTCGACGCCCGCGGAACAGCCTTCGGCCTTGAAACCATCGCTCAGGTGGCCCACGAGGTGCCGGGGGTCTGTGCAGTGAAGGACGACGTGTGCGGGCAGTTCGCCCGCAAGCTCGCGACACTCGTCCACGGACCTTGGGCCACCATCGCCGGCGGGCAGAAGCAGAATCACATGGACATGCTGCCCTACGGCTGTGACGCCTACTTGTCCACATACATCAAGTTCGCACCCTCCGTTACCCAACGCTACTGGGCCGCCATCCAGGAAGACAGGATGCAGGATGCCGTCGACATCATCACGCGCTACGATATGCCCTTCTTCGACTTCACGCTCGCTCTGGAAGGAGGCTTCGATGCGGGGGTTCACGGCGCGCTGGAGCTGTTCGGCATAGCCGGGCGCTGGCGCCGGCCGCCGTACCACAGCCTTACCGATGCACAGATGGAGCAACTGGCGGGGTTCTTCCACGACCTCGAGCTGCTCTAGACGACGTCCCCGTGGCACTCAACGTCGTGGGCTCTGCCCACACCCGCCGGGGGAACACAGTCACCCCGGCCCCCC
>Ga0272441_10012039_pt1 | contig 12721 bp, 7 predicted proteins | sample SSMProp6N_FD_193582 | JGI IMG/M metagenome (GOLD analysis project Ga0272441, IMG submission 193582) | Marine sediment archaeal communities from Little Sippewissett salt marsh, Falmouth, MA, United States - SSM-Prop-6N | ecosystem: Environmental > Aquatic > Marine > Wetlands > Sediment ...
TGCATCCTCACCATATCAAAACCCAATCCGGGTCCCGGCCGGAAGAAGGCAAAACCCCGGTTCTGCGGCTCGTGGCCTGGGAAACCACCCGCAACTGCAACCTGAACTGCGTGCACTGCCGCGCGGCAGCCACCCGCGGTCCTTACAGCGGCGAGTTGGATACGCCGACCGCCCTGCGGCTGTTGGATCAGATCGCCGCGGTCGGCCGGCCGATCGTCATTCTGACCGGCGGAGAACCCCTGTTGCGGTCGGATATATTCGATATCGCTCGCTATGGGACCGATCTCGGGCTACGGATGGTCATGGCGCCCAACGGCACCCTGATCACCGACGCGACCGCCCGCCGGATGGTCGAATCCGGCATCAAGCGCATCAGCATCAGCCTGGACGGCGCCAGCCGCGAAAAACACGATCGCTTCAGGGGCGTCGAAGGCGCTTTCGACAGCGCGCTGCGGGGAATCGAGATGGCCAAAAAGGCCGGCCTCGAGTTCCAAATCAACACCACTATCACCCGCACGAACCTGGCGGAGATTCCCCGCATCCAGCAATTGGCGGTGGAACTCGGCGCCGTGGCCCACCATATCTTCCTTCTGGTCCCTACCGGGCGCGGCAAGTATATCATCGATCAGGAAATCACGGCCGAGGAGTACGAACAAACCCTCAACTGGTTTTACGATCAGCGGGACAAAACCCCGCTGCAGCTCAAGGCGACCTGCGCGCCCCACTACTACCGGATCCTGCGGCAGCGGGCCCGGTCCGAAGGCAAAACCGTGACACCCAAAACCCACGGACTGGACGCGATGACGCGCGGCTGCCTGGGGGGAGTCGGGTTCTGCTTCATTTCACATCGGGGAATTGTTCAACCCTGCGGGTTTTTAAATGTGGAGGCCGGCGACGTCACCCGGGCATCCTTCGCCGATATCTGGAATCATTCAGAGACGTTTCAGTCACTGCGCCGCTACGACGACCTGAAAGGCAAGTGCGGTCTCTGCGAATACAAGAAATTCTGTGGCGGCTGCAGAGCGCGGGCTTTCGAGGCCACCGGGGATATTCTGGCCCAGGAGCCCTTGTGCAGCTACCAGCCGGCACGGTGTTGACCGACTTGGCGAATCCCGGAGCCGCGGCCCCCGGCATCCTTTTTACGACCAGCTGCCGCCAAGTGCCGGGTGACCTTTTTCCGATCTCACAGAGGGAGGGATTATGAAGATCAGCGACCTGATGATTCCGGATCCCATCACGATTACCGCGAACGCATCCATCACCGATGCCCTGGAGCTGATGAAACTGAATTCCATCCGCCACCTGCCGGTGGTCTCCGGCGGCAACGTCCTGCGTGGTTTCGTGACGCTGGCCGACCTGAAGCAGGGGCTGATACCGTCCATGGTGGGCGATGTTTCCCTCTCCGACCTGATGATCAGCGATCCGATCGTGGTCGGTCCGGAGGAAGACATCGAAATTGCCGCCCAGTTGATCTACAAACACAAGATCGGCGGCATGCCGGTGGTTGAAGGCGAGAAACTGGTCGGGATCATCACCGAATCGGACATCCTGCGGACGTTCATCGACATGATGGGCATATTGACCGGCAGTTCACGCATCGACGTGGTAATGAAGAACGAGCCGGGAGCGTTGAAAGAAGCCCTGCAGATCATCAACGACGGCGGTGGCGACATCATCAACGTCGGCATCACCTCTCATCAGACCGGCAACCGCATTTACTACTTTCGCCTGGCGGCCTGCAAGACCGACACCATTAAAAAATCCCTTGAAGCCAATGGCTTCACTGTCACCTACGCTACTAATTGATCTTCCGGCATCGTCGGTCAATCAGGAATCTATTTAGTGCCAAACCGCGATCTTTTTAGGGCCCCATTAAGTGTCCAATTCATAAATGAGGATTTTTTCCGCTGGACAAGGCCGCACAAGGGGTTGCGGCGAGGCGTACTTAATGTACGCCGCAGCCGGAAACCCGCGGAGAACGCCGTCCAGCGGAAAAAAGACCATTTATGGATGGACACTACTTAATGGCGTTGAGCTTCATCGTAATGGGCCGATCCTCCTCAATTTGTCCGCCAAAGCGGATGGGACCCGGTCGGCGATAATCGTCGTTACCGGGGACAGCAGCGAGCCAGTTTTCCCGCAAAGCCTTGACCACTTTAAAGGCATTCGACTCCAAGTCGACGACGCTCTTTTCAATCACCAGCGCCAGTTTGCCCTGTCGTTCCTCAAGGTGCATCAACGGTGCAATGGGTATGCCGAGCGGTTCCCATTGTGCGAAATCGTGTTCCAGATTTTTTATGGCCGCCATTTGGCCCGTCGCCCCGTTTGCGATCAAGCTGTAAACGGTAAGGCCCAAATTGTAGGTGTAGTTGCAGTCGAATCGGGTGGGGTCGGTACCCCGGCCGTCGTAACCGTAAAAATGGGTTTGGGTTTTGAAATCCGGGACCGATTTCCGGAAGATCTTCTCAACCGCCGGTGGTATGGCGCCCTTCTGGGTCAGCGCGTTTTCACGCGCCAGGGCCTGCTCCAGTGTCTTGAGAGAGATGATCGATGATTTTCTCAGTAAAAAGGCCCCTTTTTTGTAATTCTCGAACAGCACCGGGCCGTATGTGTCCGGATCGAGACCGCCCCTTTTCAATGTTTTTTGATAGTATTCCCGTTTGATCCCGAGCCGGTATATCCCCTCTTCCTTCAAAATGTTCAGGTAGTCTTTCACCAGCCCCATGATCACCTTGTCGGTTTCGACCTGAGAGAACTGAAAGTTGCCGTGCGCATCTCTTTCGATCAGCAGGCCGTCTCTGAAAAACTCGGGAATGTCGTTGAACAGGTCATCGTCGCGGGTGTTCCAGACGGTGAACGAGCTGTCCTCCCGGGAGCGCTTGGCCAACCGGCGCAGATATTCCAGCTTGTCCTCGTGGAGCGGAAAATCCGCATGAAAACTGGTGTCGTGGGTGGCGTTGTACTCGGCGATGATGGTGTTGAGTTTGATGATGAACACCTGAATCTCGTTGATGAACTCCAACACGCCTTCCGGAATGACGATGATGCCGTAGCTCTTGCCCACTGCGGCCCGACGGACGATCGCGTTGCAGATGACCCGGGAGAGGTGCCGCAGGGTCATCCCGTAAGCCGTGTAGTCGATGGTGTTGTTTCTCTCCGCCTTCTGAATACGGCTTTGGTCGACGAAATCGGCCAAGTCCTCGCCGATCAGGGTAATGCTGGCGTGGGTCTGCAGGGCGACTTCGAGGGCCAGGTGACTGGCGACCCGTCCCATGACCTTGCAGATGTGCCAGTACTTGACGTCCGAGCTGGCATCGTTGGACAGGTTGCTGACGGCATGGGCAAAGGCCCTGGCGGCGGAGTGGAATCCGAACGACATGGCACACAGCACGTGGCCGTCTGCATCCCGGACCTGAATGTCCCCGTCGATGGTTTTGGGAACACCCATTACCTGGACCCCGTCTTTGAGGAGTTCCTGGGCAAGAAATGCGGCATTGGTATTGGAATCGTCGCCGCCGACGATCACCAATGCATCCAGTGCCAGGGCCTTGCAGGTTTCGCGCGACAGGGCCATTTTCTGGGCGGTGTCGATTTTCGTGCGGCCGGTTTTGATCATGGTGAAGCCGCCCAGGTTGCGGTAGGCGTCGACATGCGCCGCCGTCAGCTCGACGGCTTCGTTTTCGATAATACCGTCAGGGCCAAGAATGAAACCGAATATTTTCGTATCCGGATTGGCTTTTTTAGCAGCGTCCCACAGCCCGGCAATCACGTTGTGCCCACCCGGCGCGGGACCTCCCGAAAATACGATCCCGATGTTACGCTGCCGGCAATAGGTTTGGATAAAGGCCTCATCGGCGGCGTCAAGACCCACCAGGGCCTGAACGGAATTGCCGATGATATCCGGCAACTGCTTGCGGGCTTCCCTGTCGATCTCGAAACGGTAGCGGTTGTCGGTTTTCAAGGCCGTGAACGGGTGGTTGAAGACATCGCACACCGCCGGCTGGCTGCGCCGTCTTTGAACCAGTTCTCGAGAGACGGAACCGGTGACCTCCTGGACTTCCGGAATCTTCAACAACTCTTCTGCCGTATTGCCATTTTTACCGGACATCTAACGACCCCCCTCAAGTGGTTTCCAGTTTGGTGTCCATCGACGTGACAGATATCCATAGCCGCCCGAATGCCGCGATGTCAAGATTTACCTTGTTGGCCAAAAAACTCCTTCTGCCAGCAAACCTTCCGAACCGGTCTGCTTTTCCCGGCTTGCCGGCTTCGATACGCCGGCGCACAAAGAACGCTTTACATCTTCGACTTTTATGTTATAGACAAACAGATATTTTTCACCGATGCGCGCCTCGACGTGTTGACATCGATCGGAGCCGATTATGCCGGCACCCAAGGAACCAAACCGGTATATTTTGACGTCATCTGCCCGAAATGCAGATACACGCTGATCGTCGACATCCAGAAGGAACAGATCCCCCGCCGTCACCACTGCGGCACCCGCATGGTGTTCCGGGAACTGCTGAAGGAAAGGAAGTTTTTACTGAGAAGGACGCCGGATGGCGATCGCCGGAAGGGTCTGACAAAACACAACCAAAGGAGGGAAAGCATGAAAAGAGGTTTATTGACTGGATTGGCTGCACTGCTGACACTGGCGTTCATTTCTTCGACCGCTGCGTTCGCCGATGACATCGATCTCGCAAGAAAATCGACGGTAAATGACATCGTCGAGCGCGGGGAGCTGCGCGTCGGCTTCGAAGCCGGTTACCTGCCATTTGAAATGGCCGACAAACAGGGAAATTTTATCGGATTCGATATCGATATGGCCAAAGAGATGGCCAAAGCCATGGGGGTCAAGTTCGTACCCGTCAACACCGCCTGGGACGGCATCATCCCGGCCCTGGTGACCAAGAAGTTCGACATTATCATGAGCGGCATGACCATCACCCAGGAGCGCAACTTGAAGATCAACTTCGCGGATCCCTACATCATCGTCGGACAAACCATCCTGCTGAATAAAAAGCACGAAGGGGTGGTCAAGTCTTACAAAGACCTCAACGACCCCAAATATACCGTCTGCTCCAAGCTGGGAACCACCGGCGAACAGGCGATCAAGCGCCTGATCCCCAAAGCCACCTACAAGTCTTTCGAAGTGGAGTCCGAAGCCGCGTTGGAGGTACTGACCGGCAAGGCCGATGCCACCATCTACGACCTTCCCTTCTGCGCGACCTTCATGGCCCAGCAAGGGGAAGGCAAACTGATCTTCCTGGACGAACCGTTCACCTACGAGCCGCTGGCCTGGGCCGTCCGCAAGGGTGACCCCGACTTTCTGAACTGGCTGGACAACTTCCTGCGGCAGATGAAAAACGACGGGCGCTACGATCAGATTTACAACAAATGGATCAAGAGCACCGAATGGATCAAACTCATCAAGTAAACCGTTGAAGGCACACGCTCCATGACAGCGCTCAGGCCTCCGGTCGGAGGCCTGAGCCATATGGGCCGCTTCCATGCCGAAACCGGCCGCTGACCCGGCAGAGGCATGCATTGAGAAGAAGAGAAACCGATGGGAAGAGAAGCAAAAGTCCGGCGCGCAATGCCGAAAAGCACCTACTATTTCTGGGTCGGGGTCTTTTTATTCGTCATTTTTTCAATTATTTTCTTGATTTACTTCGCCACCATGCGGATCGACTACGTCTGGGCCTGGCACAAGATTCCGTCGGCTTTCATGTATCACAAGCAGGTGGAGATCAAGGCCGAGATTCAAGGGACGGTCGAGAGCATTACACCGGAGAAGGATCAATCCCTCATAAAAGTGATGGGCGTCGGTGAGGAAGAGACTTTCACCGTTCCGACCAAGGACCTTCGCGTGTCGGTAAACGACTTTGTCTATCCCGGTGATGTCCTGGCCAGCTATGGCAAATGGCAGACCGGGATTATGCTGCAGGGGGTCTGGATTACGCTGAAGGTCAGTCTGTTTTCGATCATCTTCGGCATCATTATCGGCATTATCGGCGGTCTGTCCAGAATATCGGACAACCCGGCCGCCAAGTGGCTGGCGATCACTTATGTCGAATTGATCAGGGGTTCCCCGCTGCTGGTGCAGATCTTCATCTGGTATTTCGTCGTGGGCACCATGGTCAACCAGCTGCTGCTCGCCTACGGTATTCACGAAATTCCAGGGCTCTGGTACGGCGTGGCCTCCCTGGCCTGTTTTACCGGCGCTTACGTGACCGAAATCGTGCGGGCCGGCATCCAGTCGATCGGCCGCGGCCAGATCGAAGCCGCCCGTTCTCTGGGGATGAGCTACGCCCAGTCCATGCGCTACATCGTCATGCCCCAGGCCATGCGCCGCATCCTGCCGCCGTTGGCAGGCCAGTTCATCAGCCTGATCAAAGATTCGTCCCTGTTGGGCATCATCGCCGTGCGGGAGCTGACCAAGGCCACGCGGGAAGTCATCACGACCCAGCTCAATCCCTTCGAGATGTTCTTCGTCTGTGCGGCGTTGTACCTGGTGATGACCTTTACCCTGTCCATGTTCGTTCAGTATCTGGAGAGGAGGACCCAAACGGCATGATCGAAGCCCGCAACGTTTTCAAAACCTATTATGTCCCCCACAAAGTCGAAGCCCTGGTCGATGTCTCGACCCGGATTGCGGCCGGTGAGGTGGTCGTGGTCATCGGACCGTCGGGATCCGGCAAAAGCACCTTTCTCAGGTGCCTGAACCACCTGGAAACTGCCACCAGCGGACACATCATCATCGACGGTGTCGACATCCTCGATCCCAAAACCAATATCAACAAGGTGCGGGCCGAAGTGGGCATGGTGTTTCAATCCTTCAACCTTTTCCCCCACAAGACAGTTGAGGAAAACGTCACCCTGGCCCAACGGGTGGTGCGCAAACGCTCTAAAAAAGAAGCCGCCGACAGGACCATGGCCCTGTTGACAAAGGTCGGCATTCAGGACAAAGCCGCCGTCTATCCGGATCAGCTCTCCGGCGGTCAGCAGCAGCGTGTGGCCATCGCACGGGCTTTGGCCATGAATCCCAAGGTGATGCTGTTTGACGAGCCGACCTCTGCCCTGGATCCGGAGATGATCGGCGAGGTTCTGGATGTCATGAAGACGCTCGCCACAGAGGGGATGACGATGGTGTGCGTCACCCATGAGATGGGGTTTGCCAAAGAGGTGGCGGGACGGGTGATTTTCATGGACGCGGGCCGTATCGTTGAGGTCGGTACGCCCGAGCATTTCTTCAAAAACCCCACCCATGAACGCACGAAATCGTTTTTGAGTCAGATATTGTGAACGGAGGTTGGGCCCGTTGAGTCCGTTGGGCCCGTTGAGCCCGTTTTGCCAGTTGGGCCCGTTGGCCGGTTGAGCCGGTAAAATCGATTTCATCCATCAACCGGCTTAACGGGCCTAACGGGCTAAACGGGCTAAACCGTTCCCCCCCACATGTTGTATTTTGAGATGTGAAATCACCCCTTCCATTGTGCTTTTCCCTTTACAGAAGCCCGTCTTCCTGGTATTGTAACCCAAATTAGCTATGTGGTGTTCACCGCTGGTCGGTCTTGAAGGATACAGGCGTTAATGAAGCTTAAACGGCTTGAAATTACAGGATTCAAATCCTTTTGCGAAAAAGCCGATATCCAGTTCCCACAAGGTGTATCGGCCATTGTCGGCCCCAACGGCTGCGGCAAGAGCAACATCGTCGACGCGCTGCGGTGGGTGATGGGCGAACAGAGCGTCAAGCAACTGCGCGGCAAGTCGATGGAGGACGTCATCTTCGCCGGAACTTCCGGGAAACCGCCCCTCAACATGGCCGAGGTGACGCTGACCCTGGCAAACGACAACGGGTCCGCCCCGGAAGAGTTAAAAGACTTCACCGAGATCATGCTCACCCGGCGCCTCTTCCGATCCGGTGAAAGCGCCTACCTTATGAACAAACAACCCTGCCGCCTGAAAGACATCCACAACGTCTTTCTCGGCAGTGGACTGGGCACCAAATCCTATTCCATTATCCAACAGGGCAATATCGGCGCCATCATCGATGCCGGCCCGGAAGAACGGCGGTATTTCATCGAAGAGGCCGCCGGAACAACCCGCTATAAAAACCGCAAAACCGAGGCGCTGCGCAAAGTCGAGTCAACCCGGCAGAACCTGTTGCGCGTGTCGGACATCATCTCTGAAATCCACCGTCAAATGGCCGGTTTAAAACGCCAGGCCCGCAAGGCTGAGCGCTTCAAGCAGTATCAGAGGCGCGCCGATGCGCTCGATATCCGCCTGTCTCTTTACAATTACGAGCGCTTGAGCCGCCGGTACGACGAAACCGACCGGTTGCTGCAGGAACTCAAGGACTCCGACCTCGGAAACACCTCCCAACTCAAGAAACTCGACGCCGCCGTGGAAGAGATCAAGCTGCAGCGTTCACAGAAAAACCAGGAGATTGCAGATCAAAAATCGCGTAAATTCGAACTGCTGCGTAAAATCGACCGCATAGAGGGCGATCTCAGCCATCAGCGTCAGGAAATCGAACGGTTGACAGACGAAGCCAAGGAGCTTCAGTCCGCCCGCGAGGACCTGGAGGGCAAAAACCGTAAAATCGACTCTGAAATCGGTGAAGCGCAAAACGATACGACCCGACTGCGGACGGAAATCGAAACCCTCCGTCAAGACCTGCACCGGGAGCAGGCCGCCGCCGCCGAAATAAAAACCCGGATAGACGATCTGAATGCCGACCTCGAAACAAGCAAGACCGCCCTGATGGACCGTCTGACCGAGGAAGCCCGCTATCGCAATATTTTTCAAAATGCCACCAACAACAAGGAAAACCTGCAGCGCCGGCTGAAGCGGGCCGGGGAGGAAGCCGCCGTTGCCCGTCAAAGAGTCGCACAGGGACGTACCACCGAAGAAAAAAATAAAGCCGATTGGGTCCGGTTAACGCAGCAGGCCACCGCTCTGAATGAAGAGTTGGAACGCATCCGGCGGTTGAGCGACGAAAAACGTGAGATCCTCGCCCGCCAGGTCAAACAGGTCCAGACGCACGAACTGGAGCGCAGCACCGCCCGGTCGAAATTTTCGACCTTGAAAAAGATGGAAGAAAATTTCGAGTGGTACCGCGACGGCGTCAAGGCAATCATGAGAGCACCCGAATTCGGTTACGCACCGGATTTCGCCGGCACCGACGACCCGACCCCCGACCCGACCATGGACACGGCCGTAACCGCTGAGGGGAATAAAGAAATCGTCGGACTTTTGGCGGATATTCTCGACCCGTCACCGGAATACCAGGCGGCGGTCGAGGCCGTCCTGGGGGAGGCGCTGCAGTACGTTCTGGTCGATGCTCCCCAAACCGGAGTGCGCGCCATCGAGTATCTACAGTCCCACGGTGCCGGCCGCAGCGGTTTCATACCGGTCGCAGCGCTGATGCAAATCGAAGAGGATCGGCGACCCGCGCAAGAGGATTCGAACCGCCTGCTCAAACATGTCGCGGTTAAAACCGGCTACGAACGGATCGCAGAAGCCTTTCTGGGGCATGTCGTTGTCGCGGAAGACATTCATGCAGGCCTGGCACTGTTCAATGGCAGCCGCCGCCATACGACGATCGTCACCAAGCTGGGCGACGTCATCTCCCGGCAGGGCATCATGATCGGGGGCAGCATGGACAAGCTGCCCGGCATCCTGGCCAAGAAGCAGGAGATAAAGGCCCTGGAGCAGCAGATCCACCTCTGCGAGCAGACACTCGCAGAGGCTCGCGAGCGGCAGCAGGCGTCCGAAACCGATGCCCGCAAAATCGAAACCGAACTGCAGCAGCTCTACGAACAGAAGAAGTCTGTCGACGCGGAAGCAGTCGAAGCCGAGAAAGCACTCTATCGGGCATCCGAGGAGTTAAAACACGCCGTGCGCCATCTCGAGATCATCGAACTGGAACACGAGCAGCTCCTGGGCGAGGAAAGCGACATCGACGATGAAATGACCCGATACCATGCAGCCCTGGCACAATTGACGTCAGCCATCACTGCCGCCCGCGAGGAAGTCGCCGAAAAAACACGGCAGGCCGGGGCCGTATCAGGGCAACTGGAGGCTTTCAGTCAAAAAGTCGTCGACCTTAAACTGAGCCTGACGGCGCTGAACGCCCGGCTCGACAACAGCAACAACACCCTGAGACGCCTGCAGGAGTTTCAGGAAGACGGCGCCGCCCGGCTGATAAGCCTGACCGAGGACATCACTCTAAAGAGCCGCAGAGCCGCCACTTCCAAGAACACCGTCACCGAATATGAGGCGAGTCTGGCGGGAATGTACGAAGAACTCAAACACCTTGAAGAGGCCCTCGGCGCGAATGAATCCGCCTACTCCGCCATCGATGCCCAATTAAAAGACAACGACGGCATCATTGCAGAACTTCAGAGCCAGCGGGACAAGATCCTGGAAAAAACCCGCCTGCTTGAAATCGAACAGACCCAACGGCAGGTGCACCGTGACACCGTCGTTCAAAGGCTCGAAGAACACTACCACAAGCCGTTTGCCGATTACGGCGCGGAACTCGAGGCTCTCCGGGAACAACTTGAGTCGGTGGAAGGGACCGAGATGTCGACCGGCGCAGACGAAGAGGAGCTGACCCGTCTGCGGGAGAAGATCAGCCGCATCGGTGATGTCAACCTGGCGGCCATCAACGAATACGAACAGCTGAAATCACGGCACGATTTTCTCTTCGAACAACGCGAAGATCTTCAGAAGGCGATCGACGATCTGCACAAGGTCATCAAGAAGATCAATCGCATTACTCAGCAGCGGTTCATGGAAACCTTCGACCAGGTCAACCAAAAGCTCGGTGACGTTTTTCCACGGCTCTTCGAAGGCGGCAACGCCAAGCTGGTTCTCACCGAGCCGGACAACCCTCTCGAAACCGGCGTCGAATTCATGATTCACCCACCGGGCAAGAAGCTGACCCGCATGAGCCTGCTGTCCGGCGGCGAGAAAGCCCTGTCCGCCATTGCCTTCATCTTTTCACTTTTTCTGATCCGTCCGGCTTCTTTCTGTCTGATGGATGAAATCGACGCCCCGCTGGATGAAGCTAACGTCTTCCGCTTCAACAACTTGCTGCAACTGATCGGTGAAAAATCTCAAATCGTGATGGTCACCCACAACAAAAAGAGCATGGAGTTCGCCGACATGCTCTTCGGCATCACCATGGAGGCCAAAGGCGTTTCCAAAGTAGTGTCGGTGAATCTAGACCACTGAGAAAAAAAAGGCTTTGGTATTGAGCTGGTTCCGGAAGAACAAACCGTCGCAAGAAGACACGCCCGCTGCATCAGGCGATGTGCCCGGCAAATCGGAGGGCGGACCGGTGCCGGACGACACCCCCGCCCCCGAAGCGATGTCATCCGGGGTGCGGCACGATTTCGCCGATTCAGCGTCAAGCGCAGCGGCCCCCGTCCAAACGCCGGCAACAGAGAGGACCAAGCCGGGCGAAGATACCGGGGGCCTCTTCAAAAGACTGCGCCGCGGCCTTGCCAAAACACGCAAGCTGCTGACCACCGATCTCGACGACCTGTTTGCGGAGAACAAAATTGTCGACGATGACATGCTGGATGACCTCGAAGAGATCCTGATCACGGCCGACATCGGTGTTCAAACCGCCACGGGTCTGATGCAGCGCGTCTCGCGCAAAGCCTCTCGGATAGGGGATGCGGCTGCACTAAAGAAGGTTTTGCGGGAAGAGATCCTCGACCTTTTGGCGGGAAAATCGCAAGAGCGCGAAGCCGGTGGGTCCAGACCGCACGTCATCATGGTCGTTGGCGTCAACGGTGTCGGCAAGACCACGACCATCGGAAAACTGGCCGCCCGTTTCCTCAGAGAGAAAAAAAGGGTCCTGATTGCCGCAGCCGACACCTTTCGTGCGGCCGCCGTTGAGCAGCTCGCCATCTGGGCCGAAAGATCGGGAGCGGATTTCGTTCGGCAAAAGGACGGCGCGGACCCGGCAGCCGTCGCCTACGACGGCATTGAGGCGGCGTGCGCCCGCGACGCCGACGTCGTCCTGGTGGATACCGCCGGCCGGCTTCACACCAAAATCAATCTGATGGAAGAGCTCAAGAAAATAAAGCGGTCGATCGCTAAGATTATGCCGGATGCTCCCCACGAGGTGCTGCTGGTCCTCGATGCCACCACCGGTCAGAACGCGCTGTCACAGGCCAAGCTGTTCAACGAGGCCTTAGGGGTCACCGGCATTGCCCTGACAAAACTGGACGGCACCGCCAAAGGCGGTATCGTGATCAGCATCCACGACAGATTGAACATTCCGCTGCAGTATGTGGGGGTGGGAGAGACGATCGATGACCTTCAGGTTTTCGATCCACACCGGTTTGTCGACGCTCTTTTTACTTAACCGAAGAAGGTACTGATTGGTTCTGGGTTCTGGCTTCAGCGTTCTGGGTTCAGGATTCAGTACTGCCGCTGGCCGCAAGCATCCAGTTTGATCGAAGAGGAAACTTTTAAGTTTCGGTGAAAAATTCCAAATCGCAAGTAGCAAATAACAAATAAATCACAATGACCAAAATTCAAAATTACAAACCCTTTGAACCCTCGTATGAAACTACATCATTTATTACAAAAATGTAGTTTCTTTTCTGATCAAACTGGCCGTTTTATTGGCCAACGGCAGTGCTTATATGAAACTACACCAAAGTGGCATGGCTTTTTTTAAAATTAGACCACCTGGTTT
>Ga0272441_10012040_pt1 | contig 12721 bp, 10 predicted proteins | sample SSMProp6N_FD_193582 | JGI IMG/M metagenome (GOLD analysis project Ga0272441, IMG submission 193582) | Marine sediment archaeal communities from Little Sippewissett salt marsh, Falmouth, MA, United States - SSM-Prop-6N | ecosystem: Environmental > Aquatic > Marine > Wetlands > Sediment ...
GAGAGCGAACCGGGGCGGGGAAGCCGGTTCACCTTCCGGATCCCGGATCACCGGAGCGAGGAATCGCTGGCAGATTACCTGGATGGTTTGCGCCGGGAGGTCGGGGGCGGCTTCCGGTTCGGCCTTATTGGCTTCCGCCTCGATCAGGTCGGAGAACTGAAACGGGAATGGGGAGAAGAAATATTTTCAGCCTTCACCCGGAAGTTCTTCCAGAGGATCGGGCTCCTAATCCAGGAGCTCTCCCGGTCGATGCCGCACTGCTGGCTCATCGACGGATCCCGCTGGTTCACTGCGGTCTTGCGCGGGGCGGGCACGGATGAGGTCCGGAAAATCCACGAGAGCGTCCTGCGGAAAATCAGGAAACTGCGCTTTCACCGCGGGGATAGGCCCCTGGAATTCGAATTGAGTTCCGCCGGCATCTCCCGGAGCCGGGAGGTCGATGGTCCGGGTCTGATCGCTGAGCTCAAGGATTTCCTTCAGCGGCCGGAATCACGGGTCCCCCGTTCCCGGTTCCGGGGCACGGTCCTGGTGGTGGATGACGAACCGCTCATCGTGAAAATGCTGACTACTTTTCTCAAGCGGGAGAACATAGAGGCGGTATCTGCCCTCGACGGCGATGAGGCCCTGGCGGCCGCCACCCGGATTCCGGTGGATGTGATCATCCTGGACCTGGTACTTCCGAAGGTCAGCGGGTACGAGGTCATCAATCAGTTGAAGAAGAACAGCAAAACGTTCGACATCCCCCTGATCCTGGTCTCAGGGTACGATATCGACCGGGTCCGCCTGAAGAAGAGCGGAACGGGCGCCGCCCCGGTTTTCCTGAAAAAACCATTCGACAACGATGAACTCCGGGAAGCGGTCAACCGGATGCTGGCCATCGAGGATGTCCAGTTGTAGCGAGAAGGAATATTCGCGCTTGATTCAAGAAGGCGGTTGGAATATATTGTTCCCTAGCGCAGGTGTAAAGTAATAGCGTTCCAAGGAGTACGTTGAAAAAGAAGAGAAAAATCTTAATCATCGAGGACGACCGGTCGTTCGCGGCGGTATTGAATTTCCTGTTCAAGGGGGAGGGGTACAAAGTCTACGTCGCCTCCAACGGAAAGTCGGCCCTGGACATGATTGACAGGAAGGTCCCCGATCTGGTGGTTCTCGATATCAACCTCCCCGATATCAACGGCTTTAAATTATGCGAGGCGATCAAGGCCCGCCAGGATACCCACGATGTCCCGGTGATCGCTCTGACTGCCCGGGATAGTTCCGGCGATCTCGAGAAAGGGAAAAGGCTGGGAGTGGTGGAATACGTGGTCAAGCCGGCCGATCACCGGGGATTGCTGGACGCCGTCCGGAAGCATATCTGATCATCCGGCCCGGTCTGGATGAAGATGCCGTTCCAGTGTAAAGCGGTGCCGACGGCACCGCTTTTTTACCGCGAAGTTAGAATTCGAAACCTGGCCGGGGGGATAAGGCATCACCCTGAAAACTTCTGGTCGGAAAGGGGTTTAACTTGTCGTGCGCCCCCTGTCTCCCGAGGAGACGAGGAAGAAAGCATGAATGAAGAAAGAGAACTCGACTTATCCGGGCAGACCGCCTTGGTGACCGGCGGAAACCGCGGGATCGGCAGGAGCATTGCCCTCCGCCTCGCCCAGCGGGGAGCGAAGGTATGCGTCACGGGCCGGAATCGCCAGGTCCTGGCCGAGGCGGGAGAGGAACTCCAGGCCCTTTCACCGGGAAGCTTCGCCCTCCGCTGCGATGTCAGGAGCCGGAAGGAACAGCTCTCGGTTTTTTCAGACATCCGGGAACACTGGGAGGATCTCGACATCTGCGTCCCCAACGCGGGTGAGGCCACACTGGCCACGGCCACCGAGACCACGATCGAGCAGTGGCGGCGTGACATCGACACCAATCTCACCGGCCTTTATATCACCGCCACCGAAGCGATGAAGATGATGCGGGAGCGGGAACGGGGGACGATCATCGGCATCGTCTCCAAGGCGGGAAAAACCGCGTTCCTGCTCCGCGCCGCCTACTGCGCGTCGAAGTGGGGAGCGCTCGGGTTCCTGAAATGCCTGGCGCTGGAAGGGAAAAAGTGCGGGGTCAAGGTGACCGCCCTCTGCCCCGCCTCCGTCGCCACAGATTTTCAGAAAAACAACCCCGCGGGGACGGATTGGATGATGTCGCCCGAAGCGGTGGCGGACGCGGTGGAGTACATCCTCTCGCTGGAGCGGAACGCGTGGATCGATGAGATGCTCATTTCGGTCTGGAAAAAGTAGCTGCCCGGTCGATATCGAAACCGTAAAGGTTGCTTTGCGGGACCATGAGGGTTCGGTTTGTTCGCCCGGGGCGCATTTTCCGAAGCGCAGGTTCGGGACTTTGTGGTTGGTGGTGGGACAACCGGGGAATAAGTATCTGGAAATCGCCGCCGTCCGTCCCTACGAGGTGGATTACAGAAGAGTGAATTTCTGACCAAGAGTCCGAGGAATCGGATTTTCCACCAACTGATATCCCGCGGACAATCGCACTTCCCGCTTGCCTTCTCAACGTTTTTCATCGATAATTCGAACAATGGATCTCCCAACGCCCTGCAAAATGAGGTGATTGCCGAAAAGCGCGCAGAGCGAAATTTTATCAATCGGTACTCACGGGATAATCCGAAACATGAACCAAAGGAGGAAGAGACAATGAGGACCAACAATTTCAGGGGACGTGACTGGATCGACGCCGAGCTCGATTACAGCAAGGAAGAATGGGAGACGCTGATCGAGGTCGCCCTGGAACTGAAACGGCGACACGCCATGGGAGACGACCAGACCGGAATCCTCAGGGGTAAAACCCTCTTCAGTATGTTTTTCAACCAGTCCCTGCGCACCCGCTCCACCTTCGCCGCCGGGATCCAGCAGCTGGGGGGATTTTACATCGAACTCGAGCCGGGCAAGACGTACACGCCGGCCCGGAAGGGTTTCGACATCCCCTATAAAACCGAGCGGATCAAGGACGTGGCGGAGATGCTCGACCGCGTGGGCGACGCAATCTCCATCCGGATGTACGGCCCCCCCGCTTACTGGATCTACGGTTTTGCCAACGCCACGATCAAGGAATTCGCCGAGTACGCCAACATTCCGCTCATCAACATGGAATGCGATAAGTTCCATCCCTGCCAGGCGCTCGCCGACCTGGTCACGGTGAGAGAGAAGTTCGGGGGCTTCAAGGGGATCAACGTCACCATGTCCTGGGCTTATTCCGGCTCGATAGAAAAGCCCCGCGCCGTGCCCCAGAGCGTGGTCCTCGCCTTCGCTAAGCTGGGCGCCAACGTCACCCTTTCCCATCCGAAAGGTTTCGAGCTCGACCCGGCGCTCATTGAGGTCGCCGGTCGGTTCTCCGACGAGTCGAGCGGTTCTTTCCGGGTCATCAACGACTTCGATGATGGATTCAAGGGAGCGCATGTCGTGTATCCGAAGTCCTGGGGCTCGGTCTACTGTTTTAACTACACCGATGAGGGCGGCAAGACGGTCAAGGAAGCCGACCACAAGAAGGCCGAGGAGGTCAACAAAGCGGCCGAAGGGTGGCGGACGACCGCCAAGCAGATGGAGCTCGTCGATAAGCAGGGGATCTATATGCACTGCCTGCCGGCCGACCGGGGCCAGGAGGTCGATGACGATGTCATCGACGGTCCCCGCTCCGTGGTCATCGACGAGGCCGAAAACCGCCTCCACGCCCACAAGGCGATCATGTCGCTGCTGATGGGGGGGCGCTTGTAGCGGACTGGAATCAGAGCGCATTGACCGAAAAGCGGGATTTATATCCGTTCTCCGTCCGGTATAGCTGTCTCTGCAGAAATCCGTCCGTTTATATAAACGGCATGTTTCCGGCACGGGATTGTTGGCGATCCGGGGCGTCTTGCGGTGTTATTTCGGGGGAGCCGGCTATGACGACTGGAGGCTCCCCCACATCAATGAGCTGAAGAGGTTCCAGGAGGTCACCTGGGGTCACTACCATAACCAGCCGGCCGCGTGCTATTATTGGTCATCCACCACGCACAACGACTACTACACGCAGGCTCTGGATATATACTTCAGCACCGGTATTGTTGCCTACAACAGTAAGGACAGCATCCGCAAAGTGGTGGCTGTCCGCGGCCCGGATTGAGATATTTTTCGCTAGACGTCTCTGCTGACGCTGTTTTTCTGTATCGCCTTTTGCCTTCTTGCCGCCGCCTTCGCCTTCCTCTGGTGATTCCCGCTCAAGGAAAGCCTTTTCATCGGGTTGGCCCTGATGTTCTCAAGCACCATCATCGTGGTCAAACTGTTGCCGGCGCTTCTTCTGGGTCTGCTTTTATTAGTCGGCAAGCCGCTGATTTTCAGTCTTCTTTTTCGGTTCGTGGGTGAGAACAGAAAATTTTTCCGGGAGGCGTTACTGCGACTGGGGCAGTCGAGCGAGTTCTCGTTGATCATCGCCGTTCTGGCGGCGGAGCTCGGCACGGTCACCGGGCTGGGCTCGCAGTTCATCCAGATGACTGCCATCGTGACGATGATCGTCTCCTGTTACCTGGTGGTCTTTTCCTACCCGACGCTGCTGGGTTTGCGAAAATCTTTGAAACAGGATTGAAATCGGGTAAAATTAGAAAGGGAAATCAGAAAGAATTAGGAACCGCGGATCAGCACTAGATAGTAAAGCCTCAATTAATGGGCGACAGGTTCGGCATTGTCCGGACCGCTTCAAACTGAAGGGTGTTAATTCATGAAAAGATGCTTAATACTGAGTTTTGGGATTTTTGCCGTCTCCGTCTTCGCACTTTCTTTTCTGGGAGCTTACCAGGCGGATACCGGGCCTCTGAACCTGCTGATAATCAGCATGGACACGGTCAGGCTGGAAGACCTTGACCTGGCCGATACTCCCGCCATAGACAAATTTAAAAAAATCAGCACGGTCTACAGCAATTGTATAGCTCCCGCGCCTTTGACACTGCCGTCTAACTGCTCGCTCCTGACGGGTCAGTACCCCGCGACCCATGGAGTCCGGGCCAACGGAACTTATGAACTCTCGCCCTCGGCCACCACGCTGGCGGAAATTCTCAAGCAGAAAGGTTACTCCACCGCCGCGGTGGTCAGCGGTTTTCCCCTGGATCATATTTTCGGGATGGACCAGGGTTTTGATGAATACAACGATGTTTTTGAGGTTGGGGGCAGCCTCAAATGCAAGAACTACAAGGGGCACGAAGTGGAATCATTCGAACGCCTCGCCACCGAGACCACTCGGGTCGCCGTCGACTGGTTGCGCCTCCACCGCGGTGAACGCTACTTCCTTTTCGTTCATTATTACGACCCTCATGCGCCCTACGAACCTCCGGAGGAGTGGCGGGCCGATGGCGACTTCAAAGAGTACTGGGGAGAAATAGCCTTCGTCGACGATCAGCTGAAAAATCTCCTCGAAGAAATTGACATGAACAACACGATCATTGTCTTGGTCGCTGATCACGGCGAGTCTTTCGGTGAACACGGTCTGGGAACGAACCGACAGGGTCATCACGGCACCCAGCTCTTCGATGAGGCGTTGAGAGTACCCCTGCTGGTGTACTCTCCCGGCGCGGCCCCCGCCACCAACGATCAGCTAGTATCGCTCGTGGATATCGTGCCCTCCGTCCTGGAAACCCTCGGCTGCACTGTTCCGGCCACCCTGGACGGAGAAGGTCTCGATATCGGTCACCCGTTTGTGCTCAGCGAAACCCTTCACCGGTTTCCTCACCAGTACGGGTTGAGAACAAAAGAGTGGAAGTTGATTTTGTCCATATCGGGAGAAGGTGCGACGGAAGCATTTCTTTATAACCTGGAAGATGATCCGGAAGAACGGGATAACGTGGCAGCAGACCATCCGGCCATCGTGAAAACGTTTCTCGGGAAGATCGAAACATATCTCGGCGTTGAAAAAAAGGAGGAGAAAGCACTCATTGACAAGAGGAGCAGGGCCAAACTGCGCGCGCTCGGTTATCTTTGAAATTGTGTGCAACAATGGAGGCTGAATTATGAAGAAGAGATTTAACCGCGGCTTCGGAATTTTTATTATGTCAATCATCTTTCCCCTCGCTGCCATTCCGGCCCTCTTGGCCGGGAACTGGTCGGCCCTGGATAACGGCTTGAACGGCTGGGTCCGGGACCTGGCGATCAGCGACTCCGGCGTCCTCTACGCCGGGGGGGACTTCCTCGAGGCCGGCGGGGAGGAGGGCTATTACTATATTGCGGCCTGGAACGGTTTTGCCTGGTCGCAGCTGGGAGACGGGCTCGCTGGAGAAGGGCTCAACCTCTACGTCGAAGCGGTCGCCACTTACGGATCCGACACCGTCTACGCCGGGGGCTGGTTCGGGAAGGCCGGGGATTACGACGCCAACCACGTCGCCGTCTGGGACGGGTCCAGCTGGGGAGCGCTCGGGACCGGCCTGGACGGCATCGTTCACTCCCTGGTCTGCGACAGCTCCGGCAACCTCTATGCCGGGGGGGAATTTAGATACAGCGGGGACTATCTCGTTGACCATATCGCCAAGTGGGACGGCGCCAGCTGGTCGTCACTCGGGACAGGTATGGATGGTAATGTCTGGGCTCTGGCCTTCGACGAGTGGGGAAACCTTTACGCCGGGGGACAATTCTGGAGCGCCGGGGGGGTGGCAAACACCAGGGGGGTGGCCATGTGGAACGGCACCTCCTGGTCGGCTTTGAGCACCGGGATCGGCGGCTACGTCTGGGACCTGGCGTTCGACAGTTACGGAAACCTCTTCGCGGCGGGCAACTTCGAGTGGACCGGTGGGGGAGAGGTTAACGCCAGGGAGGTGGCCATGTGGGACGGACAGACCTGGGCCAAGCTCGACTCCGGTCTCGGATACACGGATGATCCCTACGCCGCCGCCGTGGCCCCAACCGGCGGGTATGTCGTTTACGTCGGAGGCGGTTTCCAGTCCGCCGGAAGCGTCCAGGCCGACAACATCGCCGGGTGGGACGGGAGCGCCTGGTCGGCGCTCACATCGGGGACCGACGCCTCGGTCAAGGCCTTGGCCTACGGTTCGGGAGCGCTCTACGCCGGCGGCCTGTTCGGCACCGCGGGGGGAGTGACCGTCAACTACGTCGCGCGCTGGACAGAGGGTGCGACGCCGGTAACCACCCCCACGGCCCAGCCGACAGCTCAACCAACGGCTCAACCTACGGCCCAGCCGACAGCACAGCCCACAGTCCAACCCACGGCGCAACCGACGGTGACACCGGCACCGTCTCCCGTACCTCCGTCGGCGCTCTGGATCAATGACTACGATGGCGACGGCACTTCGGATATCGCCGTCTTCCGCCAGACCTCCGGTTTATGGGCGATCCGTAACATCTCCCGTCTCTATTTCGGCGGCGCCTCCGACCGGCCCGAACCGTCCGACTACGACGGAGACGGAACCACCGATATCGGGATTTTCCGGGATACCTCCGGCCTCTGGGCGATCCGGGGCCTGACCCGGCTTTACTTCGGGGGGCCGGGCGATGAGCCGCTCGCGGCCGACTATGACGGTGACGGCAGCATCGATATCAGCATCTTCCGCTCCGCCTCCGGTCTCTGGGCGATCCGGGGCCTGACCCGGCTGTACTTCGGGGGGGCGGACGATGAGCCGGTCCCGGGATATTACAGCGGACTGGGAAACGCCGCGATCGCCATCTTTCGTCCCGCTTCGGGACTGTGGGCCTTCCGGGGCGTGACCCGGACCTATTTCGGAGGGGCGAACGATCTCACCGTTCCCGGGGATTATGACGGGAACGGTGACTGGCGCCCCGGGATATTCCGGGGGAGTTCCGGGCTCTGGGCTCTGGATAGTGTTACCCGGGCGTATTTCGGATCGGCCGCCGACCTTCCCCGCCCGGCCGATTATGACGGTGACGCGACCGACGATATCGGGATATTCCGGGATAGCTCCGGTCTCTGGGCGGTCCGGGGAGCCACCCGGATTTATTTCGGCGGCCCCGACGACATCCCGGTGACCCGGTAGGAATCGAGCCTCTGCCCCCGCCGCGATTAGGACAGGTTCTTCAGCGGAATGTTCTCCGCGGAGCCGGCGGCGATTTCGTCGATCTTTTGGACACGCTCCTGAAGCGCAAGGAACTCTTCAGCGGGGGCGAGTTCCAGATCGTCCCCCCCGCGCTGATCAAGGGCGTCGATGACGTATTTGACCGTGATCCGGTCGATATCCCGGGCCGGCTGGTATTCCTCCGGGCTTCCATTATCGGGACAGATCTCGACCAGGACCCCGCCCCCCACCAGTTCGTAGAGGACCTGCCGCAGCAAGCGGATGGGGATGTCCATTTCCCGGGACATCTCGGGTGCGGTCATGGGGGGGCGGCCCTCCGCGAATCGTTTCACGATGTGCTTGGTGATCAGGAGCGCCGCCATGCGCTTGAATCGGACCGAGACCCGGGCGGTGTCCGGCTCGAACTCGTAAGTGCCCACGTTCTGGTGGGCGAAGGATATCTCCGCCCCGAAGAGTACTATCAGCCAGCTCAGCTGTAGCCAGACCAGGAAGAGGGGCAGGGCCGCGAAGCTGCCGTAAATGGCGTTATACTTGGCGATGCCCACCTGAAAGCTGATGTAGGCCCACTGGGTGATCACATAAATGGTTCCGGCCACGATCCCGCCCAGCAACCCCGATTTGAAATGAACTCTGGTATTGGGCATCAGGATGTAAATGGAAGTGAAGAGAACCCAGATGATGGCGTAAGGCAGCCCCTTCAGGAGAAAGACGATGAGCGGCCCGACCGCTGAGAGAATGGAGACGTTCTCGGCCATGGATTGTACCCGGGTGGAGATGAAAACGGTCAGACTGCTCGCCATGATGAAGAGCAGGGGGCAGAAAAGCATGATGGCGATGTAATCGCTGAACTTCCGCCCCAGCGACCGCCCCTTTTTGATCCCCCAGATGTGGTTAAAGGAGACCTCGATATTTCCCAGCACCTTGATCACCGTCCAGAAGAGCACGGCGACCCCGATCCCCGCGACCAGTCCGCCCCTGGTATTATCCAGGAGATTGCGGGCGAAGACTATCACCTGCTGGAGCACTTCAGCCTGATTCGAGGATCCGGCCAGGATCTTGTCCTGCAGCATTTTCTCGAAGCCGAAGCCCTTGGCGACCCCGAAGGCCATGGCCACCACCGGAACGATAGAGAGGAGGGTGTAGAAAGTAAGCGCTGAAGCCCGGAGCTGACATTTATCCTCGATGAACCCCCGCACCGCTACCAGAATGATCCGGAGATTCCTGATCAGGAAAGATTTGGTTCTGGGAAGCTGCCGGAGGCGGATCCGCCAGATATCCTCCATCAGAAAAGTCATGATTTTCTTAATATTTATGGCCATATCTTATTCCTTGGTTGTGAATAAACAGCTGATGTATAGTATCACGCGAACGTGAGGGAAAATCGAGGAGAAATCAATGAAAAAAATCGTCAAGATCCCCGGGATCGTCATTCTGGTTTTAGTTATTCTGGCTTTTGTCATTCGCCTGGCGCTCCCGCCGCTGGCGCTGAAGGTCGCCAATCGGAAACTGCCGGATTTGCTCAACACCGCTGCTTCGATCGGCTCGATCAGGCTCCGCCTGCACCGCGGCTGCTTTTCGGTCAACGATCTCCGGATCGCCCAGCCGGAAGGCTTCGGGGAAGGATACCTTCTCCGGGTCCCGGAGGTGCGGGTCAAGGTGAAACTCTCCTCGCTTCTCAGTTCGCCCCTGACGGTGGATGAAGTCGTTCTCACCGACTGGGAGGTTAACCTGGTTAAAAACATTGAAGGAGTGATGAACACGGAGGTGCTTATGCCGGAATCCTCGCCGCCGCCGGCCCCGTCCCCGCCGCCGGAAACCGAAGTCGAAGAAGAAGAGGAAGTCGCTCCCAAACCCATCCTGGTCCGGGTCTTCTCGATCGAGAATCTTTCCTTTTCCTACCTCGACCGGGCGATCGGAAAAGAAGTCGCTGGAAAAACCGGCGATGGGGTAGAGCGGGAAAAAGGCGAAGATGAAGAAGTTCTACTGCTCCGGATTGCCGATCTTGATTTTCTCCTGGAAAATCTCCTGATCGACCCTGCGGCCGACCGGGAACAGACCGAGCCGGCCGAAGCGGTTATCACCGCCCGGCTTATCCAGGAGCCCTATGCCGACGGGCTCCTGGGTCTGGCCGCCCGGATCGGCCCGGTGGGAGGCGAGGTGCCGGAAGTCAACGCGGTTCTCCGGCTGGCCGACCTGGAACTGGAGACGATCGAAGCGGTTATACCCGACGGGACGGCCCAGGTCCTGGGGGGGAGCGCCCTCGATCTTTCGGCCGACCTGGCCCTGGCTTCCTATCTTCTCGACTGCGAGATCGAGGTCGAGGCAACCGGCGGCCACGTTATTCCCCTGTCGATCGGGGGGACCCCGGAGAAGCCGGAAATCGATCAGTCCAGCATCCTCCTGGGGGTGATGACACATCTCGGAGGGGGGGTGGGACACCTGGTAGGCAATATCGGTGGTGCCGGCTACCAGCTGGCCGCCGGGGCCACCGAGACGACCTGGGCGGTGGGGAAAGGAGCGGTCAACGTGGTCGGTTCGATCGGGGGGGGACTTTTCAAAACGGTGACCAGCGCGGCCACCGGGGATCTTGACGGGGCGGTAGAGGGCCTTTCCGACGCCACCGTCGGGACCGCCGAGACCGCGGCCGATGCGGCCGTTGACGTGGCCGGTGAAGTCGCCGAGGGAGCCACCGCCACCGTTGACAGCACCACCGGGGAAGACGCCGACCGCGAGTGGCGGGCGGATACCCCCCGCCGCTGGAAGGAGTCCTGGGCCGCGGCCCGGAAGAAGCTGGAAGAGATGCCCTTCCCCCCGCCTCCCCGGGAAGACGAGCCACCGGCTGAGGAGTCCGGGGAAAGTTCCCCGGGGGCTCCTCTCGCTGAAACTGTTCCCGCTGATTCCGAAACGGAAGCTTCCCCGGTCGGGTTTGGGACACCGTTGGATTTTTAGCGGAATACCGTACCTGTCGCGGAATATTTCCCCATCCGATTTCAGGGGAAATCAATATGCTTTCACCGAGATCATGAAAGACAGCTACACGAGCGGGCTCAATTTTCTCGGCTTAGTAACAATTCTTTTTCTTTTTTCCTGTTCTTCACCGAGAATATCTCCCCGGAGGTTTTCCGAGCCGGCGGCCAAGAAAGCAGCCGGGCCGGATTTTATATTAGGTGCAGATTCCAACTACGCCCTGGCGATGGAAGAGGAAGGGTTCGGCTGGAGAGTCGGCGGAAAGGAAATCGATCTCTTCCGGAAGTTCTCCGGGCAGGGGGTGAACTGCCTCCGTCTCCGGATCTGGACGGGGAAGGACGGTGAGAGCGGCCGGGATTACGCCGCCCGGACCGCACTCCGTGCCCGGAGGAAGGGACTGAGATCGCTGCTGGTATTCTTTTTAAGTGAGAACTGGGCCGATCTCTTCAAGCAGCCGGCACCTTCGATCTGGAGGGACCTGTCTCTTTCCGAACGGGCCGAAGCGGTTCGTTGTTACTGTCGCGGTACCGCCCGTCAGTTCCGCCAAGCAGGAATAGATACCCATCTCTACCAGGTGGGAAACGAGATCGATTACGGGATCTGCGGAGTTTTCGCGAAGGATGAAACCGACCGTAACAACCCGGCCTGGCTGGACGAAAATATCTGGAAGGATGCGGCCCTGATCATCCGGAGCGCCCAGGAAGGTATCCGGGAGGCCGATCCCGATGCCAATTTCGTGGTCCATCTCGCCCGCTGGTGGGATCCGGAGTTCTGTATCGCTTTTTATAAAGCGATGAGCACCGAAGATGTTCAGATCGATTATCTGGGACTTTCCTACTTTCCCACCTCCGGCCTGGGGAGCGACAACACGCTGCCGGGATTGATAAATACAATCAACAAAATATCGCAGGCGGTTGAGAAACCGGTTCTGATCGCCGAATTCGCCTACCCTTCCGCCGCCGAATTTTCGGGGCAGTTTTCAATGTGGAATCACCCGGTTCCCGGCTATTCCCTCACTCCGGAAGGACAGAAGGAATGGTTGAAGGATTTTTTAGAGATGTGCCGGAAACATACGAATATCGTCGGAGCTTTCTATTGGAGTCCGGAGTGGTATGACTCCGAGATGTGGTCGGCTTTCAGTCTTTTCTTTAATGATGGTCGGGCCAAACCAGCTTTGAATGTATTGAAACTTTCAACCGTTGCTGATAGAAAATGAGTGAAATTGAGCCGCAAGGAGGGAAGAGCGAATTAACCCATTATTCTTTTCATCGCCGGATTTCACTGGTAATATATAGTGGAAAGACGCATGACCGGTCCAGATGTTATCAAACTTCAAGTAATTCCCCGCGCTGTCTTCAGTGCTGAACCAGCATCGAGATGAAAGTTCTGAAAAATATTTTTGCCGCGTTGGTTTTCTCGGCGTGTGTTTTAAGCATCCCGGTTGCCGCTCGGTCCGCTGAAGAGTTGTCGCCGGCTAAATTATTTTCCACACCGGATTCGCTGGCCGTGCCCTCTCCGGGATCGACCGGGGTAACAAAGGCTGAAGCCGAGAAAACCCGGCAGGCGAGAGAGCAGGCGGAAGAAGCGAAAATGGAGGCGTCGGCGGCCAAGAAAGAAATGGAGATCCAGGAAAAAGCCGTCGAACTAGAAAAGAAGAAGGCCGAGGTGGAGTTGAAGGAGGCGGAACTGGCCGAAAAGGAAGCCGAGGTT
>Ga0272441_10012041_pt1 | contig 12721 bp, 8 predicted proteins | sample SSMProp6N_FD_193582 | JGI IMG/M metagenome (GOLD analysis project Ga0272441, IMG submission 193582) | Marine sediment archaeal communities from Little Sippewissett salt marsh, Falmouth, MA, United States - SSM-Prop-6N | ecosystem: Environmental > Aquatic > Marine > Wetlands > Sediment ...
TGGCACACAGTAAACTTATCAGTTCCGGTCGCACGGATGCCGGAGTGCATGCATTGAATCAGGTCGCGCATTTCAGGACCGCTTCACGAATACCGTTGTACAACCTGCGTCGAGCAATGAACAGCATGCTTCCCCAAGATATTGTGGTAAAAGAAATTTCTGAAGTTGACGATGACTTCCATGCACGGTACAGTGTAAAAAGTAAAGTCTACATGTACAGGATCTACAATAATCCTGTCAGGACGGCCCTCTGGCGCAACCGTGCGTGGCATATTTATGACGAGCTTGATCTCGAGGCCATGAAAACCGCACTGAAACTGATAGAGGGAACGCATGATTTTTCATCGTTTTGCGGTGCAAATGATGATGCCAAAACTCATGTGCGAAGAATAATCAGTACGGATATTTGCATCGAAGCGCCTCGGATGATTATCATCACCATTGAAGCCAATGGTTTTTTACGATACATGGTCCGTAACATTGTGGGCACCCTGGCCGACGTCGGCAGAGGCAGGATTGTGCCGGCGGATTTTTTTGAGTTACTGCAATACCGGGATCGGACAAAAGCGGGGGTAACGGCCCCACCGCAAGGTCTGTTTTTGAAGGAAGTGAGGTACTGATGAACATTTTAGTGTTGGGAAGCAACGGTATGCTGGGAAGTGACCTTGTGAGCCGCCTGGGAAGCACGTATGAAGTCACCGGAAAAGACATTGACGACTTTGATATCACATCGACGGGTGACTGCCACGAACTGATTGCGGAATCGCATGCCGATATCGTTATCAATGCGGCGGCATACACAAATGTAGATGGCTGCGAAGACCACGAGGAAGAGTGTTTTGCCGTAAATGCAGAGGGTGTAAAAAATGTTGCCCGGGCATGTCGCACACTCGGCAGCAAACTTATTCATTTCAGTACGGATTATGTGTTTGATGGCAGCAAGCGCACCTCCTATGCCGAGGATGATCCATTCAACCCGCTTAATGCGTATGGCCGATCAAAACTTCAAGGAGAACAATATCTCAGGGAATGTTCCGACAATTATATACTGATAAGAACTGCCTGGCTTTACGGAAAGAACGGTAAAAACTTTGTTGATACGATCATAGCCAGGGCAAAGATCGATAAATCCCTGAAAGTCGTCGACGATCAGATAGGATCGCCGACGTATACGGTCGATCTTGCCGCTGCGGTGGAACATCTTATATACGGCAATCACCGGGGCACGTTTCATGTCACCAATCGCGGTCACTGTAGCTGGTACGAGTTTGCCAAGAAAATCATTGCATATTCGGGTCTTTCGGATATTGACATAGAGCCGGTCTCTACCGAACGGTTTCCACGAAAGGCGCAACGCCCTCACTATTCGGTATTGAGCTGTAAAAAATTTTCCGAAATTACAAAAAAGGCAATGAGGTTCTGGCAGGTGGCACTCAAGGATTATCTCAACCGGCTTGATCATATGACTGTCCGGGCTTCTCTCAATTAATCTTGACACCCGGCGCTGGCACAATATACATAGCGTGAATTCCTTAAACGATACTGAATATCAGGATCCCCCGCAGGGTACCCGCTGAATACATGTAAAGCAGCGCAAAAGGAATCAATAAGTAAGCATATGATTTGTCAGAGTGTTCTGCGATTGTGCATTGTGTAGGGTGTAAGGCGGTACATACTTGTATTAATGAGTTGCCGGACCTCGAATCGTACGGGTGCTTGCAGAGATGTGTGGGATTGGCAGCATAGGCTATCTTGGATACCGATACCTGCTCCAGGGGAATGGGAATGAACTCGACACACAAAGTTCACGCACTGCCACACACGGGATTGTCGAGGACGTACCTCGTTGAAAGTGACGGCTCATTCATGGCTGTTGACGTGGGGAGTATCGGTGCGGCCAAGGATGTTGCAGAATACATCACCAGTGTTCTCGGGAAGAGCCTGGACACCTTGCGGTATATTGCAGCAACACACTTTCATATAGATCATATCGGTGGGATAGGATATCTTTTGAAAAAATGCCATGTAAGTCCAACCATCCTTTTTCACAAAAAGATCAGGGAATACACTGCAGGGAAACGCAGGATTTCACTCATACGGAACTGGCGCACTGGCCTTGTGCCCGCATCGATTGCCAGCATGCGCAATGTCAGGAGGCTGTCGCATTTCGGATTCCAGAGTCTGGCCGGCATCCCGCTGCCAGGCGTGAGAACATTTACGTCGCTGTCGTTCGACGAAACAGAAATCGTCTATTTCGGGCAGGAACCCGGGCGGCGCTATCCACTGGGATTCGATGACTGGGAGGTGATCGAAACGCCGGGCCACACGGAAGACTCATTATGCTTCTTCTATCGAGCAACGGGCGAACTTATCGCCGGGGATTTAATCGTCAACATTGTCAGGAAAGGCCGAGGGCAACTGAACCGTTTTCACTGGAGTAAAAACAACATGCGGGAATCATATGCATACTTAATGAATACCATCAGACCGAAAACTATCCACCCCGGACACGGTGATAGCGTAGAGGATAGCGAGAACGCACTGCTCGCTGTAACGACATTTTGATTCTCGCCCCGGTCTGATAATCAGTTTTCAGAAAGATTTGCATAACGCGCCAGATCCCGGTAGTCACAGAATCTGAACGAAAAAGAATTCTTGCAACGCATGGGGGATATCATGAAACAGGAGACCCGGCTTGTCCTCATTCTCATACTCGTCATGTTTCTCGCAGGTATTCAGGGATGTAAGGTAGGCACCCAGAAAACCGCGATCAGCAGCGAAATAAGAACCATGTTCAATGGTACGTACAAGGTGGATCCGTACATGGAGCACCACCGCCCGCGTACCGTGGCAGTGCTTCCTTTTATCGACGTGTCGAAAAGTAAAAAAGGCACTGAAACCGTCCGGAAACACTTCTACAACCATTTCAGCTCCCTTCCTTTCAAAGATATGGAAATCTTCCGGGTGGATCACCTGCTTCGTAAAGCAGGGCTCACTGATCCGGATGTCATTCACAAGACCACTCCCCAGAAATTGGGGGAAATTCTGAATGTCGATGCCGTTGTCTTCGGGACCATTTCAAATTTTGATAAGATATTCGCCGTTGTCTATTCCCAGGTGTCCGCCGGGGCTAAAATTGAAATGTACGATACCAAGACAGGTAATTTTCTGTGGAGCGGTGAGCATGTCGCCCGCATTCAGGAAGGTGGCATTTCAACAACGCCTGTGGGGATCATTGCAACTGTCATTGCAACCTCCATGAACGTTCGTGACATACAGCTCCTGCGTGCCTGTGACGACCTCTTCAGAGACATGGTGAAGACCATTCCCACACCGACGATTGCGGAGACATCGCGTCCACCTGTTATTACCCTTCTGACCCAGGATTCAAAGGGCACACCCCAAAAAGCGGCAAACGAGATCAAGGTCGTCATGAAAGGCACACCCGGAATGAGGGCCTATTTTGATATCGGAGATTACAAAAAAGGGATTGACATGAAAGAGGTGGAACGGGGGGGATATCTCGGAATTTATCGGGTTGTGCCCGGTGATAATGTAGAGCGCGCGATCATTACCGGTCACCTGACAGACGACGCCGGCAACACCGCCCAGTGGATTGACGCAATCGGGACCATCACCATTGATACGACACCACCCGCAGTGCCGGAACACACCACAACTGTGGGAAGAGCCTCTTTAATTCTGCTCGAATGGCAGAAAAATACGGAACCGGACCTTGCGGGCTACACATTGTACCGTAGCCCAACACCACTTTCGGGGTTCACCAGGATAGTGACAACGGAATTTAACCATTTCCGTGATACCGGACTCGAAAATTACCGCACGTATTTTTATAAAATTTCCGCAACCGACCGAGCCGGAAACGAAAGTAAAAAATCCGCGGCATTCAGTGGCATGCCCGTCGCACCGGGACCAACACCGGTAGCGGGGACGATTGAATCGGATACGACCTGGTATGCAGGCGGGAGCCCTTATATCCTGGAGGATACCGTCAAGGTGCGGGACAAAACCCTGCTCACCATCGAGCCGGGTTGCAGAATTGAATCAAAGGGCGCGGCCCTGGTTATCGCCGGACGTCTCAGCGCACCAGGCGATGAACAACGCCTCATCCATTTCAGCGGCATGAACGGCACCCGCTGGGGAGGCATTGTCTTCAGTAACGTGAGGGAAAAAGAAAATATACTCAGATTCTGCCTGATTAAAGATTCAAAAACGGGGATCACCTGCGAGTCTTCATCGCCTGTAATCGAACACTGCGAAATAACACACAATATTGCCGGTATAAAAATCGGAGGTGCCTTCTCAAAACCGTCGATTACGGGCTGTATCATACATAATAATCAGGCGACCGGGATCCTGATCACCGACGGTGCGCGACCAACGTTGCATGCAAACAGGATCAGAGACAATGTCGGGGGAGGACTTTTCGTCAGCAAGTCCGAGCCCATCATTACCTCCAACACTATTGTTCAGAACACAGGTTCGGGCATCACCATTCGTTTCAGCCAGGCTGAGATTACCGGCAACAACATCCACGATAACACACCGTTCAACCTGGCAGGCACTTTGACCGGCAGCCCCGTTACAGCCCGGGATAACTGGTGGGGTACCGTCAATGCCATCGATATTCTGGCCGCGATCAAGGGCAGGACAGATGTGCGCTCGATACTGGACAGTGCCGCCCCCGAGGGAAAACCGCTGGAGCTCCCGTTTATTACATCGAAACTGGGGGGCACACTCACAAGAGATTCATATCTGACTTTGTCGAACAGTCCGTACCGCGTCGCCAAAGATCTTCTCATCGATAACGGTGCCACGCTGTACATCGAACCCGGTGTAGAAATCCGATATGAACAGGACACGTCTATCATCGCCAAAGACGGCGGGATCACTGCGAAAGGCACCGCCGACAATCCGATCGTATTTACCGCTGCCGGCGCATCACCATCGCCCGGTTTTTATGCGAACACCGTCCGTTTTGCCGGTAATGAGACAACGGCTCCCAGTTCATTTCTGTACTGCATCGTTCGGTTTGCATCCACCGCGTTCGATATTCAGCACGGCAGTCCCGATATTTCCCACTGCTACATTGCACAAAGTTCACAGAGCGGTATTTACTGTCGGAACGATGCCGCACCGAAAATATTATACAATTCGTTTGTCGATAATCGGGGAGAAGGGGCCATTCGTTGCGTCGGCATGTCGAAACCCGTGATACACCACAATAATTTTGAAAATAATTCCATTGCCATACAGTCATTTTCTTCCATTCATATAGATGCGCGGTTAAACTGGTGGGGGTCCGACCCGCCCGACAGAAACATAATCTGGGGAACCAATATCAATATTGAGCCCTGGTTGCCCGCAACCGAGGAAAAGGCTTTCCCCGTAAAACAAAAGACCGTCCAATGAATAGACGCTCGTTTATTTACTTTGTGACCAGGAGTCTTGCCGTATCATGCCTCTCGGGGCTTGTACCGATCTCCGTCTGGAGTAAAACGGCGTTTGATTTTGCCCTTGAAGGGCAGAACCTTATTCAGAGGGGGAAATATGCCGAGGCGGTTGCCGTCCTCACAAAAGCAGCAAAGCTCAACCCCGAAAGTGACTGGACATACGGACTTCTGGGCCGCTCATATCACGGACTTGGAAAACGGCGTGAAGCAGTCGACGCATTTAGAAACGCCGTCAGGCTCAACCCCGAAGATGTTTATTCCCGTATGATGATTGAAATATTGACCCAGACTCCACTTCCGAAAGTCACGAAACAAAAAGAAGACACTCTTACCTCTCTGGAACTCAGTGCCCGGGAGGAAGAAACTCGAATGCGGCAACACTTCGACAGGGGAAAGGACCTCTCGTACAAGCTCAATCGGGTGGTTATCGATCCCGGTCACGGTGGATTCGACCCAGGGGCCATCGGACATTCCGGGCTTAAAGAAAAGGATGTGACTCTTGATATTGCGACAAACCTCAACCAGCGATTGATGCAGCACGGCACCATTAAGTCGTTCCTTACCAGAAGAGGTGACTATTATGTACCGCTGTCCGACAGAACGGCCATTGCCAATCAGTTCAAGGCCGATCTTTTTCTGAGCATCCATATCAACGCCAGTACAAACAAAAAGGCGAGCGGATCAGAAATTTTTTACTGTTCGTCCACGGCATCGAATAAAGAGGCCGCGCGGGTTGCGGCATTCGAGAATGCCGTGTTGAAATTTGACGAACCGTTTAAAAAACAGGCCGGCTATATAGATATCGAAGAAATCCTGTTCAGGTTTGAACAGAAGCTTTACTGGCAGGAAAGCAGCCGGTTTGCCGGCACATTTCAGGAGAAATTTCTGAGCTCTCTTCCCCTGAAGAACCGGGGTATCAGCTCGGCCAACTTTTTTGTACTGCGGCGGGCAAAAATGCCCTCGATTCTTCTGGAACTCGGGTTCATCTCACACCGGACCGACGAACGACGCCTCATGCAACCCGAATTTCGAGACGAAATTGCCAATGCGATTTTCAGGAGTCTTGCATGATACCCATGGGGTATACGACACAACATATCCGCGTGTCCAAAACTGTGCAGTTAGTGTGTGCCTTTATGTGTGTCGTCACACTCTGCCTCGCGTCCGTCACGCATGCCGCCAATGTAAATGACCTGATTTTCCAGGCGGCAGACAGTCATTACAAAGGCCATCTTGATGCCGCAATCAGCAAATTCCAGATGGCCCTGCGTCTCGAGCCGGATAATCACTATGCCCACAACCAACTGGGTCTGATTTATGCGAAACAGGAACGATTTAAAGAGTCTTTTCAAGAATTTGCACGGGTAAACACGTTAGACGGCCGGAATACCTTTGCCCTTTTGTGGCTTGGCATATTGTACCTTCAAAAGAACGATCTCGATAATGCGTTCGATAAATTTCATTCAATTGTTACGATCGATCCCGAAAATGCGGATGCCTATTATTTTATCGGTACAATTTATAATTTTCGTCATAATCCCCGTAAAGCAATCGAATATCTGAAAAAGGCACGGGACGCCGACTCCGATGAACCCGATACCCATTACCGACTGGGCCGGGCCTTTCATGATGTGGGTATGCTTACCAATGCGCTTATGGAATATCAAAAGGCCCTGACTCTCAAGCCGACCTACACTAAAGCCCTCAATGAAATGGGGTGGATCTATTATAACGCGGGAGATTATACCACGGCGATTGCTCAGTGGCAGCAGGTACTCACTATCAATCCGAAAGACCGCGATGCTGCAAGCAACCTCGCCAAGGCCTATAATGAACTGGGATTTTATGCACTTTCACAAGGCAACAAAAACGCTGCCGTCGCATACTGGAACGCCACGTTGGCCGTGATTCCCCACAACAAGGCCGCGCATTATTATCTTGAAAAATATGGCAAATAATCGTTCAACATGCTATTACATCCTCTGTGAAATACTGTATTGCAACGATGAGCGCAGTTTGTTATTCTGACGCCACTGAATTAATGCATAATATTTGACCACAGAGATGGCGCTTAAATTAATAAGGAGGATGTCATGAGGAAAAATTTTTTCGTTATGATGGCGGCTGTCATCGGCATAATCGCCTTGACAGGTATATCTGGAGTTATGGCGCAACAGAACAGTCCGGCGGGGCCAGGCCAGTATGTTGAGAATGTGGGCGCAGCAGGTTCTATCAACTGGTCGACAGGCATTCTCACCGCCGTAGGGATAGGGGCACCACCCGAGAGATTTTACGGAAAGCCGCAGGCGCGACCCATGGCAATGAGGGCAGCACAGGTCGATGCTTACAGGAAATTGCTCGAAGTGGCACAAGGCGTGCGTATTAATGCCACGACAACAGTGCGTGATTATGCCGTTGAAAGCGATGTTGTCAGGACTCAAGTGGAAGGGCTGGTTCGTGGTGCACAAATCGTAAAATCAGAATACCTCTCTGATGGCACCGTCGAAGTTACCGTGACAATGCCGCTGAGCGGGGCCTCAACTGGCCTCGGGCAGGCCATATATCCCAGAGTATTGGCAACACCCGGCATACCGATGACACCTCCTTCAGGATACCAACCACCGGCACCGCCATCCGGGTATCCTGCCACGCCGGCTCAGCCGCAACCGTTACAGCCTCAGCCCCAGCCCCAGACTCCGGCACCTGCTCCGCAGGTTCCGTCTCAGGTTTTCACGGGGCTGGTAATCGATGCTCGCGGTATCCAGGCACGACCGGCAATGTCTCCCAAAATAGTCGATGAGAACGGAGAAGAGGTATACGGCTCCATGTTCGTCGATCGTGAATATGCCGTCCAGCAGGGTATGACAGGGTATGCGCGTGACCTCACTGCGGCGCAGAGTAACGAACGGGTCACGAACAATCCCCTTACCATAAAGGGCATCAAATCAGAAGGTCCGGGTAAATCAAATATCGTCATCAGCAATGCGAATGCCGGCCAACTGCGTGCAGCATCGGAGAATCTCACATTTTTAAAGAAATGCCGCGTAATGATTGTGCTTGATTAAAGGATCATCGCGCACAAAGTGTCCGTATTAAAAATAAAAAATATAGCAACCGCAGCTGTTCCACGCAACAGTTGCGGTTTTCCATTTCAGACCGTGCAGTCTCCGTGTAACGAGGAGGAACTACGTTGGGACGTCGTATCGTTGTAATGTCAGACGCACTGGCAAGTAAGATAGCCGCCGGTGAAGTAATTGAGAGGCCTGCATCGATTGTAAAAGAACTCGTGGAAAACTCTCTCGACGCCGGCGCAACTGAAATTTCCATAGAACTTGAAAACGGCGGAAAAAAATCCATCAGGATCGTCGATAACGGTGAGGGCATGGATCACGACAATGCCATCTTGGCCTTCGAGCGACATGCCACCAGTAAGATCTACTCATTCGATGAGCTCTACGAGATCAAATCCCTTGGATTCCGGGGCGAAGCATTGCCAAGCATTGCATCCGTCTGTCGGCTCGAAATGCTAACGCGCACAGAGAAGTCACCGGCGGGCACACGATTAATCGTTGAAGGGGGCACACGACCCGAAGTAATGGATGCAGGCTGCCCTGTCGGCACGACGATAATTGCAAAGGATATTTTCTTTTCAACACCGGCACGAAAAAAATTCCTCAAAAAAGATTCCACGGAACAGGCACATTGTGTCGATGCCGTTACGCGACTGGCACTGGGGCACCCTGAGGTAAAGATTACGGTCCGAGCACCCAAAAGGACGCTGTTGAACCTGCCGAAAACCACTGACCTGGCAGAACGTATTGCGCTCCTGTTCGGCGATGGTTTCGGCAACCACATCCTGCCCGTCAAGGATGAACGCGGGCACGTCACCCTGCACGGGTTTATTTCAGAACCGTCGTACACCCGCTCAAACTCGAAGAATATATTCTGTTTTGTAAACGGACGTTACATCCGTGACAACTTCATGCTGAACGCAATCATGACACCATATCGCCGCATAATCGAGCATAAACGTTTTCCCGCAGTGGTATTATTCATAGACGTGCCACCAGCGGATATTGATGTTAATGTCCATCCCACCAAGATGGAAGTTCGGTTCAAGAATCAATGGGAAATATACAAACTCATCGGCGGTGGCATCGGAAAGGCACTGGCAGACGCGGCACCATTATCCCAAATGGCATCCTTCTATTCTACCGGTCCCGCAGACACAAATCCGACCGAAAATTTCACAGAGAGGGTTCAGGAATCTCTGCGGCGCTACACCGTCTATTCTGGGGCGGAACGGCCTACATTCAGGCTCAATGACTCCGATGACTTTATGCAGCAGAACCTGCAGAGACTTTTCGATACCCGGGTTACGACTCCCACGGTCATGCTATTTTCAACCCTTGAATACATGGGGCAATTCGATGGCACATATCTGGTGTTCTCCGGCCATGAAAGCTTGGTGTTGATCGATCAGCATGCCGCCCATGAAAGGATCCTCTTTGAAAAGCTGAAAAAGATATCTTATGAAAATGCGGAAGAGAAGCAGCTTCTGCTCATCCCCGAGGTTATTCAGCTATCACCGGCCGAATTCGCTCTTTTCGGAGAATATCGGCATATTCTCGAAGATGCCGGCTTTGACGTGGAGGAATTCGGCACACACACAGTTGCGGTAAAATCCATCCCGGCAATCCTTGCAGGAATCAATCTCCAAGATTTGATTGCCGATATATCGGGTGAGATCTCAAAAACCGGTAAAGCTGCCAGTATCGATGAAGCAAAAGACACGATATTCAGTCTCATGGCATGTAAAGGGGCCATTAAGGCAAATCAAAAACTCGATCGTCCGGAAGTGAACAATCTGTTGCGTGAACTCGACATGATACCCATCGCCTCTACGTGTCCCCACGGCAGGCCGATTTTTATAAAATTCAGCATCCACGAACTTGAAAGAATGTTCAAAAGACGCTAATGACCGGTGGTCTGCAACACAATGGAAACAAAAACAAACACCCTGAATGACGGTACCCCGAAGCTAATTATCATTGTCGGCCCCACCGGTGTGGGGAAAACCGAACTTGCGATTAAACTTGCTACATTATACGGGGGAGAAATCATAAGCGCCGATTCCATGCAGGTCTATCGATACATGGACATCGGAACGGCAAAGCCGTCCTTTGAAGAAATGCGGGCCATAAGGCATCATCTCATCGGCATCGTAAACCCGGATGAAAAATTCAATGCAGCACTGTTTATCGAAAAGGCCCATAGTGTCATTGAACAATTACAGGCTACCGGCACGCGGATATTCGTCGTGGGCGGAACGGGCCTCTACATTCGTGCCCTGCTGGGCGGCCTGTTTGAGGGCCCGGGCGCCCTTAACGAACTCCGGGAATCGTATATGAGAGACTTACAGAACTTCGGTTCTGAATATCTTTACCGGAAACTGCAGAAAACCGACCGCATGGCAGCAGGGCAGATTCACCCTCACGACACGGTAAGGATCATGCGTGCGCTTGAAGTGTATGAAAGTACGGGCAAATCGATCATCACGCATCAGGACGTGCACCGTTTCGGTGAGCAGAAATACGAGTATATTGCGTTAGGGCTTACCATGAACCGGTCCCTTTTGTATGAAAGAACGGATGCAAGAGTCGATAGAATGATTAAATGTGGGCTTGTTGACGAGGTTGCCCATCTCCTTGAGATGGGTTATGACGTTACTCTCAAGCCAATGCAGTCGATGTGCTACAGATACATCGTCGATTATCTTTCGGGCTTCCGTGACATAAACGATGCAATACACAATATAAAGCGTGATACACGTCACTATGCCAAGCGGCAGCTTACCTGGTTTAATAAAGACGCCAATATCAGGTGGTTTCATCCCGATGATACGAGCAGCATACGGAATGAACTGAACGGCTTTCTCCATATCGGCTGTTCGCAATGCATGGTACCCTGAATTTTCTTGACTTCAACAGTTTATCCATATATTTATGTAAACCGATACAGGACAGCGGGTATCAAAAATTTGCAATGATCCTCACGATGAATATGTGTGCTTTTAAATAGGAAAGGAGGAGGCAATGAAGTGTAGTAAATGTTTTCTTTTTGTGGTTCTCATAGTAATCGGAGTTTTTCTATTTTCATGCGGTCCGAAAGAGCGCAAGCCTTTGAGCCAACTCGATACTCCGGCTCACCATACATATACGGGCATGAAGCTGATGAATCAGGGCAAGTACACCGATGCGGAAAGAGAATTCGAACTTGCACTGCAGTTGAACAAAAAATATTCACAGGCACATGCGGGGATGGGTCTGGTAAAGGCATACCAGGGCAATTTTGAACAGGCATTCAAATCCATGAAGCGCGCCAAAAAATATGCTGAAAGCGACAGTGAGCAGGTCTTTTACCATGTTGGCCAACTGCGGCTGTATACAATGGCCAAAGAAGATGATGAATGGATTGAAGATGCCGAGGATGAGTTCGAAGATGCAATTGATATTGACCCGGAATCATCGGCGGCATACTATTTCATGGGTATCGCATATAAAGAAGCGCTGGATTTCGGCAAATCGGCAGACATGTTTGCCAAGGTACTCGATCTGGATGACAAATATGTCGAAGAAGCCAACACGGAATGGAAACTGATTCAGAAAATTCAGCGAGCGATGCCCGGCACCGTTACCGGCAAAAAAATCGCCCTTGTCGAACGCATCTCAAGGGCCGATGTGGCAGCCCTGTTTATGGAAGAACTGAAGATTGACGTTTTGTATGAAAAGCGCGGGGTTAAAACCTACGATACGACTTTCAAGGATCCGGAAAAATTCAAGAATGTAAAAGAGACGCCCCAATTGACCGCAAACGACATCACCGATCACGTTTTACGCACCGACATCCAGGGTATCATCAAGATTGGCGTGCGCGGTCTTGAGGTATATTCCGACGGGGCATTTCATCCCGACGATTTGATAAACCGTGCAGCATACGCAATGATGCTTGAAGACATCCTCATCAAAGTCACCGGTGAAAAAGACCTTGCAACGAAATTCATTGGTTCGGCATCGCCGTTCCCGGACCTGCGAAACGATCTGCCATATTTCAACGCGGTCATGGTCGCGACTTCGAGAGGTATAATGGAAGCACAGGATTTTGCCACGGGAGAATTTGTACCCTTGGATTCGGTCTCCGGGGCCGATGCACTTCTTGTCATACGAAAAATGAAAGAAGAACTGCGG
>Ga0272441_10012042_pt1 | contig 12719 bp, 1 predicted proteins | sample SSMProp6N_FD_193582 | JGI IMG/M metagenome (GOLD analysis project Ga0272441, IMG submission 193582) | Marine sediment archaeal communities from Little Sippewissett salt marsh, Falmouth, MA, United States - SSM-Prop-6N | ecosystem: Environmental > Aquatic > Marine > Wetlands > Sediment ...
CGAGGATTATTACAGTTTCGGGGTGATGGCGGGTCAGACGCTCACGATAAAATTATATGACACGCTGGGCGCAGTCGGGGGGGGCGGACATCCTTTACACCCGGGTTCCCAGGAGCCAACACCATTCGCGGGTGCGTTATTGCTATATGGGCCGGACCAAACCCTGGTGGCAGTTTTGTCGGAACAAGATCCGGAAAGCTATGCAATTTTACCGCTGGAATATACGGCGGAGTCGGCGGGGATCTATACGGCGGTGGTATCGGGGGCAACGAACTGGTATCGACTGGAGATATCGGGGGTGACAAGTACGACGTTGGGTGGGGGTAATGTTCAACTTGATATGCTGGGCGGGGCGTTTGATCCGGCAGTGCAGGTACTCAACGGAAATGTGGGCGCCATTAATATACAGGGCCGACTGAGTGAGGGCGTGGGGGTGATGAGTGAGATTCGGGTGGAAGAGGGCAGTTTGGCGGCTTTGCGGGGGAATTTTACGGCTGTCGATGGACAACTTGATATTTATCCGGCGCACGTGGCGGTAACGGGGAGTATCGGGATGGTTCATGCGGTGGGCAACAGCGCGTTGAATATTACGGCGAAAGAAGATGTTCAATATCTGCTGGCGGAGGGTGATTATACCGGTGAAATCATTGCGTGGGGCAATATTGGGGTGATTGAAGTCATCGGCAGCTACACGAATGTTTTTGAGACCGGACAAATATTTATTTCCTCGATATACGCCAACGCGGACGGCGAGGGGGCGCCGGGGATTATAGACATGTTTTATGTGGGCGGCGCGTTGGAGGGAGTGGCGCCGATCAGTACGGGCGGCAGCGGTGGCAATATACGATATGTGGATGTCAGCGCCGGGAGCAACATCAATTCATTAACCTTCGAGCCGGGGAAATCAATCACGATCGTGGATGATTCCGGGGCGCAGTTGAAGATTTCACCCGGGATGGCGCCCCCGGACACTGAAGTCGTTGAGGGCGAGGAAGAGCCGCTGGACGGTACGATTACGGTGGATTTGCTGGAGGTGTATGATGTCACGATTTATGACGATCCGGCCGGGCAATTTCCGGTGGGTCATGTGATCATGCGGATCGACAGCACGGACGGACTGCATCTGGCGTCGGTTGGGGGTCCGATGGAAGTGGGCGTGGTGACGGTGGCGGGCATTTTGACCAATAACCTGTCATATACCGGGGATTATCCGATATCGGCTTTGCGCACGGAGATCAGCGGGACGATTAATCAGGTAATCAATAACAGCGGACACTGGGAATACTTAAATACCCGGACGGGTCGCTGGGAATGGGGTCGGGGCCGGGAGGAACGCTGGGTGGGCGGCGATTTGATCGGGGTCGTTATAGCGTCGGATTCCGGGGTGGAGCCGGAGGTTGATCCGGACGTCGAAGTTGACGAAGAAGTGATACCGGAGCAGGCTTTTGATTTGGTGAAGGTGAGCGGTAATTTGGGATCGACGTACTCGACGACGGGTCAATTGATTCAGACGATTGCGTTTGGCGAAGACGGCAATATCGATTCGAATCCGATTTTTGTGCAGCGGAGCGGTTTATATTCGGAGACCGGGATCAATAAAGTTGCGGTGGCCGGGGGACTGGGCGATGTGCATATCACCGAGGACATTTTACAGATTGTCATAGATCATGACGAGGTTGACCGGCTGGGTGAGTATGACGGATTAGACGGGGTGGTGGTTATCGACGGGAGTATCGGTCGGGTGGACCTGGGTGATGGGATGGCGGACCCGGGCAATGGTGAATGGCCTGAGACGGGTTTGTTTGTTGCCGGCACACTGGAAAAAGTTTTCGTTGAAGGACCGGGGCACAATATTAACGGCCCGATTTTTTCCCAAACTGAGATTGATCTGATCAGAATCAGCGATGGGGCGCGCCTAATCGGTTATGATATGATGTCTAATATGGTCAATATAGGCGTCACCAGTTCTTTTGGCGACTGGTATTTAAACAACGAAACGATCACCCTGACCGGTTATTTGAATAAATTAGAAGTGCAGGGTGAGGGATCGGACATCTACAGCACCCAGGTTAATGCTTTAAACATTGACACGATTACGGTGGGCAAGGGGGCCGAAGGCGTCTTTTATTCCATATTATGGTCCGGTGAAAACATCGGCACGTCGGGCCCGGAGAGCGGGTATTTCAATGAACTTACGGTCGGGGGCCAGGGGATTCACGACAGCCTAATTTTCGCCCGCCGGCAATTGGCGGAAATTATCGTATTGCCGGGCGGGACGCTGGAGGACAGTGTAATAATGGTGGGGCATTATACGGATAAGATAACGGCGGATGAGATCAATCATACAGAAATTGACGTGGCGAACTGGCTGGGCAAAGTTACGGTGCGGGATACGATGCATGACGCGACGATTAATGCAGCGGAGATTGACAAGCTGACCGTACGAAACGGCATCACCAGCAGCAAGATCCAAGTATCGGGTCCGGTGAATCTGATTCAGACGAAAGGCGATTTATTAGGGACGGTGGAAGTCAACGGACCTTATGGTGATTTGAAGAAGCTGAAGGTGGGCGGCGATTTTGGGACGTCCACGGGCAGCAGTTTGCTGGTGGACGGTCAGGTGGGCCGCATTACGGTGGGCGGTGATTTTCTGGGTGAATTTTTACTGAATATGGAGTCGCCGTCGCTTTTGGGCGGAGGTGAAGAGCCCCAGGCGAAGTTTTATCATGAGGGGATTGAGTTAAAGAATTTGAAGGTGGGCGGGAGGATCGAAGGACAGGGCGGGATCGGGGGCGACGTGGGCACGATCAAGATCGGAGCGGAGTTTGGGAACCTGGGCGAGTCGTTTGTCATCGACGGTGATTTGAAGAAGTTGATGGTGGGTTCGTCGTCGTCGCCTTCGGATCTGGAGAGTTCGGTGACGGTGCGGAACGATTTGAATAAGGCGGTGATCTACGGCAGTGTGAACGGGGCGATCAACGTCAACGGGGATTTGAAGACTTTGCTGTTAAAGGGCACGTCGGCACACCGGGCGGATTTGAACGCGAGTGTTTTGGTGGGCGGGGAATTTAATAAGATGACGATCATCGAGGGCGATATCGCCGAGTTTAGCGTATGGGACGATGAGCCGGTCGTGATTGATACGGCCCCGAAGAAACAGACGGTGAAGGGATCGGACTTAAGCGGGACGGTGAACAATCATACGGTGGGCGCCGATGCGGATTATGACGGATCGATCACGAGCAGCGGTCGCTGGCTTTCGACGGTGGACGTGGGGACGATACGATTGGGCGGCGATCTGGAAGCGGGCGGATTGATTGAGATTGACGGTGATTTGGATCGATTGATTGTGGAAGGCGATATCAAGGGGACGGTGCATGTGACCGGGAGCATCGGGGTGATCGAGACGACCAATATTATGGGAGCGGGCTCAATCGTCACGGTGGGTGGCGATATTGGCAAGATACTGGTGGATGAGAGCGTGTCTGACAGTTATATTCTGGCGGGATTTGATCCGGGGACGGTATTGTTCAATAATGGGACCGTGATGAGTGTGTTCGATCAGATCACGGGGGGGGCGGCCTTGTCGGGCGATATAAATAATGTTGTAATGGCGTTGCTGGATAATTCGGTGATAGCGGCGGGGGTGAGTCCGGGCGGTAATGGGGTGTTCGGCGATATGGACGGCAGTGACACACCGGGCGATGGATTAAGCAGTATAGTCACGGTCAAGATCGGTGCGATCGATGGTGACGGGGATTTGTATGGGATTTTCGCGGATAATGAGATCAAGACGTTGAGGCTGGCGGGTCAGCGGTTGTTGACACCGGTAATCCATGCCAACGGATTCCGGGCCTGGAGCGTGGACACCCCGGACGCCGGCAGTATCGGCGGTTTTGTATTTCAACAGGGTCTGCCGTTTAAGGGGACACTTAATGGCAGTCGTATTACGGTGACGATGACAGGTCCGGGCAGCGGTGAGTTGCTGCCGGGATTGGATCAGATTGACACGATTCAATTACGAGGGACGACCAGCTCGACCAAAGTGAAAGTGATGGCGAGCGGTGGTGCGACGATCGATGTGGGCGAGATATTTAACGGTGACGATGAAAATCTGGGTCAATTAATTATTGACGGTCGTCTGGCAAATATCACCCATGACGCCACCCTGGATATTGGAGGAGATCTGCATGTTTTATTGCTTGGGGGTACGGGCGCGGGCAGTGAAGCCATCATTAACGGTTCGGTAAGCAAGCTGAGTGTGGATATGATGACAGGCTCGGAGGGACGGGACAGTACGATCAACGTCGTAGGCGCATTGAAGCAATTGAGCGCGGGTGCGTTGACCGGTCATACGTATATATCGGCCCGGGAGATTGCCGCGGTTACCGTAAAAACGGATATGGACGGTTTTATCAGCAGTCAGGACGGCGATATTGATCGGGTGATGATTAAAGGCGATATGGGCGGGCAGATCAGTTCGGCGGGAGATATCGAACAGGTGATGATTAAAGGTGCGATGTCGGTAGCGACAAGCAGCAGTTTGGTAGGGGGAATCCGGGCGGCGGACGACATCGGCAGTTTTTCGGCGGACAGTCTGAATAAGGCTGTGGTGGCGGCCGGCGCCGATTTAGGGCGGGTTAAGATCAAGCATGATATGCGCTACAGCACACTGTCGGCAGGTTTGGATATTGGCGCCGACGGGACTTTGTTTGACGGCAACGATATTGCGGGCGAAGGGGATATCAAGCAGGTGCAAATTGGCGGTGATTTTGTGCAGTCTAATATTACGGCGGCCCTGGCGCCCGGGGCAGACGGGATGTTCGGGACCAACGACGATTTGGTGACGGAAAAAGCGGTGGAAGATATTTTGGCGCCGGAGGTCAAGAACATTCGATTCGCCGGGACGGATTTATCCACGATTATCGTCAAGTTTGTCGATATGCCCCTGGACGAGTTTGGTCATATCAATTCGGTGGTGATCAAAGGCGAGGTTGAGGGTTCGGATCTGGGATTACCGAATCAGCAATTTGCGATAGCCGCGGCGGGCGCCGTGCAGAAGGTGATGGCGCATCGACAGCTTTTTGAGGGCGTCGATAATGTGCTGCGTTTGGAATTGGATTTACGAGGACTGGACGCGACCACCATAGAAAATGGTGATATTACGACGGCTAATGCGGCGACGGCGGCGTTTCGGGTGATCGGTGACGGGCTGGATCACGAGTTTGGGACCGCCGACGATGAAGTAATCGGCGGGGACGACGATCCGCTTACGGCGCCAACCGTATATGTGACGTATGATCCGGACGCCAACGAGGCGCGTTTTTATGCCCAGAAGGGTTTTTTGACCAATCGTTGGGGCACGAATTATTATAAGATTATATTAGATGGGGATCAGATTAAGAATAATCTTGGGGTGCCGATGGACAGTGATTTTGAGCATGTGTTTGCGATGGGCGATTTGGGTGATTTGACGGCGACGGCTTATGAGCCTTTTATCGATCAAACGGCGTTTCCCGCAAATCGTATGTGGAGTTTATCCAGTTTTATTGGCGATAATTTACAGTTGAACACCGACGACGCCTGGTTCGATCAGGATTTTATTCGGTTGAGCAATCTCTCGGAAGGCGAGATTTTGGAAGTGACGGTGGATCCGGCGCTTGACGGTGATTTTACGGTGCTGTTGTGGCAGGTGGCGGACAACACCATGGAAGAAGCGATATTTGAATTTATTGAAATATTGGGAGTGGAAGATATCAATGACGATCCGGACATTGAGGTGCCGGTGGATTTGATTGTGCCGGAGTTGGACGAGTTGGCGTATGCCGGCGACGCGTTTTATTTTTATGAGGATTTGGGTCAGACTTTTTACAGTTTGGACCGGACGTCGTTTGGGCAGTTGGACAATACGCTGAACGATTTGAACAGTCTGGTGGCGGAGGAAGGGATTATCCTGGAGCTAAACTCCCTTGCGGGTCACACGTATGACACTTTGTGGGCGATAGCGGGTTTTAATCCGAACGATCCGGGAGCGGATCCGCGTCAGAGTCTGGTGTTGTTGAGTAATATCAGCAGAGACATCAACGGCGTCAATCCGGCGGAGGTGCAAATATCCGATTTGACGGCCGGGGACGCCGACAGCGAAATAATCGGTTTGTCGGAGATGGACGGGGTGTTGTATGGGATTGACGCGGCCACGAACAGTTTGCTGGTTTTCGATTCCGATCCGGACAGCGTCACTTTCGGAGCGGTTACCGACACGATTGCGTTGAGCGCGGCGAATCCCGCCAGTTTATCCCTGGATGATTTGTACATTGCGGGGTTGGATGTTGATCTGGAAGGGGACGATTTGTTACTGCTGCATGATCAGCCTGAAGATGAGTTTAGCAATTTCATGCCCGACGCCCTGTATCGAATCGAGCCCGCCACGGGTATCGTTTCATTGATGGAGAAGTTCACCGAGGATTTTGAACGTCACGGGGTGGCGACCGAACCGGGTGGTTTTATTTTGGTCGGTTTACCTTTACGCGAAAGTCCGCTGGGCGACACCATTGAAATTACGTTCGAACAGTTAGGAACCATTGAACATGTATTTGGATCATCGACATCGGAATTCACCATAAGTAATCGCGTCACGTCGGATGTTTTGCAGGTTCCCGAGAACGCCCGGGCAAGCGCGTTTGTTGACACCGGTTTTCATTATGCTTTTGACATTACCTATTCCCGGGGAATTCTTTACGGTGACACCACGGTTACTTTTTCCGGGATTGACTGGCTGGACGATCAAGAATTATTGGGCACAATATCCCTGGCGGTCGATGAGCCGGATTTTGCTGCGGTGCAATTGATTTCGAGTTTTGATGTGTATGGCGAATTCGAGGGTTATGACATTGAAATTACGATTGACGCGGCCAATGGTGACGGGGATATTCGCCTGTATTTTGGTCAGACCAGTTTTTTGGATCAGTTGTATCCCGTGGAGTTGCGCGTGGGCGGCTCGCTGAAAGGGGAAAATAATCGTAACGATTTGACGCCGGCGCGGGATTTGATACTGCCGAACCTGGAAGAGATCACCACGAACGTCAACGTGTTGAGAACGGCCTATTCGCTGGATTTAACCCAGGCGCTTGAGGATGATTTAGCCGAGGTGCTTCCCGGCGATCTGATGGATGATCTTCTGGAAGATGTCAGCGATGAGGTAATAAACGAGGTAATAGCCGAGTTGATCTTCCAGTATGAAGATGATTTGCTGGAAGACTTTGTGGGTTCGTTGTTACTGGTGGATTATGACGGTATTGGTTACGATGCGGAGCAGGAATTAATCTCCCTGATCAGCACCACCAGCTATAAAGCGGCGCCGATCGAAATTACCGATCCGGCGGATGAGGATGAGACGGTATTTTTGACCCGGCAGGTGTTGAGTGACATATTAAACCAGCAAGAAGAGGATTTTGAGACGGTTATCCTGGACATCCGGGGATTTGAATTCGGCGGCGCCGGAGAGGTTTACGCCATTGTGACCGTATCGATGGAAACCTCCCCGACCACTTCGGTGACACAAGATTCGCTTTTAATTATCGACAATATCATGGATCCGTCGGCCGAGGGATTAAGCCTGGCGATCCTGCCTATGAGTATTGAATTGGACGGGACATGGCATGATTTAAATATTACGAGCCTGGCGTTCGATCACGGCTACGGTTCGGGGCAGAGCACATCGAAATTATACGGTCTGGATGCGGACACACAAACGTTGGTGACGATCGACGCCCGCGAGTTTATTTCCGATGGTTTCGGAAATTTGGTGCAGAATCTGCAATTCGGCAAGACGTCGCTGCCGAGCGGCAAATTGGGCAACCTGGGAGACTCGGACGGCAGTTTATATGATGTTCAACAGCTCGACTTCGATGCGGACGGGCGTCTTTACGGTTTGGAGATGGAGACCTATTCTCTGGTTCAAGTGGGTATTGAGACGTTTTTAGACGCCGACAGCGAACGATTAGAATTGGTTATGGCGCTGCCGGAGAGCGCCGAATACCGCGACCTGAACTTTGATATTTCCGCCCTGGGGTCATCCTTGCCGGGAGCGCAATACAACAATGCCGTTTCATTTTTCCTGGTCCGAGCGGTCGCCGACGATCCGTTGGGAGAGCAAATGCAAATACGAGTTGACGGCGGCGACTGGCAGAATCACACTTTCGGCAGTGACGAGAGTATTATCGGTGATATTACCATCAGCAGCGCCATGGTCAACAGCGGCACCGGCTTGAGCTATAATTCCGCTGAGGAAGTAGCGGCGGCGGGCGGATATTACAGCTTCGAGGTAACCTATCCCACGGGTATCGGACTGGATGATGTCGTCATAGACATCAGTGAGATTGCCTGGGGCGGGGGCAGTCAGGGCGATGTCGATGTGGTGTTTATCGACGGTTTGAACGCGACGCTGGAAAACTATGGCGGGGACCGCCTGACGGTGCGACTTGACAGCGAGTTGGGCGACGGTGAATTGACGATATATTTCGGCGCCACATCGGATCTGTTTTTTGCGTCTTCGGTGCAATCCATGACCGACATGGTGACAGGATTACCGTGGCAGTACCTGGGGGAATCACCCGCCGTTCTGCAAATTCCTGAAGATGGCGATTATGTCTTGCAGATCGCCGGGAACATCACGGCGGGGTATGAGGTGGAGATACGGGCTTTCAATGACGGCAACAGCGATTTTGGCATTAGCGAAACGGCCGGGGCAGATGCTTATCGTTACGAGCCGACTTACCCCAACGACCGCCCGGTGGATTTGGGACCTGTTTCAGGTGGTAATACGGATTTGTCCGTCAACGAGGATGATCCAACTTTATATACTTATAATCCGGATTTGACCGGAACTCTCGCCGAGGCCCGCATGAATTGGCCCATTCGGGTGGAAGGTTCTTTGTTGACGCCGGGCGCGGCGAGTCAAGTTATCGTTGATTCGGAGCTCGCCAATATTCTCGATGTGGATATATACCGCTTTGAACTGACGGAGGGGCAATATGTCACATTGGATTTGGCAGCGGAGACTTTATTTGGGAATGACGACGTGGTTTTGACGGTGGGGATGTATAATGCCGATCTGGAATTGCTGGCGTCAACGGTTGAGCATGAAGACGACACGCTGCCGGCGGCGCAACTGGCGGATCCGTTTTACCAGGTGCAAGCGATTTACCAGATGCCCAATCATGCCGGCGTTGAAGATCCTGTTATTGATCCGATGACTTATAATGGAACATTGGACGCCATGGTGGGAACTTACTATGTGGTGGTGACGGCGGAATATCCTTTTTATGAGTTGACCGACTCTATTGATTATCAATTGAAGATCACCACCACCGATCCGGAAACGGTTGAGGCGCCATCATCGCAATTAGTGTGGTTGGCTTTTGGCGATCCGGACACCGGGATTAATGCCCGGGCCGATTATTTGGCGGAACAATTATCCGAGGTGGGCATCTTAACCTATGACGATGTGGTGGAGCGTCCGGCATTCGATCCGACGTTTTTCGGACTGGAAGATACGGATTTTGATTACCTGGTGCAGCAAGTCGCTGATCGGATCGAGCAGATTTACCGCAATGTCGGGCTGACAGAAAATGAGATCGAATTCACCACCATCAAGCCCGGCGCTCCGGGTTCGCCCTACGGACCCGACGCGGTATATACGACGGTTATTTTCGGCGGTAAAATCCCCGGTATGGCCTTGGGTCTGGCGGAGGATGTTGATCGGAACAACTCGAATCGGACTGATACGGCTTTAGTTTTTACCGACGAAATAGGGATGACGTATTATAATGATTACCTTGATGACCCCGCCACCCATTTTGATGAGGTGGTGAATTCCATAGCGAACACCGGCGCCCATGAATTGGGGCATATCCTGGGTATGCAGCATGCGACTCAAGTCAACACCTCCACGCCCTTGAATCTGATGGGTTATAACTGGGAATCGGATCTGGAAGAGCAGGAATTCCAGACCCGAAACAGCATGATAGACTTTGCCAATCAACTGGGTTATCCGGAAATGCAGCCCGGTTTTGAAAACGAGATCGATATGCTGTTGCGGGCTATCGGCTCCGGGACGATAATGGGTGAGTGAGAGTGAAGTAATGTAACGCAAACTGACATAAATCGGTAAGGTAATATTTAAGATGGGCCCGAGAGGATCCGGATTACAGTGGTTAAAAGCTTTGAATCTTGACAGAAATCGGTTAAAACTGTCGATGGAGTATAAATGCTCGAAAGGCATGGTCGGCGTCGGGCCAACTAATCGTAAGGTACTTTAATAGCGAGACTTAAGCGAAGATAAGGAGCCATAAAAAATGGTTATAGCAAACCGCGACACTCAACGGGGAATATGGCTAATAGGGGCGGTCTGGTTGTTGGGTATGAGTTGTCTGGTATATGCCGGTATCGTCAATTTGAGCGTGGTCGGCATGGATGGGGCAACGGCCCGATGGTGGCGCATGAGCGTCCAGGTAGCGCTTTTGGTGGGTGGATTGGGTTTTTTAACCGGGGTGTTGGTATTTCTTGTTCGGATGTTAATCAATATTAACCAGGTTTCCAATGACACCAATTCCTTGCTTGAGAGTCTGCGGAAAATGGTCAAAGATCAACCTAAAGTAGAGGCGCTTTTAACGCAAATCAGCGAGCACGTGCTGCTCAGCGACGAAACAAAAACAATTGCATTTCGCGAGAAAGATCGTGCGGTGGTGCTGGAGGCCATTGGGCAGGATATCCGTCGAGGACGTTGGGAATCGGCGGAAATGCTGATCGAAGGTCTGGCCCAGAGATTTGGGAGGCAAGACGAGGCCGAACATTTGCGCGAACAATTACAGCGTCATCGCCAATTGAGCATTGAAGAGAAAATTGAGGCGACCATTAAGCATTTGGAATCGCTTTGGCTGATTCACAGTTATGCACAGGCCCAGGAGGAAGAAGAAGCCTTATTGCGGATGTATCCCGACAATGAAAAAGCTCAGAGTCTCAAGGATGAGACGGCTAAGCGACGCCATGCTCATAAGAAGGAATTGCTGGATCGCTGGAACAAGTCCGTCACGCAAAAAGATTACGAACAAGGCGTGGAATTATTAAAATTGATGGATGATTACCTCAGTCCGAGCGAAGCCGCGGCCTTGGAAGAATCCGCCCGGGGCGTATTTCGCGGTAAACTGCAAAATATGGGGGTGGAATTTTCGAACTTTGTCGAGGAGAAACATTGGGACAAGGCCTTGAAGTTGGGTTTGGCGATTATCGAAGAGTTTCCCAACAGTCGTATGGCGCAGGAAGTGCGCGATAAATTGGGTGTTTTAGAACAGCGTGCCAGCGAGGCGCGGATAGGCCATTAAGCATCGCAGGAGTATTTTGATAAGCAATATATTAGACCAATACCAATGACAAGCAATATTAAAGAGCGGAGGCTCAAAATGAGCAAGAAACAAAACGTAACTCTAATACTGGCAATACTGTTGGTCATATCGGCTTTAGGCGACACGGTATGTTTAGGCCAGGAGCAACAGCAAAACATCCCCAATCAAATCCAAAGACTTTGGGACCGCATGAATCAATATGCTCAAACAGGTCTCTGGGAGCAAGCCCGGGACCTCGGCATAGAAATTAGGGATTTGAATCCGGAAGTCCCGGTGATCAATGAACTGGGGCAAACTGCGACCTACACCAACACCTATCGCCAGTTGACCATGACCGGTGACGACGCCCTGATTTATCGGGACAATGTTATCGAAAGAATCATCAAACTGGTGGAAACCCGCTGGTATTGGGATGATTTTATGCACTATGCGATACTGGGCAGATTCGATCTGACCGAACAATTCGGGCAGGCCCTGTTGGATCTTTCTCCCAGTGCGGAATTGCTGCTGGAATTGGCCGAAAGCGATCAATATAAGCACAGTTACCGGAGCCTGTCTTTGATGCAGGGACAAGAGTCTTTACAGGCGATAGCCCTACAAGTATCGATGCTCATTGAGGAAGGTCGTTCTATTAAGCGCGCCGACGTCAATCGGATATCCATGGAAGTGAAACGGTTGTCGAGTGCGACGCTGCGCGGGCGGATGCTGGCGATCAATCGTCTGAAAGATTCGGGTGAATGGGCGGTGCCGGTGATGATTGAAGCATTGCGTGATCCTTCTCGCCAGGAAGAATATTCGGTGATTCGCCAGGCTCTGCCGGAACTGGGTAAATCAGCAGTAAATCCACTGCTGGTGGTTATACAGGAATGCGATAATTTGAATGTGTTGCTGGTCGCCTCGGAAGTTTTAGGGAAAATCGGGTATCGCAGCGCTATCCCTTATATGCTGGAAGTGTTGGAATCGGACCAAAGCGCCGAATTAAAAGCGACGGCATTGAAGGCGCTAAATCTCATCGACCGGTCGAATTCATCGGCTCAAATGACAGCGGCTCAGGCGTTTAGGCAATTAGGTGAGGATTACTACAATCATTTAGCCACCCTGGCGGTCCCGGCCCATCAGGAATTCGCCAATGTGTGGTTTTGGGACGACAGCCGGGGACTGTATCGTGAAGCAGTCGGGCGTGAATCGTTCGATGAGCTTATGGTTATGCGCTGCTGTGAATCGGCGTTACTTTTGGATCGAAACCTGGGATCGGCCAGTTCCTTATGGATATCCGGATTTTTCCGACTGGAAGCGGAAGGAAACACCTACCCTAAC
>Ga0272441_10012043_pt1 | contig 12718 bp, 16 predicted proteins | sample SSMProp6N_FD_193582 | JGI IMG/M metagenome (GOLD analysis project Ga0272441, IMG submission 193582) | Marine sediment archaeal communities from Little Sippewissett salt marsh, Falmouth, MA, United States - SSM-Prop-6N | ecosystem: Environmental > Aquatic > Marine > Wetlands > Sediment ...
CGCGATCCACGGAACGAAGATCGTCGCCGTGCCGCTGGGCGAGGCGCTGCAGGCGAATCGGCCGGTCGACGCGAACCTCCGCTACCTGGTCGACCTGTTCGAGTAGACGCCGACGCGTCCGCACGACGTCGTGCCGGATCGCAGTGGGCTCATGGGCGCACTGCGATGTGTCCCCGCTGTCGTGCGGCATCCACGTAGACGTTCAGGCCGGCGGGAATCTGGAAGTGCTGCACGTAGGCGTCTCGGTGCACGACGTCCTGTCGCGCGAGGATGTCGCGGTTGAACAGGTCGCCGTCCTCCTCGTAGAGCGGGACGTACAGCACGCCGCTGGCCACCATGTCGGCGTAGAAGTGGGTCCCGTAGGACAGCTCCGGCGCGAACGTCGCGGTGGACATCTCGACGATCGCCCCCGCCCCGGAGATCTCCCCGTACTGGACCGGTACGCCGAGTTGCGGGTTTGACGAGGCCCAGCGGCCGGGTCCCATCAGGATGTAGGTTTCCTCCTGTTCGACCAATCGATTGTTGATCCGGCCGATCGTCCGCGCAATCTGGTAGGCGTCCTCCCACCGGTACGTCGCCGGTTCGACGAGCACCAGGTGGTGAACGCGGCGCAGGATGCCGTTGCCGAGGACGCGATGCGACTCGAGGATCAGGCGATCGAGCGGGATCTTCCGCGGCCGGATGCGCCGATGCTCGGGGCGGCTTCCGAGCGGCCGCACCTGGAGGATGTTGAACAGCGGACGCCCCTCCTTGGACGCCTCGGCGCCGGAGAAATCGATCGCGAACTCGATGTCCGCCGGGAGGCCGAGCACGGCCTCGAGCGAGGCGAGGATCTCTCGAACGAGCGGGGTGAACGGCATGATCGACGTGCCCTCGATCAGGCGGGAGAACGAAGCGAGGAACCGCTCGTCCGAGGCCAGCATCGCCGCGCCCGACATCGGCTCGCGGATCGCGCCGTCGTCGGTACTGACGATCGAGCAGATCTTCGTGAGGAGCGGATTGTCGAGCTTGTTCAACTTCGTCTGAGCCAGCCGGCCGAGCTTCATGTCGAGCACGTCGACCGTCTCCTGCGAGTAGCGGATGATCGTCGACAGGTCCGAGCCCTCCGGGCGCAGGCCGGGGAGGCGGGGGGAGAAGACGCGGGCGTACTCGCGGCCGACGGCGCGGGTGCCTGTGCCGACGACGAGGCGGACGATGCCGTCCTCCGGCGCGAGGCGATCCGACCAAGGGTAGTAGTTGCGCGAGAACGCGACCCCGCCGACGAGCGGGTAGAACAGGCCGTGGCTGTACTGGCTCCCGACCATGTCCTGGATGAGGATCGCCATCTTCTCCTTGCGCCAGTCGAGGTCGTGGCGCTTGCGGTAGGCGCGGGCGTTGGGGGCGAACGTCGAGGCGTAGACGCGCTTGATCACGTGGACGAGCGCGTCGAGGCGGGCCTCCATCGGGCCGCGGTTCGGGAGGAAGTCGGAGAGGTAGATGCCCGCGTAGGAGTGGTTCGGGTCGTCCTCCATCACCGACGAGGATCGCACGGCGAGCGGCGCGGTCTTGCGCTCGAGGATCGGGATCAGGCGCTCGCGCCATTCCTGCGGGAACTCGCTCGCGACGATGCGCTCGCCCATCTCCTCGAGCGTGATCTCCCCGAGGCAGCCGGACTGCACGACGTCGGCGAGTCGGTTCTGCCGCATGAACGCGTCGAACGCCTCGGTGGTGATCACGATCGAATCGGGAAACCGGACGATCTGCTGGTGATCGGTGAGCCGGCCGCCGCCGGCGATGTGATCCATCACGAAGATTAGGCCCCGGGCCTTGCCTCCGACATCGCCGGCACCGACCAGCTCGATGCCTTCGGGCAGGGAGGCGGGGTCGAAGCGATAGCCGCCCGCCGCGGCGTCCCAGCCGAACGAGAAGAAGTCGCCCTCGTGGAGGTTCGCGGGTTCGTGCCGGTGGATGGATTGCGTCATGCGCCGTCTCCTTCTCGGTCGCGAGGATCGCTGGTCGCGATCCGATGAAGGATCGCCAGGATCGTCTTGGCGTCTCGGATGTCGCCCGATTCGATCATCGATGCGGCGTCGTCGATCGAGACGGCGCGCACCTGATCGATCTCGTCGTCGTCCGGCCGCTGCACGCGGGAGAGCTCCTCGGCGACGAACAGCGTGATCCGCTCGTTCGAGAACCCCGGCGTGGTGTAGAACTCACACGCCGCGGTCCATCGCTCGGCGGCGTAGCCGGTCTCCTCGCGCAGTTCGCGCTCGGCGCAGGCGGCGGGCGACTCCCCGGGCTCGAGCTTGCCGGCCGGGGTCTCCCACAACGTCTCGCCGACCGCGTCGCGCCGCTGCGACACGAGGAGGATCTCGCCCGAGGCGAGGATCGGCAGAATCGCCGCGGCGCCGGGATGGACGACGACTTCCCGGGTGAATCGCGATCCATCCGGTCGCTCGTGCGTCTCGACGACGACCTCGATGACGCGGCCGTCATAGACGGTGCGACGCTCGACGGGATGCTGCCTATCGGACGGCGTTGTACCCCTCCTCCAACGCCCGCGCGTTGATCTCGACCAGCTTTCCCTTGCCGCCGGCCTCCATCATCGCGGTCATGGCCGCCTTGACCGCGTCGAGCGGCACGGCGTCGGTGGCCGCGATGTACGCGCCGAGGGCCACCATGTTGATGGTCCGCGGATTGCCCACCTCGAGGGCGATGTCGTTGACCTGCACGTAGTGCGTCCGCAGGTCGGTGCGCTCGGCCTTCCGATCGACGAGCGAGGAGTTGACGACAACCGCGCCGTTCTTCGCCACCGCGTCCTCGAATTTGTCGAGCGACGGCCGGTTGAGGGCGATCAGGCCGGTCGGCTCGTCGACGATCGGCGACCCAACCGACTCCTCGGACATCACGACGGTGCAGTTGGCCGTCCCCCCCCGCATCTCCGGGCCGTACGAGGGGAGCCACGTGACTTCGAGGCCGTGGTCCATTCCCGCCTGGGCGAGGACCTTGCCGGCGAGGATCACGCCTTGGCCGCCGAATCCCGCGATGATCACAGATCGCTCCATGCCTTACCCCCTATCGATTAGGTCCCCGAGCGGGAACACGTCGGTGACGACGTTGGCGACGTGCTCGTTCGACTGCGTCGGCGTCATCCGCCAGTTTGTCGGGCAGGTCGACAGGATCTCCACCAGCGAATACCCCCTGCCCTCCACCTGGTACTGGAACGCCTTCTTCACCGCCTTGGTCGCGTCGTTGATATGTCGGGCATCGAACACCGCCTGCCGGGTGACGTAGGCCGGCGCCTCGAGGGTGGCGATCATCTCCGAGAAGCGGATCGGATAGCCGACCAGCTTCGGATCGCGGCCGGTCGGCGTGGTCGTCGTTTTCTGGTCGACGAGCGTCGTCGGCGCCATCTCCCCGCCGGTCATCCCGTAGATCTGGTTGTTGACGAAGATCACGGTGATGTTCTCGCCGCGATTGGCGGCATGGATCGACTCCGCGGTCCCGATGCTGGCGAAGTCTCCGTCGCCCTGGTACGAGAAGACGATCAGGTTTGGATCGGCGCGCTTGATCCCGGTGGCCACGGCGCAGGCGCGGCCGTGCGCGACCTGCTGCGCATCGCATCGGTACCACAGGTAGGCGAACACCGAGCAGCCGACCGGCGCGATCCCGACCGTTCGGCCGGCGATCCCGAGCTCGTCGAGCGTCTGGCCGATGATGCGGGTGATGATCCCGTGGTGGCAGCCTGGGCAGTACGTGAAGCGCGCGTCGGTGAGGCTCTCGGGTCGCTGGAAGACCTTCACCATCTCAGCGGTGTTAGCGGGCATGCTTTCTCACCTCGTTCAGGATCCCACGCGGGGTGGGGACGATCCCGCCGAACTCCCCGTAGAACGGGGTCTCGGCCCGTTCCGCGACCGCCAGCCGAACGTCTTCCCACATCTGCCCGGCGCTCATCTCGACGGTCAGCACCGTGTTCACACGGTCGGCCAGCGCGCGAAGCGCGTCGCTCGGGTACGGCCACAGGGTGATCGGACGGAACAGGCCGACCTTGATCCCCTCGGCGCGCGCCATACGGACCGCGCTCTTGGCGATTCGGGCGATCGTTCCGTAGGCGGCGATCACGATGTCGGCATCCTCGGTGTCCGTCTCCTCGCAACGCGTCTCGTTGCGCTCGATCTCGCGGTACTTGGCCTGGAGATCGAGATTGATCTGTCGCAGCCCCTCCGGGTCCATCTCGAAGCTGAGCACCACGTTCGGCTCGCGGCCTTCGGCGCCGGTGGTGGCCCATTCCTTCTTCGGGAGGCTCGCGGGATCGATCGGATCGGGAAGCTCGACCGGCTCCATCATCTGACCGAGCAGGCCGTCGGCGAGGATCATCACCGGGATGCGGTATCGATCGGCGAGGTCGAACGCGAGCATCGTCAGCTCGCCGGCCTCGGGCACGGTCGAAGGGCCGAGGACGATGATCTTGTAGTCGCCGTGTCCGCCGCCCTTCGTGGCCTGGAAGTAGTCGCATTGCGACGGGGCGATGTTCCCCAGCCCGGGGCCGCCTCGAACGACGTTGACGATCACCGCGGGCAGGTTGGCGCCGGCGAGATATGAGATCCCCTCCTGCTTGAGGCTGATGCCCGGCGACGAAGACGAGGTCATCGTTCGCACGCCGGTCCCGGCCGCACCGTACACCATGTTGATCGCCGAGGTCTCACTCTCCGCCTGGATGAACGTTCGTCCCAGGCGTGGCATCTCGCGCGCCATGTGCTCGAGCAGCTCGGCCTGAGGGGTGATCGGATAGGCAAAGTAGCATTGGCATCCGGCGCGAATCGCCGCCTCCGCGATCGCCTCGTTCCCTCGCAGCAACAGACGCTCTCCCATGACTCCCCCTCTTTCTAGCTCGGAACCTTCTCTCGGTAGACCTCGATCGCGATGTCGGGGCACGTCATCGCACAGAACGTGCAGCCGACACAGGCATCGGGATTCTCCATGTGTACGACGTCATACCCGCTTCGGTTCAGGTTCCCGGAGAACGCGAGGACCTTCTGCGGGCAGGCGGCGATGCAGAGACCGCACCCCTTGCATCGCTCCGCGTCGATGACAACGGTTCCTCTCGGCATGAGACCTCCCTCTAGCCGTTGTAGAACTCTTCGTCGAGACGTTGTGCTCGGTGTTTGCGTAGTCTGACCAAGCTGCCCTCAACGTCCTGGATCCAGCGCTGGATCTGCTCCTCGCCGAGCAGATTGGGCCGGACGATCGGTTGAGGGCTCGATGGTCGGTGGTTGGAGAGCGCGAGGTGAAGCCGATCGACCTCTCGCTCGAAGGAAGGCTGAGACGGGGGCGCCTCCGGCCGGACGAACGCAAGCAGGATGCCGTTCTCTGCGTCGCGGCCGGCGATGCGGAACATCGCGCGGCGGCCGAGAGCGAGCGAGCCGGTGGCCGCCGTCTCGGGGGGGCAGATCAGCGAGCCGACCTCCCCCGATTCCAGCCGCACGGACAGGGTCGTGCCGTCGACCGAGATGACCTCGCCGCGAAGGAACGGATCCCCCGAGGCGGGGGGCGTCGGCTGTTGCGTGCTGTCTGTCATCGTCGATCAGCTCACCGTGTCCAAGGGGCGCGGGCTACGCGGCCTTGACGACCTTGCCCGACTTGATGCAACGGGTGCAGGCGCGGATGCGCTTGCGCTTCCCGTCGACGATCGCGTGAACGCGCTGGATGTTGGGAGCTCGGACACGGCGGGTGTGCCGCATCGAGTGACTGACCTGATTCCCGGCGGACGGCTTCTTTCCGCAGACCTCACATACTCTGGACATCTCGCTCTCCTCGTCTCGTCGGCCGTCACAACCTGAGCGGCTCGACGTACAGCGGCTCGATCTCGTGCAGACGACCGGCCGGTTCTTCATCTTGTCCCACCCTCGCCACCCACAGCGGCGACGGGCGATTCATCTCATCGGCGGCCACCGAGACATGTTCGGCGCCCTTCATCTTCTCGTGGACCCGCGGCGCCCCGCTGCCGACGAGCGTGACCACCCGCTCCTCGTCGCGAAGCCGCGCGATCAACTCCGCCTCGGGCAACACGGCGGTCGGGCCCTTCGGCCTCGACCCTCCGAACCAGCGGGCGTAGTACAGGTCGCGTCGGCTCGCGAGCACGACGCACACCCTCTGCGCTTCGGGGACCCTCCGGCGGTAGACGATCGTCCCGTCCACGCCGACCAGCGGAATCCTCCAGGCTTGGCACAGCCCCTTCGCCGCCGCAAGACCGATACGAAGCCCGGTGAACGACCCCGGTCCGCGATTCACGCTGACGGAATCGATCTCGGGCCCGCCGATCTTGCACCGATCCAAGATCCGATCGATCAATGGGAACAGACATTCCGCATGACGAAGCGGTTCATCCATCCAGAGTTCCTCTGCCGGGCCGCCCTCCTCGTACAGGGCGACGCCGCCGAGCGGCTCGGACGTGTCCAATCCCAACGTCATCATGCTGAGGTCAATGGTAGGAGACGGCAGTTCGCATTTCAACCGCCGTACGGTCGCGAAACGTCGGAGTGGTCGGCGAGAAGACGCCGCGCCGCTTCGACGTCAAGCTCGATCTGGGTGCGGAGCTCGTCGAGCGAACCGAACGCTCGATCGTCGCGGATGCGGTTCAGCAGATGGAGCTCGATCGCTCCGCCGGCGAGATCGCCGGTCGGCGGCGACAGGAGGTGGACTTCGCAGCGCAGATCGTGCCCGTCGACCGTCGGGCGGGTGCCGACGTAGAACAGGCCGTCGGATCGACCCTCGCGCACGAAGGCATGGACGAGATAGATGCCGTGCGGAGGGAGAAGGACGTGCTCGTCCACCTCGACGTTGGCGGTCGGGTAGCCGAGTCGGCGGCCGAGACGGTCGCCGGTCACGACACGTCCGAACAGAAGCGGCGGGCGTCCAAGCAGGCGTCCGGCGTCGGCGACGTCGCCGACGGCGAGGAGCTGGCGGATTCGCGTGCTGCTGACCGGATGTCCGTCGACCTCCACCGCGGGGACCTCGACGACGGAGAAGCCGAGCCGGCCGCCGATCGAACGAAGCGTCTCGGGCCCCCCGGCCCGCCGGTGGCCGAAGCGGAACCGCGGTCCGATGATCACGACCCTCGCCCGCAGCGCGTCGACCAGGATGTCCTTGGCGAACGACTCCGGCGACAAGTCGCGGATCTCGCGGAGCGACACGGTGACGACCCGATCGACGAGCGAGCCGAGCAGATGGGCCTTGACGTGCCTCGGGAGCAGCAGCGCCCTGCCTGCCTTGCCGCTGCGGATCCAGCGCGGCGGGGAGTCGAACGCGTAAGCCGCGCTCGACAATCCGAGGGCGTCGGCCTGTCGACGGACCTCGGCGAGGATCGCCTGGTGGCCGATGTGCACGCCGTCGAAGGTTCCGATGCCGACGCTCGTCTGTGGATCCATCGTCCCCCCTTCGCGCGGATGGTACACGATCCTCCGATGTCACGACACGGACGGCGCTCGCACGGCGGGCGAGTTGGTGGGGGATCGGTCGGCCGGTACAATCGGGACGGCATGCGAACGGAACGGCTTGCAGAACTGCCGCTCGAGGGGGACGCTGCCCTTCTCAGCCTCCGTCCCGCGTCGCTCGATGACGAGGAGTTCATCGGTCAGCGGGAGATCAAGGAGAAGTTGCGCATCTACATCGCGGCGGCGAAGAATCGGGGGGAATCCCTCGATCACGTCCTGTTGCACGGCCCGCCTGGCCTTGGAAAGACGACGCTCGCCCAGATCGTCGCGGCCGAGATGGGGGTCAACATCCGGGTGAGTTCCGGGCCGGCGATCGAGAAGGCCGGCGATCTCGCCGCGATCCTGACCAACCTGCGCCCTCACGACGTGTTCTTCATCGACGAAATCCACCGGCTCCGGCGGAACGTCGAGGAGATCCTCTACCCGGCGATGGAGGACTACAAGATCGACATCATCCTCGGAGAAGGCCCGAGCGCACAATCGCTGCGAATCGACCTCCCGCCGTTCACGCTCGTCGGGGCGACGACGCGGGCCGGCCTGATCTCGGCCCCGATGCGGGACCGATTCGAGGTCGCGTTCCGGATGGCGTTCTACCCGGTGGAGGACCTGTGCGCGATCGTCATTCGCACCGGTCGCATCCTGGGAATCGAGGTGGCCGAGGAGGGAGCGCTCGAGATCGCCAAGCGCGCCCGAGGCACCCCGCGCATCGCCAACCGGCTCCTGCGGCGCACGCGTGACGTCGCCGAGGTCCGGGGGAAGGGCGCGATCGACCTGGAGATCGCCAAGGAATCGCTCGACATGCTGCGGATCGACGAGGTCGGGCTGGATGAACTCGACCGCGCCGTGCTCCACGCCATCGTATCGACGTTCGACGGCGGACCGGTCGGCCTCGAGACCCTGGCCGCGGCGCTGTCGGAGGAGAAGGACACGATCACCGACATGGTCGAGCCGTTCCTGCTTCAAGAGGGATTCCTGCAGCGCACGCCACAGGGACGCATCGCCACCGAACGCGCCTACAAGCACCTGGGTCGCCCGACCGCCGGCCGCCTGTTCTAGCGCTGGCGCAGCTGCTTCGCGTTGCGAATGAACTCCAGCACGACGCCCTTGAACCGCCTCCAGTCGAACACCAGCGCGGCGGCGATCCAGATGATGTACCACACCAGGGCGTGCGGCGCGTTGAAGTAGGCGACGATCAGCGGCAACGCGACGAGCGGCGTGGCGAACGACATCGTGATCATCTTCGAGCGGAAGTAGGCGATGAACGCCGCGGCGACCATCACGTAGATCAGCGCGTAGACGAACGGGATGAACTCGGCCATCACCAGGTAGCAAAGCCCGGAGAACACCATCAGCATGTCGAAGGTGAATTCGCGCTCGCCCACCCAGGTCGGCGGCTTGTTCAGCTTGCGAGCCAGGCGTCCGTCGAAGATGTCGGTCGTCCAGCCGAGCATCGTCAGCAGCAGGACGGTCTCCAATGCACTCTTCCCGACGAACCCGAGGGCGAAGATCGCCGCGGCGATGAAGCCGCGCGACAACGTCAACAGGTCCGGCACCCAATCCATCCGTTTCACCATGTCTGTATTCTAGTGATCCGCACCGCCCCGGGCAATCGCTCCGGCGCTCGAACAGCGGACGTGGAGCCGTCTCCGGAATCAGTCCTGTTCGCCGCCGTCGCGCGTGCGGCTCCTCAAGCCCGGCGGCGGGCCGAGGATCTCGGAGAGCACGATGGCCGCCCGAGGATCCTCGGCGAGCAATTGCCGGATCAACGCCCGCGACCGCCGCGGTACGGGCCCGTGCTCAGGCACGGGCGCGTGCTCATCGGTCAGAGCCGCGCGGCCGCCCGGCGCAGCCTGGAGGTCGCGGCGCAGGCGAAGCGCCTCCTGAAGGCGCGCCTGGCGGTCGGCCGCACTCTCCCGGCGGTGGGACTCACGCATCCGGGCTCACCTGTCCGGGTGTCTCGTTCTGGGCGAAGCCCTCGCGCATCTTCGTGTCGGCTTGGACGTTCTTCATCTTGTAGTAATCCATGATCCCGAGGTTGCCCTTGCGGAATGCGTCGGCCATCGCCCGCGGCACCTCGGCCTCGGCCTCGACCACGGCCGCGCGCCGCTCCTGTACCAACGCGGTCATCTCCTGCTCGCGTGCGACGGCCATCGCCCGGCGTTCCTCGGCCTTGGCGCGGGCCACTTTCAGGTCGGCTTCGGCCTGGTCGGTCTGGAGCTGGGCGCCGATGTTCTTGCCGACGTCGACGTCAGCGATGTCGATCGACAACAGCTCGAACGCCGTGCCGGCGTCGAGGCCTTTGTCGAGCACCAGAGTCGAGATCTTGTCCGGATTCTCCAGCACCTCCTTGTGCGACACGGCCGATCCGATCGCCGACACGATGCCCTCGCCGACGCGGGCGATGATCGTCTCCTCGGTGGCGCCGCCGACGAGCCGGTCGATGTTGGCCCGCACGGTGACCTTGGCGATCGCGAACAGCTGGATGCCGTTCGCCGCGACCGCGCCGACCTTCGGCGTCTCGATGACGCGCGGGTTGACCGACATCGCCACCGCGTCGAGGACGTCTCGGCCGGCCAGGTCGATCGCCGCGGCGCGCTGGAAGTCGAGGGCGATGTTCGCCTTGTCAGCCGAGATCAGCGCCCGCGCCACCCGCTCGACGTTTCCGCCTGCGAGGTAATGGGCCTCAAGGTCCTGAATCGACAGCTTCAGCCCGGCCTTCCACGCCGCAATCATCGGCAGGATGACGCGGTGCGGATTCACCTTTCTCAACCGCATGCCGATCAATGTCCCCGGGCCGACCGGAACTCCGGCAGCCAGGGCCGAGATCCACAGTCCCATCGGAACGAAGTAGAAGAACAACCACAACAGGATCAACGCAACGGCGGCAATGATGATGTATCCAACGGTTCCCATCTCTAGTCCTCCTTGGAGGTCTCCAAGCGGCGAACGACTCTCCGGTACCCCTCGTCGCGAACGACCACGATCGGCGTTCCCTTCGGCAGATGGCCTTCCTCACACACCACGTCGGTACGATCCCCGTCGAACTCCCCAGTTCCGACCGGCCGCAGATCGGATGCCGCGACGCCTCGACGCCCTTCCCACTCCGTCTTCCGCGCTCCGGCGACGGCTCGGTCGTACGACCGCCCGGTGACGGCCGATGACAGGATCACGCCGCCGAGCCGGAGCTTGGTCTTCGGGAGGCGCGCCAACAGCACGATGCTCACCACCACGCTGAATACGAGACCGCCGGCGACGATGCCGATCGCCTGCACCGCGTGCTCGCGAGCGGTGAACGGCCCGACCATCGCGGTGTAGAAGCCGAGGCCGATCAACACCAGGCCCAACAGGCCCGCGAATCCGAAGTCGACCGCGGTGAACGCGAAGATCTCGAGCAGGATCGCCACGATCCCGCCGAGCAGGAAGGCGATCGACTCCCAGCCGGCCAGTCCGACCAGGAAGTGAGACCAGAAGAACGCCCCGAGGCAGACGATGCCGACGATGCCCGGAATCCCGAATCCGGGGATCAGCATCTCGGCGATCAACCCGATCAGTCCGATGGTGATCAACAGCCCGACCGCGAGCGGCGTGGTGAGGAACTCGATCAGGCTGTCGCTCCAGTGGGAATCGTAGTCGGCGAGCCCGTCGGCCCCCTGCGCGATCGCCCAGGCCTCGAGATCATCGGTCTCCCCGTCCGAGTAGCCCAGATCGGCCGCCTGCTGAGAGGTCAGTGTCAGGAGCTTGCCCGCCTCGATCACCCCCTCGATCGCGATGTCGCGATCCACCATCGCCTCGGCCAGCTGGAGGTCACGTCCGCGCACCTCCGCGGTGGCTCGGAAGATCGATCGTGTGCCCGAGACGACCTTCTCCGGCGCCTCGACGATCGCGTCTCCGCCGATCAACACCGGCGTCGCTGCTCCGAGCACGCCGCCCGGGGCGAACAGAATCGTCTCGCAGGCGATGGCGAGGAGCGCGCCGGCCGAAAGCGCCTCCCTGGAGACGTAGGCGATGGTCGGGAGCGGCGCATCGAGGAGCACGTTCCGCGCCGCCACGGCGGACTCGAGCAACCCGCCGGGGGTCGAGAACGTCACCGTGACGAATGGCGCTCCGGCATCGAGCGCCTCGCGGATCCCGCGCGCCAGGTAGGTCACCGTCCCCGATCCGACATCGCCGTCGACCGTCAGGTTCCATGCGTCCTGCGCGACGATCGTCGGCGCGAGGAGAAGAAGACCGATCAGCCCAACCAGCAGTCCGCGCATCATCACACCTCCGTCCTCGGTGAGACATGCGTCTTGGCGACCATAAAGACGCCCCAATCCACCTTGTCGGGGTCCAGTCTACGGCAGTGACCAGGTTGTGTGCAAAACGCCGCAATTGGTTGCGGCGGGCATCGTGACTAGAATGGCGAGTGGGCGAAAGGATGACCGGGGAGTAGAAGGGAGGCTGTGGGATGAGAAACGCACTGTTGCTGGCGTCGATCTGGGTCGGGATCCTTGTCGTGGCGTACGGGCTCGTCTACTGGGATCAGGGCATCGACCGCCCTCTGCCGATCTCGATTCTCGAAGAGCAGGTCCAGTTCGCGCGCGGGAGCTACATCCAGCCGGACGGGCTGTACAGCGTGACGCTGCCGCCCGGATGGTCGGTCGACGGACAAGGCGCGGTGGTCGAACTGGTCCCGCCGGACGATGCGATCGAGGTATGGATCGTCCAGGTGACCGACGACGAGGCGATCGAACTGTTCGCCGCGGCCTGGTCGGCGTCGCCGGTCGACGTCGCGTACCAGTCTCTCGGGACCCCGACGGGGCCGACCGGGGATGCGGTCTTCCGCGGAGAGCTGACCGCACGGTACTTCATCGACATCGATGACGTCGTGTTCGCGCACGCCTATCCGGTCGACGGGCTGGCGGTGGTGCTGATGGCCCGCGGAGGCGATGCGGCGTTCGACGCGCATACCGAGGATCTTCGCGAGATCGAGTCGTCGCTGACCGCCCCGGCGAGCGGCGACGTCACCCTGCTCTAGCCCGCTCACGACGGCAGGCGACGGGGCGGAGGCGTTGCCCCCGCCCCGTCGCGTGCGCGTCACCCTGGATCGCCCACGTCGCCCGCCTACTCGGCGGTCACCGAGATGCCCTCCAGCCGCAGGTATGGCAGGACGGCGTTAAACGCGCGCTCCGTCTCGATCGAGACGCCGGACAGCGTCTTCAGGACCTCGAACACGTTGCCGGCGATGAGGGTCCCGGTCACCGGGC
>Ga0272441_10012044_pt1 | contig 12718 bp, 6 predicted proteins | sample SSMProp6N_FD_193582 | JGI IMG/M metagenome (GOLD analysis project Ga0272441, IMG submission 193582) | Marine sediment archaeal communities from Little Sippewissett salt marsh, Falmouth, MA, United States - SSM-Prop-6N | ecosystem: Environmental > Aquatic > Marine > Wetlands > Sediment ...
TATCTAGGCGCTACGGACGGCGCCTGGGGGCGGCTCTCCCGGTCAAGGCCCCGACACCAGCTTGCGCGCGGGCGTGAAGACCGGCCTTAATGCGCCGGCGTAGACGGCGATGCGTTGGCGTGTCCCGGAGCCCTTCCCCTGCAAGCCTGCGAGGGGCCACAGCAGTAGCGCGCCAAGCAGCCTGGGCAACGTGGTGAGCGTCAGAGCGATCCGGTGAAGCAGGAGCCTCCCGGGTCCGCCGTTCCTCAGCGAGAACAGCAGCACCGAGCGGTGGGCCTGGATGGTCGTCCACAGGCTCTGCAGGCCCGCGCTGGCACCGCCAATGTGGGTGATGGCGATGTCACCGGTGAAGTAGACCTTGCGGCCACCGGCCGCCAGAGCCCGGCACAGTTCAGCATCCTCGGCGTAGAAGAAGTAGGCCTGCGGCCAGCCGCCCACCTGCTCGAACTCCTCTCGCCTGACCATGAGCGCGGCCCCCGCCACATAGTCCACCGGCACTGTCTCATGATGAGTCAGCCAGGTCATCCGCGGACGCCCCAGCAGCCGCGAGCGCGGAAGCAAACGGTCCAGCCAGAAACCCTCGATGAGGGTATTGAGCGGCCCCGGGAAGGTGCGACAGGAAGGTTGGGGGCTGCCATCGGGGTTCTCAAGCCTTGGACCGGCCGCCGAGCAGTCGTCGTGACTCTTGACGAACTCGAGCAACCGGCCGACGGCGCCCGCCGGGACCACCGTGTCAGAGTTCAGGAAAAGTGCATACTCCTCAGCGGCGTCGACCATTCCCAGGTTATTCCCCGCCGAGAAGCCCCGGTTATCATCGCTCTGAACCAAGGTCACCCAGGGGAAACGCTCCTGCACCATTCGGGGACTGTCGTCGGAGGAGGCGTTGTCGACCACGACCACGTGCCAGCGGTGGGCCTGCGGGTCCGCCTGCAGGGAGGCCAGGCAGTCGCTCAGCAACTCACAGGTGTTGTAGCTAAGTATGACAATCCGCAACTCACGGGTGTCCTCGGGCGCCATGGGCGGGCCTCAGGGCGATGGAGAAGCGGGCGGCAACCAAGTTCGCTCTTGATTGCCGCCCACGTGCATTCGCATGGTCGTCTGGGCGACGGGCTACTTGTTGCCCGTCGCGAGCCCCTCGCCGACCAGGTACTTGTAGCTGTCCTCGACGGCCTCGAACATGTCGGTGCCGCACGAATCCAGCTCGACGATGAGCCACTCGAGTACACTCTCGTCGGCCGCGCCGATGATGGCGGGCATGTCCAGCACGCCTTTGCCCACAGCGGTCATGGGCTGCGGCGGGTCCAGCGGACCGTCCTTGATATGCAGTACCGGCGCGCGCTGGGCCAGGCGCTTCACCGTGGCCACGGGGTCCTGGCCGCCTTTGGCCACCCAGTACACATCGAGTTGGGCGAACAGGCCGGGGACGTTGTCCAGCATGACGTCCTCGGGCAGCTTGCCCTCCACGAACTCGAACTCGGCCCAGTGGTTGTGCAGGCCGAAGCTGATCCCCGTGCCCTCGAGCAGCTCAACGGCCCGCTGCTGCATCTTGACGCAGGCCATCACGCCATCCATCGTGTCGATGGGGCCGCCGGGGCCGGTGATCAGCTTGGTGATGCCCAACGTCTTGCACTGATCGATGAGCTCGGAGGCGTTCGCATCGGTGGGCATGGCCATGTGGGAGCTGGACACCTGCAGGCCCAGATCGTCGATGACCTTCTTCAGCTCGTCAGGGCTCATGTCCTGGAAGCCGGCGAACTCGACGCCCGTATAGCCGATGTCCGCAACCCGCTTGAGCACCGCCGGGAAGTCCTGTGCGGCCTCCTCACGAACCGAGTACAACTGCAATGAGATAGGCTTTGCCATCTTTGGTCTCCTTCGCATGAGTAGCGTTCATCTCACAGTCATCCAGCATGTTGCCCAATTCGCGGGCAACGGTGAAAACCCTCCGTGGTTTTGCTCGGGCCTTTCGGGTCCTTGGCACGTCGTTACGCCCGTGCGGTTGGCATGCGCAGTCGCAGGCATTTGATCTCGAAGGGCCGCAGGTTGATGGTTCCGTCACCGGGTGCGCCGGGCCCCTCCAGGATGTCTGTCTCGGTCACGTGCCCGTCGCCTGCCATGCTCACTGTGACTTCGCGGCCGATGCTTTCGAACAACCGGATGATGAGGCCGTCGCCGTCCTCGGCCACCTTGGCGCACGCTAGCTCGACACCGTCGGGCATGTCTATGTCAACCAGCGCTCCCTCCTCGAGGGTCGGCGCATTCTGCATCAAATGTCCGCTCAGCGGGCGGTTGATGGCCGCACCCTCAGACACCGCCCGACCGATGGTCGCGCTACTGACCGGCACCACCGAGTAGCGGAAGCGGTGGGCGCCGTGGTCTGAGCGCAGGTCAGGATACGTGGCATTGCGCACCACCGTGATACGCAGAGTGCTGTCCTCGGTGCTGACGCCGTAGCGGCCGTCGTTGAGCACGGCGATGCCGTTGTCATCGTCGTACAGGGCCGCCCAGTTTTGCATGGGGTACTCCCGTCCGTCGGCCGGCCTGTGGATGGCCCCGCAGGGGATGGAGTGCAACGACTTGGCCTGGGCGCCGACGTTGGCCTCGAAGGCCAGGCGTATTGTCTTCTCTATCTCGTAGAAGTCTAGCTGAACATCGACATCCAGGCGCGCCAGATCTCGGTAGACGATGAACTGCTGGGTGAACCGGCTGTCACCCCAGTCGTGTTGTAGGCGGCAGCGCATACGCACCGGGCCCTGCTCCAGCAGTTGGGGAAGCTGGGCCAACTCGCGGATGCGTTTACGCTCGCCGGTGAGGCCGAGCCACCAGGCCTTGTGCTCCATCCCGTAGTCCAGCCCATACTCGCCCTGATCCCATACCTCAAACAGGGCGCGGGTATCCCGGGCGAGGGCCTGCACGCCGGTCTCGAGGTCCTGCACTGACGCGAGACCGCCGCACGAGGGGTCGATCACCACCCGCAGCTTCGATCCGCTGAAGGTATGGCCGACGGTGCCCCAGTACTGGTGCGGGGCGGTGGCCGTTACGGGCGGCTCAAAGCGATAGAAGCGGTAGCCCAGAGCGGGCATGTCGTGGGCCACGAACACGATAGTCTGCCAGGAATGGGACCAGTTGGTGCGGTGATGGACGACCTGTATGGGACTACGGGTGCCATCCGGGGCGACGGCATCCCACCCGTCCAGCAGCTGGCATCCGCCGACGACGGCCTGGATCACATCCGTCCTACGCAGGCCCAGAGAGTTCACCACCAGCAGGCCCTGCGCGGGCTGTGCTTTGTGGCCGCCACAGATGGCGAAGGCGCTGGCGCGGTCGATCTCCTCGCTGCGCACAGCTACCTGCTCGAAATCGCGGCAGGCCTGGTCATGGGTGGTCTTCTCGCCGGTCCCCGGGAGGATATCGTGGAACTGGGTGAACAAGAAGCGCTTCCACAGGCCGGCGATCTTGTCGTGAGGGTAGGGCAGCCCCTGCCGGGCCGCCAGGGCGGCCATGACCTCGGTGTGCACAAGGCGGTTCTCGGTCTGGCGGTTGCCCCTTTTGCCCTCGACCTGGGTGGTGTAGGCCCCATCCATGAAGGGGTTCAGCTCGCCGGTGACCACAGGCCGCCCGGGCCCCTCCTCGCGCTTGATGGCCTCAAAGAAGCGCCGCGGGGTACTGAACTGGAACTGCATTCCCTCGGTGTCGGCCGGGAGCTTGTAGGTGTTGACGCCGCCCACGTCGCCCACTCCCATGGGCCCCCACAGGTCCTGCAGCCCCAAGTCCGCAAAGATCTGCTTGATATGCTCGATGGGCTCACCGGAGAATGCCGAGCCCTGAGAGGGGGCCGAAGGCGTCCCGTTGCCCTTGTTGACCACCCGCAAGCACAGTATGCGGGTGCCGTCGATGCCCTGCCAGTCGAAGGGGACGTTGGGCAGCACATAGTTGATGTCTCTGGGGCGCTTCAGGATGTAGTGCTCAATCCCCGCCAACTTGTATATCTGTGGCAGATTGCCCGAGTGTCCGAAGCAGTCGGGCGCCCAGGCGGTGGTGGCGATCTGGCCGAATTGCTCTGCCAGGAAGCTCTGCCCATAAAGGAACTGCCTGGCCAGGGCTTCGCCGGATGGGATGTTGAGGTCAGACTCGACCCATGTGCCACCGACGTTTTCCCACCGGCCCTGCCGGTGCAGCTCGAGGATATCGTCGAAGACCTCAGGATAGTGTCGCCGGGTGTGGTCGAGCAGCATGACCTGGCTCATGGCGAAGGTTGCCTGAGAGCCGGCGATCAGCGCGGCTGCGTTGCCGGCCATGCTGCTCTCGACCATGGCAAGACTCTCGCGCCATTGCCAGGTCCAGGACAGGTCGAGATGGAACTGCGGTATCACGTGAACGGTCCATTTGCCGGCGGGCATGGCTGCCTCCGTCGGGACAGGGGCGCCCCGTAAGGTTGGCTGAACGCGTGTGCAGTTCGCCACCGGGGCGGGGGAGGCCTGCGTCCCCCGCGGGGCCGGCTGTGGTCTCCGATCATGGCAGGAACCCCCCGCCCTGCAGAGAAAGGGCTACTCGTTGATACACACTAGGCTTCGCGAAGGCAATGCACTGGAGGATGCCGCGAATGCCGCGAGACTTGCCGCTGGGCAACGGCGCCCTGCTGGTCACCTTTGACTGCGACTACCGTCCCCGCGACATCTACTTCCCCCACGTGGGCAGTGAGAACCACACCGATGGACAGCCATTCCGGTTCGGTGTGTGGGCGGACGGACAGTTTAGTTGGGTCTCCTCGGAGACGTGGGACCTGTCCATGGAGTACGAGGATGAGACCCTGGTCACGCGCGTCTCGGCGCGCAGCCGGGACATGTCGCTGAGTCTGGCCCTCAACGATGCCGTGGACTTCCACGAGAATGTCCTCGTTCGCCGCATCACCGTGCAGAACGATCTGGCGACAGGGCGCGACGTGAGGCTCTTCTTCTGCCACGATTTCAACATCTACGGCACTGAGATCGCGGACACCGCTTACTACGACCCTCACACCGCCTCGGTGATCCACTACAAAGGCAATCGCTGGTTTCTCATCTGCGGCTGCGATGACACCAAGTGCGGCATCGATCAGTTCGCCACGGGCGTCAAGCGACGCGGAACGGCCCAGGGCACGTGGCGGGACGCCGAGGACGGTGTGCTACAGGGCAACCCGGTTACGCAGGGGGCGGTGGATTCGGTAGTGGCCCTGCACCTGAGCGTGCCGGGGCAATCCACGGCGGAGGGCTACTACTGGATGGCGGTGGGCAACAACTATGAGCAGGTCGCCCTGCTCAACAGGCTTACCCACCAGAAGCAGCCGCAAGAACTGCTGAGGCGCACAGCGAACTACTGGCGGCTGTGGGTAAACAAGGAAGGCCTGCGGCTGGACGACCTGCCCGAGGAGTGCGGCCGGCTGTTCAAGCGCAGCCTACTGGTGATTCGCACCCAGGTCGATCACGGTGGGGGCGTGCTGGCCGCCAACGACTCGGACATCACCCCCTACTCATCTGACACGTACTCCTACGTGTGGCCTCGAGATGGGGCGCTCGTGTGCGCGGCTCTGAGCCGCGCGGGGTATCCGGTGCTCACGCGGCGTTTCTTCGACTTCTGCGCCAAGGCCATCACGCAGGAGGGCTACCTTCTGCACAAGTACAATGCCGACGGCAGCGTGGCAAGCTCATGGCACCCGTTGTATGCCGACGGAGAGGTGCAATTGCCCATCCAGGAAGACGAGACGGCGCTGGTGCTATGGGCCCTGTGGCAGCACCACGAGAGCTACCGCGACATCGAGTTCATCAAACACTTGTACCGACCATTGATCATCGCGGGGGGCAAGTTTCTGCAGCGGTACCGCCGGGCCTCGAGCGGCCTGCCCCGGCCCTCGTGGGACCTGTGGGAAGAGCGCCGCGGCGTGCATGCCTTCACCTGCGCCGCCGCCTACGGGGGGCTGATAGGCAGCGCCGGGTTTGCGAGGGCCTTTGGCGAGACCGAGTACGCGGATGAGTTCTCCGCCGCTGCACAGGACATCCGCGATGGGTTCATCAAACACTGCTACCATGAGCAGTTGGCCCGATTCGCCCGCATGGCCACCGAGACTGAGGATGGCTACGAGCTGGACATGACCGTCGATTCGAGCCTCGCGGGACTGTTTTTGTTTGGCATGTTCGAGGCGGACGACCCTCGCGTGGTCTCGACGATGGAGGCGGTGCGGCGAGAGCTTGCCGTTCCGACGGCCACGGGCGGCATCGCCCGGTACCAAGGCGACCCCTACCAAAGGCCCGGTGAGGCCGGGCCTGAGATACCGGGTAACCCGTGGTTCGTGTCGACCCTGTGGGTGGCCCAGTGGCAGGTGGCACGAGCACGCACACAGGAGGACCTGCGCGAGGTAGTACCGACTCTGCAGTGGGCCGCCAAGCGCGCCCTGGCCTCAGGGGTACTCGCCGAGCAGGTGCACCCCTTCACCGATGAGCCGCTGTCCGTTGCGCCTCTGACATGGAGCCACAGCGCCTTCGTCAGTGCCGTGCTGGACTACATGCACAAGCTCGAGCAACTCAGCCTGTGCCGGGAGTGCGGGGCTTCCCTCAAGCCCATGCGCGGAGGTGGGCCGGACGCCGGCGCTACGCTCTGAGGCGCCCACCAGACGCCGGAAGTGCTGTGCAAACCCAACGGGCCCCACCTGATGAGACGCGGGGCCCGTTGCATCATATCTGTCTTCCTACCGGGCGGCCGAGAGGGCCTTTTTGAGGGCCTCCAGGCCCCTCTCGCAATGCTCGTAGGCATCGGGCTCGAAGTCGAAGACCTCGATGGAGCAGAAGCGCCCGTAGTTGATCTGCAGGAGGGCCTTCATGATGGGCACGAAGTCGGTGTCGCCCCAGCCGGGCGCGCGCTTGTTCAGGTCATTGCAGTGGTAGTGGTACAAGTGGTCCTTCGTCTTGACGATCTCCGCAGGTAGGTCAACTTCCTCCTGGGATCCGCTGTAGGTATCGAGGATGACGCCCACGGTGGGCAGGTCGATCTGGGCGACCATCCTGCGGGCCTCCTCGGCCTTCAGGATGAAGTTGTTCTGGGTGGCAACGGCCAGCGGCTCGATGCACACCTTGAAGTCGGCTTGCCGGGCGACCTCGCCACAGCGTCTCATACATTCGCTGAACCACTGCCAGGCCTGCTCGGGGGCAACGCCCTCCTTGACGGCTCTCTGCAGGGGCGATCCGACGACCATCATGCTCCCGCCCAACTCGATACCCAGGCGGACCAGGTCTTCCATGTATCGGGCGGTGCGCTCACGCACCTCGGGGTCGGGGTCGGTCACGTGATAGCCCTCGGTCTGGGACAGCAGCCAGTGGATGCCGGCCACTTCGACGCCGAACTCCTGTGAGCAATCGACCACCTCCTGCTTCTGCTCATCGGTGATCTTCCTGGCGTCGAAGTTCAGGGTGAAGGGCGATATCTCGATGCCGTCAAAGCCGATCTGCTTGGCCGCCTCGAACTGTCGGCGGATGGTCCACTTATCTTTGTCTTCGGTCCAGAATATCTCATTGCATATCGCGAATTTCATGGGGATGCCTCCATCAGGCGCCACGGTTCGCCCGTGAGCCGCTGTGTCGCCGTCTGCACGGGCAACCCCTTCGCCGCAGGCAGGAATTGGACCTCTGCCCGGCCAACCAATGTGGCAGTACGGATGAGCGCCACTGATGAGCGCCAGTTCGGTCACGCCGCAGAGGCCGTCGTCCGGTACCGGTTTGCAATTGCCGCATACGTATCTGGGAGGGCCGCTGATGCTTGCGCGCGCGATCCTGTTGATGGCACTGGTGGGGGGCTGTGGACGGCAGACTGCCACTGCCGCGCCGCAGACGCGGGACCTGGACCTATCTGCGGCGCGGATCGAGGGCGGGCAGTTGTCCAGGGGTCGTGTGGTCCCAAGCCGCATCTTCCACCTGTCGGCCACCGGCGACTTGTGGGCACAGGCCGAGGAGCCCTCGGCCACACTCGGTCCTGTGATCGTGCAGGACGTGCCACAGGCCTCGGGCGGGCGGTATGCCGTAATCCCCGACGGCACCTACCAAGGCTCCAACGGCGGGGTCGTGTACTGGGTGGATGTTGACACCCCGGGCGCGTACTTCCTGTGGGCCCGCACTTACTGGCCCGATGTGGGGGGCAACTCGCTGTACCTGCAACTGGACGAGGGCGACCGGACGCTGTTTGGCAACGATGAGGAGCCCGGGCACATCGGTCAATGGTTCTGGCTTCGAGGACCCGAATGGCAACTGACCCGGGGTTTGCACCGCGTCTGTGTCTGGTGGCGTGAGGACGGGACACGCCTGGACCGGATCGTCCTGGGGCCGGGGAGCCTTCAGCCCGAGGGGATGGGGCCCGAGGCGGCTCTCGCGGCTCGCGCCGACAAGCTATCCATCGCGTTCCCCTCTTTCAGGCCGCCCCGGGTGGACAGGTGGCTTCGAGCCGTGGTGCAGGTCCAGGGGAAGGCCCAAAGCCTCCGGCTTGCCGCCTTCGACCAGGATGGCCGGCGCTACGACTTGCCGCCGGACGGTGATATGTCGGCCATACCGGTTGCCGCTCCCTTGGCAAGCGGGGTGAGGCTACAGGTCGGCCTCCGCCCGGGGCAGGATTGCACCATAGACGGTGTACGCCTTGAATACGATGGAGCGCCGACGACCCTCCACATCGGGAATGAGAGCCAGCGCCTGACCTTTGATAGGACAACCGGCAGTCTGCTGCAGATGGGTCGCGCGGATACGGCGATGGAGGCCCTGACCTCGGAGTCGGGCCCGCCCTTCCGGCTGAGGACATGGGATCACGAGACGGGCGATCTTGCATGGACAGAGCCTCGACAGGCCACGCTGCTCGGCGTGAAGGCTCAAGGGGCTTTCCCCTCGGCGGCCCAATTTGAGTACCGCGTCCCGGTCTCGAAGGGCCATTGCGTTGTCAGGTGCACCATCGACGCTTCGGACACCGGCCACCTGCCCGCCTGGACCATCGAGGTGGATAGCCGCGGGGAGGGCCTTGACGTAGTGGAGGTCGAGTACCCACTCGTCAGGACCTGCGCGGTGGGGGGCGATGCGTCCGACGACAGCCTCACGTGGCCCTACTGGCGTGGAGCAGGCCGATTGATCCCCAATCCGGCGCGCAATGGCCCCGGCAGTGGCACCTACTGCAGTGGCCGAGGCATGATGCACTGGTTGGACCTGTACGACGACGTGGGCGGCGGGCGCGGGTTGTACCTGGGCGCGGAGGATGATACATGGCTGACAGGCGCCCTGCGGGCAGATGGCAACCCTGACGCGGGAGCCGTGGAACTGGCGTTGAGCAAGATGCCCCGCATCGGCCCCGGCGAGACATGGTCGTCAGCGGCCTTCCGTTGCGGCCTGCACGAGGGAGACTGGCACGCCGGCGCGGACATTTACCGCGCATGGATCGATCGGCACATCGAGTACCGGCCTCGGCAATGGGTCGTCGAAACCGATGGCTGGCTGGGGAGAGGGCGGGGGACGAAATTCCTGCAGGACATCCCCGCTCACTACCGACTGGCCAGGAACCTGGGGCTGAACTACGTCGAGTTCTGGGGCCAGATGATGGTTGGGCTGACAGCCGGCGCGGGAGGCTGCAACCGGCTCTACTTCCCCGACCCACGCTACGGCACTGAGAAGGAGTTCGCCCAGGCAATTCGGTACGTGCGTCAGGCCGGAGGCCACATCGGCTTCTACACCAATGGCCAGGCGTGGAACCCTCGCTACCCGAAGCTCCGTCGGGAGTACGAAGGCCTGCTGCCGGAAGATGTGTTCATCCCCGACTGGGAGCGTGAGTACCACCGATACGGCCTTGTGAGACCCGACGGCGGCTATGTGCCCCAGTACGCGAAACCCTCGGCGGACGATCCGTACCCCGGGGCCTTCTTTCTCATGTGTCCGTCCACCGAGGGGTGGCCGCGGTATCTACGGCACTACATTGTCGGTAAGTACGTGAAGCAGTACGGTGTTGACGCGATGTACATCGACCAGGTAGGCGCGGCGACGGCGCAGTGGTGTTTCGCCCCAGACCACGGCCACAAGGAAGTGGGCGCATGGACCACGGGCCACATGGAGAACTTCCGCCGCATCCGGGAAGAAGGGCAAGGCCACGAACCGCAATTCGCCCTCGCCACCGAAGGCTTCGGCGACTGCTACGGACGCGATGTTGATATGTTTTTGATCTCGCCGACCTCGGCGAACCCGATGCCCGACTCTTACCCCGGCCTGTTGCGCTATACGCTGCCCGACCGCGTGTGTCTGGACGGGTACGCCAATGGGAACCCCGCGCAGAAGGCGGATCGCGAGATTCTCAACGAAGTCTTCCTGTTCGGCAACCGCTTCGACATGTTCCCTCGCTCACCGGAGACGATGGCCTACTTCCGCAAGGTGCTGGCACTTCGCCAACAGGTCGGACCGCTGCTGTATCGTAGCCGGTTCATGGACGATGTGGGCCTGGACAAGTCGAGCCCGCGGGTCCGGGCGTTGTGGTGGCGTCTGGATTCCGAGCAAGCTGACGGCGGCATCATCACCATGCTCAATCCCGACGGTGTCACCGGATCGACGGTCTCGGTGCCCTTGGGGGACGATAGGGAGCCCAGAGCATACGTCGCCGACCTGGACCGGGCGTTGGGAGAGGCTCCGTGTCGTGTAGAGGGAGGGCGGACCCATATCGATGTGCCGGCCTGCCCGGTATCCACGGCTCTGATCGTGTCACAGGTGCGCATGGATCCGCCGGCGATCATCCAAGCCACGGCGCCTGTGGGCGCTGTGGGAGCCCCCAGCGAGGTGAATGTCCGTTACCGCCCCATCGGTCCGCTGAGCCCCGGCGCGATCCGCGTGGCGCTTGAGACGCCCCCCGGCTGGGGCGTCGCCGAAGCCCGGGCCCCCGCCGGGGAGCCCGCGGACATAAGTCTGATCGTCACGCCGCCGACGGACAGCGAGAAGCGCGCCTATGATCTGGTGGCCGTCATCTATATGCCCTCCGGACGGACGGTGCGGCGGCCCATCAAGCTTCTGCTGCACGATGCCGTCGATCTGCGGGTGGAGCTCGCCGGCGGCCAGGTAACGGTGTCCGTCACGAGCAATGCAGTAACCCGGCTGGAGGGGACGTGCACGATCGCGGGGCCGGCGTGGCTCAAGCTCGATCAGGCCGCCAGGAGCTTCGTTGTTGAGCCCAGGGGGCACGCAGAGGTGGTCTACGCTACGGCGGGCAGTCTGAAGATCGACCGGCCCGGACGCATCACCGCAACCGTCGAGGCAGCCGGCGCGACCGCTCTTGCCACGCAACAGATCGCCCCTCCCAGCTTGGCTCTCGCCAACTGGGTCACCCAGAACTACGAGGGCGAAGTGCGTACCCGTGTCGAGGACCCCGGCCAGCCCGGGGAGACCCTGGCGGTTCGGACGGACGCCATGGATTGTCGGGGCGGCTGGCAGTGGCGCACAGGCGCGGTGCTGCCGGGGACCCGCTGGACCTTCAGCGGCGAAGTGCGGGCCGAGGACATCAAGACCGCCACCGACGGTGGGGCTCGGGCCCGCATCATCTGCTTCCACCGGTCGATCCCGAACCGTGGGACACGACCGACGATATTCACGAAACCCGTAACGGGCACCACGGAATGGCAAACGTTCGAAGTGAGCTTCGACGTGCCCCCGGAGACGGGGCGCGTGCAGATAGAACTCTTCAATTGGCACGCGTCGGGCACGAGCTACTGGCGGAATATGGACCTGCAGTGAGCCATTGGGGCCGACGGGGCGCCAGCGGGCGAGATCACACCGGCCCGGACGAGCCGCGGATCATTTCGTCGCCTGCCCGGGAACCTCGTGCCCTGTCTGATGGGTTCATACCGAAGGAGGAGATACCTGTAACCCATAGAATACAGGTAATCTTCCAGTGGGGGCGGGAGGTTCCGAGGGCAAAAGCCGCGAAGCGGGGCGTCCCCCGGACAGGATGCCGCCGGCCTGCACGGCCAAGCGACAGGGCCATGGGCCTGCCGCCAAAAAGTGGTGGCCTATGACGCGCGTGAGCATACTGGGATGTCAGGTAGTCCCTGTAGATCGTGGTCAGGGCAGAAGGTCGTCCCGGCCATGGAACGGAGCTGTAGTGTGATGAAAATGAAGCGTAGCGAGATCGTCGCAGCCATCATCATTGTTGGCTTCATCCTGTTCATCATCGCGTCGGGCGTCTATCCGGCCTTGCGCAGCGGGCCTCGGAACCAGTGCTTGAGTCGTCTGAAGAGCGCCGCCAGGGCTATCAACCTGTATTCCAATGACTTTGGCGGCCGGTTCCCCGTGAGCGAGGGCTGGTGTGACACCCTCTACGACCAGTACCTGGTCGACCTGAAGCACGTTGTGTGCACGGAGGCTTATCTGTCCACCGAGGACGCTAAGAGACTGTCATCCGGACCCGGCCTGGCTGTGCCCGTGGGCATTGCGGCCTACGCTCCTATCATGGGGCGAGTCAGCCAGGAAGTGTGGGATCCTGAGCATACTCCGCTGCTATTCGATAGCACCACGATTCAGCAAAGCGCGACGTCCACCTACGACACATTGGCCTACCGGCATGTCGGCAAGACGGCCAATGTCCACTTTATGGATGGCCACGGGGAATCAGTGCGATCGGCTCCGGAGCTACCCAAGAAGCTCTGGTGCGCGCCTGGGGAGGCGCAGAAGGAGCCCAGCGAGGAGGCGAA
>Ga0272441_10012046_pt1 | contig 12717 bp, 1 predicted proteins | sample SSMProp6N_FD_193582 | JGI IMG/M metagenome (GOLD analysis project Ga0272441, IMG submission 193582) | Marine sediment archaeal communities from Little Sippewissett salt marsh, Falmouth, MA, United States - SSM-Prop-6N | ecosystem: Environmental > Aquatic > Marine > Wetlands > Sediment ...
TGGGTTGGAGATCCTCGGTGGGGCAACCGTCGTCAGCTCGAGCGGCTGTATTGGCCTGGCCGACCGTTCCGTCGGCACGGTGACAGTGCATGGGAGTGGATCGACGTGGACCAACAGCAATGTTCTCAGGGTTGGCTATTACGGAAACGGCGCTCTGACCATCGCTGCCGGCGGGCAGGTCAGCGATACCTACGGTTCCCTCGGGGTCTATTCCGGTTCAAGCGGCACGGCCACGGTGACCGGCACGGGCTCGATGTGGACCAACTCATCCAATCTCCTCGTCGGCCGGTCCGGTACTGGGACGCTGACCATCGAGGCCGGGGGGCAGGTCAGCAATGTCCACGGCCTCATTGGCAACCTGACGGAAGGGACCGGCACCGTGACGGTGACCGGCGCCGGCTCGACGTGGACCAACTCAGGCGATCTCTACGTTGGCGATCAAGGCGAGGGCACGCTGACCATCGCTGCCGGCGGGCAGGTCAGCAATACCTACGGCTTCGTTGGCAACCTCGCAGGAGGGACCGGCACGGCGACAGTGACCGGCCCCGGCTCGGGGTGGACCAATTCGACCCGTCTCTACGTCGGCTACAGAGGCAGGGCCACACTGACCATCGAGGACGCTGGGCAGATCGACAGTAACCATGGTTTCATCGCTGTCTTTTCCGGTTCGACCGGCACGGCGACGGTGACCGGAGGCGGCTCGACGTGGGCCAACTCAGGCGATCTCTACGTCGGCCATGACGGCAACGGCACGCTGACCATCGAGGACGGGGGGCAGGTCAGCAATGTCTACGGCTTCATTGGCTACCATCCCGGTTCGACCGGCAGGGCCATCGTGACCGGCGCAGGATCGACGTGGACCAACTCAGGCGATCTCTACGTTGGCCATGAGGGCGAGGGCACACTGACCATCGCTGACGGCGGGCAGGTCAACAACGGCTTCGGGTTCATCGGCCACGCTTCCGGTTCGACCGGCACGGTGACGGTGAGCGGCGCCGGCTCGACATGGACCAACAGCAACTATCTCAGGGTTGGCCGTTACGGTGAAGGCACGCTGACCATCGGGGACGGCGGTCAGGTCAGCAGTGACATTGGTATCATCGGCCTATATTCCGGTTCGACCGGCACAGCGACGGTAACCGGCACCGGCTCGACGTGGACCAACTCGCGCAGTCTCGACGTCGGCCATGATGGAGAGGGCACGCTGACCATCGCCGCCGGCGGGCAGGTCGGCTGTACCTACGCCACCATCGGCAATTCGGTGGGATCGACCGGAATGGTCACGGTGACGGGCACTGGCTCGACGTGGACCGACAGCGGGAATCTGTACGTTGGAGGCAACAACACCGTCGCGGGCGGGACAGGCTTGGTGATCTTGGAGGATGGCGGCGAACTGCGCATCGGCGGGAGGCTGAAGATCTGGCCGGAGGGATGGCTGGCGATCGACGGGGGTCAGGTGGTCTGCGGCGGGACCTTCAACAACACCGAAGGCCGCGGGCTGAGCTTTGCGGCCGGGCTGCTGACAGTCAGCGGAGGCGCGTTCCGACCGGGCGCCGGGGACTTCGATCTGGCAGGCGCCGGGGCCTCGCCGCCCACGCTGAGGCTTGCGGACGGCGCGACGTTCGACCTGGGTGGAGGCCAACTGTGCATCGGGGGCGACGCGTGGATTCCGGGCCTGACCTACGGCGTGCTGGACGGGGAGTTCAACGAGGCGGAGGAGAACCCCGGCGATCAGGGCGTTCAGCTCGGCCCCATGGCCAGCGAGGTCACCAACCTGCCGCACGACACGACGCACGTCTACACGGGCGAGTTCTACGACGCGGACGGGGACGTGTCGTTCTACGAGAACTTCGACGATTCCGTGAAGCTCCTGATCGACGGCGTCGAGGTGATGCGCTACAGCCAGGCCAAGGTGGGGCATGAGTGGCGCATTCCGCATTCCACCGGGGACCTTGGCCTCACGCCGGATTCCTGGCACACGTTCGAGCTTCGCCTGGGTCAGGGAGCTGCCACGTCCGGCCCGCCGTCCGGCGCCAATCTCGGCTTCGGCTTCGACGACGAACTGCCGATCTGCGATGCCAACGATGAGGACGAGTACGTCCACCCGGTCGACCCTCGCAGTCCATCGGGCCCGACGCTCTTCAGGACCAAGGGCCTGGCGGGTGGGTTGGAGATCCTCGGTGGGGCAACCGTCGTCAGCTCGAGCGGCTGTATTGGCCTGGCCGACCGTTCCGTCGGCACGGTGACAGTGCATGGGAGTGGATCGACGTGGACGAACAGCGGGGACCTCACCATCGGGTTGTCCGGCACGGGCACGCTCGAGATCTTGGACGGCGGGAGCGTCTCGAACCACTGGGGCTACATCGGCCGGTGCGCGGGCTCCGACGGGATGGTGACGGTGGACGGTGACAGTTCGGTGTGGACGAACAGCTTCCGGCTTACTGTAGGCGGGTCCGATGACGGAGGCCCTGGGGCCGGGGAACTGGTCGTCCGCAATGGGGGGCGGGTGGAGAGCCCCCACTTCCAGATCGGGTATGAGGGAACGGGCATTGCGTCGGTGGACGGGGCGAACTCCGTGCTGACGGTGGCCGAAGGCGGGTTCGGTGTGGTCGTCGGTGACCACACCATCGGCGTGCTGGATGTAACCAACGGCGGACTGGTCAGCTGCAGCTCCGGCTACCTTGGCTATGCGCCGGGCTCGGACGGCACGGCGACGGTAGCCGGCGCCGGCTCGGCCTGGGCCACCAGCGAGGATCTCAGGGTCGGGCGTGCCGGCAAGGGCTCGCTGATCATAGAGGCCGGGGGGCAGGTGAGGGACGGCGCCGCCTGGATCGGGTACGCTCTGGGCTCGACGGGCACGGCGACGGTCACCGGCGCCGGCTCGACGTGGATCCACTCGACCGCCTTCTACGTCGGCAGCGGCGGCACCGGCACGTTGACCGTCGCCGACGGCGGGCAGGTCAGCGATGAATACGGCTACATTGGCATGTCGGCGAACGGCAACGGCACGGCGACGGTAACCGGCGCAGACTCGACATGGACCAACAGCGTTGTTCTGACGGTTGGTCGTTACGGCAACGGCAGTCTGGCGGTCGAGTCCGGAGGCAGCGCGACTTGCAGCGGGGCACAGATCGGCACCGAGTCCGGCTCGACCGGCGCGGCGACGGTGACGGGGGCCGGCTCGACGTGGACCAGTTCGCGGTACCTTTACGTCGGCATCGGCGGCGAGGGCACGTTGACCATCGAGCCCGGCGGTAATGTCACCAACACAGACGGCTACGTCGCTCGGCAGGACATGTCGACCGGCACGGTCATGATCATAGGGGGAGGAGTGGGCGCCACCTGGCAGAACCTGACGAACCTCTACCTCGGGGGGACGGATGGAGAAGACGGCGGCGATGCCGAGGTGACGCTCCAGACCGGCGGCCGTCTCTACGTCGGGGACATCAACCCGGCAACGGTCGGCCTAGCCTCCTCCACGAGCGCGGTGGTGATCAGTGACATTGTCGCTGGCGGCGGGAAGCTGTGGGTCCGCCACGGTGCCGTGTTGGGCAACGAGGGCAACGCCTACCTCGGCTTCAAAGCCGGCGAGACCGGCACCGCCAAGGTAATGGGCGTGGACTCGACGTGGACCAACACCGGCATCCTCTACGTCGGCCGCGAGGGTGACGGCACACTGCTCATCGAAGGCGGCGGGCAGGTCAGCAATGGCAAGGTCTATATCGGTTTCGAATCAGGTTCGATTGGCACGGTCACAGTGGCCGGCACCGGCTCGACCTGGATCAACACCGGCAACCTCAGCGTCGGCCGCGATGGTGCCGGCACGTTGACCGTCACGGACGGGGGACGGGTCACTGCCAACACACTGGGTGCATCGCCGAGCGACCTCTTCGGCAATGGGACGATCGCGGTGCACGGCGCGGTCATGGACGTCGACCTCGTGTTCGACAGCACGCATGGTCTCGTGCAGACGCTGGCCTTCGGGACGGGCGGCACGCTGGACCTGGATGTGGACGGGACCGGCGAGCTGGGCGCCGCCTACAAGGGCACCGGCACGCTTCGCATCGACGACGGCCTGATCGTCGCGTCTGCCAACGGCGTGCTCGGACACCGGCCGGGTTCGATGGGCACGGCCACAGTGACGGGTGAGGGATCGACATGGACCAACTCGGGCAACCTCTACGTCGGCTACGACGGCAGCGGCGCGCTGACGGTCGAGGCCGGCGGGGCGGTCTCCACCCTATTGGGGTGGGTTGCCATATTCGGCGGTTCCGAGGGCACCGTCACCGTGACGGGCTTCACGGAGGACCCGGACAGGAACAGCACCTGGCAGTGTACCGAGAACCTCTATCTTGGTGGGACCGTCACCGAAGACGGCGGGGACGCCTCGGTGACTGTCGAGAACGGTGGCCGTCTCTACGTCGGCGACAGAGCGACGACCCTTGCGCTTTCTTCGAACGTCAGCGCGGTGGTCGTCAGTGACCACGACACGGTCGGAGGCGAACTCCTCCTCCGCCACGGCGCCACCCTCGCCAACGACGGCTGGGCCTATCTCGGGTACGGCGCGGGCGAGGCAGGCACGGCGACGGTTACGGGTACCGGCACGTCCTGGACGAACGGGGGAAGCCTCCACGTCGGCCTCGACGTCGCCGGCACGCTGAAGGTGACCGACGGGGGACGGGTCACCGCCCGGACGCTGTATGCATCGCCGGGCGACCTTCTCGGCAATGGCACGATCGATGCCAACGGTGCGATCCTGGACACCAATTTGGTCTTCGACAGCCCCGACGATCTCGAGCAGACACTGCCCTTCGGCACGGACGGCACGCTGAACCTGAACGTGGACGGGACCGGCGGCTTGGGCGCCGGCCAAAAGGGAACCGGGACGCTTCGCATCGCCGACGGCCTGACCGTCGCGTCCGCCTTCGGCGTTCTCGGCCATCGGTGGGGTTCGAGCGGCACGGCGACGGTGACCGGCGGCTCCACGTGGACCAACTCGGGCGCCCTCTATGTCGGTTTGATAGGCAACGGCGAGTTAACCGTTGAGGCTGTCGGACAGGTCAGCAATGCCGAAGGCTACCTCGGTTTCTCATTGGGTTCGACCGGCACGGCGACGGTGACCGGCGCGGGCTCGACGTGGGTCAACTCGAGCGACCTCTACGTCGGCCGCGGGGGCGCCGGTACGCTGACCGTGGAGGCCGGCGGGACGGTCTCCAACGCGAACGGGTTTGTCGCCCGGTTTGGCGGTTCGGCCGGCACGGTCACGGTGACGGGCTTCACGGAGGACCCCGAGAGGAACAGCACCTGGCAGTGTACCAGGAACCTCTACCTTGGTGGGACGGGTGTCGAGGACGGCGGCGATGCCAATGTGGTCGTCTCGTCCGGCGGGCGCCTCTACGTCGGCGATACCGACCCGGCGTCCCTCACATGGCCACCTTCCTCCGCCAGCTTCGTGTTGGTCAGCGACGGGGATGTGTCCGGCGGCGACCTTGTGATTCGTAACAAGGCCGTGCTGAGCAACGACGGTCACGCCATGCTCGGCTGTTGGGCCGGTGAGAGGGGCGGGGCCACGGTGACCGGCGCGGGCTCCGCATGGCATGGCGATTTGAACCTGTACGTCGGAAACGCCGGTGAGGGCAGGCTGACCATCCAGGACGGGGGGCAGGTCCACTTCGCACAAGGCTATCTGGGTTACTTCTTGGGTTCTGCGGGTTCTGTCACCGTGCAAGGCGAGGGCAGCACGTGGTGGAACTACGACAGGCTCTTCCTCGGCGGCACGAATGCTGAGGACGGCGGGGACGCCAATGTGGCCCTCGAGAACGGTGGCCGCCTCTACGTCGGCGACCAAGCCGCGGCCGCGGGAGGGAACTACGGCGTGTCCGAGACGGTGCTGATCCTCAGTGACGACGACCCAACGGGCAGCAGACTCCGGCTGTGCAACGCGGCCCTGCTGAGCAACGAGGGCTATACCGTCCTCGGCTACGATGCCGGGGAGACGGGTGAGGCCACGGTGACCGGCACGGACACCTCCTGGACCAACTCGGGCGACCTCTACGTGGGGCGCTATGGCGCCGGCGTGCTGAGGGTCGAGGACGGTGGAGAGGTCAGCAATGCCCAAGGCCGGCTCGGCCACCTCAGTGGTTCGACCGGCGAGGCCACAGTGACCGGCGCGGGCTCGACGTGGGAGAACATCGCCGACCTCTGCGTCGGCCGCGAGGGCGCCGGCTGGCTGACGGTCGAGGATAGCGGGCAGGTCAGCAGTTCTCGCGGGTACCTGGGCTACTATTCCGGTTCGACCGGCGAGGCCACAGTGACCGGCGCGGGCTCGGCGTGGACGAACAGTAGCGATCTCTACGTCGGCTCTTCAGGCGACGGCACGCTGAGGATCGAGGACGGCGGGCAGGTGAGTAACGCCTTCGGCTGGCTTGGCCACCTGACCGGGTCGACCGGCGCAGCGACGGTGACCGGCGCGGGCTCGACGTGGACGAACAGCGGCGGCCTTCGCGTTGGCCTGGACGGTAGCGGCACGCTGACCGTGACCGACGGGGGACGGGTCACCGCCCGGACGCTGTATGCGTCTCCGGGCGACCTTCTCGGCAATGGCACGATCGATGCCAACGGTGCGATCCTTGACACCGATCTGGTCTTCGACAGCCCCGACGATCTCGAGCAGACACTGCCCTTCGGCACGGGCGGCACGCTGAACCTGAACGTGGACGGGACCGGCGGCCTGGGCGCCGGGCACAAGGGAACCGGGACGCTTCGCATTGCCGACGGCCTGACTATCGCGTCCGCCTTCGGCGTTCTCGGCCATCGGTGGGGTTCAGGCGGCACGGCGACGGTGACAAGCGGCTCCACGTGGACTAACTCGGGCCCCCTCCATGTCGGCTCGATAGGCAACGGCGAGCTGACCGTGGAGGCCGGCGGGGCGGTCTCCAACACGCACGGGTTTGTCGCCCGGTCTGGCGCTTCGACGGGCACGGTGACCGTGACGGGCTTCACGGAGGCCCCCGACAGGAACAGCACCTGGGAGTGTACCGGGAACCTCTACCTCAGTGGGACGGACACCGCCGACGGCGGCGTCGCCGACATGACCCTCTCAGCGGGCGGCCGGCTCTACGTCGGCGACCAGGCGGCGGCCGCGGGCACGTCCTTCGACCCATCCGATACGGTGCTGGTGGTCAGCGACGAGGCCGGTGACGGCGGCGAGCTCTGGCTGCGCCATGGGGCCGTGCTGACCAACGACGGCTGGGCCTACCTCGGCTACGGCGTCGGCGAGACTGGCACGGCCAAAGTGACCGGTGCGGGCTCGACGTGGACCAATGGTGCCCGCATGTACGTCGGGAACCACGGCGAGGGCACGCTGACCATCGAGGATGGCGGGCAGGTCAGCAATGACTACGGTGTCCTTGGCGTCTGCACGGGTTCGACCGGCGTAGCCACGGTGACCGGCACGGGCTCGACGTGGACGAACAGCCGCACCCTTCGCGTCGGCCTGGACGGTAGCGGCGCGTTGACCGTGACCGACGGGGGGCTGGTCACCGCCGAGACACTGTATGCGTCGCTGGGCAACCTCCTCGGCAATGGCACGATCGAAACCCACGGTGCGATCCTGGACACCGACCTGGTGTTCGACAGCACGCACGGTCTCGTGCAGACGCTGCCCTTCGGAACGGGCGGCGCACTGAACCTGGACGTGAACGGGACCGGCGCTTTGGGCGCCGGCCACAAGGGCACCGGCACGCTTCGCATCGCCGACGGCCTGACCGTCGCGTCTGCCTTCGGCGTTCTCGCTCACCGGTCGGGTTCGACGGGGACGGCCACGGTAACCGGTTCGGGGTCCACGTGGACCAACTCGGGCGCCCTCTACGTCGGCTCGGTAGGTAACGGCGAGCTGACCGTGGAGGCTGGCGGGCACGTGGGCAATACGGAAGGCTATCTCGGCCAATGGCCGGGTTCGAGCGGCTTCGCCACAGTGACCGGTGCGGGTTCGACGTGGACGAACAGCGACCAACTCTCCGTCGGCCGATACGGTAGCGGGACGCTGACGGTCGAGGCCGGCGGGCAGGTGAGTAACACCTTTGGCTGGCTTGGCCACCTGTCGGGGTCGACGGGCCTGGCCACAGTGACCGGGGCGGGCTCGACGTGGACGAACAACGAATCCCTGTACGTCGGCCGATACGGCAGCGGGACGCTGACGGTGACCGATGGGGGTTTGGTCAGCGCGAGGACGTTGTATGCGTCTCAGACGGACCTTCTCGGCAATGGCACGATCGAAACCCACGGTGCGGTCCTGGACACCGACCTGGTCTTCGACAGCGCGGACGATCTCCAGCAGACGCTGCCCTTCGGCACGGGCGGCACGCTGGACTTGAGCGTGGATGGGACTGGCGGCCTGGGCGCCGGGCACAGCGGGATCGGGACGCTCCGCATCTCCGACGGCCTGACCGTTACGTCTGCCTACGGCATGGTCGGCCACCGTTCGAGCGCGACCGGCACGGCCACGGTCAGCGGCGGCTCGACGTGGACCAACTTGAGCAAGCTCCACGTCGGCTACGAGGGCACCGGCACGCTGACGGTCGAGGCCGGTGGGCATGTGGTCAACACCGATGGCTACCTCGGCCACTGGCCGAGTGGGACCGGCACGGCGACGGTGACCGGCGGTTCGACGTGGACCAGTTCGGGCGATCTCTACGTCGGCCATGAGGGCAACGGCACGCTGACTATCGCCGACGGCGGGCAGGTATCGGCCGGTGTGGCGTACGTCGGAAGCTCAGGAGGCTCGGGTCGAGCGACGGTCACCGGGGCGGGATCCGCCTGGACTACCACGGACACGATGCACGTCGGAGACGGCGGCAACGGCACGCTGAACGTCACCGCCGGCGCCCACGTGTCCAGTGTGGGCGGGGCCATCGGGACCTTCGCGGGGGCCCCGGGGCAGGTGACCGTCGACGGGACGGGTTCAGGCTGGGACAACGGGAACAACTGGCTGATCATCGGATACAATGGTGACGGCACACTCACGGTAAGCAACGGGGCAAGCGTGACCAACGCCTCCTGCTATATGGGGCGGAACGCGGGGAGCGCGGGCACGGTGACCGCAGACGGTGGGACGTGGACGAATACCGGCGACCTGTACGTCGGGCGCTACGGCGAGGGCACGGTCACGGTCAGCGGCGGCGGGAGCGTGTCGAATCACCGGGGCTACATCGGCCGGTACGTGGGCTCCGACGGGACGGTGACGGTGGACGGTACCGGCTCGACGTGGACCAACAGCGGTGATTCCTACGTTGGGGGCAGCAATAGCTCCCCGGGCGGGACGGGCCTGGCGACGCTGGAGAATGGCGGTGAGCTGCATGTCGGCGGGACGCTAAAGGTCTGGCCTGACGGCGGGATCCACTTGGGAGGCGGACGACTGGAGCTCGGCACTGGCGGGATGAGTATCGACGGGACTCTGGCCGGCTTCGGAGACATCACGGGAGACGTGCACAACGACAGCGGCACCGTGATCCCTGATATCGCCGGCACGCTAACAATCGGAACGGCTGCCGAGCCGGGCAGCCTGACGATGGCGGCGGACTCCATCTTCAGATGGGAGTTCAACGGCACGACGGGCGGGCTGGTCGCCATTGAGGGTGATTTGACGCTCGAGTCTGGCTGGGCCCTGGAACTGGTGGACGCCGGCGGGATTCCCGCGATCGGCGCCAGCTACGACGTGTTCACCTATACGAACACGTTCTCGGGCAGTGTCCTGGCCGACATTATCGCCGTCCCCGCCACTTGGCCCACCCCCCGGATCTTGCTGGACGGCCCAGCCAAGAAGGTGTACATGCAGTTCGAATTGCTGGGTGACACCAACGGCGATTTTGTGGCCGATGTGGCTGATTACCTGGCCCTCAAACATAACCTCGGTGCTGGCCCTGGCTCAGCGCTAAGCCAAGGCGATCTCAACGGAGATGGGTATGTGAATCACGCCGATCTTCAGATTCTGAAGATCGGCTTCAACACTGGCATTGAGGCGGAATCGGCTACGATCCCAGAACCGGCCACGCTCTGGCTGCTGGCCTTGGGCGGACTGGCGGTGATGTCCCGCAGGCCAAAGTAGCACGTCCATGTTCTGGTCCAGGGCGCTTCGTGAAGGTATGGCGGACCATAGGATTTCGTGGGTCTGGCTCGGGGCACAAGGTGGCGCAGTTCGGCGATGGACATGCGCGACTCTCGCGGTGGTGAGGCCGCGAGAGAGCGGCAGTAGTTGACAGTTGGTAAACGACCACTCTTGTCCAAGATAATCGTGGATCCTGGCGGGTTTCGAGGCCTCCTGGAATGGGGTAGTATGGGTGTGACAAGAAGCCCACACACCCCATCCAGGAGACGACCATATGATACGGGTAGCCAGTTTGTTCGCACAGGTTCTTTCGCTCATTTCTCGCCGGGATTTCCGGAAGGCGGTGCGTCAGCGCGATGCGGAGAAGGCTGCCAAGGGCTTCTCCTGCTGGGACCAGTTCGTGGCGATGCTGTTCTGTCAGCTTGGCGGAGCGAACTCCCTTCGCGAGATCTGCGGCGGGCTGGCGACGGCTCTGGGCAAGTTGCGGCATCTGGGTCTGGCCAAGGCGCCGTCTCGCAGCACGCTGAGCTACGCCAACACGCATCGGCCGTGGGAAGTGTTCGAGGACGTCTTCCATTCCCTGCTGGGCCAGGCCCGGGCCATCGCGGCGAGGCACAAGCGGACGTTCCGCTTCAAGAACCCGCTCCGCAGCATCGACGCCAGCACGATTCATCTCTGTCGCGAGGTGTTCGACTGGGCGCGGTACGGTCGGACGAAGGGCGCGGTCAAGCTGCACCTGATGCTGGATCACCAGAGCTGTCTGCCGGGTTGGGCGTGCATCACGGAGGGGAAGGTGCACGACGTAACGCCCGTAAAGACGCTGCGATTGGCTCCGGGAACGATCGTGGCGATGGATCGTGGGTACAACGACTACGCCTTGTTCGGACGATGGTGCGAGGCGGGGGTGTACTTCGTGACGCGGCTGAAGTCCGACGCGATCTACCGCGTGGTCGATTGGCGAATCGTCCCCTTGCACGGCAACGTCCTGTCCGACGAGGGGATCGAGTTGGACAGCATCAAGGGGCGCAGGGAGTGTCCGCACACGCTGCGGCGGGTGGTGGTCTGGGACGAGGTCAACGAGCGAGAGATCGTGCTGCTGACGAACCACCTGGGCTTCGCAGCCGGCACGATCGGGCGGATCTACAAGGAGCGCTGGCAGATCGAGCTGTTTTTCAAGGCGCTGAAGCAGAATCTGAAGGTCAAGACGTTCGTGGGTACCAGTGAGAACGCGGTGAAGGTGCAGATTTGGACAGCACTGATCGCCATCCTGCTGCTGAAGCTGCTGCAGTTGCGATCGACCTTCGGCTGGAGCCTGTCGAACCTGGCCGCGATGCTTCGGATGAACCTCCTGACGTACCGGGATTTGTGGAAGTGGCTGGACGAACCGTATGGGTATCCCGCGGCGGAACCGCCGGCATACGCACTTCCATTGTTCGCCAATATTCTGGACAGCAGAACGGGGGGAACCTGAAATGGCCCCGGACAAAGCCGGGCCAGCGACGACGCGCAGGACGGTCCGAGACCGTCCAAAACCCCGGGATTGGAGCGGATCTACCCCCGAAAGAACAACCGGGCCATCATCCCCGCATTATTTTGGACAGCAGTGGTAAACGACAATGGCCGCGCTCGCACGAACGTGTCACGTTGTGACGCGTAGTGTCGCGTACTGGCAGCTGGTGTCGCCATCTGTCGCTGACTGCCGGAGGTGGGACTCGAACCCACACGACCTTGCGGCCACGAGATTCTGAATCCCGCGCCGGCCTCGGCAAATCAAGCACTTGCGCGCGACGGCGCACATAATGGCGCTTCGGCGGCGCCAAGCGGTGAAACCGACTGTAGGGGCCCAGCGGGTTGTGCATCGGGCCGTTTTCGATGTCGAAACTATGTTCCTGCTGGATGTTATGACGACCGTGAGAACACCAGGGCCATCCGTTACCATTCGGGCTTTCTAATGAGCACGGAGGGTTCCATGGCTCTGCTATCGTCTGTCACTGTGCTGAGTCTGGTCGACTTGTAGTGGCTCAACGTGTTGTGCATCGGGCTGTCGTGGAGGTGGAAGCTGTTCTTTTGGGGAGGTTTATGACGACCTTGAGAGTGGCAGGGCCATCCTACTGGACGATCTTGAGACATCAAGCTCCCCGATCTGTTCGGGAATTGTACGGGCCGAAAGTCGCTGGACTATCACAGGGGACATCCCTCAAGCGTGCACCAGAGGCGTTGGCACGAGCTCCTGGAGCAGGAGTGCATCGACCAGAGGGGCATCCGGCCCTGTTTCAGGCACGTCGCCACGCCTACGTCTTCGCGTGCGCCTATCGCGCCATCCGCTGTCTGTGGCCCACGAAGCTGGCTGTGGGGCAGCAGGAAGATGTCGCTCCATGGTGGAGGCCAGAGCACTGGCCATCGCCGCTCTTGATACTGGCCCGATTTTCCTCGGTGTCGATCGAGATGCTGAATGGCGCTGGCCAGCCTGCCGACTTGCCACTGCCGACGTGATGATCGCGAGCGCATCCTCGGCGGGCAGGTTGGGCACGACGGTGTCCCTATCGGCTGCCGTCACAACGACAGGCGTGCCCGCCGTCGGCTCGGCCGATGTTGGTGTCGTCGAAGGAACG
>Ga0272441_10012047_pt1 | contig 12717 bp, 9 predicted proteins | sample SSMProp6N_FD_193582 | JGI IMG/M metagenome (GOLD analysis project Ga0272441, IMG submission 193582) | Marine sediment archaeal communities from Little Sippewissett salt marsh, Falmouth, MA, United States - SSM-Prop-6N | ecosystem: Environmental > Aquatic > Marine > Wetlands > Sediment ...
GCGGAAAACACCCGTGATCCCCATCGCATCGCCGAAATCCAGACGCGGCTTGCCGATATCGGTGCCCATTCGGCCGAAGCCCGCGCGGCGGCGATCCTGTCGGGGCTGGGTTTCGACCATGCCGCCCAACAGCGCCCTGCCGCGCATTTCTCCGGTGGCTGGCGCATGCGGGTGGCACTTGCGGCCGTTCTGTTCGCCGAGCCCGCTCTCTTGCTTCTGGACGAGCCGACCAACTATCTCGATCTGGAAGGCACGATGTGGCTGGAGGACTATATCCGGCGCTATCGGCACACGGTCATCATCATCAGTCACGATCGCGATCTCCTGAACAATGCGGTCAACGCCATCATCCATCTCGACCGGAAAAAACTCACCTTTTACCGCGGCTCCTTCGATCAGTTCCGCCGCCAGAAACTGGAAGCGGACATCCTGCAGACGAAGGCGCGCGCCAGAAACGAGGCGGCACGCAAACATATGGAGGCCTTTGTCGAGCGCTTTCGCTACAAGGCCTCCAAGGCGCGGCAGGCACAATCTCGCCTCAAGGCCTTGCAAAAAATGGGAACCATCGATGCGGTCGTGAACGAGCAGACAAGCGGTTTTGTGTTTGCGGCGCCGAAAAGACAGCCCGCCTCGCCGATCCTGGTTTTCGAAAACACGTCGGTCGGTTACGAGCCCGGCAAACCGATACTTGCGAGTCTCAACCTGCGTTTTGACAGGGATGACCGCATCGCTCTTCTTGGTGCGAACGGCAATGGCAAGTCGACGCTGGCCAAATTGATCGCCGGTCGACTGAGCCATGATGCCGGTCAGGTCACCCGCGCGCCGGGACTGAAAATCGGCTATTTTGCCCAGCACCAGCTCGACGATCTGATCCCCGAGGCAAGCGCGCTCGATCATGTTCGGCGTCTGATGCCGGATGCGCCGGAAGCCAACCTGCGCGCCTGCGTCGCCGGCATGGGACTGGCCACGGACAAGATGGACACCGCCGCCCGGAACCTGTCCGGTGGCGAAAAGGCACGGTTGTTGATGGGCCTTGCCACATTCGATGGGCCGCATCTTCTCATTCTCGACGAGCCGACCAACCATCTGGATATCGACAGCCGGCAAGCGCTGGTCAAAGCGCTCAACGATTTTCCGGGTGCCGTGCTTCTGATTTCACACGACCGTCATCTGATCGAGGCAACGGTCGAGCGTTTGTGGCTGGTGCGCCAGGGCACGGTGGACGTCTTTGACGGCGATCTCGACGACTATCGCGCCCTGATCGTCTATGCACGACGCGAGCCCGGCGGACAGGATCAGGCTGTCTTCGACAATGAACCCGATGGTCCGGTGCGCTCGAAAGCCGACCAGAGAAAACAGGCGGCCGGCAAACGCGCGGCGCTGGCACCGCTGAAGAAAAAGATCAATGAAATCGAATCCTTGAGCGCGCGTCTTGAGAAACTGATTCGCACACTTGATGCCGAACTTGCCGACCCCGCTCTCTATACGAAAACACCGGATCTCGCTGGCCGCAAGGCACGCGAGCGCGCCGAGGCGCAAAAGGAACTGGCGCAGGCAGAAGAGGAATGGCTGACCCTGTCGGCTCAATATGAAGAGGCAATGGCGCAGTAGAGCATGCCGGGCCCTGAAAGAAGCGCCCATTTCACGCCTGAAAATCAATCTGTATCAGACATTTGCCCGCAATTTCCGATAGTCCGATTCAGGTGGCTGACAGACCGATTGCGCTGCTTCACAGCGCGAATCCGATTGTTCGCAAGGCAGTTCGGTTGCCGGATTCAGGCCTTTCGTTCCCATCTGCCATCCGACCCCTGCTGCCAGTAGGTCAGGGCATGGTCCTGTTCCTTCAAGGCCTTCCACTGCTTGCGCGCGCCCTGAAGCTGGTCCTCGTCGTGACCGTCGAACATCAGGACGACACGTTGATAGGCCTGCACATCGCCAACCGGCACGCCGCCTGTCAGGAAACGGACATCCGCGCCGTTCGGATTGTCCGCTCCCGCGGTCAAAAAGATCGGCTGACGCTCGCCATGCGGTGCCTGATCCGTGCCATGCGGCAGGAAACTGTCATCGCGATAGACCCACAAATGCGCATCGAGCGCATCACGCGCCGGTTCTCCGGCGGTTTCCACCACGACCTTCCAGCCGCGCGCCAGGCTTTTTTCCAGAAGCGCCGGCAAGGCATCCTCAAGCCGCGATTCGGTCAGATGATAGAAGAGGATTTCAGTCATCGCTTCATCAGGCTGCTGAATTCGACAGTTGAGACGGCGGGTTAGCGCAAGCAGCGGCCAGACAAGGGCGTTCGGTCATTCGGAGCCTCATTTTTCATAATGGGCGCGCACCAGTTCGTCGAGCAGGCGCACACCATAGCCCGACCCCCAGGACTGATTGATCTCGTTTGACGGCGAACCCATCGCGGTTCCGGCTATGTCGAGATGCGCCCAGGGAACCTCGTTGACGAAACGCTCGAGGAACTGCGCGGCCGTGATCGAACCGGCCCAGCGCCCGCCCACATTCTTCATGTCGGCAAATTTCGAATCGATCAGCTTGTCGTAGTCGGAACCGAGCGGCAGGCGCCAGACACGCTCCTGGGTCGCCACTCCCGCCTCGGCCAGCCTGTCCGCCAGCAGGTCGTCATTGGAAAACAGACCGGCATGGGATTTGCCGAGCGCGACGATGATTGCACCGGTCAATGTCGCCAGATCAATCATGAATTGCGGCTTGAAACGATCCTGACAATACCAGAGCGCATCACCCAGAACGAGCCGGCCTTCGGCATCGGTATTGATGATCTCGATCGTCTGGCCGGACATCGACTTGACGATGTCGCCCGGCCGCTGGGCATTGCCGTCGGGCATGTTTTCGACCAGACCGATAATGCCGATGGCGTTCACCCTGGCCTTGCGGGCAGCCAGCGTGTGCATCAGCCCGGTCACCGCGGCAGCGCCGCCCATATCGCCCTTCATGTCCTCCATGCCGCCGGCCGGCTTGATGGAAATGCCGCCGGTGTCGAACACGACGCCCTTGCCGATAAAGGCGATCGGCTTGTCCTTCACCTTGCTGCCCTTCCATTGCATGACGACCAGACGCGGCGGCCGGGCCGAGCCCTGGGCGACGCCGAGCAGCGCGCCCATGCCGAGTTTCTTCATGTCCTTTTCGCCAAGCACCTCGACATCGACACCCAGTTTTTCCAGAGCCTGCGCCTTGCGCGCGAATTCAACCGGGCCCAGCACATTGGCCGGCTCATTGACCAGATCGCGGGCCAGATTGACACCGGCCGAAACCGCCTGACGCGCGACGAATTCCTTTTTGACCGCAGCGCTTTGCGCGCCAACGAGCGTCACGACGACCTTGTCGGGCTTGCCTTTTTCATCGGACCTGGACTTTTCCGGCTTCTCGTCGTCATCGGATGCCTTGTCGGTCTGTGTCTTGTAATGATCGAAGGAATAGGAACGCATCAGAAGACCAAGGGCGAAATCGGCCGCATTCGCAGCCGATATCTCGACATCATCGACGTCGAGATAGACGGTCACCTTCACGTCCTTCTTGACCAGCGAGGCCGCAACACCACCGGCACGCAGCCAGTCATGCGGCTTGATCTGCGGCCCCTTGCCAAGACCGATAACGGCAATACGGTCGGCCGACGAACCATGCGGGGCGAGCACATCCAGCGTTGCCATGGACTTACCCGTGAAGCCGGCAATGTCGGCTGCCCTGACGACGATGCCGTCGGGATCAACCTTGTCGAGAGAAGCTGACGTCAGGTCTTCGGCGGGCGACAGGACAATGGCGAGCCCACCGGCCTGCTTTGCCGATCTGGCGAAAGAGATTTCGAACTTCTTGGACATCGATAACTCCGCAAGGATGAAATGGTGCTGAAACGGACAATGCGGCGGATCATCTGAATTTCACGGTGAAACGCAAGAGGTTGACCAAACAAGGTGAACAAATAACGCCGTTTTCTTGCCATGCGCGGATTTCGCATCAATCATGCGATCATCAACAAGAATTGTTTCGCAATGCAGGATTAACCGCGCATTAACGACATTTCTTTGCCGCATTTTATTCAATTTGCTATCAGAATGGTCACCTTATATGAACCTGATCCATTGCTGATGGGTCATGGTTGTGTCGATCCAGAATTCTTGGGACATGCGTGTTCCGAAACCAAAGTCCATGCGGCCAAAGAACAGACCTGATGAACCTGATCGAACGTTACATATTCGGGCGTATCCTGTTTCTGTCCATCGGAACGGTGATAGCGACGACATTTATCGCGTTGACGACGCAGGTTCTGATCTATGTCGATCTCCTGAGCACGACGGGTCAGGCCTTTGGCGTCTTTATGAAACTGGCTTCATTGCTGATCCCGTCGCTGGCCGTCGTCGTGCTGCCTTTTGCCCTGCTGATCGTGGCCGCCATGACCCTGACGACCATGAACACCGATTCCGAACTCTCGGTCATCGAAAGTTCCGGAGCGCCGGGACGCACGATTGCCAAACCGATCATGATCATTGCCGCCATGATGGCGCTTCTTACGCTCGTGGCGGCGCATTTCGTTGAACCCTGGTCCGATCGCCAGAAGCGTGATCTGATTTCGAGCGCGCGCGGTGATCTGTTCTCGCTGGCAATCCAGAGCGGCCGCTTTCAGCGTATCGACGACGATGTCTATGTCCAGATTGCCCAGAAAGAGGCGGGCGGGGAATTGCGCGGCATCTTCGTATCCGACCGACGCGAGAAAGACCAGGAGCTTCTCTACTATGCGCGCCGCGGCGTTATCGTGAACGAAGGCGGACTTGACCTGCTTGTCATGGCCGAGGGCGAGGTTCACCGCAAGGAAGTGGATTCGCGTGAGATTTCGATGATCAAGTTCGACACCTACGCGCTCGATCTGTCGGTGTTTTCGGCATCGGACGGTGGCGTGTTTTATTTTCCACGCGAGCGCTCGACCGCCTATCTGCTCAACCCCGACCCCAACGACCCCTATTTCAAGCGCAAGCCCGGCGCCTATGATCGCGAGGTCCACCGACGGTTTTCCGAATGGCTCTATCCCTTGCTGTTCGGGCTGATCGCCGTTGCCTTTCTTGGCCGCGCCCGCTCAAACCGCAGCGAGCAGCTGCAAACCGTGGCGACAGCGGCAACCATAGCCCTGGCCTTCCGCGGGCTTGGTTTTTACATATCCAACAGCGCCGGCATCGTTCCGATCTACACGGCACTGGTCTATGCATTGCCATTGTCGGGCATTGCCTTCTTCACGGCAGTCGTTGCATCGGGCAAACGCCTGACCCTGCCAAAGGCGATGGTTGAATTCCAGCATGAACTGGCAAGCCAGCTTTTCTCGAGCGGCGCCATGCTCTCCAGCCGTTTGCTGGGCATACGCCCCGCATCCAGACCGGAAGCGCCCTCATGATCGGAATAACGCTGAGCAGCTATTTTTTCCGACGTTACACTGCAACGATTATCCGGTTCTCGATCACGATCCTGGCGCTGGTCTTCATCGTCGATTTCACCGAGGTCTCGCGGCGCAGCGGCAGCAACGAATTCGTTTCACTGTTGGACATCCTCTACATGTCGGCACTGCGCCTGCCCAACATCGTGCAACTGGCCATGCCGTTCATCATCCTGTTCGCCTCGATCTCCGTATTGATGGCGCTCAACCGGCGCCATGAACTGGTGATCGCCCGTTCGGTTGGCGTTTCGGCCTGGCAGTTTCTGACACCCATGGTGCTGGCGAGCCTGTTGACCGGCATCGTCACGGTTGTCGCCATCAATCCGCTGGCCGCGCTGGCTCTGCAAAAATCACAGGATCTCGAAGTCGCTTTCGGCATCGGCAACCAAAATGGCAGCAACGAGACCCCGCCCTTTCTGCGCCAGACGAATGATGCCGGCACAACGATCATCAGCGCCCGCTCGATCGGCTCGACGGGCGGGATTTTGGGCAATGCGACATTTCTGCAACTGGATGGCAATGGCTTCCTGCAAACCCGGCTCGAGGCGGTTCATGTCACGTTACGCGACGGCCATTGGCATTTGAGTGATGTTTCGCGTCACCGTGCGGGACATCCGCCTGAACTATTGGATTCGTTGGATATTCCGACAAATCTGACTTCGGAATTCGTAGCCGAGACCTTCACGTCGCCCGAAGCCGTGCCGTTTTTCGAACTCGGCGACAAGATGCAGACGGCGCGCGCTTTCGGCTTTGGCGTCAATGCTCTGGCCATGCAATGGCATGCGCTGGTCGCGCTGCCCTTGCTGCTTGCAGCAATGACACTTATAGCAGCTATGGTAACATTGCGGTTCATCAGGTTCGGGCAATCGGTCACGATCATTCTCAGTGGCATCCTGGCAGGGTTCATGCTTTATGTCGTGTCCGTATTGATCAAGGCCTTTGGAACGGCAGGAATCGTACCTCCGGTGGTGGCCGCGTGGCTTCCGGTTGTCATCGCAACAGCGTTGGGTATTTCTGTCCTGCTGCACAAAGAGGATGGCTAGGAGCTGCATGCGGCGCAAATTGACCGGCAATTGGATCAGCCTATTGGGCGCGGGTGTTGCGACCGGTGCGCTGGCGCTTGTCTTCGATGTTCCCAGACAGGCGCTGGCGCAAGCCTCCAATGAACGAGATCCCGGTGAGATCGTCGGTGTCAGCATACCGGAAGACGCCCGGCTTTTCCTGTCCGCAGACGAACTGGTCTACAACAATGATACCGGCGTTGTGATCGCGCGCGGCGCCGTGCGTATCGAATATGGCGGCTTCCGAATGGTCGGAGATCGCGTCGAATATGATCAGAACAACGGCCGTCTGAAAGCCTTTGGCAGGGTGGAACTGGTCGAACCGGACGGCAATCGCTTCTATGCCGAGGAACTCGACATCACCGATGATTTCGGCGATGGTTTCGTCAACGCCTTGCGCGTGGAGACGACGGACAACACCCGTATCGTGGCCGAAAGCGGTCGGCGCAGCAATGGCAACCAGACGCGCTTTACCAATGGTGTCTACACCGCCTGCAATCTTTGCGAGGAGAACCCGGAAAAAGCACCTCTTTGGCAGATCAAGTCCCGACGCGTCATTCAGGATGACGAGACGAGAACCATACGTCTTGAAAATGCCCGTTTCGAATTTGCAGGCGTACCGCTTGCCTATGTGCCGTTCTTTTCGGTGCCGGATCCGACCGTCAAGCGCAAGTCAGGTTTCCTGTTTCCGCTCTTCCGCTACGCCGACAATCTCGGCGGTGGCCTGGGCATACCCTATTATCACGTCATCTCGCCGCATATGGACGCGACACTGACACCGACCATCTACACCCGACAGGGCCTGCTTGTCGAAGGCGAGATACGCAATCAGTTCCGCAACGGCTATCATACCTTTCAATTTGCCGGCATCGATCAGCAGGATTCCGGCAGGTTCGAAAACGGAACGGTCGACGAAGAAACCAATGGCCGTTTCTTCATGGCCTCGGAGGCGGAATTCAACATCAATTCCCGCTGGATATTCGGCTGGGATTTCATGGTGCAGTCCGACAGGAATTTCGCCAGAACCTATTCGATATCAGGCTATTCGGACGAGGTCATACGCTCGCAGGCCTATCTTGCCGGGCTGACCGGCCGAAACTCCTTCGAAGTTCGCGGCTATTATTTTGATATTCAGGAAAACAGATCGACGGATCTGCGTGAGGACGAGCAGCCCATCGTCCACCCCGTTGTCGATTACGCATATACGCTCGAGGATCCGGTTTTCGGCGGCGAAGTGGATTTCGACGCCAATTTCACCAGCCTGTCGAGAGACGAGGACGACATCCGCGATGTGTCGGGTTTCGGTGATCGCTTTTACGGGCTCGAGGGCTCCAGTGCCCGGTTTTCGGCGGTGGTTGAATGGCGGCGGGCCTTCATTGCCGCCAGCGGCTTCGTGATGACACCGATCCTGGCCGGTCGTGGCGACGGGCATTTCCTCAGTGTCGACGATCCGGGACCGACCTATCCCGGTAATTTTTCCGATAACGATACGGAAGCGCGCGGCATGGCGACGGCGGGCCTTGAAGCACGCTATCCGCTGCTTGCAACAACGTCCTCGTCTCGCCATGTCTTCGAACCGGTGGCGCAGGTTTTCGTGCGTCCCGACGAAAGGCTGGCCGGTGGTCTGCCAAACGAGGATGCCCAGAGCTTTGTCTTCGATGCGACGTCGCTTTTCCAGCGCGACAAGTTTTCCGGGTACGACCGCATGGAAGGTGGCACCCGCGCCAATCTCGGCTTCCGCTACACGGGCAATTTCAACAGTGGCACGTCGTTTCGCCTCATTGGCGGACAGTCCTATCATATCGGCGGTCAGAACTCCTTCGACACGGAGGATCTTGCCAAGACCGGCATCGATTCGGGTCTTGAAACCGACGCCTCCGACTTTGTCGGCTTGGCGACGCTTGATTTTCCGAACGGGTTTTCCATGACAGCCGGTGGCCGCTTCGATGAAGACACATTCGAGATGCGCCGTACCGATCTGACCGCCAGCTACACGACGGCCAATCTCTTCACGTCGCTGACCTATTCGCAAATCGACCGACAACCGCTCGATGATGATCTGTCACGGCGCGAGGAAGTCATCGGTCGGGCGAGTGTTGCGCTCAATACGAACTGGCGCGCGCTGGGCAATGTCACCTACGATATCGCAGACACCGAAGTCACGCGCTATGGCTTTGGAATAGGCTATGAGGACGAGTGCTTCATCTTCACGCTCGACTATACCGAAAACAGCAGTTCCTCCAGCACCGACGCCAACCGCTTCACCATCGGCGCGCGATTGAGTTTCCGCACGCTCGGTGATATCGAAATCGGCAACGGCAATAATCGTGGATTCTAACCGGTTTCAGACGCTGAAGAGCAAAGTCAGCTTTCGAATTCGCCAAACCGTCGGATTGCGCGATCAGAAGTGACAGACCCTAAGCCGGTCACGCTTTTGCCAAATGGACGCATTAAACGGTACTATCGAGATTGTCGGCCTGCTATCATCGAGGCTGCATGATGCCAATCTTGAAATATCGGAAATTGGCAGCGGAGAAAGGGATGAAACCAGTTCAAAATCTGATCAAACGCATGGCTGTGACGACACTCGTCCTGAGCACGCTCTTCATTGCAATCGCTCCCGTTGCGACAGCACAGACGGTCAGTGAGATCAAGGCCGTCGTCAATCGCCAGGCCATAACGAATCAGGACATCAACAGGCGCGTAAATTTTCTGCGTCTGCAGAGCCAAAGCGGAAACCTGCAGGAAAAAGCCCGCGACGAACTTGTCGAAGAAGCCATCAAGATGCAGGAGGCAACCCGTTTTCGAACGGTCGCATCTGACGAAGAGGTGGATGCCGCTTTCGCACGTTTTGCGCGAGGCAACAATATGAGTCCGGAGCAAATGACGCGGATCCTGGGACAATCCGGTATCGGCGTCGATCACTTCAAGAGTTTCATTCGCGTACAGATGTCCTGGCCACGGCTTGTGACACGCCGCTACAGCAGTGGTTCCAGTGGCGGCGGGATGAGCACGCAAGAACTCGTTTCCAAGATGATGGAGCGTGGCGGGGAAAAGCCGGTGACGACGGAATATATCCTGCAACAGGTGATCTTCGTGGTCCCGCAGTCTCGCCGTTCAGCCATTCTCGAAGCGCGTCGGCGCGAGGCGGAAGCCATGCGCGTGCGTTTCGAATCTTGCGATACGACCCGTGACTTTGCCAGGACATTGCGTGACGTCTCGGTGCGCGAACTCGGCCGGATCATGCAGCCGCAATTGCCGCCAGAGTGGAAAGAAGCAATAGAAAGCGCCGAGATCGGGGATACGACGCCCGTGCGTGCCACGGACCGTGGGATCGAATTCATCGCGATCTGCGAGGCCAAGCAGGTATCGGACGATCTGGCTGCCGAAATGGTGTTTCGCGCCGAGGGCGAGGCCAGCGAAGTCAATGAGGAGAACGCGAAGGAATTTCTCGCCGAATTGCGTGAACGCGCCATGATCGAGTATCGTTGAACTCCTGGGGCTGCTTCGCATGATGCGTTTCCAGCTCAACTCCGGTTTCAGAATTCACATGGCCATGCGCAAAGCGATGATCTGAATGCGGCTTCAAAGACTTTCGCATGCGCACAAACCGGCTCCGATCCTTCGACATGCCTCATGCCGACCCACTTCCGCCCCTGCGCGATGTCATCGCCCGGCATGGCCTGAATGCACGCAAGAGCCTCGGTCAGAACTTTCTGCTCGATCTCAACCTGACCATGAAGATCGCGCGCACGCAGGGTTGTCTCGAAGGCGCGACGGTCATCGAGATCGGACCGGGGCCAGGCGGTCTGACCCGCGCCCTGCTCGCCTCGCATGCCAAGCGGGTCATTGCCATCGAAAGGGATGAGCGCTGCCTTGCCGCCCTGGACGAGATTGGCGCATACTATCCCGGACGTCTGAACGTGATTGCCGGAGATGCGCTGGAAACTGACTGGCAAGCTCTGACGTCGGGCGCAGCCGATGTCCGCATCATCGCCAACCTGCCTTACAATATCGCCACGCAGCTTCTGATCGACTGGCTGAGCCTGTCGGCCTGGCCCCCTTTCTACATCGCCATGACGCTCATGTTCCAACGCGAAGTGGCTGAACGGATCGTCGCCAAACCGGGCTCGGCCCATTATGGCAGATTGAGCGTTCTGGCCGGCTGGCGCAGCAGCGCGGAGATCGTTTTCGACATCCCGCCGCAGGCCTTCACACCGCCACCGAAAGTGACATCCTCCGTCGTCCATATCCGACCACGGCCCGATCCGATTGCCTGCGATCTCGCCAAACTGCAAAGCGTCACCAGAGCGGCATTCGGGCAACGGCGCAAGATGCTGCGACAGAGTCTCAAGGCGCTGGGGGGCGAAGACCTGCTGAACAAGGCCGGGATAGCACCGACACGCCGTGCCGAGACCCTTTCGATCGCCGAATTCTGTGCGATTGCCAACGCCCTTGACCAGGATCGATCACAAATGGCTTGACATCAGCCTGTCACGCATCTTTCTTGCCGTGACCTGCCCTGCCATCGTCGGTAAGCGAGGCGATGATCCCGGCGATATCCTTGCGGCGTACCCTCTTCAACCGTTCCGCCCTGATGATCGAGCGCATTCCGCAATAGGCTTGCTCAAGATCGTCATTGACAATGACATAGTCATAATCGACCCAATGCTTCATTTCCTCGCGCGCATTGGCAAGGCGCAGGTCGATCACGGCCTCACTGTCTTCGGCACGGCGATACAGCCGGCGCCTCAATTCCTGTATCGACGGGGGCAGGATGAAGATCGAGACGATGTCGTCAGCCATCTTTTCCTGCAATTGTGCCGCGCCCTGCCAGTCGATATCGATCAGGATGTCCTGACCGGCCTCGAGCGCTTCCTCGATCGCCTGGCGAGGCGTGCCGTAACTGTTGCCGTGAACATGGGCAGATTCCAGCAATGCGTCGGTAATTTTCATGCGTTCGAATTCGCCGCTGTCGATGAAATGATAGTGCACCCCGTCAATCTCGCTTGGCCGCCTTGCGCGCGTCGTCACGCTGACCGACAGTTTCAGGCCGCGATCATTTTCCAGAAGATAGCGCGTGATCGTGGATTTGCCCGCGCCGGATGGCGAGGAAATCACGATCATCATGCCACGACGGTTTGCCGCCTGTGCGTTTGATCGAGCCACATCAGCCATGATCGCTCACTCCAGATTCTGGATCTGCTCGCGGAACTGATCGACATGAGACTTCAATTGAAGCCCGAATGCGGTGACCGCGATGGCATTCGACTTGGCGCACAGGGTGTTCGTTTCCCGGTTGAATTCCTGCGACAGAAAATCCAGCTTGCGGCCAACGGGGCCGCCCTCCCTCAAAAGCGCGCGGGCAGCGGTGACATGGGCGCGCAGCCGGTCCAGTTCCTCCTGAATATCGGCCCGTGTCGCCAGCAGGACGGCTTCATGGTGAAGACGGTCAGGGTCGAGCCGCGGCGCCGATTCAATCAGCAATTCCACCTGTTCGCCGAGACGTTCACGGATGGCTTCCGGTCGCCTGGACGGATCGCGGTCGACGGCATCGACCAGTTTGCCGATTTCATCGAGTTGTGCATGCAAGGTCGTCGAAAGGGCACTGCCTTCAATCTCGCGCATCTTGATAAGAGCCGTCAGGGCATGTTTGAAACCATCCAGCAATGCATGGTCGAGTTCTTCGCGGTCATGCTCCTCGATCACATCCGTTGCCGGCTCGACCATACCGCGTATCGCCAGGAGATGCTCCAGGCGCGGCGGCGACGGGTCGATCCGACCGCGATAGACCTCAAACAGATCGAAGACCCGCTCCAGCATGGCGGTGTTGACGACGAGCGGCAGCGTTTCGGCATGCGCCGTGACCGACAGCATGGCGTGCACATTGCCGCGCGCCAGACGCTGGGCAATCATGCGGCGCAGTTCGGGTTCCAGCCCCTCATGTCCCGCTGCCAGGCGAAACCGAACATCGAGCCCCTTGCCGTTGACCGAACGCAATTCCCAAAGCCATCGCAGGTCGCTGGCAGATCCGGCCTGTCGGGCAAAACCCGTCATCGAATTCAGTCCTGCCAAGCGCGTCATGGCGTTGTTCCCCTTCAGGCGCGATATAGCGTGCCGGTTGTCATGTCATGACCGATACAAGGCCGGCAGAAATGCCCGGTCATGGATAGGTCTTGCCCGGCCGCCTCGACGGCAGAAGCCGACCCAGAG
>Ga0272441_10012048_pt1 | contig 12716 bp, 9 predicted proteins | sample SSMProp6N_FD_193582 | JGI IMG/M metagenome (GOLD analysis project Ga0272441, IMG submission 193582) | Marine sediment archaeal communities from Little Sippewissett salt marsh, Falmouth, MA, United States - SSM-Prop-6N | ecosystem: Environmental > Aquatic > Marine > Wetlands > Sediment ...
GTGGAGATGACGGTGGAGTTGGGTAAGCCGATCGCGATGGACGAGGGTCTGCGGTTCGCGATTCGTGAGGGTGGTCGCACCGTGGGTGCTGGCCGCGTCACCAAGATCATCAAGTGACCCTGAATTCTTTCGACGTCTGAACAGAGAAGAGAACCGACATGGCCAAGAGTGACAAGCGGGTCAAAGTGACCCTCGAGTGCACCGAGTGCAAGCGGCGCAACTACATCACGATGAAGTCCAAGGTCAACGATCGTGAGCGCCTCGAGATGAAGAAGTACTGCGCCAACGAGCGTCAGCACACCCTCCACAAGGAGACGCGCTGACGACACGGCGATGAACGGGCAGCGAGTGCGGTCGGCAACGGCCGCAGTCAGCCTTCCGGGATCGCTGATACCCTCGACCGGGTACTCGGCACGTCCCGCCCGAGGGCAGTAGCTCAGCTGGTAGAGCATCGGTCTCCAAAACCGACGGTCGGGGGTTCGAGTCCCTCCTGCCCTGCCCACCACCGAACGAGAAATCATGTCACTGGACGATCTGAACCGCGAACAGAAGCGACAGCTTCGCAAGATGGGTGCCCTCGACGAGCAGGGCAAGCCGTCGCGCGCCCAGCGTCAGGCTCCGAAGAAGAAGACCGACCGCGTGGGGATTCGTCAGTATCTCCGCGAGGTGCGCGACGAGATGCGCAAGGTCGCCTGGCCGAATCGTCCGGAGGTCAAGCGCTACTCGATCATCGTGATCATCACCGTCGTGGTCTACACGGCGCTCGTCGGCGGGCTCGACTACGTGTTCGCCGAGTTCTCGCAGTGGTTCTACTCGACCTGACATGACCGACGACCAGACCACCGACGAGACGACGAGCGACGACATGACCGACAACGACACGACTGCCGAGAGCGCGAACCCGCTCGACCTCCTGCCCGTCGGCGACACCGACGTGCTCGCCCAGACGTCCGAGACCGACGACGACACCGATCACGGCACGGCTGTCGCCGAGGAAGTCGGCGCCATGCACGTCGAGACCGCGGCCGACGAGTTGGCCAGCGACTCCGATCTCGCCGAGGACGGCGACTCCGACGCCGATGCCGAAGCGAGCGAAGGCGACGAGTCCGACGAGGAACCCGAACCGTTCGACGATCCGACGATGCGTCCTGGTCAGTGGTACGTGGTGCACACCCAGTCGGGCTACGAGAAGAAGGTCACGGCCAACCTCGAGGCGCGCATCCAGTCGATGAACATGGAGGACAAGATCTACGAGATCGTCATCCCCATGGAGGAAGTCGACGAGTTCAAGAACGGCAAGAAGCAGACCGTGCAACGCAAGGTCTTCCCCGGCTATCTCCTCGTGCGCTGCATCATGGACGACGAGTCCTGGTACTGCGTGCGCAACACGCCCGGCATCACCGGATTCGTGGGCCAGAGCCGGCACGGCCAGAAGCCCACACCGCTGTCGCGTCGTGAGGTCAAGACGTTCCTCACCCCGAAGACCGAAGGTGTCGACGCAGCTCCTCGTCGCAAGGCGAAGCTCGACTACGAAGAAGGCGAGAGCGTTCGCGTGAAGGAAGGACCGTTCGCCGACTTCACCGGCCAGATCGCCGAGATCAATGCAGACCACATGAAGCTGAAGGTCCTCGTCAACATCTTCGGTCGCGAGACCCTGGTGGAGATGGACTTCAGCCAGGTCGCCAAACTCTGATTCGCCACTGGCGACGGACAACAACAAAGGAACATCACCATGGCGAAGAAGAAGATCCTCACGGTCGTCAAGATCCAGATCGAGGCCGGCAAGGCCAGCCCTGCACCGCCCGTCGGCACGGCGCTCGGCCCGCACGGCATCGCGATCATGGACTTCGTGAAGGCGTACAACGCCCAGACCGAGGCACAGGCCGGCACCGTGGTGCCGACCGAGATCACGATCTACGACGACCGCACGTTCGATTTCGTGCTCAAGACCCCCCCGACCGCGGTGCTGATCCGCGAGAAGGCCGGCCTCGCGAAGGCGGCGAACAACCCGGGCGCCGAAGTGGCCGGCTCGATCTCCGAGGCCCAGCTCGAGGAGATCGCCACCATCAAGATGCCCGACCTCAACGCCTACGACATGGACGCCGCCAAGCTCCAGGTCCGCGGCACCGCGAGGTCCATGGGGATCGAAGTCGTCTGACGACGACTTGGCGCCTTCGGCGCCTCCAGCGGCTTCGCCGCTGCGATCCTCTTCCCGGCTTCGCCGGGGTGGTCCTACCGGACCACGGCCACACAGTTCACCAAGACCATTCAACACACAGTCACGACCAGGATCACCTCGCCTGGCGGGCTTTCTACTGAGGGAGACACACCATGTCCGGCAAGAAGTACACCGATGCGCTGAAGAAGTTCGATCGTGACCAGTTCTACGGTCCGGCCGAAGCGGTTGGCCTCGTCAAGACGATGGCCTCGGCGAAGTTCGACGAGGGCGTCGACGTGTCGATCCGCCTCGGCGTCGACCCCCGCAAGGCCGACCAGATGGTGCGCGGCACCGTCGCCCTGCCGGCGGGCACCGGCAAGGATGTCCGCGTGGCGGTCTTCGCCACCGGCGAAGCCGCCGACGCCGCGCGCGCCGCCGGTGCCGACATCGTCGGCGCCGACGATCTCGCCGCCGACGTCGAAGGCGGCAAGATGGACTTCGACCTCGTGATCGCCACCCCCGACATGATGCCGGTGCTCGGTCGCCTCGGTCGCGTCCTCGGCCCCCGCGGTCTGATGCCGAACCCGAAGACCGGCACCGTCACCCCCGACGTGGCCAAGGCCGTCGAGGACTTCAAGGGCGGCAAGGTCGAGTACCGCACCGACCGCTACGGCAACGTGCACGTGCCGCTCGGCAAGGCCAGCTTCGAGCCCGCCGCGCTCGAGCAGAACTTCCGCGCCGTGATCGACGAGATCCAGCGTGCGAAGCCCGCCTCGGCCAAGGGCCGGTACCTGAAGAAGATCACCGTGTCGTCGACGATGGGCCCCGGCGTGCACGTCGACACCGGTCGGCTCAAGCCCGAAACGGTCTGAGGAAGCTCCGGCTCGTCGCCGTAGCATCGTCATTCACATACGTACACGGTCGCTCGCCTGAGACCGTTGGTCCCCGTCCGGGGGTAATGGGTCCGCCCGCCAACCGAGGTGCATGTCGCCGAGATCCACACGCTCTTCGCAGCGTGCGCTCCTCGACGGTGTTCGCATCTGATGCGAGCACCACGAGTTGAGCGAGAGGAGGTATGCACACATGACAACGACGACCACACTGCGAAGCGAGCCGCGACCCGACAAGGTTGCGATCGTCGAGGAGATCACCGGCAAGCTCAACGAGAGCGTGGCGGTGTTCGTGTCGGAGTACCGCGGGATGTCGGTCGGCCAGCTGGCCGACCTGCGCACCCCACTGCGGGCTGCGGGAGCCGAGCACAAGGTGTACAAGAACACCCTGGCCCGGATCGCCGCGACCGACGCGGGTTTCGAGAGCCTCAACGAGTTCCTGCTCGGCCCCACGGCACTCACGTTCGTCACCGGCGATTCGGTGGCGGCCGCCAAGGCCCTGCTCGACCAGTCGAAGGCGAACCCGCTGCTCGTCATCAAGGGCGGTGTCCTCGGCGCTGCGCCGATGTCCGCCGACGACGTGAAAGCGCTCGCGAGCCTGCCGTCGCGCGAAGTTCTGCTGGCCCAGTTGGCCGGCGCGTTCCAGGCGCCGCTGGTCAAGACCGCTGGTCTGCTCCAGGCGCTCCCACGCAACTTCGCGTACGGACTGTCCGCACTCATCGATCAGAAGGCAGCCGCCGAGGCCGCCTGACCCGAACACCCCACATTCACCCCGAGAAATGCCTCACTCGTCGCGCTGAGCGCGACGTCTCGGGCAGATTTCGGACCTTTCAACACAGGAGAAGCCAATGGCAACCAAGGAAGAAGTACTCGACGCGATCAGCAACATGACCGTCATCGAGCTCAAGGAACTGCTCGACGCGTTCGAGGAGAAGTTCGAAGTGACCGCAGCCGCACCGGTGGCCGTGGCCGCAGCCGCTCCCGCCGGTGGCGGCGGCGACGCTGCAGCCGTCGAGGAGAAGGACGAGTTCGATGTCGTCCTCGAGAGCGCCGGCGCTCAGAAGATCCAGGTCGTCAAGGTCGTCAAGGACCTGCTCGGCGTGGGCCTGAAGGACGCCAAGGACCTCGTCGACGGGGCCCCGAAGCCGCTGATGGAGAAGGCCAGCAAGGCCGACGCCGAAGCCGCCAAGGCCAAGCTCGAAGAAGTTGGCGCAACCGTCAACCTCGTCTGAGTCCGTTCGGCGCACGCCGAACCCTCGAACACCGAGAACCGAAGAGCCCCGGCGGTCGATCCGCCGGGGCTCTTCGCGTGCGGGAGACCGGCGCCGCCCGACGGGGTCGGGGAGGCGAACGGACGTCAAGAAGAGATGACAGTTCGTCGTGGATGCTTGACATTGGCGATCGACTTCTTTACCTTGTCCCGCAATTCAGCGGTTCTCCGGTTCTGCCTCGACGAATGACCCGTCGAGAGTGGTTGACGTTGTGCGTCCCGCACCGATAGGGTCGTTCGTTGCCGTGCGTTTGCTGTCCCCTTCCCGTTCCTTCGGTCTGGTCGAGCGCGCCCGGTATCACGTCGCAGCATTCTGCGTCGTCCACCCTCGATTTTCTGGAGAGTGATCCGTGGCGACTCGTCCCGTGTCCCGTGAACGCTATTCGTTCGGCAACCTCAAGGAGCCGCTCGAACTCCCCGATCTGATCGCTGTCCAGCGGGAGAGCTTCGAGTGGTTCCTCAACGAGGGCCTCGCGAACACCTTCCGCGACATCAGCCCGATCAAGGACTTCTCCGAGTCGCTGCAGCTCGAGCTGGAGTTCGACCCGTTCGACGAGGACCTGCGCCCGCCGCCGAAGTTCACGGTGGAGGAGTGCAAGGAGAAGGACATGACCTACAGCGCGCCGGTGTTCGTGCGCGCCCGGTTCATGAACCGCAACACCGGTGAGATCAAGGAACAGACCGTCTTCATGGGCGACTTCCCGATCATGACCGACAAGGGCACGTTCATCGTCAACGGCACCGAGCGCGTCGTCGTGTCGCAGCTCGTGCGCAGCCCCGGCGTCATCTTCGAGCCGGGTGAGCGCTTCCGTCTCCGCAACCTCACCAAGCACCAGCTCGTCAAGGGCACCATTCACCCGTATCGCGGAGAGTGGATGGAGTTCGACGTCGAGCACAAGCCCGGCAAGGACGTCACCGCCGGCACGCGCGTCGCCCGCAAGCGCCGCCTCGGCATCTTCACGATGCTGCGTGCCCTCGGCTACGACGAGGAGAACGCTCCCGGCTTCCTCGATCGCTTCGTCAACCACTTCGACTTCCTCGAGGGCCAGTGGGACAAGGAGCGCGACATCGCGCCGACCCAGGACGAAGCGCTCGTCGAGATCTACAAGCGCGCCCGCCCGGGCGAGCCGCCCACGGTCGAGTCGGCCAAGGCCTACTTCCGCAACGCGTTCTTCGAGAGCCGCCGCTACGACCTGAGCCGTGTCGGCCGCTACAAGCTGAACCGCAAGCTCGGCAACGAAGTCGCCCTGCTCGGCGGGCTCTTCGGTCTCGACGGCGCCGTCAACTCCGAGGGCGAGCCGCTGCTCGACTACCCCGACGAGAACCAGAACGTGCTGAGCCGCTGTGAGGTGCTCGCGTCGATCACCTACATGCTCCATCTCGTCAAGCAGGAGCCCGGCTACCGCCTCGACGACCAGGACCACTTCGCGAACCGCCGCATCCGCTCGGTCGGCGAGCTGATCCAGAACCAGGTGCGCATCGGCCTCAGCCGCATGGAGCGCGTCGTCCGCGAGCGCATGACCACCCAGGACGTCGAGGCCATCACGCCCCAGACGCTGATCAACATCCGCCCCGTCGTCGCGGCGATCAAGGAGTTCTTCGGAACGTCCCAGCTGTCGCAGTTCATGGACCAGGTCAACCCGCTGTCCGGCCTCACCCACCGTCGCCGCCTGTCGGCGCTCGGCCCGGGCGGCCTGTCGCGTGAGCGAGCCGGCTTCGAAGTGCGCGACGTGCACTTCAGCCACTACGGCCGCATGTGCCCGATCGAAACTCCGGAGGGCCCGAACATCGGCCTGATCGGCGGTCTGTCCACCTACGCCCGCGTCAACGAGTTCGGGTTCATCGAGAGCCCCTACCGTGAGGTCAAGGACGGCAAGGTCACCGGCAAGATCGTCTACATGGCCGCCGACGAGGAGGAGAACTACGTCGTCGCCCAGGCCAACACGCCGCTCAACGACGACGGCAGCATCCGCGATCAGCGAACGCTCGTGCGCCGCTCCCCGCAGGCCGCCAGCCTCGAGGATCTCCGCAAGATGCTCGAAGCCGAGAGCTTCTTCGGCGCCACCACCGACATCGGCTACGTGCCTCCGGCGGAGGTCGACTTCATCGACGTGTCGCCGAAGCAGATCGTGTCGGTTGCCACCGCACTGATCCCGTTCCTCGAGCACGACGACGCCAACCGCGCCCTGATGGGCGCGAACATGCAGCGCCAGGCCGTGCCGCTGGTGCGCGCCGAGGCGCCGTACATCGGTACCGGTATCGAGAACCGGGCCGCTCGTGATGCCGCCGACCTGATCCAGGCGATCGACGATGGCGAGGTCACCGAGGTCACCGGCGACATGATCACCGTGCAGTACAAGACCGAGGGCAAGAAGGTCTACCGCCTCGCCAAGTTCCGGCGTTCGAACCAGGACACCTGCATCAACCAGCGACCCCGGGTGGTCGAGGGTGAGAAGGTCGCCAAGGGCACCATCCTCGCCGACGGCCCGTCCACCGACCACGGTGAACTGGCGCTCGGCAAGAACCTGCTCGTGGCGTTCATGCCGTGGGAGGGCTACAACTTCGAGGACGCGATCATCCTCTCCGAGCGCCTGGTGAAGGACGACGTGCTCACGTCGATCCACATCAAGGAGCACGAGGTCGACGCTCGCGACACCAAGCTCGGCCCGGAGGAGATCTCCAGGGACATCCCGAACCTGAGCGACGACATCCTCGCCGACCTCGACGACCGTGGCATCATCCGCGTCGGCGCCGAAGTCGGCCCCGGTGACGTCCTCGTCGGCAAGGTCACTCCCAAGGGCGAGACCGAGCTCACTCCCGAGGAGCGCCTGTTGCGCGCGATCTTCGGCGAGAAGGCCCGCGAGGTGCGCGACACCAGCCTCAAGGTGCCGCACGGCGAGGTCGGCAAGGTCATCGACGTCAAGGTCTTCAACCGCGACGACGGCGACGAGCTGCCGCCCGGCGTCAACCAGCTGGTGCGCGTGTACGTCGCCCAGAAGCGCAAGATCAGCGTCGGCGACAAGCTCGCCGGTCGTCACGGCAACAAGGGCGTCATCTCCCGGATCCTGCCGATCGAGGACATGCCGTTCACCGCCGACGGCCAGCCGGTCGACATCATCCTCAACCCGCTCGGCGTGCCGAGCCGCATGAACGTCGGACAGGTGCTCGAAGCGCATCTCGGCTACTGCGCCCGCTGGGGCTGGACCAATCCCGACGGCACCAAGATCGGCGACGAGCCGATCCGCGGCACCGAGACCAAGACGCGTCCCAACACCAAGCCGGCGACGTTCGTGGCAACGCCGGTGTTCGACGGCGCCAACTGGGACGAGAAGGAGAAGTCGCTCGACCACCCGACGATCCAGGAGATCCTCGAGCAGCTCAACCCCGAATCGGCCAACGGCGATCGGCTCGTCGGCATGAACGGCAAGCTCGACCTCTACAACGGTCGCACCGGTGAGAAGTACGACAACCAGATCACCTGCGGGTACATGTACATCCTGAAGCTGGCCCACCTGGTCGACGACAAGATCCACGCCCGCTCGACCGGCCCGTACTCGATGATCACCCAGCAGCCGCTCGGTGGCAAGGCCCAGTTCGGCGGCCAACGCTTCGGCGAGATGGAAGTGTGGGCCCTCGAGGCCTACGGCGCGGCCTACTGCCTGCAGGAGCTGCTCACCATCAAGTCCGACGACGTGCTCGGCCGAGTCCGCGTGTACGAAGCGATCGTCAAGGGCGACAACATCCCCGAACCGGGTGTGCCCGAGAGCTTCAAGGTGCTGATGAAGGAGATGCAGGCACTCTGCATCAACGTCGAGGTGCTCACCGAGGACGGCCACGAGATCGAGATGCGCGACCTCGACGACGAGGTCTACCGCGCCGCCGAGGAACTCGGCATCGACATCTCCCGCCCCGAACGCGGCACCGACGAAGACGATGCCCGACGCGAACGCGAAAAAGCCGAACGCGCCGCCAACCGCTACTGATCAGGACAACAGGGGTCAGACCCCAGATGTCCCGGCATCTGGTGACTGAACCCGACAGCGAGATCGGGACAACTGGGGTCTGACCCCTGTTGTCCCGCAACCATCGAAAACGAAGACCGACGCGAAGAGAGAAGCCAGCACATGCTCGACGTCAACATGTTCGACCAACTGAAGATCCGTTTGGCCACGGCGGATCAGATCCGCACCTGGTCGCACGGTGAGGTGAAGAAGCCCGAGACGATCAACTACCGCACGCTGCGTCCCGAGAAGGACGGCCTGTTCTGCGAGAAGATCTTCGGGCCGACGCGCGACTGGGAGTGCTACTGCGGCAAGTACAAGCGCGTCCGGTTCAAGGGCATCATCTGCGAGCGCTGTGGCGTCGAGGTGACGCGCTCGAAGGTCCGTCGTGACCGCATGGGCCACATCGAGCTCGCCGCTCCTGCCGTCCACATCTGGTACCTGCGCGGCACCCGTTCGTGGCTCGCCTACCTCCTCGCCGGCATCGAGCCGAAGGAGGAGCTCAAGGCCAAGATGCTCGAGAAGGTCATCTACTTCGCGGCGCACCTGGTGAGCTGGGTCGACGAGGAAGGCCGTCACGAGGCGTTGCCGAGCCTCGAAGCCGAGTACCTCGAGGAGCGCGACGCCATCCAGAAGGAGATGGAGCTGGCGATCGACCGTCGCTTCAAGGAGCTCGAGGAGACCGCGGCCGAGGCCGAGAAGGAAGACGCCAAGGCTGCCGACCTGAAGAAGATCCAGAAGGAAGCCGACAAGGAGATCGAAGGCATCCGCGAGCGCTACGAGATCGAGCTCGATCTGATCGCGCGCACCTGGGACGAGTTCAAGTCGCTCCATGCCCGCAAGATCATCGAAGACGAGATGCTGTGGCGCGAGATGCGCGACAAGTACGGCGAGTACTTCGAGGGCGGCACCGGCGCCGAGGCGATCAAGTCGCTGATCGACCGCATCGACTTCGACGAGGAAGAAGTCAAGCTGCGCAACGCGATCGACCCGCAGGAGGGCCAGAAGCCCCTCAGCGCTCAGCGCAAGCAGAAGGCGATCAAGCGCCTCAAGATCGTTGCGTCGTTCAACCGTCGTGACGAGCACGGCCGTCGCACCAACGACCCAAAGGCGATGATCCTCGACGCGGTCCCGGTGATCCCGCCGGAGCTGCGCCCGATGGTGCAGCTCGACGGTGGCCGTTTCGCCACGTCCGACCTCAACGATCTCTACCGCCGAGTGATCAACCGCAACAACCGGTTGGAGCGTCTGCTCAACCTCGGTGCGCCCGAGATCATCATCAACAACGAGAAGCGCATGCTGCAGGAGGCCGTCGACGCACTGTTCGACAACGGTCGCCGCGGCCGGCCGGTGACCGGGCCGGGCAACCGTCCGCTCAAGTCGCTGTCCGACATGCTCAAGGGCAAGCAGGGCCGCTTCCGTCAGAACCTGCTCGGCAAGCGCGTCGACTACTCGGGCCGCTCGGTGATCGTTGCGGGCCCGACCCTGCGGCTGCACCAGTGCGGCCTCCCGAAGCTGATGGCGCTCGAGCTGTTCAAGCCGTTCGTGATGAAGCGCCTCGTCGACCTCGAGCTGGCGCAGAACATCAAGACCGCCAAGCGCATGGTCGAGCGTCGTCGCCCGCAGGTGTGGGACGTCCTCGAGGACGTGATCAAGGAGCATCCGGTGCTCCTGAACCGTGCACCGACGCTGCACCGCCTCGGCATCCAGGCCTTCGAGCCGGTGCTGGTCGAGGGCAAGGCACTGCAGATCCATCCGCTCGTCTGCACGGCGTTCAACGCCGACTTCGACGGTGACCAGATGGCCATCCACGTGCCGCTGTCGGCCGAGGCGCAGGCCGAGGCTCGCGTGCTGATGCTCAGCGCCAACAACATCCTGTCGCCGGCATCGGGTCGCCCGATCGTGACCCCGTCGCAGGATCTGATCATCGGCGGGTACTACCTCACCGAGGCCGTCGAAGGCGGCAAGGGCGAGGGCCGAGTGTTCCGCCACCTCTGGGAAGCCCTGAGCGCCTACGACGAAGGCACGCTCGAACTGCACGCCAAGATCACGATGCGGCCACCGGGACGTGAGCCGTTCCCGACCACGATCGGTCGCGTGCTCTTCGAAGAAGCGCTGCCCGAGGACTACACCGAGCAGTTCGGCCACTTCAACGAGACGGTGAAGAAGAAGGAGATGGGCGTGATCGTGGAACGCCTCTCCGACAACTACGACAAGTCGGTCGTCGCCGACTCGCTCGACCGCTTGAAGAACCTCTGCTACCGCTTCGCGACCCAGTCGGGTCTGACGGTGTCGATCGACGACGTCCGCACACCTGCCGCCAAGCGGGCGCTCCTCGACGACTACGAGGAGCAGGCTGACAAGGTCGAGAAGCAGTTCCGTCGAGGCATCATCACCGACGGCGAGCGTCGCCAGCAGGAAGTGCGCATCTGGACCGACGCCACCGCGCAGGTGCAGGCGGCGATGGTCGCCGAGTTCGAAGAGCAGCGGTTCAACCCGATCCAGATGATGGTCGACTCGGGCGCCCGAGGAAACATGACGCAGATGCGCCAGATCGGTGCCATGCGTGGCCTCGTCGCCAACCCTCGCGGTGACATGATCCCCCGCCCGATCAAGTCCAACTTCCGTGAGGGTCTCGAAACCCTCGAGTACTTCATCGCAACGCCGGGCGCCCGCAAGGGCCTCGTCGACACCGCGCTTCGTACCGCCGACTCCGGCTACCTGACCCGTCGTCTCGTCGACGTCGCCCAGGAGCTGATCGTGCGCGAAGAGGACTGCGGCTCGACGCTCGGCGTGTGGATCGAGAACGTCTCGCCCGACACGGCGAACCGTCGCTCGTATCTCGAGACGAAGCTCTACGGTCGTGCGCTGCTGCAGGACACCGAGCTCGCGTCGCCGATGGTGAAGGACGGCGAGGAGATCTCGGTGTTGCCTCGCAACACCATCGTCGGCGACGAGGAGATGGAAGCGCTGCGCGACGATCCGAACATCGAGCGTCTGCGTGTTCGTTCCGTGCTCACCTGCGACGCCGAACTCGGCGTGTGTGCGATGTGCTACGGCCGTTCGCTCGCCACCGGCAAGATGATCGAACTCGGCGAGGCCGTGGGCGTCATCGCCGCCCAGTCGATCGGCGAGCCCGGCACGCAGCTGACGATGCGTACCTTCCACACCGGTGGTGTGGCCGGCAAGGACATCGCCGGCGGTCTGCCACGCGTCGTCGAGCTGTTCGAGGCTCGTACGCCCAAGGGCTCGGCCCGCCTCGCCAAGGCGAGCGGCGTCCTGCATCTTCGCGAGGACGAGGGCAAGGGCATCCCGGTCGTCGTGGTCGACGATGCCGGTGAGGAGCACGAGGTCGTGCTCCCGCTCGGTGCGCGTCCGATCGTCGAGGATGGCCAGGAGGTCAGGGCCGGTGACCCGCTCACCGATGGTCCCTTCGACCCGAAGGAGATCATGGAGATCAAGGGCATCCGCGAGACGCAGCTCTATCTCGTCGAGGAAGTGCAGCGGGTGTACCGCGACCAGGGTGTGTCGATCCACGACAAGCACATCGAGCTGATCGTTCGCCAGATGACCCGTCGGGTCGGCGTGCAGGAGCCCGGTGGCACCGTCTTCCTGCCGGGCGAGCGTGTCGACTCGAAGCGGTTCCGTGACACGAACCGTCGCATGGTCGAAGAGGGCACGCGCCCCGCCGAGGGTCGCCCGGAACTGATGGGCATCACCAAGGCGTCGCTGGCCACCGATTCGTGGCTGTCGGCAGCCTCGTTCCAGGAGACCACCCGGGTGCTCACCGAGGCCGCCATCGACGGCCGCGGCGACAGCCTGATCGGCCTCAAGGAGAACATCATCATCGGCAAGCTCATCCCGGCCGGTACCGGCATGATGAAGTACCGCGAGTTCGGCATCGAAGCGCCGGACTACGAGCCGATGTCGTTCTACTCGAGCGATGGCGAAGAAGAGGATCCCGCAGCGTTCCTCGCCGGTCTCAGCGGCACCTACGACGCCGAGGCTGCCACCGCCGAACCGATCGGCTGAATCGGGACACCGCCCCGACCCACTTCTTCGTTTGCGTCGCGTTCTCGGTGGGTCGGGTCACCTGAAATGCAACGCAAACGGGGTGGGCGGCCGGAGCGCGGTCAGATCAGGAGTTGCACGATGATCAGCTTGAGGATCATCGCGAGGGGGAACACGAGCGCGTAGCCGGTGTCGACACGCTCGTCGCCATCGGCTCGCTCGGCCGCGAACGCCAACACGGCGGGTTGCGTCTGGATCCCCGCGACCATGCCGGCGCCGTCGACGGGATCACGTCGGAGCACCCGGATCATGATCGTCGCCAGCGCGGCGGTGGCTGCCGTGACCAGCACGCCGGCGACGGCCAACTGCAACCCCACCCCGGTGCC
>Ga0272441_10012049_pt1 | contig 12716 bp, 9 predicted proteins | sample SSMProp6N_FD_193582 | JGI IMG/M metagenome (GOLD analysis project Ga0272441, IMG submission 193582) | Marine sediment archaeal communities from Little Sippewissett salt marsh, Falmouth, MA, United States - SSM-Prop-6N | ecosystem: Environmental > Aquatic > Marine > Wetlands > Sediment ...
GTCCACTCGAATTCGGTGCCGGTTACGATATGGCTTTCTCGCATGCCACCAACCGAGATATAGACACTGCAAGGGTCGTTCGCCCAGAACATGTCGTCGACGGTCCATTGGAAAGTATATGTTTCGTCGAGGGTTACAATAGATATCGGGCTGGTAATGGAGACGGAAGGTGGGCGGGAGTCGAGGCAGTCCAATCCGCTTTCACTTTCGATGGACGCAGCGAAAATCCCAAATTCATAAATCTTATGAGTTATCATATTGCCATAAAGCAAATGAGAACCATTAAAAGCTAAGCCTTCTGGTGCGTCTACTCCCCCAAGTAAATCACAAATGATTATTAAAGGGATTGTATCTCCAGAAACACTACCAAAGTCTAGCTTGCAAATATAACCTGTTGGGTCTGTAGCCATATAGATATCATTATATGCCATTGCCATTCCTTCAGGATTGGGATCATGTCCAGTATCGATTCTCTCAAGGTAATAAGTACTAATTACAGAAAGGTGTTCTATTTCAATTTTTTTCAGTTGCCAACCAGTATGGAAATTTACCCACAGACAATCCTCTCTTGGGTCATAAACTAAACCATCTAATGTTCCGCTGAATAATTCTGACGTATCTACAATAGAACCATCAAACTTATTTAATTTAAATATTTTCCCGTATCCTACTCCCATCACCCGGTAATCAACTGCATAAATATACTCACCATCGAAAGCTAAATCACTCCAACAGATATCAGGATATCCAGGGTGATGAAAAATCTTATCGAACCCGGTACATGTTTCATTTAAAATATAGATGTTACTACCACCTATAATTTCTGAAACTGCAATTTTGCCATCAACGAAAGTCAATCCTTGTGGATAACGTTCTGCTTCTGTAGTTATAATGCTACTTATATCAATAGAATCAATAATCCTGCATGTATCACAACTTCCATAATGAGCAGTAACTTGTGATATGAAATCGCGGCTTTCATAGTCATAAAAATCCTCGCTCATTACCCAATCGAAACAGTGAGTGCCGGGCATTATGCTGTCGCCAAGGTCGGCGGCGGCGTTTAATAACGTGGTTAGCGGCACATTCCGTGTTGCGCCACCGTCGCCGCTCATCTGCACCGAGATTGTGTATGTGCTTTCAGGCGTATCCGATGAGAGGATATAACAAATCTCCACTACATTTCGTCCGTCGCAGTCGGTCTCCTCCGTGAACCACACCGAGTCGATAGAGGGTTGAGCAAAGGCAATGGAAATAGCGATTAGACAGATTAATAGGTATTTCATTATCATTCTCCTTTATCTCGCTAAATGTATTGTTCCGTGGCAGATAACCTCGGAACCGTTTTTGATTATATATAAGTATGGCCCTTTTGGCATAGCGTTGCCCGCTTCGTCTTTCCCATTCCAGATTGATATCCCGTTTTCCAGTGTCCTTACGAGCCTGTTTTTCATATCGAAGATTGTTATAGTTATGTTGCCGTCGTCGATCCCTTTTGTCGGATAATCGAATATTGCTTCGGGGTTAATCCTATCGCCGTCTGGAGTGAATGGGTCGGGGTGTGCATCGCATTCGTAAGAAATACCGACTGCGAACGTGCAAGTATCGTAGCCCCAGTTGCAGAACGAATCTCTTGCCGCCACTATAAGCGTGCAAGTCGCGCAAGGCTCGGAAGGCGCAGTCCACTCGAATTCGGTGCCGGTTACGATATGGCTTTCTCGCATGCCACCAACCGAGATATAGACACTGCAAGGGTCGTTCGCCCAGAACATGTCGTCGACGGTCCATTGGAAAGTATATGTATCGTCGAGGGTTACAATAGATGTCGGGCTGGTAATGGAGACGGAAGGCGGGCGGGAGTCAAAAAAACCTATAGATGTTACTGATATTGCAACTGTGTCAAAAACGCTAATTTTGTAAATTTTATCTGAATTACCTATGGTATTTAAATCGGCATACCAAAAATACTCTCCATCATAACCTAAACCTTCAGGTCCTAAAGTGCCAGTTGCAGGAACGTTATATATGTGGTCAATAACGCCATTACTAGTGTTTATTTCGTAAATAGCAGCGTCATTACTTGTTATCCATAACTTTCCTAAGGCCCATTCCATACCATCTGGTCTTTCATGTCCTAAACCGGAAGTAATGTCAAAAGAATCTATTTTGGTAAAAGTAGTCGGCTCAATTTTATAAATTCTTTCCCCTGAAGAAATCTCATTTCTTCTAAACATCCAGAAATATCCAGCGCCAAAAGCAATAGGTTGATTATAATAATCCCCTGCTGGAATGCTTGTTTGATATAACCCAGATGTATCGTATATATGTACTGTATAATTATAATTATTAACATAAATTTTATCTCCAAAAATAGCTATTTCTTCGAGTTCTCCAGTAATTTGCGGTGTATTAATCTCTTTTAGAACTATTATACTATCAGAAGATAAAAACTTTATTTTATAAATTTTATCGTTAGTGAAGAATGATGTATGTGCACAATTAACAAACCAAATCTCATTGGCTGATTCTCCGGTGATACCCCTAGGATCTGGTGATAATGGTGAAGTTACTAAATCTACATAGAAAGAGTCTACAATTATAAAAGTATCTAAACGATTACCGAACAGAGTTATATTTAACAACAAATTATTAAACTCTTTATTTTGTAAATCATAACCCATTTCCCAGTTTAAACAGTGCAAACCAGTATCCACAATCACGCCTATATCCCCTTCATCATCCCAGATAGAATCAAGTGGAACATCCCAGGTCGCGCCTCCGTCACTACTCATTTCCACACTTATTGTGTTTGTGCTTTCAGGTGTATCCGAGGAGAAAATATAGCAAATCTCCACAACATTCCGCCCGTCGCAGTCGGTCTCCTCGGAGAACCACACCGAGTCGATAGAGGGTTGAGCAAAGGCAATCGCCACGGCAAACAAACTAAATATGAAGTTTCTCATTACTGCCTCCTACCTTGCTAAATGTATTGTTCCGTGGCAGATAACCTCGGAACCTTTTTTGATTATATATAAGTATGGCCCTTTTGGCATAGCGTTGCCCGCTTCGTCTTTCCCATTCCAGATTGATATCCCGTTTTCCAGTGTCCTTACGAGCCTGTTTTTCATATCGAAGATTGTTATAGTTATGTTGCCGTCGTCGATCCCTTTTGTCGGATAATCGAATATTGCTTTGGGGTTAATCCTGTCGCCGTTGGGCGTGAATGGGTCGGGGTGTGCATCGCATTCGTAAGAAATACCGACTGCGAACGTGCAAGTATCGTAGCCCCAGTTGCAGAACGAATCTCTTGCCGCCACTATAAGCGTGCAAGCCGCGCAAGGCTCGGAAGGCGCAGTCCACTCGAATTCGGTGCCGGTTACGATATGGCTTTCTCGCATGCCACCAACCGAGATATAGACACTGCAAGGGTCGTTCGCCCAGAACATGTCGTCGACGGTCCATTGGAAAGTATATGTATCGTCGGGTGGTATGATTGATGTTGGGCTGGTAATGGAGACGATAGAGGGGCGGGAGTCGAGGGGAGAAACTATTGAATTTGCAATGATGACGATATCGTAGACACTGATTTTGTAAAATTTATTATTGCACTGATTTGTATACCATAAATGAGTTCCATCAAATGTAAGTCCCTCGGGACAATAGTCATAACTTGATGCGCTGTATGGAACAGAATAAAATGTAGGTACACCCAAAAATGAGATTCCCTTATATCGCAGAATCTTTCCATCATTTCTAACTATAAAAATATCACCTAAAGCATATTCCATATCATCTGCATGTTCTTCAGCTAGATTTGAAAAATCAGTCAAGTTTGGTCCCGTTGTCAGAACATATGTTATCATATCATACATGTAAGATTGCCCATCCCCATTAATGAGATAGATAGAACCATTAATAAATGTTGCCCCTTGAGCTTGGCCAGAACCAGTAATTGAAATTTCTACTCCAAAAGTATTTGAACTAATATCGTATTTGTAAAGATCGCCATCAGATCTCTTAAATAACCATAACAAGCCATGACTATATGCCAAGCCATGATACCCCTCAATACTACCAGTAGGACCACCAAGACAGTAGGAATAAATCTCTTGAAAAACTGGAGTTTCTAAAGTCGGAATGGTCAATTGACGAAGCCACCATTCATCTGCGGACGAACCATCCCATGTTGTCACCCAAAGATAGGTCCCGTCGAATGCAGCACCATAAGGCCTAAATGGCATATCAAATGAGTCAATAACCGCAATTGTATCTAATTCCGAGTAATACGATGCGAGTTTAACCATAAAATAGCATCCCTCGCTATCGGGTAAATCCTCTCCCATCTCCCAGTAGAAACAATGCAAACCAGTGTCAACTTCTGCGCCAATATCGCCTTCTTCATCCCATATAGAATCCAGCGGCACCGTCCAGGTCGCGCCGCTGTCGCCGCTCATCTGCACCGAGATTGTGTATGTGCTATCCGGCGTATCCGATGAGAGGATATAACAAATCTCCACTACATTTCGTCCGTCGCAGTCGGTCTCCTCCGTGAACCACACCGAGTCGATAGAGGGTTGAGCAAAGGCAATCGCCAAGGCAAACAAACTAAATATGAAGTTTCTCATTTCATCTCCTATATATTTTTGTTTATGTTTCTATCTAATATCGCTTTTCCGTTTTGGTAAGGAGTATCTTAGCCGATATTAAGCCACCCATGCCCCTTTTCTTCGCGGGTTATCTGTATTTGTCCCGTCGGTTTTTTGTCGGCGGGGGCGCGAATGAATCTATGGCTGGTCACGTTCTTCATTGTAAAATACAATCTACAGCGCAATTCCCCGTCGCGCAAGAGGTTATTTTCAAAATTTGTCTTCATATTCCCAGCCCCAATTTCTCTTGCGAGGTTTTTGTTATGCGTTTGGCTTTTTTCAATGTGCCGCTGGTGTCCGGGAGGTCGGGGCGGCGGCCCGCGAAATAGTCCTCGATGGTCATGAATTGCAGGACGGGATATTTGTGCTCGCTGCCGGGCATCTGCCATGTGCCGAGCGACGCCGCGTAAGACAACTCGCCCTTTGTCGGCGGTTTTAGCGCGATAAAGACGCCGAGCGGCGCGCCCTGTGTGTCCATTGTCGCTTTTAAGCTCTTAACCATCGTGGGGTTGTAGCCTCCGCCCTTCACCTCGATAATTACCTTGTAGAACTTGCCGTCGAAATCGCGGAACCGGAGAAGGCCATCGACGCCGCCGTCGCCGCCGCCTTTGGATTTGATCGGTTGACCGCCGAGAAGCGAGACGGCCCACGCCTCGAACTGGAATTTATCCCTTTCCGCGAGGTCTTTTGCCGCGCCGAGCGAACGCGGCTCGCCGATAACCTCGTATTTCACATCGGGGTAATGGTCGCTCAGGCGCTTTTTCATAAGGGCGACGGAGAGGTGCGTTATGTCTATGCCAATCCATTTTCGCCCGAGTTTTTCTGCGGCGGCTATCGCGGTGCCGCATCCGCAGAATGGGTCGAGAACGACATCGCCCGGATTAGACGACGCGCTGATTATGCGTTCAAGCAGCGCCTGCGGCTTTTGGGTCGGGTAGCCGAGACGTTCATCAGCTTGTGAATTAACTGGTGGAATATCATCCCAAATAGATTGGACAGGTTGCCCCTTTTGTTCTTCCAAATACCTTTTAAGTCTTGGCACTTTTCCCTTTGAAGGATAATAAATCAATCCTTTCTGGTCTAATTCATCAAGTCTGTGTTTTGGATAGCGCCATGGCTTTGGAAGTCCTTTCCATTCGTATATAGGATTAACCCCAGCGTGTCCTAAAAGACTAGTTGGTTGGAATAAACGACCGTCTTCATCCTTATAACAATAATACTTTCTTATATATTCTTCTCGATATTCACCATATACAGCGTTCCATAAGGCTTTATCGCTCTTTGAATAAAAAAGGATATTGTCGTTAAGAGTAGGAAACTTGAGATGAGTATTTCCTCTCGGAGAGCTTCTTTTCCAAATTATGTCGTTTCGAAAATTCGTAACTCCAAACACCTGGTCCATCAATATCTTCAAATAGTGGCTTGCGGTGGGGTCGCAGTGCAGGTATATGCTGCCGGTCGGCCTTAAAACCCTGTGCATTTCCACGAGGCGGACGGCCATCATGACAAGGTATGCCATCAAATCGGTATCGCCCATAAACGCACGGAATGCCATCATCAGGTCTTTTAGTGCGCTGGGCGCGTTCGGGTCGAAAACCATCTCCTCGAATGCGTCGTTCGTTTCTCGCGACCATGTCCATGTATCGTCGAACGCTCGAATTTGCGCGGATGCGTCGGCGCCCTCGTCGTCCTTGAAAATCACGTTATACGCACGTTTGGAGTTAAAAGGCGGGTCGAGATAAATCAAATCCACCGATTCATCGGGAAAATATTCCCGATTCCGCAGGATTTCGAGATTGTCGCCATAGAAGAGTTTATTCATAGTGCTCCATCTTTCTAAACCTCAAAACCAATCTAATGCGTCATTTCGGATAGCGCAAGGGAAAAGAGTTGAGAGTGGGGAAGGGATAGTGTAAGAAGGGAATAATATTGTAACACACCCGTTTTCGCACCTATTTTAAATACACGATTCGCTTCATAATCGATTCGTCCCCATATTTTACGCAGACGAGATAGACGCCGGAACCGTAATTCTCGTTGGGCGTCCAAATGAATGTTCTCAGCGATGTATTGTTATCGTTGTGTCTCTTTCGGAGAGCACCCAATAGCCGCGCCATGGAAGCAGCACGGAAGTCGCGAAATAGTCGCCCGAGACGGCGTCGAAACCGAATATGGGAGGGACAATAAAGCCGCTTGAACCGAAGGATGAAATCTCCACCGGGCCGCCGACACCGCCGATTAGGTTCCATCCGCGATAGAGGTCTATGGTGACGGAATCCAGAAGATCGGCGGAAATCTCGGTAGTCACATCGTCGGAAATTAAGACCCAATAGCCATTGCCCTGCCGCAATATGGTTTCATAATAATAGCCGCCAGTCTCGCTATTATAGCCTATCAGTGGGCTGTCGATAGAATCGAGCAATTCGGTCATGAAATATGTTCCCGTCAACGGATTACTCACGAGGTTCCATCCGGTGTAACAATCGATAATTGGGGTGTATGATTCCCATTGGTATTCCGCCGCGCCGATGTCGAATCCTACTCCGCTGGGGCGCGGATTGCCGTAATAATCGGTTATCGGCGCCCATATAGTATCGCCGGAATCCGTAACTGCGAACTCCGCGCCCATATCGACGCCGATACTCGTTGGCGTAAGCATATAGGAAGTATCCGAGACAAAAGACGGCGTCCCGAAAAATACGGAAGAGGAATCGGCAGATACTCCAGACGGAACCAGACAATTATAGCAATTAGGGAAACCGCTACTTTGTAAGAAAATGCAGTTTAATGCGTCGTAATCTCCTCTATTTACTCTTATAAAAGTACAATTTATTGCAAGATCGAAACCAGTGTTATTTCCGACAAAAACTGAGTTTCTTGCTTCGATGATAGAAGAGGTTGGATTATAGTCAAACCAATCATTGAATCCATCAACAGGATTACAGCAATGTATTGCACGAGGATCAGTTGCGTTATCGATAAATATACATGAATTAAAAGAAACATACGACTCACGAATATTCATAATCCCGCCTTCAGCCCACCAATCCAAGCAAATACCGCAGTGCCATGTTTCGCAGTATGCTTCAAGCATATTGTCTCTAAATTCGCAAAAATTGAATACGGCATTACTATTCTTGATATATCCTGCGGCAGACCCCCCAAAATTATCTCTTATTTGGCATGAATCGAAAGTAACATATGAGGAATCACCAAAATTAAATGCGTTGTCTGTATTTCTAAAAGCACAATTATTAAAATTAGCCAATGCTTGATTGCCGGCTACATTTAGTGCGTAAAAATCACAATATCTGAATCTCGAAGTATCGGCTGATGAAAGCAATAAAACATCGACCTTATGACCAAATTGAATTATTGCATCTTCCTCTCCAAGCGCTATAAGTGTTCCGTAAACTTGAAAAGGCCAGACCACGCATGGCCAAGTACTATCTGTATACCTTAATCTCACACCCGGCTCAATGAAAAGAGTCTCACCCTCTGGAACATAAATGCTATCGCCAAGGAGATATGGAGAACATTCTACATATAAAGTCCCTGAAATTGCCCCTGCAGATAAAGCAGTTCCAGTATTTAGTGGAAAAAGCAATGTAGAATCATAGCTATCATAAAACCAATGGACTTCCAGAGTATCCTCGTAATTCAGGCATGATAGAGGATTACAACCGATATAGATTCTAATATCTTCGTGAGGAGTGAATGATGAATCCGAAACCGAAGAAACAAAAAAAGGTGGATCAAGTCGAAAAATAATGCTATCGGGGGATACACTACCGAAATTTTTTACGCGAACATATGAAATAGAAGTATCACCGAATTCTGTTGAAGGGTAATCTATCCCATCTGATAAGCTTTTAATCCAAGCAAAACTATTTGTATAGGGGCTTTCGAACGCACCTAAGTCTGGCGCAAGGCCATAAAAAGTGTCTGGAGAGGCTGTCCCACCCATATCAATATAAGGCGATGTCGGCGCAAGTCGATAGTCTCCAGCCGCAGTGTCAATAAATTCTGGCTCGAGATTATGGTATTCTGCAAATTGATAACGCGAATAATAATCCTCAGATATATTAGGATAATAAGAATTTGATATAGGCGCGTATCCGCTCCCGCCACGTGGGTCGCACACTAAGCAATCATAGTAATTTGCTTCAGTATAGCAATGATCATCCCACATATTATAGTAAGCTTCGCCCCAATAAGAAAATTCGTTCCCAACAAATGTGCAATAATAGAATCGACCTTTAACTACTGGCCAACCATCAATATCTGCTTTAGCATTGAATCCGATTATATTATTATGAATAAAACCTTTTTTCATAGTGAATGCAGCAGCGTCTATAAATACTCCCAGCGAACAGCAGCTTATATCCATATAACAGAAGTAAGCTCCGCGTGGGGAGGAATTTATACCAGTTTCACAATATCTAATTAAAGTATGCAAAATTACACTAGGTCCATATATACCTGTTCCAGTGCTCTCCACAATACAGTAGTCCAAAGAATCAGGGAAATCTAAACGAACGCCGGTTATATAAACTGGGAAATCGGATGAGCCTTCGAGAACGAGACGCCCTTCGTTGGCGAGCGTTTTTTCTATACTGTCAGCCTTAATAATGCGGACGCCTTCAGTAATGTAGAGAGAACAACTTTCAGCTACAACGCAGTTTCCGGTCAAAATATACGGACTTCCCGTCGAGTCCCAAACGCCAAAAACCGTGTCGGAAACCCAGGTCGTGTCGGCGAAACAAAATCCGGCGGCGAAGATCGCGAGTATTAAAATTGCTTTTCTCATCGCGGTTACCTTTCTTGCCGTATGTCGAGTTTTCGTTCCATTTTACTCGCTACTAATCTAAAACATCCTTGCGCAAAAAGCAAGAAGTTTAACAAATCATTTATTCCGTTCGTTAAATAAATAAGGCGCTTCTTAGGCAAGGCAACCCCACGGGCAAGCCGCCAAATGTTGCCCTACGGTACCGGAAAGCGCATGGGAAGCTAATCCACAAAATCTGAAAAAAAGGGCTTGACATTTAAGTAGCGACAGTTAATATTGAAGCGAACAAATGTTCGCCAATGCGAACCGACACTTACGGAGGCAGAAAATGAACGACCGCGACATTATTATAGGCACCAGCGGGTCGGTAAGCACCGACTGGCGATGTCGGTAAGCACCGACAGGCGATATTGTTTTTTGCAGATGTAACCTAAAGAGGTCGATATGAAGAGCAGAGAAATCATTATTGGCACCAGTGGATACGCTTTCGACGACTGGAAGGGCGTTTTCTTCCCGGAGAAAATCGCGCAAAGGCACTGGCTGCCATATTACGCGCAATATTTCCCCGCGGTCGAAATCAACACGACCTACTACGCGATTCCGCGACGCGGCGTGCTCGAGCGTATGGCGCAAATCACGCCTGAGAGCTTCCGTTTCGTGGTCAAGCTGCCGGGCGAAATCACGCACAAGCGCGACGGCGACCTATCGGTATTTGAGAATTTCTCCTCGCGGGTCGATGAAATCGCCGACGCGGGCAAGCTCTCCGGGCTTCTCGCGCAGTTCCCGTTCAGCTTCAAGCGAAGTGACACAGCCGAGGCCTACCTGCCGTTCATGCGCGACAACCTGCCGCGCGAGGTGCCGCTGTTCGTGGAGTTCCGGCATCGCACCTGGGACGACGCCTCCACGATAGAGCTTGTCGATAAGGCGGGCCTCGGCTGGGTCTCTGCGGACGAGCCGGACATCCCGCAACTCATGGCGCGACGCGTGGCGGCGACCGGCGACACCGCCTATATCCGCCTCCACAGCCGCGACGCCACCAAGTGGTGGTCCGAAGGCGGCAAGCTCCGCTACGATTACGACTACAGCAACACCGAGCTGGGCGAGATTATCAGCCGCATAAACGCCCTCCCCGCGCCGATCACGCGCGTGTTCGTGTTTTTCAACAACTGCCACGGCGGCAGCGCGGTTCGCAACGCGCTCGCGATGAAAGAGCTCCTCGGCCAGAGCGTGTTGCCCTCCGGCGGCCAGATAGGATTGCTATGAACGCGACTATAACAGGCCCTCAGCGCGAGCTACGCGCGAACGAAATCGTGACACTGGTGAAATTCGATGACCGCGGCCCGGTGCCGCTGGCAATCAAAATCGACGGCGTGCGATGCGACATCGAGCGCGTAACATACCGATGGGTCAGCCATCGCGGCGCCTACGCGATATATCACTATTCGTCGATGCTCGCCTCGGGCGAGATGGTCGAAATGACCTTCGACAGCTGCACGATGTCGTGGCACATAAACCGACTGGCGGAACTATGATGCCACACATCCCCCGCGCAGAAATACGCGAGTTCAACGGCACGACCGGATTCGAGTCGCCCGCGCAGGACTATATCGAACGCAAACTCGACCTCAACGAGCGCTATATCCGCCACCCCGCAGCGACATTTTTCATGCGGGTCGATAGCGACGCCATGCTCGGTGCCGGAATCGCGCGCGGCGACGTCATAATCGTCGATAGGTCGCTGGAGCCGCGCACGGGGAGGGTCGTCGTGGCGGCGGTGGGAGGCGAACTGCTGGTGCGAAGGCTATCCGGCAAGCCCGGCGAGACATTGCTTTTGCCCGAAAACCCCGACTACGCGCCAATCGCGCCCGACGAGGACTCGACAATCTGGGGCGTCGTCACGGAGGTTATTCATGATTGCCTTTAGGCGGGCGCTTTTTCGTCCAGATTTGCGATTTCGGAACGAAGCCGAACAGCTCAAGCCTGTAGTCATCGACACCCCACAGCGCGCGAAGCCAGTTGAAAATGCCGGAGAGAAGCTTGTCGCCCTTCTTTCGCTCGAGACGCTTGGCGACAATCGCGTGGTGCCGCTCCGATTTTTCCTTGTTCTGGCGCTTGATTGCGTCCTCGACCTCGGCGATTTTCGCGGATATCGCCTCGAAACGCTCCTCTGGAAGCGCGAACGGGTTGCCCTGCTCGACATAGCGCGCGTTCGCCTCGACCATCTTTTTCGCGAGCGCGAGAAGCTCGAAACGCCTTGCCGGCGTGTTCCCGACGACTCCGTAATCGGCGAAAATCACCCCGGCGTCCTCCTCGGATTCCGCGCCGCCCGCGACCGATTGCACCATGAACCGCGTCGAGACCACGAGCGCGCGAAGGTCCTTCAGAAGGCTCATCACGAGCGCGGTTGCCCCGGCCTGATCGCCCGATTCGTCCGGGACTTCGACCAAAAGGTGCTTCCACGCCTCGATATGCTCGGTCAAATCATCGACGAGTGTGCCGGGAAAGTCGAGTTCGCCCTCGTGCTCCGCGATGCCGCTAAGGCAGAACTCCACGCGCAGTGTGTGAGCCGCGTCATTGTCGTGCCCGAAGTCGTTGTTTTTAAATTGTGCCATGCCTTCTCCTTATTCGATTGTGTGGTGAACGCGAATTTTCGTTTCGATAAATCTATATCGCGCTTCGTATATATCATCTCGCATTTTAATAAATATATCGCGAATATCATAACTAATATTGCGCGACATGATTATAAATACACATTATTAATAAATATTATCGCGCGAAATGAAAATTTCATTGCGCAAAACAAATATCATAGAACGTCAACGCGACAATATATTCAAATCACGCTATAAAAAATATAACTAACGTAATTAGTTATGTCAAGTGCTCTTTGAAAAATATATAAAAGCCAAAGAATTATTATATCGACGTAGCGAATAGTATCGATGAAGATACGGCTAAATACACTCGGGCAACGTCGTATATTACCCGAAAGATATGGCCGCCCCGCCCCTCGAATGAGCCATTTACGGGCATTCAGGCGGCGATTCGTAGGGGAAGGCCTATGTGCCCTCCCGTGCCGTGCACGATTACCATGGCCTCGACGCAATGGGAGCATCCGTAGGACTCCCCTACGGCAAATCGTCATCGCAAACCCGTAGATACTATCTTCAAACGCAAGAGGTAATTTCATATTTGGCCTTAATTTGGTTATAAATATCTATTGAGAACGTTGTTTCCGTTGACCAGACGGCATATACTATCCCGGAGATTTTTCTCAT
>Ga0272441_10012051_pt1 | contig 12713 bp, 6 predicted proteins | sample SSMProp6N_FD_193582 | JGI IMG/M metagenome (GOLD analysis project Ga0272441, IMG submission 193582) | Marine sediment archaeal communities from Little Sippewissett salt marsh, Falmouth, MA, United States - SSM-Prop-6N | ecosystem: Environmental > Aquatic > Marine > Wetlands > Sediment ...
ATTCGCTTCACTGGCAGATTGGTTTGAGTCCATCATAACATCCATAAACCCAATGGTTAATCCATGGAGTCTGGTCATAGGAACTGAGGGTGTGATGGACAGCAGTCTGCCTCCTTCATCACACAGTCTGAAGTATATGTCTGTATGTTCTGGATATTGGGTGAAGATGAAGGACATTTCAGGTGGAGCAATTGTGTCTATTGATGGCGCGCTGTTTGATCCTGACTGTGGCATACCAATGGTGACAGGATGGAGCATCGCCAGCTACCCACTGGATATAGGCTTCTATGACACAGATGATCCACCAGTAGGGACAGGAGTGACTACCTGGGTGAAGGTACCGCGACCAGTAGGTGCATATGTGTTCGCATCCATCGCAGGTAAGTATTGGCTCATCATCAGCACACATGGAGTGTATGATCCCAGTCTGTCACCCACTTCCAGTTCCTTACGCTACATAGCACCTTGTGATGCCTTCTGGATAAAGATGACTGAGCCATGGGATCTGGTATATTCTGTTATGGGGACAGCCACAGCACCATAAGATGGATGCTGTAAACCCTTTACTCATGGGGATCGTTTTTTATGTCAGTTACCTGCCAGTTATTTGATAAAAACAGCGAAAATACGGCATGAGATTAGTAAGAAGGGTCGGGTGAAAATATGCTGTCGTGGCTTAAAACCTTATCCATTCTGATCATGGTATACTTCATCGCATATACCGGGCTGTCTTTGGTTGAGGATCGGAAATATGTATCTGCGCCATATTGGGGTGGTGCGAGGCAGGCTCTGGGGGCTGTGCCCTATGGAGACGACCTGATCTGGCCCTGGGATGTGAATGGGGATGGGAGAACAGGTATACTTGACATCATTCTCGTAGCCCGGCACTTTGGGGAGACTATAATGACACCTTCACATCCTGATCCGGACGTGAATGATGATGGGGAGATTGACATGTCTGACATTAATCTTGTGGGCCAGCACATGGGTGAGAATAGCGACCAGATACTTAAGCACTGGGATTTCCATGAAAGCGAGGGATGGACGTATGGTAATGAGATCATAAATCCTCGCATTGACAACAGCATACTGGAATTTACAAGCGCGGGCAGCGATCCTATACTGAGCGGGCCGCAGTATGATCCACTGCCAGCCAGTAATCATCAGAGGCTGGAGATACGGCTGAAGTCGGATTCCTCCGGCACATGGCAGTTTTTCTACTCAAACACCAACGAAGGCCGCTACGGAGGATACAGCGAGGGATGGTCTGAGCGGTGGCATGTGTCGGCTAGCGAGGATTGGCAGATCATAAGCGTCAGTCCGTTCTGGAAAGCCCTTGGGAATACTATCAAGATACGCATCGATCCTGCAAATGGCCATTACCAGATCGATTGGATCCGTATCGTGGAAATGGAGGAATCTGCTTCAAACGTGATCTGGCGATCCCAGAGTTGGTATCCCGACAAAAATGTGAAATCTCTCACGATTGACAACGATTTGCTCACAGCCAGGGCCAGCGAAGGTGGCGCGGTGTTCCTGACACCTGTGGATATTGACAGCGCATCTGCTCCCATCCTGTATTTCAGATCGGCAGGCGAGGATCTGGGCAGCTTCGCTTTCTGCTGGGCTAACGATGAAACACCTGGTCTGCATACTGCCGGGCTTGCTCTCAACCCTGATGGACTTATGCACGCAACTAACGTGGATCTCACCGGGTTCAGCGAATGGCGCGGACGGATAGACGTGGTAGGGTTCACATTCGGACAAGTGGAAGGAGATAAGCTGATATTGGGAGATTTTGGCCTTTCAGATTCGCCTCAAGGCGCGCCTGAGTTGGAAATTGTCTCGCTGGTGGGTGAGCCGGTGCTTCGCAGGGCAGGTCAGATGATGTCTCTGTGGGCGTACCTCAGAAACGTAGGCGCAGAAACGTTCCCCGGGGGTGATGCGTCACTGATAGTTCCTGATAGTTCGGAGACAATAGATGATGTAGAACTGCCATCGCTGGAATTCTTTGAAAAAACGGCCGCAAAGTGGCAGTTTCGTCCGAATGAAGCGGGGATTCTCCCTGTCCAGATCCATGCCAACGGGCAGGTGCTTTCAGGTTCCGTGAGAATTGAGCCGGCCATTGATGCGGCGAAGGCGGATTACGTGCCAGAGCCTCAGCCTGTGGACACAAGCCCTTATGAGATAGGAATTTACTATTTCCCCGGATGGTCGCCGGATCAGTGGAGTAGATGGGAAAAGCAAAAGGGATTTCCTGAACGGGATCCGGTTCTGGGCTTTTACAGAGAAGGCGATCCAGAGGTCGCGGACTGGCATATCAAATGGGCTGTGGAAAACGGTATATCGTTCTTTATGTATGACTGGTACTGGCGCGATGGACACATCGATCTGGAAAGAGGCCTGGAGGATGGCTATCTGAAGGCGAAGTACCGGGATTATCTGAAATTCTGCGTTATGTGGGCGAATCACGCCGGCTTCGCTGATCATAGCCGGGGACAGCTCCTTACCGTCACGGACTACTGGATCGAGAACTACTTCCAGCTTGATTGTTATTATAAGATCGACGGTAAGCCGGTGGTGTCGTTTTTCGCTCCCAGCAACCTCACGCGGGATCTGGATGGAAGCGAAAATGTACGGACAGTTTTTGATTCTATGCGCTGGCGAGCGCAGAAGGCCGGTCTGCCGGGCATCTATTTCATCGCTTGCGGCGATAACAGCCTCAGCAGTCAGGAACGCTTCAAAGCGGAGGGATACGACGCCATCAGCGCATATAACTATGCTAGAGCCGGTGCAACTTCACAGCGATCTTCTTATGAATCCCTCATGAGCGGACACGTGCCCATCTGGAACAACTCTTTGAGCGGTGATGTTCTGAGTTATATCCCACTGCTGACCGTGGGATGGGATTCTCGTCCCTGGCACGGCGAAGATGCGCTTGTCCGCTTCGGCCGCTCTACCGAGTTCTTCAAAGAGGGGTTGTCGGCTATGAAAGAGTGGATGGACGCTAACGATAGGAAGATAGGACTGCTGGAAGCCTGGAACGAATGGGGCGAGGGGAGCTATATAGAGCCGAACACAGAGTTCGGGTTCGGCGACCTGGAGGCGATCCGGAGCGTATTTGCCCAGCCGGACGATTGGCCCCAGAACATAGCGCCTTCGGACGTGGGGCTGGGACCATATCATATTGCAACGCTGGATCACGGAGAGTAATAATATTTTGACCAGATAAATGGTACAATGGAATCGGATGAAGGAGCACTGGCAGCGAACTGCCAGTGGCACTACTTTACTTGTTAACCTCAGACGATATAAGGAATTTACAATGAAAAAATTGTTTTGTTTGTCTTTTATAATTTTTATTTTGGCCATGATAGCCCTTGGTTCAGGATGTCATAACCCTTTATTGGATCAGGAAGAGGATCTCATCCCCGCTGAATTGGGGGAGCAGTTCCAGCTCACGGTTAATCAGACGGCGTTCATCGAGTCCGAAAATATGAAGATAACGTTTTCAGACGTGCTGGAAGATTCCAGATGCCCTTCGGATGTAGTTTGCGTATGGGAAGGGCAGATAAGCGTACTGGTGAGCATTCTACAAAATGAGCAGCCTCTTGGCGAGTTAATGCTGACAGGCCGAGCAGGGAATGAGGAACTGGCGACTGAGGGTCTTGAGGGTTATTCCATAAGGTTGGTGCTGGCTGATCCCTATCCAATAAGCACAGAAATAATAGAGCTTTCGGATTATGTGATCACGCTTGTTGTCACTAAGTGAATAACCTGCGTTTTCTATACTGATCCCCAGTCGACTGAAGGGCGCAATACTGTATACACAGATAGATGTTTATCCTGTGCCTGAGAGATCTTGTCACCTCAGGATGTCGTTTCCAATGCTTGCCTTGCTGTCCTTCGCACAGTCCTTGACGGATCATGCAGAAGAGAGCGTATTGCTGACAAGTCATCAGGATTACCGATACGGGCAAGAGCGCGCACAGCGTTCTGGCGCACTGCTATATCTGGATCGCGCAATACTTCCCTTAGAGCATCGCGTGCTTCGGGAGATGCAATGTCCCGAAGAGCTTCACATGCACGGCGGCGCAGATCTGTGTCCGGGCTTCCCAACGAGTCAATGAGTATTGGTACTGAAGTCTGCCCAATATATATAAAAGCTTTGGAGGCCATAAAGCGATTTTTGCTGTTGGCTGACCTGAGTTCCCTGCTGAGGGCTGACAGAGCGAGTTCTCCTCCAATTGCCGTCAATCTGGCGATCCGCGGTGATGGGATTGTCATTCGCAGATGCTCATTTGCTCGTAGCTTTTCCAGTCCATCAAGAGCCTGCCGCGCAAGCATACAGGTACGTTCTTCTTTAGTTTCCACAGCCATCTGCAAGAAGGGAGCAGCATCTTCACCCAGTTCCAGAAGAGCGATGAGTGAGCCAATGCGAATATACTCATCGTCATCGGACAACAACTCTATCAACCTATGGGCTGCAAAACGAGCTATCCTTCCCAGCACGAATAGAGCGGAATCCTGCAGATCTATATCATTTCCACGGACAAACTTCATCAACACCTCAATGCCAGCTTCGCCTTGCGCCTTAACCCAGCTTACCAGTGTCCATAGTGCCTCCCAACTAGGCCATGATCTATCACCAGCGGCAAATTTCTGTAGCAAACGCTCTATGCTGGACTCACCGAAACCAATAAGCAGATCGAGGGCCGCTTGACGGACATACTCGTCACTATCGTTTAGCAGCTTCTCCGCAGCGCATACCAGATCCTTTTCATCGGCCAATCCACCATTTATGCTTCTCTGTATCGCCTCCAGAGCAAACCAGCGAACCACTTTATCTCTGTCGTTGGTCGCCGTCAATAGGTTGGTAATGTCATTCGCTTCGTGTATCATAAACGTCCATGCTGCCCAGCGTCGTAGTCTAACATCCTCATCACATAAGGCATCTGGACTTTGTGGAAATGTGCGACTTAATTCCTGTGCATACCTGATAGCTCTCGGAACATAGCCAACACCTTGTCTATCAGACTCTCCCTTTGCCGAATATGCATGAACATCGAATACCTCTCTGCCGGATTCGATATAATCGAGCAGCTTCCCGAAATTATCTTCCGCCTGAGGTGGTACATCCCACCAATTGGGTACCGGTCTGGCTAAGTAGATTGACGCCATCCACGGACGAAAATCCTGAAGATCTGAAGGCATAAGTGGAATTGCCACCAATCCGACATATCTGTGAACTGTATATGGAGCACTATATGCATGCCAGAATTCCGGCTCCATCCATTCGCTCAGGTGGTTACTCCGCTCCGACAGGAATTCTCTGACTTTGCCTATAGCGTCAGTCCATTCTTCCAGGTCAGGCTGTTCGCGAAGACTTCCCGGCATGGATTCGGCAGGTAGGATAAGATGCAGGCTTCGGTGTCCGCTGAACTTTAGCCGATAATGTATACCAAAATCATCAAGCACTTGCATTGCACTGTATAGTTCGCCAAAAGACTGGCGCCATCCATAGTCGAGTTCTATCAGCATATCCCATCCGATGATGCGTCGTTCACCAGTTCGAGGGTCATATTCATATGCTGCATTTTCTTCCATATTTTCCGCCGTTGCAGTTGTAAACCAGGGGTATGCCTCAAGCTGTCCTTCATACTGTGTGAAGAATCGACGCAGAAAGCCCTCAAGCTCATCGACATCCGTGGCATGAAGCGTATTCTCCACACGCTTGCGACCTACCAACCGGTAGGCAAACGTCACATCTCGCACCCGCATAGTAGTATGGATCTGGGATAGGATATCCGGACGCAGATAGTAATCAATGACCTCTTGGATAGTGGGATAGGTACCCAGGGAATGGGATTCTGATATTTCCATGACAGACTCTCATGTAGAAATCAGCGGAAACTGCACTTAAGAGGCTCACTTCCGGTCTTGGATTCTTCTGCTCTCCGTAGCTCTCTGATGGCACAGGTGGGGTTAATTCTCCCCGACCAGACAGATCAGGCGACCTCTTTGCCTCAACGCCAATGAGGAATCCGGTCAAGAAGAATGCAGAGCAAGTCAGGCGACCTCATGGGGCGCATTGCCAGTGCGCCGCTCTGCATTTTTACACCCCGCACATTGACAAAGGCTCAGTTGTGAGGTGAGTATCGAAAGACGTTCGACAGATCAGAACCTGAGTGATTGCTGCTGAAGCTCTTTCAGATTATTTGCTGTCCTGACTAAATCATATTAACACGCATCTGCAGGCACTGCTCTGAGGCTCATTGCCCATCAGTAATAGAAACCTGGGTTTTCCTTACTCGCTTTTTTTCGACTTCCTCACATAGCTGTAGGGCATAGACTTCGAGATGCCTGTCATAATGATGCAACTCATCATTATACCATGCTAATCTGTTTTCACATACTCTATGGTAAAAACGGTATCGAGTAGGCTCCTAGTTCATCCTCTACCTCTAGGACGAGGTACTTCTTGTCGTTGTCCTCATCATTCAGATTCCATACTCTATACTGGACGATATAAACCTCAATGTCGATAATGTCGATTCCCGATGCCTTGATATGGTATTCCCTATAGCCATCCCTCATGCGCCAGATGTCTTTTTGCCGTTGAGCGACAAATGTGATGTCCTGGGAAAGCGGGAACCCGTTGCTTTCAAACTCTTGTCGTAGTTCCGCTGACATGTCGCTTTTGTCCAGATCGTCCCGGAACTTCAGATCAATAGTGAACAGTAATGGGGCGAGGAAATTGACGACAGAAGAGGAGGTCCTATGAGAAAGCGAAACACCGTTACCCTCGAACTCCTGCCGCAGCTCTTCCGAGATATTCCCGCTGTAAACATCGCTCAGGAACTTCGGATCAATGCTAAACAGCAATGGTAGTTTTTCTCCCTTATATTCTATCCCTTCCACTTCATATTTTTCATATTTCGGCCCGCCCATCCAGATTCTTTGAGAAGGCCTGTCCAAAATCTTCATTCTGAACAACCTTGACGACGGTTGCTTCTCGGAATCAGTTTGACGACGGAGTATCACCCTGACGTCCTTCGCTCCTGGAAGACTGGACATGATACGTTTATTCTGTATCTGCTCGGGTATTTCTTCAACGCCGTGTTCATTCAAGATACTTTTCACCACGAAGATGGGTGCGCCTGTTCTCAATGCCAGTGCAATGGAATCACTGGCTCGTGTATTGATTTCCTTGACTATGCTATTGCTCCGTATGGTCGTCCTGGCATGGAAAGTTCCGTCCATGCGATCCGTCACAACCACCTTAACGATCTCCATACCGAATTCGCTCAAGATATTCGTCATGAAGTCGAATATTGATGGCGCATGAGATGGCTGCCTCTCCAATTCCTCGAGTATCCTGACCCCTTCTTCATAGCCCGCATAAACGATCAGGAGTTGCTTCTCATCAGCCTTGCTCTGCAACACCAGACCAGAGCCTCTGGGTTTCCGTTCTCCTGCTGTTAGCTTCGCCAATACGCTCTTAACCTCTACTTCCTGGATCACTCTCTCCGGAAAATCTTCCGGCAGCTTATGTTTTCCGAATTCTTCTTCCACCATCGAGATCAACTCCTTCCGCAACTGTTTTCTGGCTCTATGCAATCTACTTTTCACCGCAGATGGGGATAAATCCAGGAAATTACCGATCTCTTCGTGGGACAGACCATCAATATAGTAAAGCGCGACGGCGAGTTGGTTCTTCTCTGACAGCGAATCTATCGCCGCGTTGATGGTAAGACGCAGTTCCTCGTTCTCCGCGTGTTCCACCGGCGAGCCGCTATCTCCAAGCCATTCTATCGTCGGAGCGGCAGCTTCCAGCGGCAGGCTATCAAATCTCCTTCGCTCTCGGAGCCACATCCTGCAGACGTTCACCGCAAGACGATTAAGCCAACTGGCGAATTTAGATGGTTCTCTTATCTTCGCAAGATCCAGATACGCTCTGACGAAAGCCTCCTGAGTGAGATCCTGCGCATCCGCGAAGTTGCCTACCATATGGTAGCACAGTCCATAGACTGCGTTCTGGTACTTTTCTACAAGCAAACTGAACGCATTTCTGTCGCCTTCCAGGCATCGCCTTATCGCTGCTTCATCCGATAGTCCCATCAATATCCCCAATCTGAAGCATTAGTAGATGGATCAGTTTTCAGGGTATAGGTGCAGAAAAGACCAGTAAGGTTTCGTTTTATCCAGAATCTTCTACATTCTCCACCATGAAACCATCTGAGAGAAGAGAATCGAAGCCGGTCAGGAAAACCTGCGTTTTTAAGACGGGAAGGTTAGGGGTTATCAAGTTGGCGCGAACTATATCCGTTATTAAGTTTTCTGTGCCAAATTGCAGTATCCTGGTGTAAGAAAACCTGGCCCTACAAGAACATGCTATTTGCCGATAAAGCCACTAAGGTTGCGTAGCTATTTTTTGACAACCAGAACTGCCTCGCGGAACTGGCCTAATGGACGACCATTGTAGTTTACATCTACAGAGATCACCGTGCGTTTCGGCGGCGCATTCTCAGGGATTGGGAACGAGAAGGTTATGTGCCCATCGCTTTTTGCGGGGATGGATGCCGATTTTGTCTCTATCTCCATATTCCACGACGCGGGGAAAATAGGCTGGCAGGTGGTGGAGCGTTCTGATTCCGAATGGTTGGTAATATCCACCCGCAGATTCACCGTTTCACCGGTCACCGCATCCTGCTCGTATGGATAGCACTGTACCCAGTATTCGTCCATGCCGTAGTTCGGCGAATCCCAGGGAAATAGTTGGCCGTAGAGTTTTTCCCGTTGAGCCAGATTTTCCCGCATAAACTGAAGTTCCTGGTGGGTGAAATCGAAGGCAGTATCTACGTGACAGTTGAAAATGTGCGTCGGTTTGAGATCCTGCATCAGCTTGAGGCATCGGTCGAAACCGACGCCCTGTCCCAGCCAGTTTCGGTTTCCTGAACAGTAGTCGTCGATTCCCGACATGGTAAAGGAATCGCCGGCGAAGAACATCCGCACACCTGGCCCCTCAACCAATAGTCCACCGTGATAATACGTTTGTCCGGGGAAATGGTAAGCGGTCATCCTGAATTCGTTCCACGTCCAGGATTCGCCATCTTCCGTGCGGTAATGGATCTGAACCTGCGCAGGAGAGATGCACGGCGTCCGAAATCCTCGCGGGTTTTCCAGCACGTCAGCGACGCTTTTGTCGGCATATACAGGACATCCGAACGTTTTTAGAAACTGCGGTATCGCGTCTACGTGATCATCATGATAATGGGTAACCCAGATTCCTGACACACTTGAGACCGCGCCGCTTTCCTGCAAATTCTGAATCTCTTTGATTACGTTCGGGCCCCCACAGTCCATAACGAAAGCTTCCCCGGTTTTTGAGATGATCAGCCAGGTGGTTCCATAGTGGCGGAGCAATTCCGGCGTTGGCTTGCCGCTTCGTATGGGCATATGACCATCACGCCCCTCGAATTCGGCGAACATCTCCGGAAAATAGTGACGAAGCGCGGAGATGGCGACATATTTATCGTAGCACTCATCCAGACGTTCGATCAAGGTGTTTATGGCTTCCGCTGGTTTGTCCATAAAGTTGCCGTGCGAGGGGATTAGCGCGGTGGGTTCTGCCGAACGCAGCTTCAGGAGACTTTTCCTCAACTCTTTTCTACTTCCAAGAAAACCGTGGTAATCAGTGGTCGTCTCACCTTTCTGAAGACTGTAAAGCTCCCATATCTGCCCCTTATCGTATATCACGTCTCCACAGAACGCGAACCTTTGGCCGTCCACTTCTACCATATAAGACACGCTTCCATCGGTGTGTCCCGGCGTATCAATAACCGATATTCGCGCGTCACCCCAATGGATAACATCGCCCTCTGTGTGGGGGTGAATTTCATACTCGCCCTTACCGGATATGGACTCTGTTAACATGAGGCTGTGGGGATGAATATTGTAGAGGTGCCAGCGCGTCGCCGGGTCGTTCCAGAACTTCTCCACTTCCTCAAACCACGCGCGCTCCTGAGCGGGAACGCCGATATTTACCTTGCTATCTGTGAGTTGTCCAACACCTGATGCCTGATCGCGATGGTGGTGGGTGAACAGTACAGATTCTACACGGGTTATTTGGAATGCATCCAGAGTAGATCGGACAGAACCGCTGCCGAAGTCGATGAGAAGCGCGCGATTCCCATCACGCAGGATGCCCACATTGATAGCACCGTGATGAACGAATAGATGGTCGCTCAAGCAAGAATATTGGTCTGCCATTGGCACCTCCAGATTTTATAAAGGAGTGGGACGTGATGAGTAAAGCGTAAAACGTAATGCGTAAACTATAGCCTGGCAACTCTTACGTCTTACGCATTACGTTTTACTCATTACGCCTTAATACAGGAACCGATACATGGGCTTGTGCATGGAGACTCCGATTATACTCCATACGCTGCCTACGATGAATTCGCCCAGTATCAATCCCAGGAAGAACGGTATAGCCCGACGATGCCCCCTGATTCCGCTCATTTTCAGGATAATCCATTTCGCAAAGCAGCTAAGCATTATAGAAAACCAGAAGACGTTCATAGACCAACTGCTGGAAACCGCGTATCCGGCCGGGTGGAACGGCCACCAGAATAGCTTTATTCTCATAACCATTAGCAGAATAGTCGTCACAAATCCCACGTTCGTGGCGACGATAGAACCATAGTCCGGTGACTGTGGAGCCGCGAGGAACCTCTGCAATCGGTTGAAAGGCTCCCACGCAAACCAGGCCGGGGCCCCTGTGTTATAGGATATATGCAAATGCGACCAGAAAGCTGCCAGAGTTGCCAGCGGGACGGATATTGTTATTGCCAGCAAAAGCCGTCGGTTGTTCATCCCTGTCCTTTCGGCCAGTTTGAATCCCTCCAGTTGATGCGGCATGGGATGACCTCTATAGGCCCTGTTGAAGAAGTACAAATAAGCGAACATGGTTAGATTGGCCGGGCCGAGATGGCGGGTCCCAAGTACTTTTGGGAGCGTCTGATCTGGTCCGATGAAATGCAGATCGTGCACTGGGGAACCCAGTTCAGCCCGCATCCGGCATATGGCGGTTGATATGGCATAATAGATGACAAAGAATAAAACAGAGACCCATATAGACATTCCAGCAACTCTGCAAAATCCGATCAGGTAAATGAATGCGCCGATCAGTCCCAGAACAGCCCATCTATAGGGTAGTGGTTCGTTGGAGTCATCAATTTTCGTCTGGCGTCCGAATACCTTTTTTAGAACAACGTAAAGATGTTTTCGGGTTGCCCATATTGCTATAACGAACAATCCCATGTAGGCGCCGAAAGCCTGCTCCTCAATGTAAGGAAACATGGGAAGGCTTCTCAATCCCAGAACTGCTCCCAGTATCCGCTGTCCCTTCCAGAAGAGGTAGAAAAACCAGCATGAAAAGGAAAGATCCAGCGGTATAAAAAACGCCATCCCGATTGCGAAGGGAAAAATTGCCACCGGAGTCCAGCCTATGGCGTTCCAGGGCTTCGAGGTGAAAAAGGGAAGCAGATCATACAATCTACCGCCCACAGTGGGAACTGACGGGTATAGGAAATGCAATCCGTTAATAACGTCAATAGCCCCGGCGAGACCAAATCCGATCCACATGAGTTTATTCTTCATAAGACCGGTGATCCCACCGCCGGCAGTCATCTCCAGCGGCAACTGCATGACCGGATAGCTGAGTTTCTCCTGTTCTGTCCACTGCCTTCGGACTATGGCATTTATGCACGTCATGACGAACAGGAGACAGAAGATGAAAGATGTCCACCAGAGGACAGGTTTTACCCAGAACTGAATATTCCGCATGGAATAGAGACTTGAATCCCCTGTGAAATATTCGTCCAGTAGGATTTTGTCCCTGGCCGAGAGCCATGTGGGTATATATCTATGGAAAAGTTCCGCCCATTCATTTTCCGGAGTTGCGTACCAGAATGGGTGTGCAGGCATACTGGCCAGGACGCGCATCATGTCGTGCCCGGCTATGGACGAGGCCACGGCCAGCATCACGTAAACTGTCAGGAGTTCGCCCTGGCGGAGGGTGAGTTTGGGCAGGAGCTTGCTTATTATGAAGTTAAGTCCAATGAGAACAAATACGGAGAATATGACGTTGAAGTAAAGGGATACGGTGGTAGGATAGCCCTGTCCACTGGAATCCATGATCCAGTATACGTTTATGGGAATGAGGATTATGCCTATCAAAAGCGCCCGCCATGTAACACCGACCAACCGCTTATCCTGGCTCTTTACCGTATTTCTATCATGCTCCATACTGTGCTCCCTATACGTACCGGAAGATTTTCGCGCAATAATAACGGAGAGATTATATCATATTTTCTTTGAATGCGCACCTGAAAACTGTTAATCAAATAGTCTTGATAGACAATACACTTGCATTTTATAATCCAATATACGATGATATATTATGGATTTCTAATGTGTCTGAACATTATTCAGTAATCAGAGCTAATACCAGTTCCGAATCGAAATGTGACATAAATGGTAAACAAGGCAGGACAAGAATGTCCCGCCTATCGACGATAGACTGGACATTCCTGTCCGGTCTATAATGACACATTTGTATCCAGAATTGGTATAACATATTGAGAGAGGATGTTTTGCCAATGCAGTATTTTAAGCCTGAAGACCCATTCTTCGTAGGTGATTGTATG
>Ga0272441_10012052_pt1 | contig 12713 bp, 10 predicted proteins | sample SSMProp6N_FD_193582 | JGI IMG/M metagenome (GOLD analysis project Ga0272441, IMG submission 193582) | Marine sediment archaeal communities from Little Sippewissett salt marsh, Falmouth, MA, United States - SSM-Prop-6N | ecosystem: Environmental > Aquatic > Marine > Wetlands > Sediment ...
TCAAAAAGGACGAGGAGATATTTTTTGTCGCCCTGAAAGAAGGGGCGACCCTGAAATCAAAGTCAGTTGTAGTTGCCACCGGAGATTTTGATAATCCCAACATGCTGGGCATACCCGGTGAGGATTTACCCAAAGTGACACATTATTACCGGGAAGGTCATGCTTATTATAACCTGAATGTTGTGGTTGTCGGCGCCAGCAATTCCGGCGTGGAAACCGCGCTTGACATACTCCGCTCCGGCGGCAGGGTGACGCTGGTCCATCGCGGCGAATGGCTGGATGATCATGTCAAAGACTGGGTCGTGCCGGACATTGAAAACCGTATCGGTTTCGGAGAGATTGAGGCTTTTTTTAACAGTCACCTGACCCGGATCGACAACCATACCGTCACAATCGTGGATAAAGAGGGAATGGAAACCGTTATAAATAATGACGCGGTTGTAATACATACCGGTTACCATCCTGATTTTTTATTTTTAAAAAAAGCTGGGGTCAAAACAGATGGGGAAAACTCTGTTCCGGCGCATAACAAAGAAACGCTGGAAACAAATGTAAAAAATTTATATATTGCGGGGTGCCTGACGGTCGGCAACGAATCCAATCGAATTTTTATTCGTAACGGACGTTTACATGGCGAAAAGATCATGACCGCGATTGAAAAGACAATCGTAATGTAAAATGATATTGCTCATTTTATCTTTGTAATTGTCAATCAACCGGGAAGAGTAATTCAAAGATATTTTTTTTATAGTCATACTTTATGATCCAAATCAATCACAATACGTTTATCGACGAAAACGAATTGTCTTTTACCGCGTCGCGCAGCAGCGGGCCGGGTGGACAACATGTCAACAAGGTCAGTACAAAGGTGACGCTGTCATTTGATGTGCTGCTTTCCCCCTCCCTTACGGACGATCAGAAACACCTCATTATGGAACGCCTGTCCGGCCGGATAACCAAAGAGGGCGTGTTACAGATTTCGGCTCAGGACAGTCGCAGTCAGCACAAGAATAAAACAGAGGTCATAAACAGATTTGTTGAGATTTTAGCCTCGGCGCTGTATGTCCGCAAGAAAAGAAGAAAAATGTTCATTCCCATGTCCGTGAAAATAAAACGTCTTGAAAACAAACGCCGGCGCGGCTTGATCAAAACCAACCGGAAAAGAGTGCAATACTGAAAGGCGCGTGTTTTTAAAATTTAAAAGGGAACGATTTTGACCGGCAATTCGAACAACATACAAAAACATACCCGGGATGTATACATCTCCCGGATAAACAGGGTGATCGATTATATCGAATCGAACATTGACAAAGAATTAAAACTGGAAACCCTGGCCGGGGTGGCTAATTTTTCCCGGTTCCATTTTCACCGAATATTCCAGACAATGGTTGGTGAAACGCTGAGTCATTTTATCCAGCGTATACGGATTGAAAGAGCGGCTCTTCAACTTTTACAGAATCCCAAAAAGTCCATTACCGAAATCGCGTTTGATTGCGGATTTTCCGGTTCGGCCACATTCGCCCGCGCCTTTAAGGATTTTTACCGGATGAGCGCCAGCGAATGGCGGGCCGGCGGTTATCTGCAGGATCGCAAGATTTGCAAAACGGAAAGCAATAACGGTCAAACGGATCGCAATAACGGAAAAGAAAAAAAGGATTCCTCCAATTATATTACCGGTGCAACTTATAATTTAACACAAAGGAGGAATCTGATGCACAACAAAAAAACTTTCAAGGCGGATGTTAAAGTACAGGACATACCGGAATTTCACGTGGCATACATCCGGTATATAGGCCCTTATAAAGGGGACAGCGCTCTTTTCGGGAACTTGTTTGAAAAGTTGTTCAAATGGGCCGGGCCCAGGGACCTTATCAAGCCGCCGGACACAAAGGTATTATGTGTTTATCACGATGATCCGGAGATCACCGAAGAAGCAAAGCTCAGGACCAGTGTGTGCATATCCGTGCCGGAAGATACAACTGTCGAGGGTGAAATCGGAAAGATGCCCATTCCCGGCGGCAAGTACGCCGTTGCCCGGTTCGAGCTTGCCGCTGATGAATACCAGCATGCATGGGACGCTGTTTGCGGCGGCTGGCTGCCGGACAGCGGTTACCAGCCCGACGACCGCCCCTGTTTCGAACTCTATCAAAACGACCACAAGGAACACCCGGAACAGAAATTTATTGTTGATATCTGTATCCCGGTCAAACCGTTATAACGAGACCAGATATTATGGTTACTTGATTGTTTATGAATGGCCCGGAAGGTTTTTCCGGGCCATTCATAATTTATTCCCCGGATTGGTTTTTTTAGTTTTTACCCCCCACCTGCTTATAAAAAAATATAATTGCTTTGTTTGTTAATTTCATATATCTTTTAATGGTTATATTTATCTCTACATTTGAATTAAATAATGTAACAATAATGTTATAAATTTATATACTGTCTTGTACAATATGCCAATATCATTATAGTGAGGTGATAAAATGAATAAAGATACATATAACGATAAAAGGGGTAAAGTCTCCCGGAGACGATTTTTGAAAACGTCGTCGGCCGTTGTCGGGTTATCAATGGCGCCGTATATCAACTGCGGCAAAACCGGTGTAAGGGAACCGATGAGACGAACATTTGGCCGAACGGGATTTGAGGTCACGACCCTTGGTCTGGGCGGTCAGGCATCCATACAGTGGACGCCGCCCGATGTTGAACCGGTGAAAATTATTCTCAAAGCTTTTGACCTGGGCGTGAATTATTTTGACACCTCCAATGTTTACGGTCCCAGTCAAATGAACTACGGCAAAGCATTCCGTGAACTGGGGCTGATCCCCGGCGAGGCCGGATATGAAGAAATCCGAAGAAGGTCTTTCTTTCTGACCAGCAAAACCCATCTTCGCTGGGCAAAAGGCGGGTACCCCGTTGAGGGTGTGGGGAACTATACGAACGGTACCCGGGGATCAAAGACGATAGACGACCTGAAACGCTCGCTCAGTCTGATGTTTGGGGACGGCAAGGGTAGCTATCCGGCCGGAGCTTATCTGGATATGATCCTGATACATAATTTGAATACCCTGGCCGAGGTCGATGTGCTGTATGAGGGGCTGGAATCTCCCGATCCCAAGGCGGAACATATCGGCGCGCTGGCCGCCCTGAAAGATTACCGGGACGGCACAAACCTCACCGGCCTGAATCCCAAAGAGGAAAAACTGGTGCGGCATCTTGGTTTTTCCGGGCATTATTCCGCTCCGGTGATGATGGAAATGATCCAGCGGGACAAGCATAACATTCTGGACGGCATGCTGGTTGCTATTAATTCAAACGACCGCTTGAACTTGAGCATGCAGAACAATGTAATTCCCGTGGCGGCGGCAAAAAAGATGGGTATCATTGCCATGAAAGTGTTCGCCGACGGCGCCATGTATAGCAAGGGCGCTCACTGGTCCGAGCAGCCGGAACATGTTGTCCGCACGGTTGGCAGCCCGGACCTGCCAAGCCGTCCCTTGATTGAATATTCACTGAGCACACCGGGTATTCATACGGCGATCATCGGCATCGGTCAGATCGATGATAATCCCAAAAATTGCCAGTTACAGCAAAACCTGTCCTCCGCGCAGATTTTGGCGGGATCGCTGAGCGCATCGGAACGCGAGGCCATTGAGGACATGACCTCAACCGTTAAGGACGGTAAAACCAACTATTTTCAAATACCGGATGGCAAATTGACGCCCCCGCGGGACCCCGCGGTTGACCAGGAGATGCGCGGCAGCGAGCGGGTTGCGCGGTTGTCATGGCATACGGCCTATGCCGGAAGCGATTCCATTAAACATTACGAGGTCTGGCGCGATAATCAAAAAGTAACACAGGTGATGCACCATCCGCAGTTAAGTAAAGTGCCGTTTGTTTTTGAAGAAAAACTGACGGATCGTAATGCGCATTCTTATAAATTGCAAGTGGTTGATGCCGCCGGATCAAGAGCGCAAACGGAACAATTGCTGCTGAACGCGATTTAGTCGTTTGTAATAAATTCAAACGCGGCCAGGATTGCTTGCCGGCCGCGCTTTGGCATGACGGGGTGATTATTCATAACATAAAATATTTCTATTAAATATTGACTTTTATATTATTTTGCAGTATCATTATTTATCAGATTAATTTAAAGAATAAATGTGTACAACAAAAAAATTGCGCGGTCATTTATTTGAATTTTTTAATTAGTCTATTTCCATTCATTATTATTGATCTTGCCTGATTTAAAAAAACCGTTGGGCAATTCCGGCGGGAATCACTGATTTACAGATTTAATATTGTCTCGTATAAGAAAATTTTACCTCAGATAATAGACATATGAATTTACTTCAAACAGAATTGAATAATATTAAAAATTAATCAGTAATTTAATCAAATAATTTTAAATTTCAGGAGGGCTTTGAAATGGAACAAAAACAAATGGCTTTCGCGGGTTTCTGGCGCCGGTTTGCGGCGTATACGATCGATGCTGTTATTATCGGTTTTGTCATGAATTCGATGTACTGGTTTATCCGCAATCAAATTCAAATAGGAAGCAGTTTTGATGTGAGTGAAAATATGACCAATGTCATTTTTTCCTTACTAAACGGTATTTTTTGCTGGTGCTATTTCAGCGGCATGGAAAGTTCACCGCTACAGGCCACACTCGGGAAATGGCTGGTGGGCATTTATGTGACAGACATGGAAGGCAATCGTATCGGCTTTGGCAAAGCCACCGGGCGCTTTTTCTCGAAAATTATTTCCGCCATTATCCTGACGGTCGGTTACTGGCTGGCCGGTTTTACCGCAAAGAAACAGGCACTGCATGATATGATCGCCGGCAGCCTGGTTCTCAAAAAATAACATAAAATTATTAATCACTGAAAGAGGAAAATGATGGAAAGCAAAAACTTTTATTATGCCGGTTTCTGGAGGCGTTACGCGGCTTATATCATTGATTATGTGATTATATTTTATGTTTACCTGTCTTTTGTCAGTTTATTGACAAGTTTATTACATAATCAGTTTATGGACATGTATTCTACCGGCGCTTTGGAAGAATTTTTGTATCAATACGAACGGTTGTTATATTTTTTCAGCCGGGGAACTTATTTTTCGCCGGATAATCCTGAAGCGTTTTATTTTATTGCCAATCGTATTTCATTTTTTGTATTACTCCCTTTGCTGCCGTTATATTGCTGGTGCTATTTTGCCGGTCTGGAAAGCGGACCCCTGCAGGCCACATTCGGCAAACTGGCCACCGGACTGTATGTGACGGACAAAAACGGCGAACGCGTTTCTTTCGCCCGCGCAACGGGGCGTTACTTTGGCAAATGGCTGTCCAATGCCTTTCAGCTAATCTTTTACGGACTTGCCGGCTGGACAACCAAAAAACAGGCCCTGCACGATATGATGGCCGGATGTTTGGTGTTGAGGCGCTGAATAGGGATTTAAACCGGAAAAGTCAATAAAGATTGAACAAAGCTAATTAATGATTTGTTATGTTTTATAAAATGGGCTGATATACGATTTTTTTATATCAGCCCTGAACTATTTTAACTTTATTCTGTCTGCCCCTTTTATTTTATTCATGCATATCAATATTTAATAAATATCATGCATTGACCAGGGAGGTGATAAATGAAACAAAAACAGATAATACTCCTGATCCTTGTTTTGGGACTAAGCCTCTCCTGCAGTAAATTTTTCCGAAAAAAATATTCCATTGATAAAGACGCGACAGTCGATAATGTCAAATACGCCGGTGTCCGGTCTTCCCATTACGGGATCAGACCATTCCCCGGCCCGGACGGCTGGCAACCGGCTATGGACAAAATGAAAGACCAGTTCGAGGGTTCGACCGCATGCGCCATCTGGATTGTCGGCACAATGCATGGAGAACGGATATGTCAGTTGGAATTTCCTGCATCAGGACAAACAGACAGCAATATCGTTTTCCTCGACTATGACAAACAAGAAACTTATCTGTTGCATTTTGACACCACCGGCGTCAAAGTCTTTCTACAGGTGGAACCGGCGAATGCGGACATGGGCCGGCTGATAGATCTGGTTTTGAACCGATATAAACATCACCCATGTGTTGCGGGATTTGGCGTAGATGTGGAATGGTACCGCGAGGCGGACAATCCGGATTGGGGGGTGAAGGTGAGTGATGAGCTGGCTCAGCGCTGGGAGAAGCGCGTCAAATCGTTTAATCCGGATTACCGTTTGTTTTTGAAACATTGGGACCGGGACTGGATGCCGCCTTCATACCGCGGTGAGATAATCTTTGTGGATGACAGCCAGGGACTGAAAAATTTCAACGGCATGCTGGATGAATTTGTGGAATACTGGGCCGGCTATTTTAAACCCAATATGGTGTTTTATCAATACGGTTACCGTCGCGACCGGTCGTGGTGGGAAAAGCTCGACTTTCCGCCCGGCGAAATCGGCGTCGCTATTGCGCAGAACATTTCCCAGGACTGTGGTATGTTCTGGGTTGATTTTACGCTGAAAGATGTTCTGCCCGTTGGCGAGTGAAACAAGTATTCCTTGCTGATAAAGAGGAAAAACAAAACACTAAATAAAAATCCGCGTGAGACAGCGTTCATCGAGCGGTTAATAACAAAGAAATTATCCCCCCATCTTTTCCCGGAACGGCGCCGGTATACGGGTGGGTTTTTTGTCCGCATCGACAAAAACAAAGCCCATTTTTGCCGTCGCGCATAGACGACCGGTCGATTTATTTTGCACCTCATATTCCAGTGTAAAGCCCACTTTTCTCCATTCCGTGATCTGTCCGCGTATTTCCAACAAGTTATCCACCTGCGCCGGGGACTTGTACACAATTTCGGATCTGGTCACATACGGATAGATGTTCCATTTGTGAAAATCGTCAAAACTCAGGCCGCGTTGCTGCATATATTCACAGCGGGCGAATTCGAGGTAATTAAAATACACCGCATTGTTAACATGTCCGAACGAATCCAGCTCATAACTGCGCACTTTGATTGTAACCAGAAAACTAAATACCATTTTGGAAATCCTTTTCGATAATTGTCTAAATAATTCTCCTGACTTTTATCGTTTCCGTGATATGCTTCATGATTTCGTACACCTGGTCGGAGACATCGGTATTCACATCCACGATCAAGTAGCCGATCTTGTCGCGCGTCTGCAATATCTGCCCCTCAACATTGATGTTGCGGCGCGCGAAAACACTGTTGATCTTGGCCAGAACCCCTGGCACGTTTTTGTGAATGTGCAGAATACGGTGCGTATTGACCACCCGCGGCAGTTCGATTTCCGGGAAATTGACAGAACCGATGGTCGAACCGGTATGAACATAGTTGGACAGTTTTTCGCTCACATAATTGGCGATATTTTCCTGCGCCTCCTGTGTACTGCCGCCGATATGCGGCGTCAGGATGACGTTGGGGGCGTTTTGCAGCGGCGTTTCAAATTTTTCATCAACACTGCCGGGCTCATCCGGGAACACGTCAACCGCCGCCCCGGCAATGTGGCCGTAATCGAGCATTTTCCGTAAAGCGGCAAGATCAACCACCTTTCCCCGGCTCAAGTTCAACAGATAGCTGTGCCGTTTCATTTTGATCAGTTCTTTTTCGCCGATCATCCCCCGGGTTTCCGGGGTGTCCGGAACATGCAGCGTGACCACGTCGGATTTTTCCAGCAGGTCGTACAGGTCTTTGGCGCGTTTGGCGTTCCCAAGCGGCAGTTTATCCACAATATCGTGAAAAAGGACCGTCATGCCCAGATTTTCCAGCATAACCGACACCTGCGAGCCGATGTGTCCGTATCCAATGATACCGACTACTTTGCCGCGGACTTCCGAGCTGCCTTCGGCTTTTTTGAACCATTTGCCGTTATGCGCGGCTGTGCTTTTTTCAAACGTCCGGCGCATGAGCAGTATCGTTTCACCGACCACAAGTTCGGCGACACTGCGCGTGTTGCTGTACGGCGCGTTGAATACCGGGATACCGGCATTGGAGGCGGAATCAAGATCGATTTGATTGGTGCCGATACAAAACGCGCCGATCACCCACAGGTCGGACATATTCTGTATGACCTGTGTGGTAATTTTGGTTTTTGACCGGATACCCAGCACATTGGCGCGAACCGCTTTTTCAATTATTTTCTGTTCAAGCCAGGCGTTATTATAATTTTCTATATTGAATTGTTGTTCTTTGAATTTTGCGATCGCCACGGGATGAATGTTTTCCAGCAAAAAGGTCTCCGGGAAAACATCCATGGTGATTTTGGATTTGCTTGTAAACTTGTCCTGTGAATATTCATCGGTGGAACTGAGCAGCGGTAATAACTGATCGAACCGTTCTACCGTAAAATCCGCCTGCAGGCGAACTTCTTCACGGTCGACCGTGCCGGAATAATATATAAAAATTTCGGCAAGATTGTTTTTTTTGACCACCAGGTCGGAATAGCCGTCACCGATAATCGCCGTGCCGCCGGCAAGCAGGTTTTTGTTTTTCAGCTTTTCAGCCACATATACTTTACCCATGGTCATAAACAGGGGATTATTTTCATCAATGCCCGTAATATGCCCGTTTTGGTCGTAAACCGGTTGATTGGTGAACACATTTTCCTTCGGAATGCCCAGTTTTTCCGTGACCGGCAATACGATCTGCTCCAGACTGGTGCTGAAAACGAGCACGTTTTTTTGTCTTTTTTTCAGGTCGGCGATGATCTCGCCGATCAACGGATTGATGATCGTTAAAATGTCCTTTGCGACCTTGTCCACGTCTTTTTGTGTGACGCGCGTCAGGGCATAACGGCCCCGCATGGCTTCGCTGAGCGGTATTTCACCGTTGGTGGCTTTATGGGTATAGTCTTTCAGTTTATCAAGCAGCGGTTTTCTTTTCGAGGTTTCCATATTATGCAGCGCGCTCTGCACCAGCAATTCGTTGCCTTCCGCGTTGATGATGGTACTGTCAAAATCAAAAATTATATTATTGATCATCTTCTTCCCCTGTTTCTTCCTGTTTTTTCGGGAAACGGCCTTTCAGGGCTTCCCGTATCATTTCTTTTGTATCGTCGGCAAAGACGCCGTTTTCCATCCATTTTAAATAGTCAATATCGTTTTCAAATATCCATTGTAACTTTTTACCCTTGTGCTTGCCGAACGCGATCACCGGTTCCGCGTGCCGCCAGTAGAATTTCCGGTCGGAGGTGACCCAGCGTTCGTCTTTAATTGTGGTAAACGTACCCAGCTTGTCCACATTTTTGGGCAGGTCCGGGTATTTGTAAAGTTGGGCGCTCAGCACCTCCAGCGTGACCCGCACATCGCCCATGGCGTCATGCGCGTCTTCGTGTTCGCCGTCGCAGTAGAACCGGTAAGCGGCGGACAGGGTCCGCGGTTCCATTTTGTGGAAAATAGTCTGGGCGTCCACAATTTTCATTTTATTCAGGTCCAGCGGTTGGCCGTGGCGGTTCATTTCCGCCTGTAAAAACGGTACGTCAAACCGGGCAATGTTGAAACCGGACAGGTCGCACTGGTCCAGGTAATCTTTGATTTTCGGGGCGAAATGGGAGAATCCGGGTTTGTCCCTGACCATCTCATCCGTAATATGATGGACCGAAGACGACTCGCGAGGAATGGGTATACCGGGATTCACCAGTTCCATCCATTCTTCCATGTGTTTGTCCGGAAACACTTTTAAAAAGGCAAACTGGACGATGCGGTCAATGTCCTGGTCCAGCCCGGTTGTTTCAAGATCAAAAATAACCAGCGGTCGTTCGAGTTCAAGGTTGCCCAGGATGGTTTTTTTCGGCTGTTCTTTTGACTGTTCTGTTGATGGCTCTTTCGATTGCTCTTCAAACAGCAGCGATTTCTGTTCACCGTATTTGACGTTTTTTTTCATGATGCCCTTTGTGTTTTGTTACTGTCCGTAGTTTATATTTTACACAATTGTAAGCAAACCTGCAAATGATAAATTTAGTGATTTTAACATAACATAAAAACCCTTTCTGTTATGCAATAAACAACTTGATTTAAGGACATTATTTATTTAATTTATCTTAAATTTTTTCAGAATTCACAGACACCCCCCTTTGTCCCTCTGCGAGGGGAGATGAAGAGGGGTGTTTTGTAAACAGGACAAACAAACCGGAGTTTTATATGAATCAGGAACAGCAAAATCAAGCGACTGAACCGAAAAGCATCAGGAGAGTCATTTCCGACGCGTTCAACGAACTGGGGGAAACCCTGGTGGCGTTTGTCAAGGCGCCGCGGGCGTTGTACGGTATTAATATTCCTTATATTATAGAGGGACTGGCCTATTTCGGCATACTGACCATTCTCGGCAAGTACTGTTCGGAAAACGTGGGCCTGAACGATGTGTATTCGGGCTGGGTCTACGGCGCCGTGACCGGTGGTATTACCTTTGCCATGCTGCTTTTGGGCGGGGTAACGGACAAGCTCGGTATACGCACTTCACTGGGCCTGGCGCTTGGCACCATGGCGGTGGGACGTCTGTTTATCTCGATATCCGGGACGGTACCGTTGGGCTCCGGACTGGGTTCGCCCATGTTTTTTGTTATGATGGTCGGACTTTTTTTGATGGTCTCAGCGTACGGACTATACCAGCCGGCCGCTTATGCCGGGGTGAAACGCTACACCAATCCGCAGACCGCGGCCATGGGGTACGCGGTATTGTACGCTTTGATGAATTTGGGCGCCTTTATTTTCGGGCCCATCTCCTCCTTTACCCGGAAAAAGTTTGAAACGGTGTTTCCGCCTAACGGACTCACCGCGGTGTTCTGGCTGTTAACGGCTTTTACCGTTATCGCCTGCGCGCTGTGCCTTATCATCATCACCAAAAAAGTCGATCTTGCCGCGGTCGAACGCTCCAAACGTGAACACAAAGAAATGAAAAAGGAGTCGGCGAAAGCGGAAACCGAAACCAAAAAAGAAACAGCGCCGAAACACAAAATCAACAATACCGCGTTTATTATCTATTTTGTATTGGCAATCGCCGCAATAGTCATTTTTATCGTGTCCCTGCGGATGCATGATTCACTGCAGATCACTTTTGCTTCCATATATCTGGGAGGATCGGTGATCGCCGCGATCTGGGAATACCTGCGCCACCGGCCCGATCATCCGTTCCGGGACAAAAAACTGGTGTTCTTTATATTTATCCTTATCCCTGTGCAAACATTGTTCGCGCACAACTGGCTGACCATACCCTATTACCTTGACCGCGCGTTTGTCGGCACCTGGGTCAGCTCACATTTTGAGATCCTGTCAAACCTGAATCCCATTATCATATTTGTCATCACGCCGATCATCGCGGGGCTGACTGCAAAGGCGAACGTGTATAGAATGATGATCATCGGAACGCTTGTCATGGCCGCGCCCACTTTCCTGCTGGCCGTGGGACCGGTCGCGATTTTGTTTGTCGTTTATATTGTCATCATGTCCATCGGCGAGGCCATGTGGCAGCCGCGGTTCCTGCAGTATATCGCCGAGATCGCCCCGGAAGGCAAAACCGGCGCCTATATGGGTATCGGCCAGTTCCCGTGGTTCCTGACCAAGATGTTGACGTCATTATATTCGGGATATTTCGTCGCCAATTATATTCCCAAACCCGACTCCGGTATGGTTCAGCGTCCCGGGCAAATGTGGCTGCTCTATTCCGTCATTGCTATGATTTCGCCCATCGCCCTGATCCTTGCCAAAAAATGGATGGTAAAAGGCATGAAAACAAAAGCGTAACTACAGCAAATAGTGTTGATAAATCGAAAGGAGGAGTCATTTTCAATACACATCAAATGAATAAATGAACAATTCAACAAATTGTCATATTAGATTGGCCTCAATTGGTTGTGTTGGACGCAATCTGTAACTGTTGTTTCTTTACCATTTTGCGCTTGACTAATGTGCGTTTTGTAAACGCCAATGAGCCTTATCGTTTACCAAATAATTTTACAGCAGGAGTCTCTAAAATGAAATCGAAAAGAATTTTGTACTTTTTAATTATTTGTCTGTTATCACCCTTATTCATCAATTGCCAAAATGCAGCCAATCAGCGGTTAATAAAACACATTAATTCGATCAAAGTAATTAATACACACGAACACCAAAGAAATCCTTTGGATTATAATGTTGATCATTATAATTTTTATTTGCTTTTAGCGCGCAGTTATTTAAAAGCTGATCTAGTCTCAGCAGGAAGTCCGAAAATTAATATTGAGACAATCAACAAATATAATTTGGATGAACTATGGGATATCTATGGAGATTATCTAAAGTTATCATGTAATACCAGTTATTATAAACACTTTGTTCGTGGTTTCCAGGTTCTGTATGATTACAACGATCCTTATTTTACCCAAACCGGGATTCAATCTCTTTCTAAAAAAATATCAGAAAATTACAAAAGTTACGATTCATGGTTCTCAACAGCATTTAAAAAAGCAGGCTTTGAAATTATGTTCGTTGACCAATATTGGGACCCGTATAATTATAATATTGATACAGCTCATTTTGGCCTGGTATTTCATATCAATAATGTTATTTCAGGTATTACAGAAGGTCCGCAACAAAGCAGAAAAAAAGGATTAACCCAACACAAATTTTATGAACTCGCCAACAAAGAAGGTGTTACGATTAAATCCCTGGATGATTATCTTGTATTCGCTGATATTTTTTTCCAAAAATTTGTAAAAAA
>Ga0272441_10012053_pt1 | contig 12713 bp, 5 predicted proteins | sample SSMProp6N_FD_193582 | JGI IMG/M metagenome (GOLD analysis project Ga0272441, IMG submission 193582) | Marine sediment archaeal communities from Little Sippewissett salt marsh, Falmouth, MA, United States - SSM-Prop-6N | ecosystem: Environmental > Aquatic > Marine > Wetlands > Sediment ...
TTGCCAGGCCTTGGTGAGCCTCGGAGACCTGGCTACCATGCTCAATCCCGATGCCGGCGGCCGGGGCGGCATATCGCACATCTCGTTCTTCGGTCGCACGCACACGGATCTACCGGACGGCGGCACGACGGTTGTCCTGCTGGGCTGTGCACTGGCGGCCGTGGCGCTGGTGCGACGCATTCGATAGTCGTCGGAGTCCTTGTGACCCGACGGGTAGACCGTTCTGTCTTCCCGTGCGATGCGGCGGATGCCTTGGGTCTTGACAAGGCGGCGGCGTTTCTATCCTACTATCGGACAATTCGCGCCGGTTACTCGAAAGGATCCCGTCATGCGCAAGGCTGCCCTGTCGTTTCTCGCCCTGTTGTCTTTCGCGCTGCCCCTCCTCGCCGGCAGTCACCAGAGCAATCCGAATATCGTCCTCGATATCAACGACGGTTCGTTTCGGATGTTCATGGGATGGAAGACACCCGTTCTCGTGTCCGCTGACGGCGAGCTCAAGCCGTTGCTTGCCCCGCTCAAGAGGGAGCAGAAGGAAGAGGATCGCAAACCGCTGTCGGTGATCGGGGCCGCTCGTCCGCCGGCCGACTGGAAGGATCCCGGCTTCGACGACAGCCACTGGCCGCGGACCCGGGGTCAGGTCGCCGTGAACGAATGGTACGGGGGCAACATCTATACGCTGGGCAACCCCGCCGAATGGGATCTCATCTGTCTCCGGGGCCGCTTCCGGGTCACGGATCCGGACCAGGTGACCCTGTTGAAAGTCATGTTGCGCTACTACGGCGGGGCGGTCGTCTACATCAACGGCGAGGAGCTGCAGCGCGGTCATCTTCCGAAGGGCAAGCTCGACTTCGACGCCCTGGCCGAGAAGTATCCCGACGAGGCCTACGTTACCCCGGAAGGCAAGCTTTACGGCGAAGGAGACCAGAAGCACAAGGAACGCTACGCCTGCCGCGTGCGCGATATTCCACCGAAGCAGTGGTTGGATGCGGTCGGGATTCCCAGTTCGAAGCTGAAGAAGGGCGTGAACGTCATTGCGATCGAACTCCACCGCGCCCCGGTCAGTGAACTGGCGGTGCTGCGAAAGCCCTCGAAGGTATCCTGGCGCGGCGCGCCCACGCCGTGGCCGCACTGCGGGGTGGTGAAGGCGCAGGTCACCTTCGGATCGCTGCAGGGGTTGGTCCAGTGCGTGGCGCCGTCGGAGCCGATCGAAGTGTGGAACGCGCCGTCGGCCGAGACTCTCTATGCCTATGACTTCGCGCATGCGTACGAGAAGCTCTCGCCGATCCGCATCGTAGGGGCCCGGAACGGTACGTTCTCGGGTCGAATCGTGGCGAGTTCGTCTGCGCCTGTCATGGGGCTGAAGGCGGCGGCCTCGGAGTTGACTCGTAAAGGCGGTGGGGGCAAGATCGCCGCGTCCCGGGTCCGGGTTCGTTACGCCGAGGCGACGCCACGCTCGATTTCGTGGAATTCGTTTCCCCGCTTCGAACGTCTGTTGACCGAAGCTCCCGAAGAGGTCCCGCCCGCCAGGTTCCGGATCCGCGGCCGCAAGCTGCAGCCCATGCCGTGCGCCAGCGTTCCCGTCTGGGTCACGATCGACGTGCCCGCGGACACTTCCCCGGGAGTGTACGAAGGTACGCTGCAGGTAGAGGCAAGCGGTTTGGACAAAACGAGCGTGCCGATCCATCTCACGGTGCATGACTGGGCGATTCCTTCGCCGCAAGATTTCACGGTCCATCACAACCTCTACCAGTCGCATGAGTCCTCGGCCCTTCACTACGGCGTGCCGCTGTGGTCGGACAAGCATTTCGAATTGATGGGCAAGTCGCTGGAATTGATCAACCAGGTAGCCGGTCGCGTTTGCCTTGTGCCGTTGGTTGTGAACGGGCCGAACATGGGCAATTCCGAGGGCATGGTGCGCTGGATCCGGCAGACAGACGGTTCGTACGAGTACGACTTTACGCGGCTGGACCGTTACCTGGACTTGTACGCGCAGAAAGTCGGCAAACCGAACTTGCTGCGGCTGGATGTCTGGGGGATCCCGAACAAGAAGGACAAGAATGCGACGCTCAAGGTCACCGTTGCGGACGCCTCGGGAAAGAAGCTCGAGGACATGCCCCAGCCGCCGTACGGAAGCTCCGAAAACGAAGCGTTCTGGCGGCCGGCCCTCGCAGAGCTGCGCAAGCGCCTGGAGAAGCGAGGATGGTTCGACGTGGCAGCATTCAACTATTCCTGCTACTGCGGCAACCCGCCGGGCGACCTGGTTGTCGTCGCAAAAGCCATTTGGCCGGACGGCCGCTGGCAGAATTCGAGCCACGGCAATCCCTCTTTCTACAGCGCAGGCAAAGACAGTGCCGGCAAGGACCGGGGCGGCATGCCCGTTCCGTTCAGTGAATGGGTGTGGGGTTGCGGGAGGCTCTACAGCGGGGGCGGAAAGAAGAGCGCCTATCCGCGCCCGTGGCGGAATCGCGGGAAGAGAATCCAGTTGGCGAACGTGCGGGTCGGGCAGGGGATCATCAGTTCCCTGCGCGACGGATCCCCTTTGATCACGCGACGTACGATCAGTGAAGCGGCACTGCAGGCCGGTCTGGACGGAATCGGCATGCACGGCGCCGACTTCTGGCCCGTGCCGAGTGCGCGCAAGGGCAAGATGCGGCATCTCTGCAACGCCGCCTATGCGATCGGCCCCCCGAACAGCACGATGGCTCTGCTCGCCGCCGGCCCCGACGGCGCGATCGCGGGGGAACGCTTCGAGATGTTTCGCGAGGGGGTACAGATTGCGGAAGCGATTATCTACGTTCTGAACGCGATCGATGCCGGCACGGTACAGCCTGAGCTCGCCAAGAAGTGCACGGACCTGCTGGACGAGCGGGCCCGCTACTACGTCCGCACGCGGCCCGGCCGCGGCTCCGGATGGCTGGCGTTCGAATCGTCCGGCTGGTACGACAGGGATGACCGCCTGTTCGCGCTGGCCGCTGAAGTTGCGAAGGCTTCGGGCGCCAAGTGAGTCTCCACCCGCGGAGCGGGTGGCCTTACCTCTTCGTCTTTCGGACTACGGCGGACATGCAGGAAGCCCGCCTGAGGCGGTCGCAGAGAGAGAAGAGATTCCCTCCCTCTCCCCCGGGGTGAGGGGTGCACAACGACGACGCCCGCAACCGAAGTAGGCCGGGCAACCTGCCCGGCTATCCGGGCTGCGTGCATTGGGCCGGGCCGATAGCCCGGCCTACCTGGGAAGATGCGACGCAAATTTGGCTGGTTTCTGTTGCGGGAAAGCGATCCGCCTCTCACGTAGCACGGTCCTCTGGGCCGCGTTCCTCCCGGAATGCGCCTGCCCTGTTATCTTTCCGAACGGCGCAGAGCACTGTTCTACGGGTTCTTACGCAACAGGAAGTCGCTACAGGCCACTCGCAATTCCGTACAGCTTGCCGTTGTTCTCGCCCACGGCCTCGTAGGTTGCGCCGTCGGCTGATCCGGTCCCGCCGGGGCGGGTGCGGGAGCGGGCGGATCGAACAGGGCGTCCACCGTGGAGGCTTGTACCCAGGTGCTGCCCATCGTGGCGTTCCAGACGTAGTCGGTCGGCTTGAGGCGGCCGTCCTCCGCCATGCGGACAAGTTCCTCTTCTTCGACCGGGCCGATTGATTCTCCTTCTTCCCCGTAGTACCATTGCATGCGTGATCCCCTTGCTGACGGGCCGGGTATCGCGAACCGGACCGTGCATTCAGCTTGGCATGGATTGCGCAGGGTGGGCAAGCAGAGGAAGATGCAGAGAACCCTCATTCCCTGGATCACGCTCGGCACCTGGTTGTGCTGTCGCGCGCCGGTGCCGGGGCAGGCGATTACGGACCTCGGTGTGGATCGGCGAAGCTTCAGCGTTTCCTGGTCCGCCAGTACGAGCACCGTCTACGAGCTGCAATGGACGGACGACCTGCTGTCCGGCAGTTGGACGCCCCTTCGCTTCTTTGCGCCCCGGGACGCTGCGCCACGGTTCAACGACCTGTTTCCCCACGACGGTCCGACGACATTTCTGGCGGTGAACTCGTTTCTGCCGCCGGTCCCGGCAGGCGGTACGCTGACGACCTATGTGGATAGCCCGCCCAACGGCCTGATCGCGGTGCAGATCAGGGTTCCGGCACTGCCCCGGTTCACGTACTCGGCTCCCGTGGTTGTGCCGGTCAGCCAGTTCTTTACGCCGCCGGCGACGTTCGATCAGTTCTGGGAGGGGCCTGATTTTACGGAGATCGGCTGCATCCAGATCAGCTACCTGTGGCCGGGGATTCAAGGAATTGACGGGGCGGCCAGTGAGGGCGTCTTCGACTATGGCGGCCGCAGTTGCATCCGGGCGCTGCGCGATGTCATTCGTTTCGCCACCGGCAACCGCACGGCTCACCAGGGCCGGTACCTGCACGAAATGATTGCCGTGACCCCGCGCTACGACAATGCGGGACTGTATGCGTTCTCGCATCCCGGAATCGCCGCCGTCAACGTGCTGGCGGATTGGACGGGATCCATGACGAACGTTGCATGGCTGGTCGGTCGCGAGAATCCTACCGTTGACGCAATCTCGGCCGTGGAGATCGGGCACTTTATCGACCAGACCAACGCCGTGCAGAACCCGCTCTACTCGCTCGCGAAGTACACGCCGACCAATATCGCGATCGACTACGGTACGATTGACTGGGACCCGGCAGAAGAACGCCCGTTCTTTGATCTCAACACAAACGGGGTCGTTGACGGGGGCGATCACAGACTGGGATCTGCCGTTCCCTCCGTGAGCGGGCAACGCTGCTATTCGATCGCGCTTGTTGACGCGCTGGGGTCGAGCCCGGGCGCCCCGTCCCCGTGGCCGACGAATCTCGCAAACGCCGCCACGGTCTCAAGCTTCTGGGCCTACCGTTCGATCGCAGATCGGTATCCGGACTTGAGCGCCCTGAGTAATTCACTGCACGTGCTGATCCTGTTCGCGCGTCGCGACCATGTTCAGCCGGCTGTGGACAAGCCCCACGTGCACCATGCCTACGAGGGGTTCCGCTACGGGGCCGGCGTGTGGACGCGGCTCAACCCGGACGCGGTGTACATGGAATGGGCTCACGCGGGATATGGAGGCCTGGCGGCGGATCAGCCGGCCAATCAGCAACCGGGCAACTGGAACGACATCGAGGGGTGGGCCTACATGAATCCGCCACACGGCCCTGCCCGCTATCCGCCGTTCGCGGCGGTTGCGGAGATGGTGGACCGGCAACAGACTGGAACCTGGGTGAACAACCTGTCCGTCGGGCCCCTCGTCGGGTACCCTCCGCCTCCCTGAAGTCGCACCGGCAGTGTTCGACGCCGGTGCCGATGCCGTCGGTATCGGCGAAGCGGCTATGCGCGAGCCGGGTATCCTCAGTCGGCTGGCGGCGGATCTCCCCAATCCGGCACGTCCAGGACCTCGCCGCCCGCGATAGCGGACTTGTGCGCCATGACGCCTGCCGCGGTGTAACGCGCGGCGTCCCAGGCCGTGATGGCCGGCCTGCGATCGTTCGCGATGGCATCGCAGAACTCGTGCACCAGGTACGCGTGCGAGCCGCCGTGCCCGCCCAGGAAATCCTTGCGTTCCTGCTCGCTCAGTTTGCCGGCATTCGCAGAAGCGTGCGCCCGCCAACCCGTGAACGCTTCGACCACTTCGGTGGGTAGCGGATCCCGCATCTCGTCTTCGGTCAAGGGCGTCGACGAGTTCTTCTCGTGCCAGGTCTTGTGCTCGAAGCTGCCTTCGGTCCCGTAGACCCGGAACGTCTCTCGACCGCCGAAACCGATCTGGCGGTATTCCGAGATGCGGCAGGTCGCGCCGTTGCTCATCTCGAACATGGCTGTCTCGTTGACGATGGTGCCCTTGCGGGCCTCGTCCAGTGCAAGCTGTGGCAGGCACCACACACGCTTCATGTGTGCGTTCATCGTGCAGATCGGACCGCAGGTTGAATGCGTGGGATAGTGCATTGGTCCGGCGCTCGGCATCTTGCCGTATTTCTTGATCATGGCCTCCCGGAACTCCTGCCCCGCAATCGATCCCATACGACGTTCGCTGACCTGTTTCAGGCCGTGGCTGTAGTCATGGAAGTACTCGCCCTCGGCGTACACGAACTCCCCGAATGCGCCTTCGGCCGCCTTGCGCCGGCAGAACATGGCTTCGGGCCGATAGTACGTGGTCTCACCGTACATGAAGTGCATCCCGGTTTCCTGCACGGTCGTGACGACCCGGCTGCAAACGTCGAGGATCTCGTCCCCCTCGTATACGCTCAGCAGCGGGACCGCGGCGTAGACATGCTTGCCCGCCTTCATGGCCTGGATTGCCTGGTGCCCGTGCAGCCAATGCTGTGTGATGATGACAACGGCCTGGATATCGCTTTTCAGAAGCGCATCCAGCGAGTCGTAGCAGTCGGATGGATCGAACTTGTCCTGCAGGGAGTCCTTCTCGGCGAATTCCCGGATGCGTTCCGGGACGCGGTCGCAAAGCGCGATCCGATCGACCAGCGGGTGGCTCTTGAAAAGGGGTACAAAGGAAGACCCGAACGCTCCCAATCCAACCATACCGATACTGATGCCCATTTGGTTTCTCCTTGTCCCTGGAGGCCCTCATCCCGCTCTCTCCCCGGGGAGACGGCTTGTCTCTGTCTTCTTCCCTCTCTCCCACATCCCGCATCTCTCGCGGTGTAGCCCGGAGGGCGAAGACGGATTCCGTATCCGGCATCCATCTTCTCCTCGCTCTCCCCCGGGGAGAGGGGCGGGGCGAGGGGTCACGTACCGTTACCGCCTTTCTTCGGCTTCCACCCGATCTCCTCAAACTTCGCCGGTTTCGACTGCAGTTTCCCTCCCCGGTAGTACTTCAGCGTCTGGCCCTTGAACCACTTGTCAAAGTAGTGCGCGGACGGCCGGAAGAAGATGCCGCCCCCGTAGTGCAGCACGGGCAGTGTCTTGTTCCGGGTCCACTCCCGCACCGTGTTCATGACCCATGGCGAGTTGGGGTCCCACCGCAGCAGATCGACCATGATCTCCTCGTTCTCGAGAAACGGATAGCCCTGGGCGTCCATGTTCCGGCCGGGGGCGAAGTCGACCAGGTCGACCCTGTGCGTTCCCGCAGCGGCATCCCTGCGGCCGGAGAGGGATGTAACGATCGGAGCATAGGACTCGAAAACGACCTTGATCTTCAGGTCCGACATGAGGTCCTCGAAGATGGGCCGCAGCTCGCGGTAGGTCTGGCTCACGAGCGGGGAACGCGATGGCATGGTCGGCTTCTTGTCCTTGGGGCTGGACGAAAGCCCGAACGGCTGAAAATCCACACGCACGTTACCGGACCGGAATTTGAGAGAGCTGCTGTCCTGCAGGACCGGCCGAATCACCGTCTTCAGCCCGAACAGGCGATCGGGCGTCTGGCGGGGTCGGTCGTGACGCGGCCGGTGCGGCACGAACGGGCTGACGTAAACGAAATCCTTCAGTTGCCGAATCTTGAATACGGCCTCGGCCTCCCGGGAGGCCCCGTCCGCGTCCCGTACGGCATGAGTGGCCAGCGTGATCCCGTTCCCCATGTGCTTCATGCGGGCAAGGGCGGCTTCGCGCGTAAGCAGTGACTCGAGGCGCAGTTCCGGCTCTGCCGCACCGGCCACGTCGAGCAACCGCCGGGAGAAGTTAACGCGTTCCGTGATCGTTCCGCTGCCGTCCGGATGCAGCACGATCTTCGTGTCAATCTCCAGGCAGCCGGTTCCGAAAAAGAGCAGCGCGACGGTAAGCAGCGTCTTGCACAGCGCCGAAGATGATCCCCTCGTCAATGTCACCTCAAGTGCCCTCCGTCTCGGGGCTCGGCACAGCCTTGCCCTCCGGGAGAAGAGCCGGCCGAAGGCCCTGGAGGGCGGTTGTCTCGACCGCCGGGTGAAGAGGTGTCTCTGGGCAGACGGACGGCGGCTGGGGACATCCGCCCTCCACGAAAAGGTGAGAGCGAAGCCCTCCGGTCTGACACCTGAAACCCGAAACCTGCAACCATCCCTACTCCTTCACTGCCCGGCCTAACACGTTCCCCCCGAGCAGTGCCATGCGTCCGTTCTGCACCGTTGCCGAGACGCGGCCGTGCTCGCCGAAGTCGCCCGTCGCCTTTCGCTTCATCGCGTGCACGAGCTTGCCGGTCTTCATGTCGAACGCCTTCAGCTCGAATTCCTGGCGATCCTTGATCTCGACGACCAGCGTGTTGCCGTAGGCCGTGGGGCGCAGGCGGGCCTTCGGTTTGCCCGCGTAGCCATCCTGTTCGTTGAGCTTGAAGAGCGGCCTTCCGGTACGGCAATCGATGCCGGCGAAGTAGAATCCCTGGCCGGCGTGCAGCTTGATCCCGTAGAGCCGGTCTTCCTCGATGAATAGGGAGTGGATCGGCTGGGGCGAGTTCGGCTGCTTCGGATCGGTTCGCCAGAGGACTTCGCCTGTCTTGCTCGACAACATGTAGATTGCCTTGACGTCGTAGTCCTGCTTGACCACGGCGAAGTAGTCGCCCCGGAGTGCGAATCGCATCGGAGGCAGGCGCGTGGCGTCGTTGGCATCGATCAGGCGTTTCCACAGCACGCGCATGTTCAGTACGTCCACCATGACGTAGTACCATCCGTCGGTTACGACGAGCCGCACACCGTCGTGCGCAACCGGCACAGCGCGAGGCCCCTTTGGGATCAAGGGATGCTCGTCGTGGCGCTGTAGCGTCGGCAATTCGAGGCGTCCGATCAGTTTGCCGGTGGAACGGTATCGGACCGTGAGATTCGAAGGCATCTTGCGCACCTCGATCAGGCGGTCCCCGGCGCAATAGGGCGCGATGTAGGGTTCGCCTTCCTCTTTCTCCTGCCAGGCGACTTCGCCGCGTGGATCGCGGGTGCCGAGATAGAGCGCCACGGTCTCCCCCTGCGCCGAGACGATCAGCAGGTCGCCGCTGATCAGGGCGTGCCGGATCTCGAAGTTGAAGGGGACGACGTAGCGCCACTTCAGCTTGCCGTCATCCAGGTTGAAGGCGAGGACGTCGTACATTCCGTGCACGACGACGATGTCCTTGTAGACGAAGGCGGTGAAGAACCCCGGTTCATCTCCCTTTCCCCGCAGGCGCAGTTCGTCAAACCAGTGCTCCCCGCGCTGCTCCTGCGCTTTCCATGCCACGTTCCCGGTTCCGAGCTCGATGCAGTAGAGCAGGAACTTGTTGTCGAGCCGCTTCTTCACGCGCGCGCCGAGGAAGCCCCGGTCCGGCTTGACCTGATGCTGTCCCTTGCGCTCGAGGAGCAGCCAGGACGGGCTTCGCGCTTCGGTCATGTCGTTGGAGTGCGTGACGAGCGGGCCCGTGACGGGCGCAGGTCCGGGGGAGGCCGGGGGTGCGAGCAGCGCTGCACGCGACGCATCCGGCAATCGCAGGCCGCAGATTCGAGATGCATCGGCCAGTGCCCACGCTCGCTTTCGCAAGGCGGCCTCGCCTTCCACGCTCAGCTCGGGCTTCGACAGGTCCCTTGTTGTCTCCCGGAGCAGCGTGTCGAGGACCTTCTGTGCCGCGGCGGTCCGGGGGAACTCCCACAGGCGGAAGATCTGTTCGTCCGTCGGGGCGCGCAGAAGAGATACTTCCGCCTTCTTCTCGAGTTCGGTCTTGAGCTCGGGGTACGCCTGTTGCAGCGTCATCAAGCGGGCGGCGGCCAGTTCGCCCGCGCGGATGCGAAGGTCCTTCTCGAGGGGGGAGAGTGCCGTGAAGTAGAGCCCCAGCATCCGCTTGGCCAGCGCGGCCGGACGGCCCGCCTCGCGTGTGTACAGGGTTCCCGCTACGAAGTTCTCCGCGCGATCGAGAACGTGCTCTGATGTCCGCAGGAGCTCCGACGAGTCGCCGGCGAGCAGGGCGGGGATCGGGTATTCGTAGTGCCCGTAAACGGAAACGACACTCTGTGCGAAGCGTGCCGCGGTGCGGTAGTGCCCGTTCGCCTCGTACGCTTCGCTCAGGGCCAGCAGCGTTTCGATCTCTTCGGCCAGCGTTGTAACCGTCTGGCTCATGCCGATGCAGTTGGCCAGCTGTTCTTTCTCGAGCCCGGTACGGACGCTGCTCTGGGCCAGGCGCTTGTAGACCTGGTGCAGTTGCTGGTTGACGCGGGCCCGGAAGTCGAGATCTTCCGAAGACATCGTGGCCAGGCACTGTTCCATCAGCTTTGCCGTATCGGCCAGGCGGGCCTCGCTCAGCGCGAGCTGTGCCCGGGCGAACAGGCCGTCGGCATCCGTCCGGCCCGCGATGGCCTTCTTCACGGCTTCGCGATCGTAGACCATGCTGAGCCGGCGCGGGGTCAGGCGGAGTTCGAACGGGATGCCGAACCGTTGGAATGTCAGCCGTGCAAAGGGCTCGAAGGGGCCGTATCGGTTCTCGGGCACCGTGTCCTCCGAGATGGCGCGCACGCCCTTGATCAGGTCCTCTGTCTTGCTGTCCTTGTGCGGCAGCGCTTCCAGCGCCTTCAGGCGCGGCTTCGCCTCACGGATGCAGCGCGCGATGAGCACCTGGTAGGCGGGCTCGTAGAAGCGCCGCCGGTTCAGCACCTTGCGGTCCTTGAGCGAGATCTCGGCCAGGCTCGCGCACCAGGCGGAACGCTCGAAGCCGCAATCGATGTAGTATGTCGTGTAGAGCCGGTCGTCACTCGTCAGGAAAGGCCGCGCCATGAGAAAGAAGCCGCGCCTGTTGAAGCCGCCGGGCACGGCGGAGTTGTAGGGGTTGTGATTGAGGGTCATGACCGGGTGGGTTTCCGCGAGGATCGGATCCGGCGAAGTCCAGAGGGTCTTGCCGGTCTCCGCGTCCACGAGGTGCACGATCTTGCCGCGCCCGCTGTGGGCGAGGACAAGGTGCCCTTCGCTGGTGGGGCCGAGGACGTAGCTGTAGTTGCCTCCGGGCCGAACCCGAGTCCATTTCACCCGCCCGCTGCGCCGATCGAGGCACAGCATCATGGCACTGTTGATCGGGAGCACGAACAGCTTCTCGCCCACGATCCACGGCGGCTGGTTGAACCAGAAAGAGGGTTCATGCATGGCCTCGGTGTAGACGGTGCCGCTCCAGGCGGGGATCTTTCCGAACTGACGAGTGCGGTCATGGACTGCCGGGTGATAGGGATGGCGCATGAGCCACTTCACGCGGCCGGACAGTGCATCGAGCGCCGCGATCACGCCGGCGTTGGCGCAGTAGTAGACCGTGCCCTGGTGGTAGAGCGGGGGAGACGCGAAGCTTCGGATCCGGTTGCGTTGTTTCACGGCGAATCCCGCCGTGAACAGGCCGGGCTGCAACCGGCACAGTGTCCGACGCCAGAGCTGGCGGCCGGTCGTGCTTTCGAACGCGATGACGCCGTACTCGGTATCCGTATGCGTTTCTCCTTCGATGTGGTCCAGGATGTACCCCGCGTAGACGGCGCGCGGCCCGCCGGCCGGCACGGCCTCGAACCGCATCAAGGCTTCTTCCTTGGTGGAAGCGACCATGGGGCCGTATCCCCACCTGAGTTCCCCGGTTACCTCGTCCAGTGCGGCCAGGGACGGTCCCACCTTGTACAGGGGGGTGAACACCATTCCGTCCTGTACGAGGACGCGCTCGTGCGGATAGCGTCGCCGGTGGCGGTTCTGCCAGCGGACGCGGCCGCCCAGGTCCGCCTTCCACTGCAGCTTGCCGTTCAGGATGGAGCGGCTGTAGACCAGGTTCTTGTGCGTGTAGATCAGGCTGCGATCCGTGACCACGGGGTGCGTGTACACGACGACATCCCGTCTCGAGTCGGGGAGAACGGTCTGCCAGACGGCGTTCGTTAACCCCAGCGGATCGGTGGAAGGCGGCATCACGGCGTAGTCATCCGTGGATATTGTATTGCCTCGAACGGGGCGCCTGATGTTCGAAGAAGAAATAGAGCCTGCCTGGTCGATGAGCTTCAACATCCGGTCGGCCAGCGACTTGTCTTGTTCCCGCCACTCGACGTTGATACGGGTTGTCCCCGAGGCGATGGCGCCGTCCCTGGCGGTTACGGTGAGCCTGGCGGTGTATGTGCCGCCCAACTCGTAGAGATGCCGTACCGTGTGCCCGCGCGCCGCGTGCCCGTCACCGAATTCCCACAGGTATTCCGCGCCGTCATCCTTGCCCGGTGCCGACAGGGCGACACGAAGCGGCGCGGTGCCGCGCGGCGGCGTGGCCGAGGGACGGACGGCGCCGAGGGCCTTGGCGAGCGCGGCGACCTCGCGGTCGAGCAGGACGCGCCTGTAGAGCCGGACCTCGTCGAGGGCACCGTGCATGAAACGCCCGATAGCGATCCGGCCGGGATTGGGGAGTGCTTCCTGGACCAGGTCGCCGCGGGCGGATCGCCTGCCGTCGATGTAGATCCGCGTCTGTCGGCCGGGGCCCTTCACGAACGCGACGTGCGTCCACGTCCCGGGTTTGACGCCGGACTTCGTACGCCCGGTTTCCCAGCGGGGGCTGCCGGTGGCGATGGCGTAGCCGACCTCGCCGTTCCGGCCGACGATCCCGAGGGTAAAATGCTGGCCTGAACCCGAACCGTATTTGCCGAACATCGCGTGATCCTTGTGTGGGTTCGGCCGGTCGAGTTTCACCCACAGGGATACGCTGAAGCCTTCACCGCCGCTGCCGATGCTCGTGAAACCGGAGACCGGCACGTTCACGCCCGCTGACCAGTCGAAATGCAGGGCATGGCCCGACTTCCCGGGAACCCATTTCGTCT
>Ga0272441_10012055_pt1 | contig 12712 bp, 7 predicted proteins | sample SSMProp6N_FD_193582 | JGI IMG/M metagenome (GOLD analysis project Ga0272441, IMG submission 193582) | Marine sediment archaeal communities from Little Sippewissett salt marsh, Falmouth, MA, United States - SSM-Prop-6N | ecosystem: Environmental > Aquatic > Marine > Wetlands > Sediment ...
TTCCGGCCTATGGGCGTATCAAGACACCGGGTGTGGACCGCCTGGCGCCCATATACACGCGCAAACAGATTGTCTTTGACACGCAGGAGCACATGGCCGAGGAAAAGGAAAAAGTAGCCGTGATCTACAACCGGGAGGATGCCCGGGATTTCGCTTACACCATCTTTTTGAAAGCCTATGACTTGAAAACCCGCGCGTTTCAACGCTTGCGCAACACGTTCATCCGCCTGTCCCACCCGCAATTGATTTACTTTCCCTTTCTCTTAAACAAGCAGGGCGCGCACACCGAGCCGATGCTGGGCATGGAATACGCGAGAAGCGCCTTTGTGGCAGAGAGGTCATACTAATGGCAACTACCTGTCCCTATTGTTTTCAAATCAATCCAACCGGCCGCCTGCGCTGCATGTACTGCGGCCGCTATGTGGATGACGATGCAGACGCCGTAACCGAAGAGATGCTGATGTCGCCCCCGCAATTAGACTACAAGCGGGGTATTAAGCTGGATGTGAAAATAAGCGACAGGAACGACTTATCCAGCGAGCAGTTCAAGCAGGTGGCCAAATATATTATTTTTACCCTTGCCGGCCTGCTCTTTGCCGCCCTTATCTTGCATCTCTTTTCGTAGCCGGCTCGGCCCCGGGCAGGGGGAACAGCTTCTGCAGGCGGGCGTGATCCACTTTGCCATTGCTTCGCAAGGGAATGGAATCCACCACCTGGATGTGCGAAGGGATTTCATGCGGTTCCAGCACCTCTCGCAAATACTGGCGCAGCTTTTTTATTCCCTGAAAGTTTTGAGCCTTTACGACAAACAGGCGGATGTCCCGGCCGTATAAGGGGTGGTCGTAAGGGAGTACCACGGCCTGCTTGACCGACGGGGCGGCGGCAATCACAGAGCCCAGCTCCTCAGGATAAATCCTTAATCCGCCGCGTTTTATCATGTTGTCCAACCGGCCCTTAAAGTAGTACCAGCCCTCCCGCCGCTCCACTTGGTCCCGGGTGGGCCAGGCGCCTTCCAACGGAGGGCACCCCAGATAGCCGCGCATCATCCCGGGCCCGGAAATATACATTTGACCCCGGCTGGTGGGCTCTCCCCGGCCGGCAGGGTCGATATGCACCTGGTAACCGGGGATGGGCCTGCCGATGAGCCGTTCCGCGAAAGGGCCTCCGGCGGCGGCTAAGGCCACGCCGAGGGTTTCCGTGGATCCCCATACCGGTGTAATCGGCCGGCCGGTTTTTTCGGGAAATGCCTTGCGCAGAGCCAATGCAGTCGGCATACCGCCCGCTTCAAACAATCGCGTGTGGCAAAAGTCACTCCTGTCACGGCTGTAGGTGATCATCGCCTTTTGCATGGTGGGCGCGGCCATCAGGCAGTGGATGCGAAAATCTTTTAATATGGCGGGAAGATGTCTGGGCAGCAGGTCGTGGATCAGCACCGCCGTGCCACCGGTCAGCAGCGGACGGGCAAAGAATTCGTGGGGGTGCACATGGGCGGGGAACAGGCAGAGGTGCCGCTCGCCGGTTTTCATGGCAAAATAGGCACACGTGGATTGGGTATTCCAATAGATCCCCCGGGCCGTACAGGCGGCTACCTTGGGTTGTCCGGTGGTGCCGGAGGTGGTATTCAAATAGCAGACATCGTCCGGAGACGGGGATCCCGGCGGCAGGATGCGGGTACCGCCGGCGAGCAGGTCGGCCCTGCTTATGTTCAGGCAGGGGATGTCGGCCGCAAGGGCGCGATCACTGATGATCAGGACGGGCGTGACGCAGGATCGCAGTTTTTCCAGACTGCGCAGAGGAGTACCGTATACCAAGGGCAGAGCGACAGCCCCATGGTACATGATCGCCAGATAGGCGAGGGCGATGATAGGTTCCCGTTTCAAGGCAATCGCCACAACGTCGCCGGGCCCGATCCCAGCCCGGCGCAGCAAGCGGCTGATGTTGTGGATGCATGTGGGCAGTTCCAGGTAAGTGAAAACAGTGGTCTTTCCCACAGCGAAAGGTTGCCTGCCGAGATCGCGGCCGGCCCGGTTTACCTGCTCGGAAAAGGGTATCACGAAGCGCTGCTGTTGCGCGTCAAAAAGTCGTTAAAATCCTGGACGGTTGTCAGTGTGAGCGCCTGGTCGTCCGGGATGTGGATGCCGAATTCCTGCTCAATACTGTCTAAGATTTCCACCAGATCAATGGAGTCAGCGCCCAGATCCTCATTGAGCCGGTCTTTAGGCGCAATTTCTTTTTCAGGAATATGCAGCACTCTGGCCAGGATTAGGCGAATGTCCGGCATGTGTCATCTCCTTTGCCAAGCAGGTAGCAGCGGCGCATTATTTGAAGGTTTCCTTGCCGCTGTAATCACGGGACAAACGAAGCCTGTCCGTAATCACCGTGTCTTTTTCGGTGGGGTTGCGGCGTAAAAACCGGGTCACTACGCCCGCTATCCCCGGCCCCAGCATAAAACCCTGGCCGCACATGCCCACCAGATTCAGCAGGTTGTCGCATGTTTCACCCAGATCGACGATAGGAAAACCATCCGGCGTGTTGGGGTATTGGCCGCGCCATGTGCGGCGCACACGCAAGTATTGCAGCCTGGGGAACAAGGCAATCATGCGCTGAGCCACCATGGGCAGAAAGCTGGAGGTATGGTCCGAATCCATGCCTAAAATGGGTGGGTCCGGGGTAATGCAGAATACAACCTGCCCTTCGCTGGACTGGTAGAAATAGAAGTTGCTGGATGTATCTGTTTTGCGCATGTCTACCACCATGGGCGCAAAAAAGGGCATAACCGGTTCCGTAATACCTGCCTCGTGATTGTCCGGAGCAACGGGCAGGGGGATGTCGAGCAGCGCGCCTACTTCCGCTGCCCTGGCGCCTGTGGCGTTAATGATCCAGTTGCCGCAATAGGTCGCCTTATCGGTTTGCACTTCAGTGATGCGCCCAGCCACGCGCGTAAAGGAGCAAACCCTCTCATTGAAATGGAAGCGCACGCCTAAGCGCAGTGCCTGTTTGTGCAGCGATGTCGCCACTTGCAGCGGGTTTGCGCTGCCGTCTTCCGGTGAATAAGTGCCGCCGCGCAGCCCTTTTGTGTTTATGCCCGGTATGACCTCCGCCAACTGATCGGCGGGCAGCCAGCGGATGTGTAAGCCAATGCGTTGCTGCTGCGCCACTTGATCGCGCAACAGGCGCTCATGCGCCTCTTCGTACACCGGATAGGTGTAGCCTCCCTGTTTCCAGCCAATAGGGTCGCCATAGGCGGTTTCGTACTGGGAAAAAAAGGCTATGGACTCCTGGCATAAGTAGATCTTGGCCGGCTCCGTGTGTGTGGCGCGGATGCCGCCGATTGCCGACTTGTTCTGCCCCTGCCCCGCCGTGGCACGGGCATCCAGCACACATACCGAGAACCCGGCCTGCGCCAGGGACAAGGCGCAGGGCAGGCCAATGCTGCCGGCGCCGATTACTATGACGTCAAACGTGTGTTTCATGATGTAATCTCCTTTACGCCTGCGAACATGGCCAGCGGGGTTTCCGAGTACAATGGGCGTGATTTGGGCTTCTCCAGGGCGGACGTGTCAACCCCTTCGGCGCGCAGCAGGCGCATCACCAAATCGTAACATGTCCTGCCGCCGCAGGCTCCCATGCCTACGCGCAGGGCCTTTAACTGGTTTAAGTCCGTAATGCCCGAACGGACCATGGCGCGAATTTCACCGGCCGTTACGTGTTCACACCGGCATATGATCATATCATCCGCTATCTGCGGCTCTTCTATGGGTTGTTTTAAGGCGTTCACGTCCTGCACGCGGATACCCACGCAGCGGTGCGCGTTATTTTCAGACACCCTGACAGTAACCAGCAGGCGGCTGTCCTGCCATTTTTTGTCCGTAATGGCCAGCACGTCGCCGTGTTCCAGCAGATTGCCGTCAATGTCCACCACAGGCACACGGTCGCCCACCGCGAAGGCGGGGATGATTTCAAAGGGAATGGTCACCGCCGCGAAGCCCGGTTGTGTCTTGCGCTTGTCCACCAGAGTGATCGCCAGGCCGGGGCAGATTTGCACGCATTTATTGCAGCCTACGCAGGGCCCGTCAAACAGGGGCGTGTCAAGGAGATCACCCCGGTCCTGCGCGAGCCGCAAGCTGTTGCTTGGGCACACCGTAATACAGGGATTGCAGGGGATTTCCTCCACACAGTGCAGCATGGGAAAAACCGGGCTGTCCGCGGGTTCCGGCCGGTAGGGCTTGCACGCCTGGGGCCTTAAGGACAATAAGCGCTGCTTTTCTTTATATTCATCCAGCAATGTTACCGGGTGCCCTAAGTGTTGCAGTATTTCCATGGCCGCGAGCTTGCCGCCGAACATGGCGGCCGATGCCTCGGCGATCTCCCGCGCGTCGCCCGCGCTGAATGCCGGCAGGCCGAAACGCTGCGCTTGCTGGTGGAATTCATCAACCGGCGACAGTCCCACAGCAATCAGCACCGTGTCGCAGGCAAAGGTCTTGCGCGTTCCAGGTACTTCATTAAACCCTGCGTCCGTCTGAGCGATAGTAATAGATTCCACCCGGTCCCGGCCCGAAGCGGCAATCACGGTATGGCCCGTATAGATGGGCACCCCCAGGCGCTGCAGCTTGCTGGAATGCACATAGTACCCGCTGCATTTCGGCATTACCTCGGTGACCCCTACAACCGTCATGCCTGCCTGGATGGCGTGATAGCCGGCTATCAGGCCCACATTGCCGCCGCCGACAACGAAAATGCGCTTGGATGTGCGCACCAGGTCGCGGTTGACCAGCGTCTGAAAGGCGCCGGCGCCGTATACGCCGGGTAAAGTCGCTCCTGGAAAGGCCAGGGCCTTTTCCCTCGCTCCGCAGGCGCTGAGCAACACCTTGGGCGTGATCAGGTAATAGGTGTCCGCAGTGGCGGCGCCTACGCGCTTGTCTTTGAAAACACCCAGCACCAGGGTATTGAACATGCAGGTTACGGTTGCTAGCTTTTCCACCTTGTGGAACAGTTTTTCGGCAATATGTATGCCCCGGGTGCCGGCGTGACAGTCGGCAATAGAGCCGAAAAACTGGTGGGTTTGCAGCACCAGCTTGCCGCCGGGACGCTCCTTGTCGTCAAGCACCAGGCAGGTCACTCCCTGGTTGCCCAATTCCAACGCGGCGTTGAGGCCGGCGGGGCCGCCGCCGATAATAAGCACATCCGGCGTGAGTTCCTGAATGGATGCAAAATCGGGTACGCGGCCGATGTGTTCCGGCAGAAGCGGATCGCCGTCAATGGACGCAACCTCCATTCCCGGTTTTACTGGTGTAATGCACGCCTTAACCGGCGCGCCGTCTGCTATCACAAGGCATTGGGCGCACTGGCCGTTCGCGCAGAATATTCCCTGCCAGGCGCTGTCTTTTTTATGTTTACGGAAGCGCTGAATGCCGTTGGCGAACAGGGCTGAAGAGATCATCTCGCCGGCGCGGGCTTTCATTGCCGTGCCGTTATAGGTAAAGGGTATTGTGGGTTCGATATTTCCATCCAGAATGGGATGGTTCTCGATTCTGTGCATGCCTCTCCTCGCACCTTTTTGCTGATTCTATGAACTTCCCCCTGTGAATCAAGAAATATTGCCCGCCCCATGCCGCCCGCCGCTGAGCCGGCATATTTGTTTGTTCAACGCCGGGGACGTGGTATAATAGCGCTGATATGAAGAGCCGTTGGCATATATACATGCTGCCGGGATGTCTTTTGTGTGTCCTCTGCTCCCTGGTTCAGCCCGTTTGCTTCGCTTCAGCCTATTACTACGATGTCGTGTGCAGAGACGGCGGTGAAATTTTGCTGGTTGCCTTCCGCCTGTCAGAGGTCAAGCTCTTTTCGCTCTATTTCCAGGATCGCGTTTACCTGGCGCCCAGGCTGTTCGAACACCCTCCGCTGTTTGCCGTTAACGGCGGATATTTCCTCATTCAAGGCAGGCGCGGCCTGCCCGTGGGTTGGTTGAAAACAGGCGCTGCTGTCCTGGGCTCTCTGAACAAGAAATACCCGCTCTTTTACTGTCAGGGCGGGAAGGCGGGCATTACCCGCGATTATGATTGGTTCAAAAAAAAGTCAGGTGACATGGAGCTGTTCTTACAGTGCGGGCCCGCCTTGGTTTGGGATGGCCGCATTAACCGCTCGCTGAGCAGCGCGAAGGCTGAGCGCAGCGCGGTTGGCGTTACGCGAGACAACCGCGTGGTATTTTTGCTGACCAACAATGTGCACATTTCCCTGCGAGATGCCGCTCAGTACTTGAAGGATCAGGGGTGTTCCCGCGCCATCAACTTAGACGGCGGCTGTTCTTCCCAGGGATTTTTGTGTGCAGACGAAGTCATCTGGCAGTCCAAAGGGTGCTTTAAAATACCCGTTATCCTCGTTGTTGAGCACAAATGAACAGGCGCAGACCGTCCTCCCTTTGGTATTACTTGCAGGCGTTTGCCGGTCTCATCCGGCCCATGGCGCCGGTGTGGCTGGTCATGGCAATCGCCCTGTCCGCCCTATTGTCCAGTCTTTTTTCGACCGGCTACGGACTGCTCGTGTTCCAGGCCTGCTTGTTGTTTTTGCTCGCAATGTCGCTATCGTTCCTGATGTGTTTGGCAAACCTGCGCGCGCAGAAGGAACTCAAGGATATATGCATGCAATTGGCAACCTGGCAGGTCCGGCAACCCCGGAGCATGGACCAGTCGGCAACACCATGGCTCAGGCAGCACGCGCTGTATCTGCGCGCTTTTTTCCATCGCTTTATCAGCAAGCTGCAGGACGCGCAACGGAACCTCTACGAAAGCGCGCAAGCGCTGTTGGATCTTAACCAGCACCTGGTTCACGATATAGACGAAGACGCGCGACAGGACACATTTATCCGCTTATCCAGCGATCGCATCGCCGACCACGTTGCCAGTCAGGGGCAGGCCATGGGGTTGGCAAGCAAAGAGGTTGAGAACCTGCTGGCGAATTTTTCCTCCTTTATGGCTCGCTCAGAAGCAGGCAGACAAGCCAAAGACACGCTAAACGGCTTGCTGCAGCGCCTGATACAGATAGCCAGGCGCATTAACACCGCTTCGCGCCACACGATGCTTCCTCTTGCGGCTGAAGAGCTGCAACTGGTGCTGCACACCATGGATACTCTGCATGCCTACAGCAAAGAGGTGGTAGGGTTGACGGCAGCAACCGCTGATTTTCAACGCAACACCAGCGAAATGATCGTCCAGAGCCGGCAACTGATTACCACTTTCCTGCAGCACATACGCCGGTTGGAAGCCAGCTTGAGCGTTGGAGAAATCAGCATGGAAGATCTCTTTGTCGGCGCGCGGAAAATGAAAAGTCTGAATGAAGTCATTAATCATATTGTCAGACAAAGCCATATGCTGTGTTTAAATGCCCGTATCCTTGCCGCTGAAAAAGAAACGGACACAGAGCGTGCAAGCGGCTTTATCGTGATGGCGGCGGACATTTACGCCCTGGCGGAGAAAACAGTGACGGCCAGCCGTAAAATAGCCGCCATGATCACAACCATCAGCGAACAAGTAACAGACGGCAACACCCGGTTTAAACAGGAACTGCGCGCCATTGGTCCGCTGTCGCATATTGCCGCTGCTTTCGATCAACTCAGCACAAGGGTCGAAACACACAGCGCCCGCTGCATAAAAATGTTTAACACCATGGAACAGCGCGGCGTGCACTTGGAGGAGGAAACCGCGCATATCACGAAAAATACGGCGGCAATAGACACGGAAGTACGTGATATCGTTCGGTTGTATCAAACGCTCAGACACTCCCTGGAGCACATGGCCAACCTCTTTGGTGAAGCTGCTGCGAGCTCCAACGAAGTGCACGGGCATCTAAAGCAATTCGAGCAGGTAGAACGTATGCTGCAGCAGAAAGTGCTGGCCGCGGGGGACAGGTGCAAGCAGATGAGCCGGCGCATGGACCAGGCGCGGCACAGCGCCGGGGAAGCGAACCGGCACGCAGCGGCACTCGCGCGCGCCATGGACGATACGGGTTCCGCCAAAAACCAGCTTAGCCATACGGCAGCCTATATAATGAACGAATACCACCATGTGCACACCCAACTGAATATGTTTCAGGCCGATACGCCCCGGCGTGGCGGCGAACTGCGTATCGCATACAACCCCAGCGGCGGACAGGATTGGGACCCGGCCGCCAGTGTGACCAGTACGTTTACGTTGTTGTTCCGCGCCGTGTACGATACCTTGGTTGAGATACGTTCAGGCCCGATGGTGCGGCCCTTGCTGTGTGAAAGTGTGGATATCAAGCAGGGGCGCTTTTACCGTTTTTATTTAAAAAAGAATGTACGCTTTCACAATGGCAAGCACCTGCATGCTGAAGATGTGCGCTATTCCTTTGAACGGTTGCGTGACTTAGACGTTGCCGCTAAACCCATGATGTCCATGCTTGCCCATATTCAGGGCTACGGTGATTTTGTGCAGCGCAAACAAGCGCATCTGGCAGGTATACGCGTGATCGATGCCCACACAGTGGACATTATCTTGGACATTCCCCTGGCCTACTTTATGCTCATGATCGCCCAGGTGCAGTTTTCCATCCTGCCTAAGGGATTCTCGCCACAAAAGGAGCTGCCTGTCGGCACGGGCCCCTTTACGGTGACCGGGCATCAGCCGCAAAAAGAGATTGCACTGCGCAGGAACGCCGACTACCACCAGGCGCCGTTACCCTATATAAGCAAAATCTCCTTACAATATAACCAAACGTTTAAAGATCTACTCGCAAACCGGGTGGACGTGGTCCCCTCTTTGTTCATGCCGGACGCTGCAGAAGGTCCGGAAATGAGCAAAATCGCCCTGGATTACGCGGATGCCTATTCCATTATTTTTCTGCTTATCAATACCACAATTCCCCCTTTGGACAATGTCTTATTCCGGCAGGCCCTCTACCTGGCCGTGGACCGGGAAAGGCTGGTTGCCGAAATGTCAAAAGGCAAATTGGGCGTGCTAAAAGGCTTCATACCGCCTAACATGCTGTCGTACCGCAGCCTGCGCGGTCGGCGAAGTTTTGATCCCCAAAAGGCACAGGCTCTGCTTGACCAGGTAAACGGTGAACCCAAACGGGAAATACATTGTTTTGGCAGCAGCAATCCGATCTTCGCCCTGGTGGGTGAATGCCTGGCTGCAATCGGTGTTCATCTGCGCACCCATGATACGCAGGCAAACGGCACAGTGCCCCTGCAGCACACAGAGCCATTTCTGCTGTTGCGCTGGGATCCGGATTATCCGGATCCGGACAATATCCTCTATGGTCTTTTTCACTCTTCTTCCATAGAGCGCCACGGTATTGTGAGTGGTTGGCGCAACCGGACCTTTGATGCGCTTGTGGAAAAGGCGCGTTTTGCCTTGGATGTTGATGAACGCAAAAGGTTGTATTCCCAAGCGGAAGATTTGCTGCTGCAGGAATTACCGGCTGTTCCCATTTGCTTCCAACGCAGCATGATCGCCCACCGGGCGTCTGTCATTTGCCCTTCCAGAAGTGATTTGCCCTATATAGATCTGGCGCGGGCCTGGAGGTTGACTTAAATGAATAGCCGGCAACCGCTCGGGCATGTGTCTGCATTCGCAGTCTTACGGCAAACGTTGTCCTGGCTGCCTCTGGCCGCAGTATTTTCCGCGGGCGCCGGCATTGTGTCGACTGTCTGGATGCCCCCCGAAGCCGTGGGGGTTCGCTGGTATATTGTTTTGCTTGTATTTCTGTATTTCTGTTTTGTGGCTTGGTCCACAGGCAAGCGCCTGCACGCTGAAAGGATCCGCATCGGCCGTCTGGTCCATTCTTTAGCGGACGGTGTATTTCTACCCTTGGATGCCGACAACCGCTCCGGCAATCCCGCTTTAAACGATAGTTTTACGCTACTTAGGCGGTTTATGCACCATTTTGTTGAAAAAATCGATCACCTGGTGGAACGCCTGGAAAAAGCGGAGGCAGCGCTGGTTAGCCTCAGCGAAACCCTGAATGCACACTCAATGGCCCGCAGGCAACGGGGAGACGACATGATCGTGTGCCTGCGGCGCATTATGCGTCTGTGCGATGCCTTGGAAAAACAGTTGGCACGAAGCGAGAAAGAACTGGTGGATGTGTTAGCCATGGAAAAACAGGTGGATGCCATCTGCCATGACATAGACGACGCCTTTGCCCGCTTCTCCGGTCACAGCATGTCTCTGCGCGCGGCCCATGTGGACGCGGAGTCCGCTTTAAAGCAGATAAGCCTCAAGTTTAACAGGCTCAGACGGTTTAAGGGTTTCGCGTCTTCGGCGGTCCTCCTGTTGCACGATCACTACGAAAGACTGGCGGCATTGTCCAGCGCGCTGAGCGAGCAGCAGGGCCTTACCATGGAGGCGTTTACCGGTGTTCAGGGCCTATTGGAACAGTGCAAGCAGACGTTGCCCGCTGTTACCGGAGTTCTTGACCGTGCGCGCGGGAACCTGGCCGTTATTGCCGACCAGGCAAAGGGCATCCAGGCAGCGAACGAAACAGTCGCGAAGCTGTCTGAGCAAACCGCCCTGCTTGCCTTAAACGCCGGGATACTTGCCAGTGACACCAATGGGGTGAGTCGCGGTTTTCGCGTAATAGCCGCTGAAGTGCGCGCCCTGGCTGAAACAATCGGCTTGTCCACGCAGGAGATTGGCAAAATAAGCGCCCAACTGCTGGAGGGTCTGACCCTGGGCCAAGGCAAGCTGCAGCAGAGTAGGGCATTGATAGCGCAGGCGGATAAACAGCAACTGGAAATCGCGGACATGATGGAAAGTTTGGTGCTGCTGGAGAGAAACTGCCGGGACAACGTACGGACCATGGGCGTGCTGGCGGAAAAACAAAACACCCTGCAACAGGAGCTTCTACCGCAGACACAGTCTATTGAACGGCGGATTATCGCGGAGTCGCGCACGTTGCGTGATACAGACAGCCATGTGACGCAGCTTGGTCATGCACTGGCACACTTTGATCAGCACCTGCGTAGCGGGAAAGAACGGATTAACAGCCAATACCAGACGGCTGGTGAAGCCTTTTCCGGTTTGCGCTCCATGCTTGAGAGCCACCGGGATCTCGGCACTATGAATACGCGCCTGTTGCGCCGCCTGGCGGACGCCCAGGAAAACCTGCACGCTATGCGCCAAAAGGAACTGGAAAAAGGTCTCCACATGCGCACCATTACGCTGAACCGTTATGGTATCAGCAATGAAGCGCAAAAGCTGTCGCTGTGGTGCCGATCGGCTCGGACACCCCTGCAACGGAAAGGCGGCGAGCTGGTTGTGAATATGCAGTCCATTGACAGCAGCCGGCCTATTGATCCCGTTAACGCGCCCTTTATTCACTACCTTGCCCTGCATCACGCGTTGTTTGAAACACTGGTACGGTTTTCTTCGGGCTTTGAATTGGAATTACTGCTTTGCGAGCGCTATGAGGTGCTGGAACAGGGACGCGTTTTTCGTTTTTATCTTAAACAGGATGTGATCTTTCATAACGGTAAACGCCTGCACGCGGAGGACGTTAAGTATTCCTTTGAGCGCCTTAAGTACTGCGCGGATTACCTGACCGCCTCTCCCCAGCAATACATAGGGCCCATACAAGGGTTTGCCGACTTTATGGCGGACAAGGCATACGGCTTGGAGGGCCTGCGCGTGCTTTCGCCGGCATGTATTGAAATCGTCTTGCAAGAACCATGCGCCTATTTCTTAAAACTGCTTTCCCAGGTAGAAATGAGTATCCTGCCGCGTTCCGCCTACCCCATGCTGCAGCAGCAGCCGTGCGGTACCGGTCCCTTCATCTTGCACCGGGCGTCGCAACACGGCATTGAATTGCACCGGTATGCCCGCTACCATCAGAAGGGATTCCCCTATCTGGACAAGGTGCGTTTTGTGTATAACCGCCCCTTTAAAGATATGCTCCACGGCGATTTTCACCTGTATCACAGCATAACCATGAAGGACAAGGCTGCTGTGCGCATGATGCACGGCGGCTCTCCGGTTATTTTTGAGCCGGTGGACAGCTTTGCCTGCCAATACGTGGCAGTGAACAGCGCATTGCCCGGGCTGGACAACCAGCAGGTGCGCAAGGCACTCATGCTCAGCATTGACCGGCATGCCTTTGCGCGTACACTGTACCACGGGCGGCACCGCATCGCGGAAAGCATTATTCCCCCCGGGCTGTTCGCCCACCATCCGCGCAAGGACCTGGTCCGTTACAATCCAAGCGAAGCCAAAGAGCTGCTGCGCAAGAGCGGGTGTTATCCTCTGCAGTTGGACTATTATCATAGCAGCGGGTTATCCGCTGAGCTCCGTTTTGTCTTTGCCGCATTTGCGTCCATAGGTGTGAACGTGCGGACCATCCGTGTACAACCGGCGGAACGCAAACAACGGCAGCATCAACAGCCGTTCCGTCTGCTCAACCTGGTCGGCGATTATCCTGACCCGGATTGCCTGATGTATCCTGTCTTTCACTCGCAAAGCATCGAGCAGATGGGCTTTGCTCTCGGACGGCCGGCCCCGGGCTTTGATTCCGTGTTGGAAAAGTCACGCACAGAGAGTGATGACGAGAAGCGAAAAAAGCTCTACCACCAGGCGGAAGAATTTTTGCTCGACCAGGCAGTGGTCCTTCCCTTGAGCTTTCCCAGGCACTTTCTGGCCCTGCGCAGCGAGGTGGTGTGTCAGGTGCGGTCGTTGCCGCCCAATTATTCCCTGCGCACCTG
>Ga0272441_10012056_pt1 | contig 12712 bp, 17 predicted proteins | sample SSMProp6N_FD_193582 | JGI IMG/M metagenome (GOLD analysis project Ga0272441, IMG submission 193582) | Marine sediment archaeal communities from Little Sippewissett salt marsh, Falmouth, MA, United States - SSM-Prop-6N | ecosystem: Environmental > Aquatic > Marine > Wetlands > Sediment ...
CAGCCCAAAAATGTCCTAGCTCATGTCCTAAAACTAGGAAACTAAATATTAATAAAAATATAATAATAGCTAAAATCATTCTAAAATTTCTTTCTTTTTATTGTCTCTTAATTCTTCTATTTGTTTATGATAATTATCAATAATCTTTTGTAATTCCTCTTTTCCTTTAAATTTGTCATCTTCTGATAAATCACTATTTCTCATTTCTTTCAAGGATTCATCTCTCCACCTTCTTAATGTTTGATAAGCTTCTTCTGTTTTCTTAGAAACCTGAATATTTAATTTATCTCTAAACTCACCTGTCATTGGAGGAAGGTTAATCCTAATACTTTGACCATCAACAATAGGATTTGTTCCTAAGTCAGCTTGCATTAAGCTTTTTTCAATTGGTTGAACATAATCCGGAACCCAGGGCTTTATTAAAATCTGCCTTGGCTCAGGACAAGAAATAGAAGCTATCTGCTTTAATGGAGAACTTGCTCCAACATAATCAACAACTATATCTTCAACCAAACTAGGGCTCGCTTTACCAGTCCTAATTTTACTTATCTCTGATTTAAAATATTCTAAAACCTTCTCTAGTTCAGGTTTTATTTTATCGATATGTGTTTGGTACATAATTCAATATTAATAATTAACTTAAAGCCCTCCGAGGTCAAAAACGTAGCAGAGCGGTTTAATGCTTCTATTATAACAAAGCTACGATCATCGTCGATGGTTATATATTTATTTTTATATAATTGAAACATATAGTAAATATTAACAATTGGTATTGACAAACATTTTGTTACTTATTATACTGTTAATAGTTTAACAGAACCGTCCCAGCTTGTCTGGGGCGGGTTTTTTATTTTCTCATTATTCTATCTTTTATGTCTTCTAAATAAACTACTTTTGAAGCGACTAATTTAAGTTCCCATGACATTGTTTTTTTAGAGGCCACAATTATAACATCTTTCCCAATATCTTTTAATTTTTTTATAAGATATTGGAAGTCGCTATCACCACTAAAAATTATTATTTTGTCTAAATCTGATTTTTCTAATAAAATATCTGCTGTTATTTCGACATCAAAATTTGCCTTATATATAAAATTAAGTTTCTTATCGTTTGTAATCTTAATCTTCTTGAGTGGTTTGGTAGATATATTAAACCCAATTATGTCTAAATATTTCAAATATTTCCTCATCTTCTCATCTCCTTCTTTTATCCCAACGTAATACCTCCATTCTGCAATACCATCTTCATCAAAATATAACTTTGCCTTCTTCCAGTCTATAGTCCAACCAAGCTTCTTCTGGGCATAAAAAATATTAGCTCCATCAATATATGTTTTGAGTTTCTTCATATCTTCAAAAATAATATTTCTAACGCTAATCTAGCATTAACATTAGTATTTTTAATTACTTGTTCTATTTTTTCTATTAATTCAATTATTTTTTTAACTTGTCTAACTGAATATTCTTTTGAAACAAATTTCTTAGGAACCTTTTTAATACCAGTAATATCAAATAATACTTGTCTAAAATAGTTTAACCAAATGTCTAATGTCCTATCTAACTCATCTTTATCTTTAGACAAATTCTCTGCATATTTGAACCGAATATTCAAAGGAGATTTAATTAAATCCTGGATATCTCCTATTTTCTCTGTTTCAAATTCTTCTGAATGCTCTAAAAAATACACTGCTCTACCCGGTCTTTGGAAAGATAGCCAGCTTAACTCCTCTGCCCTTTGTTTATCTATCCCTTTTTTAGCTAAATATTTCTCAATCTCTTTAGACGAAGGCACTTCAAATCTTAAAGAAATAGATCTAGAAATTATTGTAGATAATAATTTATCTTGTGAATCTGCTATTAATGTAATAATTGTTCTACCCTTTGGTTCTTCTAATAGTTTCAATAATGCATTCTGAGCATCACTCGTCATTGATGGCGCATTATCAATAATAGCTACTTTGTAATTATCAGAAGTAAGACGAAACCTATTCTTTAAATCCTTAATTTGGTCAACAGATATAGTCTGATTCTCTGGCTCTATCATTGTAATATCTCCCCCAACCACATCAGCTAATTCTAATGCTACTACTCTCTTCCCAATATGTGCTGGCCCATAAAAAATATAGGCATGGGCTAATTTATTATTAGAAATACTCTTTTTTAAAAGTTCTCTTTGTTTAGAATGACCAATAATATCCATTATCTTTTTGACATTATACTCTTTTTATAAACATCTAAATTTTCTAATACAGCACCTGTTCCTTTAGCAACACAATAAAAGGCCTCATCAGCTAAGAAACAAGGGACTCCAGTAGCTTTGGCTATTAATTTATCCAAACCCCTTAACATTCCCCCACCGCCTGATAATACCATTCCTTTATCCATAATATCAGAAGCTAACTCAGGAGGCGTATTACGTAACACAGTTTTAATGGAAAGAATAATTTCCTCTAATTCATCTTTTACCGCCTCACAAACTTCATTAGAAGTCACCTTAATACTCTTTGGTAGACCTGTGATTAAATCTCTCCCCCTAATTTCGATTTCTCTTTCTTTTTTCTCTGGAACGGCCGTTCCAATCTTAATCTTGACTTCTTCTGCCGTTTGTTCGCCCACGGCTAGATTGTGTTTTTTCTTAATATATTCTGACACAGCAATATTCATCTTGTCTCCTGCAACACGCAACGAATCAAAAGTAACAATTCCACCAAGAGATATAACAGCCACCTCAGTGGTTCCGCCTCCAATATCAACAATCATATGACCAGAACATGTATGTATGGGAATACCAGCACCAATAGCTGCTAAAATTGGTTCTTTAGCAATATAGGCATTCTTGGCTCCAGCTAAATTAGCTGCCTCAATAACAGCCCTTTTCTCAGTAGAGGTAATTCCCGCTGGAACAGATATAATTAATTCTGGCTTAATAAATTGCCATTTAGGTGTTACCTTTTTAATAAAATACTTGAGCATTGCTTCAGTCACTCTAAAATCAGCGATTACTCCATCTTTTAATGGCCTAAACACCATAATAGTTTCAGGAGTTCTTCCAGTCATTTCCTTTGCCTCTTGTCCTACAGCTAAAATCTCATTTTCATCAACTGCCACGGCAACAACAGATGGCTCTGTTAAAACAACGCCTCTTTTTGGAATAAACACGAGTGAATTACAAGTGCCTAAATCAATACCAATCTTGTTTATAAACATATTATTCTTTTATTCTTTTAATATCTGCCCCCAATCCCTGCAACCTTTCTTCTATTCTTTCGTAGCCCCTATCTATCTGATAAATATTGTTAACAATAGTCTCACCGTCTGCTAATAATGCGCCCACAATCAACGAAGCCCCGCCCCTTAGGTCTGGACTATCTACTACCACTCCCCTCAATTTAGAGGGTCCGTTTACAATAGCTCTATGGGGATCTGCAAAAATTATTTCAGCCCCCATTTTATTCAATTCATTTAAATATTTCAACCTGCCATCGTATAGGGGGTCATGAAGTAATGTAGTTCCTTCTGTTTGGGTTGCCAATACTCCGAATAAGGGAAGTAAATCAGTAGGAATACCAGGATATGGCAAGGCCTGCACTTTCTCCATTCTCAATAAGGCCCATGGCTCTACTTTCACGCTATTGTTATCAATAATCGTAATAGGAAGACCAAAATCAATTAATCTTTTAATGGGAAACTCTAAATATTTTAATTCAACATTCTTAATAGTGATTGTACTCTTAGTAGCTGCGGCCATTAAAATAAAGGTTCCTGCTTCAATAGGATCTCCAATTACTTTATGCTTTACTCCTTTTAATTTCTTATTGCCTTTTATTTTATAGGCATGTGGTCCATATTCTTCTATTTCTGCTCCCATTTTATTCAAAAACTTAATCAACTCTTGAGTGGGATAATCACAGTCAGCCACCTTGATTACCACTTCTTCAGCCAAACCAGCGCAGAATAATAGAACATTTTCTGTGGCAGTGACACTAAATTCATTTAATACGATTTCATTATTAATCTTATCTCCTAAACATAAATCAAAGTATTCTCTATTGTCTACTACTTTTATACTTAACTTGGCACCCAACTGCTGAAATGCGTCTAAATGTGTAGTAATTGGTCTAGCTCCAATAACACAACCACCTGGTTGTGGTATTTCTAATGATTTGGTAATGGCCAATAAAGGACCGAATAAAAGCACAGAGCCCCTTAATTTAGTAATCAAATCTTTTCTAATCTTAGAAACATCAATATCTGATTTATGTTTAACAAGGATATCTCTTCCTCCTTTCCATTCTATTTTTTTACCTAAACTTTCTAATAATTCTATAAAACGAAAAATATCCTCAATTAATGGGATATTATCTATTTCACAATCTTCTTTAGTAAGAAGAGTTGCTGCTAAAATTGGAAAACAAGCATTTTTAGCTCCTCTTGCTTCAATTTCTCCCCTTAATGTTTTCCCGCCTTTTATTATAAAATGCTCTGACATATACTTATCCTACTAGATAATCAGTGATTTAGCAAGATATAAAGAAAACGCCCGGAACCGTAGAAGATTCCGGGGAATGCGGAGGGGGCAGACGGCCACATCTATCGAAGCACATGCCGAATCTCTGGCACCCTGACCACCATAGCGTCACGCTCACGGTCTTGAGCGTCGCCAGGGTCTCTCGAGTAACCCCCCCTGCATCCTTGCCCGGTCGTCCCGTCCAAGAAGGACAGGAACCCCCGTCGAGTGCGAGCCGTAGCACCGGAGACGAGCCCGCTACTCTGGTATTTACATTATAAGCCCCATTAATATTTTGTCAATCCAAAAACCGCCTCACGGCGGTTTTCCTTATCTCTTAGACCATTGCGCAGCTCTTCTGGCTCGTTTCAAACCAAACTTCTTTCTTTCCCTCATTCTTGGATCTCTGGTCAAAAATCCTGCTTTTTTTAATCTCTTCCTAAACTCTGGATTTATTTTAATTAAAGCCCTTGATAACCCATGCCTAATGGCAATTGATTGAGCCACCTTACTACTTCCCCCAACCTTAGCAGAAACCTTAAACTTCTCTTCAATATTTAACATATCAATAGGATTTGTAATATTGCTTTGCAAATCTTGAGTTGGGAAATATTCCTTCATATCCATTCCATTAACCTTAAAGCCTTTCCCTTTAGTCCAAACCCTTACTCTTGCAACAGCTGTTTTTCTTCTGCCAACTGCCTCAATATATTTTTCTTCTGCTTTAGTCATAATTCAATACTTAATCTCTTAATTTGTTTTCTTCTCAATTTATTCTTGGGCATCATTCCTAATACAGCAAATTTTAATGTATCTTCTGGTTTCATTTTATGCATAGGAATTTCAGTCAAGCCACCCATAAATCCAGAATGCCTATAATACATCTTCTGCTCTTGTTTCAAACCAGTTACTTTAACTTTAGAAAAATTAATTACCTTAACATTATCACCGATATCTTTATTCGGAGCATATTCTGGTTTATTCTTGCCTCTCAAAATTAAAGATACTTCAGTAGCCAATCTACCCAATGATCTATCTGTAGCATCAATTGTAGTTGTTGCTCTCTTTTTCATATAAATTCAATAATGCTCATGTTAGAACCATCGCTTTTCCTTTGTCCTAATTTAGTAATTCTTGTATAGCCCCCATTTCTATCTTTATACTTTGGAGCTATGTCTTTAATTAATTTATCTGTTACTTCTATTGAAAATACTCTTCTTAATTGCCTTATGCCACTTAAACCACCCTTTTTAGCAATGGTCACCTTCTTCTCAATAAATGAAGAAAGTTCTTTGGCTTTGACATCAGTTGTTTCTATTCTATTATTTAAAATTAAAGCCCTAGCCAAGCTCTTCATTAAAGCTTTCCTTGGCTCAGCTTTCCTATTAAACTTTCTTGTTATTGTCCTCTTTCTCATGACTTAAGTTCTAGTTTCTGCTTTTTTAATGCTTTTTTAATTTCTTCTACTGCCTTGTCTCCTAGACCTTCTAGATTCTTAACATCTTCCTCTGTCTTTCTGACCAAGCCATTAACACTTTTAATTCCACCTGCCTCCAAGGCATTTATTGTTCTAGCAGATAATCCAATTTCTTCAAATGTTTTTACTTGTTTTTTAACTTCTTTTTTTTCTTCTTTAACGGTTTCTTTAACTAGCAAAACATTGAAGTGATCAATCAAAGTCTGAGTTGCTTTTAGCATGGCCTCTTCTGGATCCATGGTCCCATCAGTTTCAACGCCGATAATCAATTTATCAAAATCAGTTCTATCTCCTACTCTCATATTCTCTACCTGAAAACTAACTTTAGTGATTGGAGAAAATATAGCATCCAATGCAATCTGTCCAATCTCTAATTTATCTTTCTTCCTGGTTTCAACTGCTTCGTAACCTAATCCTTTTTCAACCAATATTTCTAATTCTAATTCGGCTTTTTTATCAGTTAGGGTAGCAATATGCACATCTTTATTAGCTAATTCCAATTGTGATGGATATTCAAAATCTTTTCCTGCAACTTCTTTTTCGCCCTTAACTTTCAATGTAGCTTTTTGGGGCTCATCTCCGTGAAGCTTGAACTTCATTTTCTTAAGATTTAAACCTAAAATGATAACGTCTTCTAAAACTCCCTTAACAGTTGTAAACTCATGGTCCACTCCCTTAATTCTGACCTCAGTAACAGCAGCGCCCTCTAGAGAAGAAAGCAAAACTCTTCTTAGGGCATTGCCTAGAGTGATACCATAACCTGGATAAAGACCCTCAATAATGAATTTAGCACTATTGTCAGTCTTATCTATTATCTTTGGTTTTTGTGGTAAAGAGATCATAGTATATAAATTAATTTTATCTTGAATAAAATTCAAATATTGAAGAAATCTCAGCTGGTGGCGAGACCTCTTCCAGTGTTGGTAACCCAACTATTTCTCCTTGAATGGCTTTTTTGTCTAATTTAAGCCATGAAGGAGCTTCATATTTTTTAAGTTTAATTTCTAATTGAGTATATGGTACTTTTTTCTTGGCATTATCACGAAAACTGACCTTATCGCCTGTTTTTAATTGAATGCTTGGGATATCAACAGTTTTTCCATTAACTAAGAAAAATCCATGGTTTACTAACTGCCTGGCATGTTTCCTATTAATGGCAAGACCCAATCTAAACACGACATTATCTAACCTACTTTCTAAAAATCTAATTAAAATTTCGGCTGGATTAATATCTTCAAGCATATGTGACTTTTCCAAAACCTTGTCGACATATTTCCTAAATTGTCTCTCTCTCAATCCATACCAATTCTTTAATTTCTGTTTCTCCATTAATTCTTTTCCATACTCTGAAAGAGCTTTTCTTCTTTTCTTGGCTGTCATTCCTGGAGCATAAGCTTTCTGAATCATAGGACATTTAGGTGAAAAACACTTTTCACCTTTTAGAAAAAGTTTCCTTTGATTTCTCCTACAAATTTTACATTTTGCATCCATAATTATGGGTGTCTAAGTTTAGGTTTTCTACATCCATTATGTGGCACTGAAGTAATATCCTCCATTGATATAATATCAATACCATGAGCCGCTAAAGTACGAGCAGCTGACTCTCTTCCTCCACCAATGCCTTTTACTTTAATTTTAACTTCATTAATCTTTAAATTTTGTATTGTTTGAGCAATAACTTCTGCCACCTTATTGGCCGCATAAGGAGTTCCCTTTTTGGTCCCCTTGAAACCAATTCTACCAGCACTAGACCATGATAAAGTCTTACCATTCTCATCAGTTAATGTGATAATAGTATTATTATAGGTCGAAGAAATATATACATATCCTATCCTAGCCCCTCTCTTGCCCTTAGCGACAACTGTTTTTTGAATCTTCTCTTTGACTGCTTCACCTTCTTTCAATATCTCTTCTTGTGTTTGTTTTATAACTTTCTTTTTTCCCATATTTATTTAGGAGCAGGAGCAGCTTTTTTACCTGAGCCCACTGTTTTTTTCTTATTACCTCTTATTGTCCTAGAATTGACTCTAGTTGTTTGACCTCTAACTGGCAGACCTTTCTTATGTCTCATACCTCTCCAAGAATTAATATCTTTCAACCTTTTAATGGATAACATTTTTTCTTTCCTGACATCACCTTCTACTTTGTACCCCTTATTAACAACTTCTTGGATAGAATGAACCTGATCATTAGTTAATTTTTCCACCCTAATATCTGGTTTAACCTTGGCTTTAGTTAATATCTTTTCACTAGAAGATTTGCCTACTCCATGTACATAGGTTAATGCAATATGTATTTGTTTTTTAGGGGGGAGATTAACTCCAGATATTCTTGCCATAATTATTTACCTTGTCTTTGTTTATGCTTAGGATTCTTACAAATAACATAAATACGCCCTTTTCTTTTAACGGTTTTACAATTATTACAAATCTTTTTAACTGATGCTCTCACTTTCATTTTTTTCTATAAACAATCCTTCCCCTATCATCATTGGGATTAGACATTTCAACTGTTACCTTATCTCCAGGCAAAATTTTAATTCTATGTATCCTTAATTTGCCTGCCAAATGAGCTAAAATCACCTTATCTGTATCTAACTTAACACGAAAAGTCGTGCTGGGCAGAGCTTCCTCTACAATCCCATCATACCTATTTGTTTGATTGTTTTCTGTCATTAAATAAGTGATACGAGAATAACATTTTTTATAATCTAGGTCAATAGTTTATCTGAATATCTATGGTTTTTGGACTCAAGCTAGACTTTCTGGCCCATATTGGTGAAAAACTGACTTTTACTGGCTTAGCTAAATCAGGATGCATTTCTTGAATATATCTGGCAATGCTAGATTTAGATCTTCCTCTAGAAATCTCATCTATAGACTCCTGGTCAATTTTTGTATAAACATCTGTAGAAATATTGATATTTTTCTCTGTTTCCGTGTCCATGGCTCCTCCTTCTATCTCGACAAAATCTATAGAAACATTATCAACAAACTCTTTAGTATCAGGAATAACTGATTTAATATAGGTTCTGGCAAAATCATCTAACAACGTCTTATGAGTTTTGAAACCAGTTACTTCAATTTTAATCCTATAAACAAAACTTTCTACTTCTTGACCTACTTTAGCATCAACTGCCTCAGACTCTAGCAGTTCAATGGTCAGAGAATCATTTAACAACACATAATCTGGAGCAATTCTTTCTGAAATAGCTTCTATCATTTCATCTCTAGCTTGTTCTAACATTTGTTTCTCCGTATTCTCAAACGTATCTTCTTCAATTCTCTTTATCAACTCCTGTCTCCCTCCAGTCATATCAGATTCTGACCTACCATAAACATCATAATATAATTGAGCTGGTGAAAAGTCTCTCAAGCCAGGTACTGAAAACGTAGAAGGTCCTATATTATAGGAATCACCTGGCTCTGAAGCAATCACAGATACATCTACACTTCCACCGCTAGGAACTGTTATCTTTTTCAACGTATGGAATTGCCTAGTTGGTTCAGCAGAAGATAGAAATCTAGTTCCTTTTACCAGGGTGATGGAACTAGAATATTTATTATAAACCTTAATAATCCCAGTAGCTTTTTCTCCAATATCAATACTTGGAGCTTCAAAATTCTTACTAATCTCTTCTGTATATTCAAATGGCTCCATCAAAATAGTATCCTCCTCCTCTTCTATAGAAAATGCCACATCAGTATTTACACTAAATTCATTCAATGTTGGCCATAAATCAATAGTTACTACACTAGCTGACACAAAAAGCCACACCCCTAATAGAGCAATTATTATAATGACTATCCCAATCCCTAAAAACTTAACAAAGGAAGAATTCTTTTTTTCTTTTTTTTCTTCCTTAATTACTTTCTCCTCTTGATGAGGAGGATTAATATCATACATTTTTTGTTTCATGTGTTTAAAACAGCTTTAATTCTTTTAATCCCCTTCCCAATTGATTCTTGTTTTTTAATTTTAATCAGCCCAATTTCTTTTGTATTCTTAACATGTGGACCTGCACATATTTCTTTGGAATAATCGCCTATTGAATATACATTTACTATATCAGGATATTTCTCTTTGAAAAATGACAAAGCTCCAGAATCTAGGGCTTTTTGTAATTCTATTTCTTCTTTAACAATATCTAATCCTTTATTAATGATATCATTAATTTTGTCTTCAATTAAAGATATTTCCTCATCTGTTAATTTTCTATCAGAAGAAAAATCAAAACGTAAACGTTGCTCATTAATATCAGAACCCATTTGCTGCACTTCTTCTCCTAATAAATCTCTCAAGGCCTTATGTAATAAATGCGTAGTAGTGTGTAATTTAATAGCATTCTCTCCTGCATTTTTACTCAAACCACCAAATTTCTTTTCTACTCCTGCTCTAGATTTTTCTTGATGCTCTTTTTCTATTTTATAGAAATTATTAATATCCTTCATTTCTATTCCTTTTTCTTGAGCAACTTCTTGAATTACCTCTAAAGGAATACCATTCGTAGAATAAAGATTAAAGGCGACAGCTCCTGTAATGGGTCTGGGAGCTTCTACAATTCTCTTCTCTGCTCCCTCAAGTATCTCATTAAATAACTCTACTTCTTTCTTGATAATAGAAATAATATTTGTATTTAATTCAGGATATATTTTTACATAATCCTTAATCATATCTTTAGCCAATTGAATAAAATCAATATTAATCGTCTTATTCATTCTAACTATTCTTCTAATTAATTTTCTTAATACATATCCTCTATCCATTTTGCTTGGTTCAATCCCTTCAGCGATTAAAAATAAACAAGCTCTTACATGATCATAAATAATCCTATAATCTTTCTCGTCCTTAGATATATTAAATAAATCAGTTTCATAAACTGATTTTTTGTTTTGTAATATAGCAACCAATCTTTCAAAACCCAAGCCAGTATCTACTCCTCTTTGTTTCAATTCAGTAAAATTACCTTGTTTATCTTTAAAATATTGATTAAATACAAGATTCCACACTTCTACGAATCTCCCACAATCACAATTAATATCACATTTATCTGAACAAGGTTTTCCTAATTCATAATGTATTTCTATTGTAGGTCCACAAGGACCCTCATTACCAGTTGGCCCCCAGAAATTATCATCCCCACAAGCAAAGGTTTTTTGGGGGTCTAACAATTCCTTAGACTCTTTATCCTCGGGAATATCTTTATTCCCCTTAAAATACGTAAACCATAATTTATCTTTATCTAATTTACATTTTTTAGTTAAGAACTCTACTGCCATATCTAGAGCTTCTTTTTTCCAATAATCTCCAAAAGAAAAATTACCTAACATTTCGAAAAACGTAAGGTGTGAATCATCTCCTACTTCATCTATGTCAGATGTTCTTAAACATTTTTGAACACTGACTAATCTGTCTCCTAATTCATGTTTTTCACCTAAAAAATTCTTTTTAAACTGTTGCATTCCAGCAGTCGTAAAAAGCACAGAACTATCATCTGTAATCAAAGACGAAGAAGGAACATGTTTGTGTCCTTTTTTAATAAAGTATTTAGTAAACCTTTTACGTATTTGCTTTGATTTCATTTTGTGTTAGGTTTAAGTTGGGAGGTGGTCCCATGAAACGGATCGCATGCATACTAATGCTCCTCCTCTATGGGATTACATCCTATGGAGGAGTAGAAACAGGGATTGGGACTCACCAAATGAACATCACGTCTGATCGGATTGTGATTGTCCTAATCCTGATGCTAGGTGCCCTGGCGGTGGTCTTCGGTGGATTTGTATTTTCTGCCATCAGATCACGCAATCGTCCGGCTTCACACGAGTGAGGCCGGTTCTTCTTTATTCTATCACACTTTCGTCAACACTTCACTTCCATGCTCTGTCACTAATATTGTGTGCTCAAAATGAGCAGACAATGAGTCATCTATTGTCTTAAACGCGAATCCATCATTAGATTTTTTAATTTTAGCATCACCAATGGCTACCATCGGCTCTAGACATACACACATTCCCTTATATAATTTTTCTCCTGATTTACGTTTTCCATAATTTAATATTTCTGGGTCTTCGTGTAATTCTTTACCAATTCCATGACCACATAACTCTCTAACTACATTAAATCCCCTTTTTTCTACATATCTTTGAATAGTATTACCAATATCTCCAATAGTATTTCCTGGTCTTACCTTTTTAATGGCAATATTTAAGGCCTTTTTAGTTATTCGCAATAATACTTTTGTTTCGTCTGGTATCTCTCCTACAGGAATTGTTATGGCCATATCAGAATGATATCCTTGATATTTAATTCCCATATCTAGGGAAAGGATATCTCCATTCTTTAAAATATAGTCACTTGGTACTTGATGCACAATATTTTCATTTATAGAAGTACACAATGTTTTAGGAAAATCTCCATATCCTAAAAACGCAGGTTCTACTTTGTATTTTAAAACAAGCCCTTGGGCGAGCTTATCTAAATCATCTGTCGTAATCCCGGGCCTTACATTAGATTTCAACTCCTCCATAATTTGAGCCAAAATCTTTCCTGCCTGTCTCATTATTTTAATTTCTTGTTCAGTTTTTATTGAAATCATTTTAACTCACTCATTATTTCCTTATGAACTTCTTCGATAGATTGATTTCCATCAATCTCTATTAAATTACCTTTTTGTCTATAATAATCAATTGTTGGCAAAACATCTGTCTTATACCATTCAAATCTTTTTTC
>Ga0272441_10012059_pt1 | contig 12710 bp, 10 predicted proteins | sample SSMProp6N_FD_193582 | JGI IMG/M metagenome (GOLD analysis project Ga0272441, IMG submission 193582) | Marine sediment archaeal communities from Little Sippewissett salt marsh, Falmouth, MA, United States - SSM-Prop-6N | ecosystem: Environmental > Aquatic > Marine > Wetlands > Sediment ...
GCAACGCGTCAGAATATGAAAGCCCGTATCTCTCCATCAGCTGCTCGCGCACGATCCTGAAGAAATTGTCTCCGATCTTGACCACATAGACAAAATACGGTTTTCTCAACCTGATCCGCTTTCTCGTTTCTGCAATTACCACAGGATCTTTTGTAGCGTAGGCGTATTTCATTTCCAGGGCACGGGTAAGATCGGAGACGATATTTCTGGTGTAGTGGACCGTCTCCTCGATAAACGGCAGTCCACCCCACGTCTTCACGCTTGCCAGTCCCGAGTTATATGCAGCAATGCCCCGCCATACGTTCATTTCGACGGGACCGCCGAAGAATTCCCTGCATTCCATTATCCCTCTGACAAGGTGCTTCACACCTACCGGAATGTGGAACTCCGGAACAAATCTCGCATCGGTTTCTTTGCGCTGATCCACGCTCATACATCTGATTTTATTCACATATAACTCTCGTGCCGCTTTAAGCTTCTCGTATGCCGCCGTTCTTTTCGCGTCAAGCTTAACCATTTCAGCCCGTGCAGTATTGATTTTGTCAATATGATCTTCCGTGATCCTGCCTGTTCCTGATTCCGCCAATCTGTATAGTTCCTGCTGTTTCGCCGCCGTATTCGATCGGAGCTTCCTGTATTCGGATATGGCGGAGTTCAGTTCCCCAAGTTCAGGACTCTCGACTATAATCAGGCCATACTGACGTGCCGTGGGCTCCATCAATTGTTGCAACCCCGCTGCACCGGCATACGAGACGGCATCCCATTCAAATCGAGACTCGCTCCAGATTTTCGCGACTTCCAGTTCGATCAGGAAGGGCACGTGCGAAAGGTAATTCAATCGTGGGGCAGCACAGGCATCGACAATCATGGGGAAATAATGCTTCATATCTTTGGACGGGATCGCATCGATAATATGCGGGTAATCCTCAATCTTTCTGCTTGGCTTATCGGCAACAACCTTCGCGACAGACCGAGCCTCTACCGATGCCTTTAAAATTCCGAAGCCATCAAGTGCAGTCGCTCCCGCCACTGCCGCCATCCCGGTTATAAATTGTCGTCTTCTTTGGTCCATATGTTTCCTTAAATATATTTGTTTCAATTTACACGTGTTCAAGATTTCTATCGATCATGCTGGAATAAGCTCTCTCAGAAATGCAGGTCTGCAGTGAATTTGAGTATCGAATGCCTTCCGAAGGATTGCAAAAGTTCCCTTGGCCAAGGTATATCCTGGCATGTGAGAATTCCCATTTGAAAGTGTGCATTTCAGGAAAATGAGAAATCGAAAGACTTCTGGAAGAAGCATGACGTCTTCAATTGGTCATACTCAATAGTTTATTCTATGTGTGATTTGGCAGTTTTGACAGCGAGAGCTTTATCCTTTGTAAAAAACCTCCACTTCATTCCGGATGAGTGAATACCTGCTTCCTTGTCTCGACCTCTACAATAATACCAGTGTCCAAAGCGCTCTACAGTAGAAAACGGATGATCGGCCGTAGAAAGAAATCCGTTAGGAGTAATCTCCTTGTAAAAAATAGTTTCGTCGGGGACCTGGTCATAAGACATGTCATTAGGCAATGAGATTTGAGATACATCGACACCTTCTGCTTCCTTTTTATCCAACCAGTCTGAAATCTTCATTGTTTCTTTTCTCCCTTATCGTTTCATGCCCTTACTTTGAGATCCTCCCATGCATCACAGCAATCATCCTGAACATTTGATCATCTTCCGATTCTATTTATGAATAATACAAGTTGAAATGGTGGATGTCTATCAAAATCGCCGGATGCTTTGTTTCAGGAAAAACTATTTGATTTGAAATTTACTATCTGGTCCAATTCAAACTTTCACAAATCATCTTTTTTTACAACTCTTCAGCCATCTGCTTGTCCTGTTCGCTCCCGTTTGACGCAACCCACATTGCAAGCATCAGCATCCACACACCCCCATCCTTCTGTTTGTCTACCTCCGTGTTCATTGCCTCATGCATCCTGTCCTCCAGTAACACATAGAGCCCACACATCAACGCAGACAGTTTTTCTACGGTGCAAGCCTGACCAACCTTCCGAGGGTCATGCACATCTCCTTTCTTTAACCGTGACAGGCGTTAAAGTTCAGAAATACGCGGCTGCTTCATACCTGAAGCCTTGGCCCCGTCCTGACATGCCACGTTGTGCTCCTGTGCAACGGTGTTTAAGTGTTCAAATATCTCAATATTAACTTTCATGTATGGATGATTCTCATTGCATATAACGCCCTGTCAAGAATATTTCTACCGAACAGGCACTTACGGAATCAAGACAGCTCTTGATAAACGGCAGAAGGAAAGAGAGATGAATTTGATGGTTGAAACGAGAACACAAGAGGCATGAAAATATTCGATAAATTTAAAAAGTATGGTCGGGGCGGAGGGATTTGAACCCCCGACATCCTGCTCCCAAAGCAGGCGCGCTACCAGGCTGCGCTACGCCCCGACGCGTTAGCATCTAATGAATTTGTCCGATTGTTTCAAGACATTTTTCAACTTTTCAAAGGCCCGGGCCCTGTGACTGATCCGGTTTTTTATCTCGGGACTCAGTTCCGCCACGGTTTTGCCGTATTCGGGAACAATAAAGACGGGATCATATCCGAAGCCTTCCCTTCCCGACGGTTCGAGACTTATTGATCCTTCGAGCACACCCTCGAAAGATTCATAGCTCTTGTCGGGATGAAAAAGGACCAGCACGCACCGGAATGCGGCAGCACGATCCCCGGGGGGCACCGATTCCATTTCCTCAAGAAGCTTCATGTAATTCTCACGATCCGATGCACCCGCCCCCGCATAACGGGCCGAATGAACACCGGGCCTGCCGTCGAGGGCATCGACTTCCAGTCCCGAATCATCGGCGATCACCGCTTCACCGGTGAAAGCGGAAACGATACGCGCCTTTTTCAGGGCATTGTCAATGAATGTTTCGCCGTCCTCGTCAATATCGGGGGCATCGGGATAGTCATGGAGCGATAACACCTGAAGTCCCATTTCCTCAAGCATAGCTTTAAGTTCTCTTATTTTCCCCCTGTTTTTAGAGGCAAATATTATTTTAGACGATTCGGTATATCTTCGCACTTGCACCCTGCACTTCCTTTCGATCGGTATCGATGGAAAGGCGGGACATTATCGTCCCGGTGCGTCGTATGGCCGCCGGTTCACGGTTATACGGAAAGATCTCCCAGGAGATCATACTGCCTGCGCGCCAGTTCCGATATTCCCAGGGAGGCAAGTTCGATCATCCGGTCGAAAAGTGCCCGGTCAAAGGGTTCCTTTTCCGCCGTGCCCTGAATTTCAATAATCTTTCCCGTCTTCGTCATGACAAAATTCGAATCGACATCGGCCCGGGAATCTTCCTCGTAATCCAGGTCCAGCAGAACCCTTCCCTCCACGACACCGACACTGATCGCAGACATGTAATCGGATATGCCGAAACGCTCTATGAGTCCGCTGTCACGCCACCCGCGCAATGCATCGACCAGGGCGATAAAGGCCCCCGTGATGGAGGCCGTCCTCGTTCCCCCATCGGCCTGTATCACGTCACAGTCGATATAGATCGTTTTTTCTCCCAGGATTGCAAGGTCCGTAACAGCGCGAAGCGATCTTCCGATCAACCGCTGTATTTCATGGGTTCGTCCCCCGATTCTTCCCCGTGCCGACTCCCTGAGATTCCGCACCGGTGTCGAGAGCGGAAGCATGGAATACTCTGCCGTGAGCCATCCCTGCCCGGAATTCTTCAGAAACGGCGGCACCCTTTCTTCAAGGGAAGCGGTACAGATCACTTTGGTCTTCCCCATTTCGATGAGCACCGATCCGCTGGCATGCTGTAAAAAATTTCTTGTTACCGTTAATTCCCGTAATTCATCGGGTCTACGACCATCTGCCCGCATTGTTTATGCACCTTCCGAAAAATATTCAAGAATACTGAGACGAAGGGCATTCGCCAGCGACTCCAGAATAGTTTCATCATTAATTTTTTTGTTGTTATCTTCATTCGTGGCAAACCCCACTTCAGCAACCACTGCAGGCAGCTCAAGTCCGTCGAGAATAAGCACCGGCAGCGATCTGACGCCCCTGTCCTGCCGGGTAAATACGGTCCTGAGATTCTTCTGCAGGAGGCGGGCGAAACGAATGCTGTCGTTGATATACTGGCTCTCAATCATGTCCTTTATTATAACGTCATCGGCGACATCACTCTTTTCGGTGTCCGGTTCTTCATATCCCGCGACATAGATCTCATAGCCTTTTGCGTCTTTTCCGAACCCGGCGTTCACGTGGAGACTTACATAGAGATTCGCCCCCGCCTTTTTCGCCAGGCCTTTTCTCTCGGAAGGAGACAGCGTCACATCGTTTTCACGCGTCAACACCACCGCTATGTCTGTATTGTTCAGCCCGTCCCGGATTTTCCGCGCAAGAGCGAGTGTAATATCTTTCTCATGGAAATCGCGCGACAAGGTTACACCCTTGTCGTCTCCTCCATGGGCTGGATCGACGACCACAGTATGCAACTCTGATAATGCGGAGCCGGCGGAAAGACCCATTACGACCAGCATCACCAGTATAATGACAAGATGTTTTTTCATAGGTTTCATTTTTCCCAGTCCCGACACCTTATTGGAGCATGCTTAATACAGCAATGATGTCCCGGCTGTCAATACCGATCCCTCTTTCTAATGAAGGCCTTTCTCTCCCTTGCCGAAGGGCTCCCTCACGCGCTCCACGGACATAACGCTCTTCAACTTTCTCAAGTCACTGACAATCTTATTCAACTGACTCAGGTCGTTCACATCAAGCTGGAAGTCGCAATTCGCCGCCTGGCCGGGAATGGTATCAATGTTGGCATAGTTGATATTTATTCCGAACGCCGTAATGACGTTCGTAAGCTCGGAAAGCAGTCCTTTCTTGTCTTTGCAGGTGATCCTGATATTGACGGGATAGGTATGTTTTTTCTCGATGTCCCAGTTCACATCGATGATTCTTTCCGGAGGCATGTCCTGTATCCGCGGACAGGTCGCTACATGAACGCTTACACCTCTTCCCCTGGTAATGCATCCCACGATATCGTCGCCGGGGATGGGGCTGCAGCACTTGGCAAACCGTACCATTATGTTGTCGATCCCCGTGATGGAAACACCCGCATCATCGTATGACTTGCGGAACCGTTTCCTGACTCTTTCAAGTATGGTTTCTTCCTTGCTGGTCTCTTCCTGTGAAAATTTATTGATGATGTGCTTGGCCGAAAGTTTTCCATATCCGATAAGGGCGAGCATGTCATCGACGGAATTCAGCGAGTAATCGGCGAGAACGGCCTTGAATTCATTCGTCTTGATGAGCTGCGCGTATTTCAGGTGATGCCGTTTAAGCTCTTTCTCGAAAATATCACGCCCGAGGGCGACACTCTTTTCCCGTTCTTCCGTCTTGATCCACTGCTTTATCTTCGAGATCGCCCGTGTCGTGACGGCATATTTCAGCCAGTCCTTGCTCGGATAGTGTCCGGGCTGGGTTATAATGTCGACGGTATCACCATTTTGAAGTTTGTATTTCAGCGGGACAATGTTTCTGTTGACGCGGGCGCCCACACACTGGTTGCCTACGTCGGTATGAATACTGTATGCAAAATCGATCGGGGTAGCCCCCTTGGGAAAGGCCTTGGCGTCACCCGTGGGGGTGAAGACATAGACTTCGTCGGGGTAGAGCGCCAGTTTGAGGTTTCGCATGAACTCACGGGCATCTCCCTGATCCTGCTGGATTTCAATGAGTTCCCGCAATCGCTCGATCTGATCCTCGTCATCGGGAGAGAAGCCCTTTCCCTCCTTGTACCTCCAGTGCGCTGCGATCCCCTTCTCCGCCCACTCATGCATTTCCCGTGTCCGGATCTGCACCTCCATTCTCTCGCCGTAGGGGCCGATCACCGTCGTATGCAGCGAACGGTAATGATTGGCCTTCGGCATGGCGATATAGTCCTTAAACCTGCCCGGCACCGGCTTCCAGAGGGCATGGACAACACTGAGGGCCGCATAGCAATCCTTTTCCTGGTCGGAGTCGAGAATAATCCGGAAGGCCGTGAGGTCATAGACCTCATCAAAATTGATATGCTGCTCCTCCATCTTCTTGTAGATGCTGTAGAAGTGTTTTGCCCTCCCCTCCACGGTACCCGGCAGATCGAATTCCTCCATTTTCTGGCGGATAATGTTTCTCACTTCCCTGGCGTAGTTTTCCCGCTCGTCCTTTCTCTTGTCCACCCATTCCATCAGTTCCGCGTATTCTTCCGGGTGGAGGTACTTGAAGGAGAGTTCCTCAAGCTCGATCTTCATCCAGTTGATGCCGAGACGGTTGGCGAGAGGTGCATAGACTTCAAGGGTCTCCTTCGCGATGAACTTCTGCCTGTCCAGGGGCTGGTATTCAAGCGTCCGCATATTGTGAATCCTGTCGGCCAGCCGTATGACGAGGATCCTGATATCGGCCGACATGGCAAGCATCATTTTTCTGAAATTTTCCGCCTGTCGTTCCAGCTGGCTTCCAAAGGTAATCTTACTGATTTTCGTCAGTCCGTCGACAATGAACGCCACGTCATTTCCGAAGGAATCACGTATCTGCTCGAGGGTTGCAAGGGTGTCCTCCACCGTGTCATGGAGCAGTCCCGTCACGATCGACGCGACGTCGAGACGCATATTGACCAGGATACCCGTGACTTCAAGAGGATGAATCAGGTAGGGCTCACCGGACAGCCGCACCTGTCCCTGGTGAACGGATGCGGAAAAGATGTAGGCCTTCTCTATCATCTCGATATCGTCGGGACTCAGATAGGTCTGGGCTTCATCCAGTATATCGGTAATTCGTATCATTGCCCTGTACGCCGCTGAAACACTTGATCGGTGCTGCCGTTTTTGGAATCGGCGAACGATGAATCCGGCGGACTGATCGTCGCAGGTCTCTCCGGCTGCACGCCGGACTCATGTTCGTGGAGTTCTTTCTCAGGTATCGTATGTTTTCAATTCTTCCCGTATGGTCTTTTCGATCACCTCACCCGCTTCATCGAGAGGGACCAGGACCGTTTCACCCGACTTTCTCCATCGCATCTCGATTTTTCCCTCGGCAAGGTTTTTCGCCCCCAGGGTAATCCGCAGGGGTATTCCGATGAGATCGGCGTCCTTGAATTTGACGCCCGCCCGTTCGTCGCGGTCATCGACAACCACTTCGACACCCCGCTTCATCAGGTCATTGTACAGACTTTCGGATGCTTCCGATATCTGTGCGTCCTTCATGTTGACGGGGGTGATGATAACATGATAGGGCGCGAGCGGCATCGGCCATATGATGCCATGGTCGTCGTGGCTTTGCTCGATGCATGCGGCGGCCGTTCTCCCGATACCGATTCCATAGCACCCCATGATCATGACTTTCTCCTTGCCGTCCCGGTCGAGGTAGGTCGAATTCATGGTGCTGCTGTATTTGGTTCCCAGTTTGAAGACATGACCGACCTCTATTCCGCGGGCGATGCCGATGGGACTCTTGCAGCGGGGACAGACATCGGTCTCTTTGATGAACCGCAGGTCCGCAAATGCTTTCAGCGGAAATTCCCGTCCGATGTTGCAGTTGATCCTGTGGTAATTTTCCCGGTTCGCTCCCACGACGAAATTCGTCATGTTCATGAGTGAATAATCGGCGATGATGTCGCATTTGATTCCGATCGGTCCGGCAAAACCCCGCGGAGACGAGGTCACCTCAAGAATGACATCATCCATCGCCAGTTCGAGGGTCTCACAGCCGAGATAATTGCGCAGCTTGATTTCATTGATTTCCTCATCGCCCCGCACCAGCGCGGCAACCGGTTTGTCATCGGCCATGAAGATCAGTGTTTTCACAACGTCCTGCGGCGTCACTTTCAGGAAGCTGCACACCTCCTCGATCGTTCTCACATCGGGTGTATGCACATCCTCTGAGGGCAAAAATGTCGATTCGTCGACACTGTTTTTCTCCGGCTTTGCAACTTCCGCCTTTTCAAGGTTGGCGGCGTAATCGCAATTCGTACAGAATATGACGGCATCTTCGCCCGAGTCGGCGATCACCATGAACTCATGGGAATAACTTCCACCGATATTTCCGCTGTCTGCTTCGACGGGTCTGAAATAGAGGCCACAACGGCTGAATATCCTGATGTAGGCATCGAACATATTCCGGTAGCTCCCGTTCGCGCCCTCCTCATCCACATCGAAGCTGTAAGCGTCTTTCATTCCGAATTCACGGCAACGCATGACACCGAACCGCGGCCGTATCTCGTCGCGGAATTTTGTCTGAATCTGATAGAGATTCATCGGCAGCTGCCGATAGGTCTGAATCTCGTTCCGCACCAGGTCGGTTATCACCTCTTCGTGGGTGGGACCGATACAGTAGTTCCGGTTATGGCGGTCCTTGAAGCGGAGGAGTTCCTTCCCGTAAAAATTCCAGCGGCCCGATTCCTCCCAGAGTTCCGACGGCTGCACGGCCGGCAGGAATACCTCCTGGGCTCCCGCCCTGTTCATTTCCTCGCGCACAATATTTTCCACTTTCCGTATCACCCGGTAACCAATCGGCAGATAGGAATATATTCCACTTGTCAATTTACGGATCATTCCCGCCCGCAACATAAGCTGATGGCTCACGATCTCAGCATCAGAGGGCACTTCCTTCACCGTGGGCAAAAACATTTCTGAATACCGCATCATTCCTCCTCACTCATCTATCATCGTTCGAATCTCCTTCAGAAGGACATCGACAAACTCTTCTTCCTTGATTTTTCTCTCCACCTTCCCTTTTTTGAAAAGGAGCCCCGTCTTGCGACCGCCTGCGATCCCGATGTCCGCATCGGCAGCCTCGCCGAGACCGTTGACCACACACCCCATGAGGGCAATCTTCAGATAGGACTTCATTCCCGCCAGCCGCCGCTCCACCTCCTCGGACAATCCGATCAGATCAATTTCACAACGGCCGCAGGTCGGACAGGAAATGATATCGGGTCCCCTCATCCTGATTCCCAGGGCCCGCAATATCCCGAAGGCGACCGATACCTCACTTACGGGATCACCCGAGATGGAGACGCGTATCGTATCTCCGATCCCCTCATGGAGCAGAATTCCCAGACCGATAGATGACTTGATGGCGGAGTTCACAATGGTCCCCGCCTCCGTCACGCCAAGATGAAGGGGATAATCGGTCAGTTCTGATATCTGACGGTACGCCTCGATCATGGTAAGCACATCGGAGGATTTCAGTGAAAGTTTTATGGCGGTGAAATCCAGGTCCTCGAAGAAGGCGATATTCCGCAGGGCACTCTCGACAAGAGCCGCAGCGGAGGGACCGCCGTGCTTCTCCATGATGTCCTTTTCAAGCGAGCCGGCATTCACACCGATCCTGATCGACACATCTCTGTCTTTCGCGGCGCCGATCACATCTTTTATTCGGTCCCGCCTGGTATTACCCGGGTTGATCCTGATGCAGTCCGCACCCCTCTCGATTGCCTCGATCGCAAGCTGATATTTGAAATGAATATCGGCGATCAGGGGGATCGAAATGCTTTTTTTTATGGATGACAGTGCCTCTGCTGCCTCATGATCGGGAACGGCAACCCGCACGATTTCACAACCCGCATCCTCGAGCCGCTTAATCTGTGCCACGGTGGATTCAATATCCCGCGTATCCGTACAGGTCATGGATTGGACAATGACAGGTGCGTCATCTCCAATTTTGACAGAACCGACATGCACCGGCCTCGTTTTCCGTCTCTTTATGTCTTTAACTTCCAATGATCGCTCTGATTCCTTTTTATAATCGCGAAACTATAGCACGAAGCCTACCCGGCATCAATGGGTAATACCCATTCTTCCAATCATATATGATGGCATCGTAAAAAGTCCAACTGCTGCGTTGCGCTGCACCCTTCGTCATTGCGAGGGTGAGCCGAAGCCGCGAGCGAAGCGTGGCGGTCGGCGACGCGGCAATCTAAGTTTTTCAAACACTTACAAACACAGAGATTGCTTCACTTCCTTCGCAATGACCGGGAGTGCTCCCGCAAGCCCCGCCGTACAGGCGAGGTCAAGGGGCACAATATAATTAAACAATTCCTTGCCGGGAAGCCCCTCCCTGTGGGCGGGGCTTCATTATTTTTTGGACGTTCTACGAGGCCACCATATATAGATTTGAAAAACCCCGTTTTCAAGATTTCCGTTATGGCTCGATTTCCCTGAGACGCTCAAGCAGTTTCATCTGCCCGGCCGCAGGAGACTGTTCATTCGTTTCGGGCAGTTCCGTTCCGGTCATGTCTGCCAGTTTTCCGATCGCGGAGAAAAGGCCGACCGGGGGAAGATCATGCTTTGTAAGATGACGGATGAGCCTGAATGTCCTGAGCCCGTCGAACCAGGCGGTAAAATGCCGCCGCAGCGACTTCTCGCTTCTGCTGTTCCTGACCAGCCGGGGCCATACATGGTCGAATCGGTCGATCCTGAGAAAGATCGCGAGGGAGGGGTGAATGTTTGCCGCACGGTTTATCAGTTCCTCCGCTCCATCGTCGCAACAGTCGTGGACGGTGCGGAGCCATTCCCCGAGAATGCTGAATGCGTCGGGATCGTATGCCGGGTAGTGCGTCTTCATCTCTTCGGTAAATCCCGCAATCTTTCGTCCCGTCCCGAAGGGAACGCGGGCCGACGCACGCGAGGACGGATGGACCGTGGTGGCGGTTACGCGCCCCACCCGGCCGGTTTTTGCGATCTTGTTCAGGAAATAGAAATCTTCGCCCGCCGTCTTGATGCTGATTCCTCGCACCGCCGCGTAGCCCTCCGCCGTACCGGCGATGGTCGAACCAATCGTGTGAAAGGCGTAGGGGGAACCTGCAAAGGAAAGTCCCCAGACATAGTACCTCAGGAAGAGTTCATAGCAGATGATAGCCTGCTGACGGAGCGGATCCCGCGACGCCCCGTGGGCATACCTGATAACCGATGCGGGAAAGCGATGGGTTTTCACGTGGCGTCTCACCGCATCCAGGTAATTCGGTTCCACCAGGCTGTCGGCATCGAGCCAGCAGAAGACGGTATCCCACCCGTCATCAGGACTGCCGAGAGACTCAAGGGCGAGGTCAAAGCCTATCTTTCTCGCGAGACCTACGCCACCCGTCCTGCGGGGCAGTTCACGGCCCTTCGACGACGCATCGACATAGCCGGTTCTTAAATTACTGGAAAGAATTTCATCGAGCCAGGACTTCTGAGACGGTTCGGAAACCCATGGGGGTATGCCCTTTCCCTCTACCAGATGGCGGAGGATATCCAGTGTTTCCTGATTGTCGACAAAGGCGGCCTTCCCTGAATCGTCGACCGGTTTGTTATTGACGACACAAATAACCAGGGTTTTTTCGAGATCAGGGCGGTCGTTCCTCGACAGGGCAGCCAGTGTGCGGAAAAGATACTTCAATTCCGCAAGCGCCGGTATCACGACCACATTATCCACCACGCCTCCACTGTTCGCGGTAAGTTCCCATCCGTCGGTGTGCGCGTACTGTTGCAGATATTTTCCCGTCATATCGCACTGCCGCGCATCGTTTAGCATCTTCCCATTCATGGCAGTCAGTTGTCTACGCACATGAACCGGAAAAGTCAAATGCATTTGTCGTCATCTGCCCTCCCCGGAGGCTATCTTTTCTTTGCTTTTCCCGTCACCAGCTGGTATCGTGCTTTCGCATTTCTCTCGTACTCTCCTTTCAGGAAAGGATACCGAACATGCAGAAAGACAACGCTATTCGTGCGGAAATTCTTCGTTACCTTTTGATTTTCTTTATTGTTATCGGCGGATTTATTGCGATCGTCGGATCGGGCGGCGAAGATGAGAGCGGTTGCACGCCCATCGATGTAAACGGTGTGTGGGAACTCTATTACACCAAGACCAAAGTCGGCATTGCCGGAACATTCGGCCCCTTTCTTGCCGTATTCGAGCAATCGGGGAACGACATCACCTTCACCATCGACGATAAAGAGGGCGGCGTCGGAACGATCGTCTGCGGTCAATTCGACACCTCGGACATTGCACTCTCCTGGACCGACGCAGAAGGATCCTATACGGGAACGGGAATCGTAAACTCATTTTCAATGAACGGCGACTGGGAAGCCGACGGTGACCCCGTCGGAACGTGGCGGGCGGAAAAAGGAGATGCCTTTGCAACCCTCTATTACCTGCCCGACCAGGGCGATTTAAAGATATTGAGTATCGACGTCTACACGAAAGATGCCGATCGCGTTTACATAACGGGTGATCATATCGATGGCGAGGTTGAGCTTCAGAACTGTGACGCGGTGCAGGGATACCAGTACTGGCAGATCTCGGACTCCGGTGAATGCACACCTGCGGACAACCGCTACGATATAGAAGAAGCGGTTACCTTTCCTCTCTATATAACGGTACACGTGGTAAACGAAAGTGGCGGGGAAACGGAGGATACCGTCAGGATCAACGGGGACGAAGCCATCTATACCTATCCCTACGAACTGAACGGGTAAGACATCTACAATCCTGCACAATTCGCCCTGACAAGGTCATGGAGCGACTGATAGTCGTTCCCGTCGATCCAGTGGATTGCTGTTCCCTTCTTTTCCATCCGCCGGAACCATGTCATCTGGCGCTTGGAGTACTGGTTGATTTTCGCGTTGAGTGTCCGGAACATGGT
>Ga0272441_10012060_pt1 | contig 12710 bp, 8 predicted proteins | sample SSMProp6N_FD_193582 | JGI IMG/M metagenome (GOLD analysis project Ga0272441, IMG submission 193582) | Marine sediment archaeal communities from Little Sippewissett salt marsh, Falmouth, MA, United States - SSM-Prop-6N | ecosystem: Environmental > Aquatic > Marine > Wetlands > Sediment ...
GAACCGACCCGGCGGATTCGGCAGCATCGATCTTTGGCAGACGACGCGTGAAACGCCATATGACGACTGGGGCGTGCCGATCAACCTTGGCCCCCCTGTTAACAGTGAGTTTTGCGAACTAATGGGCGGCATCCTGGCAAATGGACTGATGCTCGTTGTTGGCAGCACCTCACTTGGACCGTTTCGTCCGGGCGGGGAAGGCAGGGCCGACTTGTGGCTTGCCACTCGAGCGACCAGTTCCGATGCCTGGGGCGCCATCGTGAATCTTGGGGCAGTGGTCAATAGTCCATCTTATGACGTGTCGCACTGCGTCGCGGCCGACGGTTCCAGGCTGTACTTCGCCTCCAGTCGGCCTGGTGGATTTGGTGGATTCGATATATGGCAGGTGGAGATCATCGCTTTGCCGGCAGGCGCCTTTGAGAAAGACGCAAATGCTGACCTGGACGAAGAACCAAGGGAGAGTGATGAGAGAAGGGAGGTGTTGCCAGAATAGAATCACTGAGACGCGGAGACACAAGGAACGGGCAAATGAGCAGAACGTAAAGAAGCAGCCGGTGAGCATAACGCCGCCAAGCATATCACTCACCGGCCCAGACCTGCCCGGGCGAACGGTTTGCCCACCCGAGGCAAGGCTCAACTCATGATATGGCAAATCGAGAAGTAAAACAAGTTTCGAGGTGCGAATCATGAACAGCAACAGAAAGACAAAAGGCATCCTGGTTTGTGTATTGGCAGTGGCCAGCATGCTTCCAACCGTCGCCAGAGATGCGAAGGCAGATTTTGTCTTCGGCATTCCGACGAATCTGGGTCCGACCGTCAATACTCCCTCTTATGATAGTGACATATGCATATCAAACGATGGCCTGTCGCTCTACTTCACGTCAGATAGGCCAGGTGGGTCTGGCAGTTATGACATATGGGTAACGACGCGTGAAACAGCCCAGGATCTATGGGGAGAACCAGTGAACCTCGGGCCAACAGTAAACAGTGGGGTCTGGGAGCATACGCCTTTTATCTCGGCCGATGGATTGACACTCTTCTTTAGTTCCAGTCGATCTGGCGGGTTTGGTATGGTAGACATATGGTTCACGACACGAACTTCAGTCTCCGATCCTTGGAGCACGCCGGAGAACCTTGGTTCGACCGTCAACACTTCCGCTGCCGATGCGGCCGTCAATATCTCATTCGATGGATTGTCACTTCTTTTCAACTCTACGCGGTCAGGCGGGTATGGTGGTCAGGACCTGTTGGTATCAACACGCCCCACAGCTTCCGATCCATGGGCAGAACCGGTGAACCTTGGACCTACTGTCAATAGTTCGGCCTGGGACTATACACCAGCGCTCTCGCCCGATGGTCGATTGCTCATTTTCGGCTCCAATCGGTCCGGTGGTTTGGGGAGTGACGATTTGTGGCTAACAACTCGAGAGACGATAGTTGACGCCTGGGGGGAACCGGTGAATCTCGGACCGGCAGTCAACAGTTCGGCCGGCGAAGGCGGGGCAAATCTCTCAGTTGATGGTTCTACCCTCTACTTCGGGTCGAATCGCCCGGGTGGGTCGGGCCAGGTCGACATCTGGCAGGCGCCAATTATTCCAATCGTCGATTTCAACGGCGATGGAAGCGTGGACCTCGTTGACCTCGTCATGCTGATCGACGTCTGGGGGACGGATGACACGCTCTGCGACATCGGGCCGATGCCCTGGGGTGACGGCACGGTGGACATCGAGGATCTGAAGGTCTTCATGACGCATTGGGAGAAACAAAACGGCCCCGTGCTGCCTTAGGGAACACGATGCAGACGACCACACCCACAAGGGCCGGTGGACAACGGAGCCTCCGGCCCTATTCCTCCACAATACCGCCAGCAGCCAGCTTCGCACGCCACTTGGCGGCTTCGTCAGGTTTGGGCCAGGATTCATAGAGATTCACCAGTTCGCGGAGCGAGTCGAGGGTGTGGGGATGGTCGGGGCCGAGCTTGGCCTCGCGGCCATTGTAGGCGTCGAGCAAAAGGGGTTCTGCTTTGTCGTAGTCTTCCTGCGCAACGTACAGTAGAGCCAGTGCGTGGACGGTTTCCAATGTGTGCGGATGGTCGGGGCCGAGTTTAGCCTTCCTTCTTTCGAGTGCTTCGGTCAGGAGGTTCTCCGCTTCCTCGCAGCGCTGTTGCTCCCTGCGGAGCAGGCCGAGGTCATTGATGGTCTCCAGTGTGTATGGGTGGTCGCCGCCAAGCTTGAGCTTTCTACCCTCCAAAGCTCGCTTGAAGAGGGTTTCCGCTTCTTCATACCGCCGTTGTTTGGTGCGCAACATGCCAAGGCCGTTTACGTGGCGCAGCGTGAAGGGATGGTCCTTGCCGGGCAACTTCCGGTCTCCCATTGCGATCCCTTCAGTGAAGAGAGCCTCCGCCTGCTCGTAGCGTTGTTGGATCACATAGAGCCGAGCCAGCTCGTTCATGCACCGAATCGGCGGCCAGAGTGCGTCTTCAGCGCCTCTCGGGCCATATTTCTCGCGTTGTGCCTTCAGTGTTTTGACGAACAATTCCTCTGCATCTTCGTAGCGACCTTGCTCTCTGTATACCTTGGCAAGATCCCAAGAGAACATCAAAACCCAACCGTGGTTTGGGTGGTTTGGATCCCACCAGGCTGTCTTCAGCGTCTTCGTGAGGAGTCGCTCTGCCTCCTTGTAGTGGCCTTGTCTCGCGCAAGGGCCGGCAAGACAACATGCATGGATAATGTGGTCACCTTGTATCTTCTCATACAAAGCTACTGCTTCTCTATAGTTGCCTGCGAAGGTGTGGGACACGGCAAGCATGTTCATAGCATTTCTTGTTGTATTGTGTTCCTCGCCAAACTGGCCAAGATAGATACGGTATGCACGATCCCGTTGTTGCGCTGACGCCAAGTAATAACCAAGATCGAAACACGTCGAGCCGAGTGTTCCGCGGATTGAAGCCTCTAGGAGGGGCTGGTTCTCAAACTTTCCTTCATCAAGCTTTGCCGCGGCACCGTTTAGGACATCTATAACTGTAGCCTCACGACCCTTGACCGTGCTCGCTAAGCCGAGAACATCACCTCTCAGGAAGCTCTGGATCGCTTGAGCTTCGACGGTAGCATGCTCGGCCTTGGCGCGGGCGCGGGCCTGGCCGATGGCGAAGATTGTGGAAACCACCACTCCCAGAACAAGCAAGATCAGGACGGCGGCGATGCCGCCTACCAAGATACGGTTTCGTCGGACAAACTTCTTCAATCTGTAGCCGGTGCCTGGCGGGCCGGCCATCAGTGGGGCTCCTTTCAGATAGTTGTCGATATCATCGGCAAGCTCGGAGGCTGAACGGTAACGTTCGGCGCGGTCTTTACGCATCGCCTTGAGCGGAATCCATTCGAGTTCCTTGTGGAGCCGCTTGGCCAAGGTGGCGAATTCAGTGCGGCGGCTCTCCGCGAGTTTGTTGGCCTTCTCGCCGAGCTTCGTCAGACGCGCGCTCGGCGTCTTGGGGTCGGTCTCGCGAATCGTTTTGCGGATATGCTCGACCCCGCCCTGACGGAACCTCTCGGAGTCGTAGGGCAGAATGCCAGCCAGCAGTACATACAGCAGAACGCCGAGCGAGTAGATGTCCGAGCGGGTATCAATGTCTTCGCTAGCCATGTCCGCCTGCTCGGGGCTCATATACTCTGGTGTGCCGAGGAGTTGGGCGTCTTCAGTGAACAACGTCCTCTCGGTTAGTGGCTGACTCATCGCCTTGGCTACGCCGAAGTCGATGATCTTCGGGACAGGCCTGTCTCCTTCCGTGGATACCAGGATGTTAGATGGTTTTATGTCCCGGTGAATGATCCCTTTCTGGTGGGCATGATGGACGGCGAGGCTGACCTGCTGGAAGAGCTTCAGCCGATCCTCGATGCTCAGCTTGTGGCGGTCGCAGTATTCCGTGATGGGCAACCCCTTGACGTATTCCATCGCGAAGTAGGGTCGGCCGGCTTCCGTTGTGCCGGCATCATGGATTTGGGCGATGCTCGGATGATCCAGCAGGGCCAGGGCCTGCCGTTCGGTCTCGAAGCGGGCGATCACGCGTTTCGAGTCCATTCCCGGCTTGATGATCTTCAGGGCGACTTTACGCCGGATCTGGCCTTCCTGTTCGGCCAGGTAGACCATGCCCATCCCGCCCTCGCCCAGAACGCGAAGCAGTTTGTACTGACCGATCCGGCCACCCGGCTGTTCGATACCCGCAAGAGAAACGGTTGGATTGGCTGCGGGATCGTCCTCAATCAGCGGCTGTCGCTTTCCAGATGCGGGATCACCACTGGCCTCCGCGGCCCGCTCTTGTTGCTCGCCCGGGTCCGGGCCGCGCGTCCCCAGAGAAAAGAGTCGCTCCAGTTGATCGGGGTCCAGACTGAATATCGGCTTCTTGCGCATGATCTCCACCAGACCTTTCTCAGGCAGAATCGACGGTAGCGTTCCAAGAGTATGTTCAACGCTCAGCCGTCTTCTTGCGCGATTTTTGGGAAGAATCGCCTGATTTCGTCCAATTCGTCCGCAAGAAGCTCGTCGCACATCACGGACTTGCGGAGATGCTCCCTCAGGAGGTTCTGGAATCGCCGTTTGACCGTCACAATCATGTTCGAGGCCTTGGCTTGGTCCTCGATACCATATCGGGCGCAGATCTCCGCCAGCGGGACGGGGTCGGCTCGGTCCGTGATCGGCGCCAGGACGCGGTCGTGAAAGAGATGCCAATGGACGGTCTTGCCGTCTCGGTGGCACTGGGCCTCGACCTCTTCTACGACCCGTTCCAGCAGGGCCGAGACCCAGGCGTAGTTGAAGCAGTCTTCTGCGTCGGCCTTCGCTACCAGTTGCGACAGCTCAGGGGGCTCGACCATCTCCAGCGGTACGAGCTTGCCCTTGGGCGTGCGCCGCTGGCGCTCAGCATGTTTATGTACGTTGGCGAGATACCGGTTCAAGGCCATCAGCAGGAAGGAACGGAACCGGCCCTTGGCTGGATCGGCCTTCTCGACGAGACGGTGCTCCAGCACCACTTCGTGAAAGAAGCCCTGGGTCAGGTCCTTGGCCTCCTCATTGGTGTGGTCCTTGCGGCGGAGATAGCAGTAGACCGGCTTCCAGTAGCGATCCAGCAGGACGCCCGCCAGGGCCGCGCTACGATCTTGGTCGGCCGAGGCGACCCCTTCGACCAGAGACCAATGGGTGGTGAGAAATGCCTCTCCAGTGCCCCCTATCTCGGTGTAGTCATCACGGCTCATGGCGTCTCCCCAGACACGTCCGCGGCATTCCGTACACAGCGTCCCCTGCGCTGCGGACTTCGATTGCCTTTGACCTACCAATATAGCCCCGCGGCCGTGATTCCTCAAAAGAAAATCCGCCGGCTTGAAGATCGCGCGCAAGATCGCGGATTTTCGTTGAGTTTATTCCTGGGGAGCACCGGAAACCTCCTGTGAAAGGGCAGAACGATGAAAGCGCAAAGCAGATACGCCATTGGGGCTGTGCGTTTTGGCGCCGCCAGCCTTTGTTGTGCTGCAGCCCTGTACCTTGCCTTCGACAAGACGCGTTCGTACGGGATCATTCCCAGCGGACCAAGTTATGGGGGCAGCCAGTCGGCCAGGATACCCATTGAACGTGGTCTGCTTTCTTCGCTCCCGGAGGACTGGGAGGCCGAGTGGCTGGGCGGGATGCTCTGGATCACGCACCGCAATCCGGATGGGACCGTCGCCGACCGTCTTTCGTTCTCTGGGGTGGAAGACTACCACGCCTGGGTCGAAACCCACCCCGATTTCTGCGATGTCAACGTTGAGAAACTCGCATTGCGGATGCCATAGACGCGTGTCCACCAAGAGTCTCTTCACGCAAGCCAGTGCACTCCTAATTCGACGCGAGGCGTCCACTCTTGCTGAAGAGACAACGAAAACTCCTTTGAAAGGGTCTGACAATGAAACGGCAAGACAGTTACAGAATGGCCATGGTGCGCCTGGCATGTATCATGGGCGTTCTTATCCTATTAGCAAGCGAAGAATATGGCAAGGCAGATTTCACCTTCGGCACGCCCACGAATCTGGGCCCGACGGTCAACAGTTCGTCTGGCGACAGTGTTACCTGCTTTTCGTCTGACGGTCTAGAGATGTACCTCGATTCTGATCGGCCCGGTGGATCCGGGAACTGGGACATATGGGTTGCCAAACGTCCAACAAAAAACGATGATTGGGGTACACCCGTAAATCTTGGACCAATTGTCAACAGTTCGTATATGGATGGATTCTCGCACATCTCGGCCGACGGGCTGGAGCTGTACTTCGAGTCCAAGCGGCCCGGTGGCGTAGGCGGTGGCGACATATGGGTGGCCAAACGAGCAACGAGAGATGATGCATGGGGCATGCCCGTAAATCTCGGGACACCGGTTAACACGTCTGGCTCGGATAGCACACCGCGGCTTTCTACCGATGGGCTGGAACTGTACTACTGCTCCAGTCGCGGATACGGTGCCCATGACATTTGGGTTTGCAGGCGTACAACAACAGACGATCCATGGGAGCCTCCAGTGAACCTTGGCGCAATGGTGAACAGTTCGGCCGACGAATTCTTTCCTTTTGTCTCAACCGATGGCTTGACGCTTTTCTTCTCTGGGAATAGAGGTCAACCTCTCCGACCCGGTGGATTCGGTGGTGCGGACATGTGGGTAACAACGCGAGCAAGCGTCTCTGAACCTTGGCGCACTCCTGTGAACCTTGGTTCTACAGTCAATAGTCCCAGTTACGACTGTGGACCGGTAATCTCACCTGATGGTTCCATGCTCTACTTCTGCTCTGAACGACCTGGTGGATTCGGTGGACCATACGGGGATATATACCAGGCACCCATCGTTCCTATCGTCGACTTCAACGGAGATGAGAAAGTCGACGGTGTGGAGATTTGTATGACAGCAGACCGCTGGGGCACGGACGATCCTGTCTGCGACATTGGCCCTATGCCCTGGGGCGACGGTGTTGTCGACGTAGAAGATCTAAAGGTGTTAGCAGAATCTATTGGAAGAAATGTAGACGATCCCACCCTCATTGCGCACTGGGCCTTCGATGAGACAGATGGCGACATAGCCTGCGACAGTGAGGGTGTTCACGATGGTACGGTGACTGGGACCGCCCTCTGGCATCCGGACGCGGGGCAGACCGATGGTGCGCTTGAATTAGATGGTGTGACCTTCATCGTGGCCGATCGCGTTCTGAACCCCTCAGATGGGCCGTTCAGCGTCCTGGCCTGGGTCCAAGGCGGCGCTCCAGGTCAAGCGATAATCTCCCAGCAGGGTGGCGTGAATTGGCTCATGTTGGACCCCGCCACGGGCGCGCTCAGGACCGAGTTGGGGAGCAGCGGGCGAACTGCTACGGTGTTGTACTCGGATGCGATTATGAGCGACGACGCCTGGCACCGCGTGAGCTTCACCTGGGACGGCGCGAGCCGCCGGCTCTACGTGGACGATGTGCTCACGGCCGAAGACACCCAGCACGGCTTGGCTCCTTCTTTCGGCAGCGTCGTCATCGGCACCGCCAAGGACATGGCCCCCGGCACCTTCTGGACCGGCCTGATCGACGACGTGCGCATCTACAGCCGGGCCGTTAGGCCGTAGAACAGCACTGTTGTGGCACAGATAGACAACGGGCTGGTAGTTATGGATTCTGCCAGTCCTGTTCTACGCGACTGGTGAAGGTCATTGAAGCCGGTGTACATGGAATCAGCGTTTCTGAGCTGAAATCGAGGGTGTGGTGAATGCAGGTAGCGGCTCCTTATCGGGCATGGGCGGGCAGTGTTTCCCGCTGATAGAGCACCCCCCTATGGAGACCAGACAACGCGGTTACGCGTGGTGCAGCTGTTGTTTAGGCGGTTGATCAATATCCCATGTTCTATTGCCACTCTGCCAATACGGCCCGGACAGCATCTTCGACTTTATGCCTCGCTTCAAATCGTTCCCAACCGTTCATCAGGAGATTATCGTATGGCGTCTCAACATGGCGCACGTGAGCCACCACGGCCAAGCGAACGGCCTGCTCATCAAAGGCCTTTGCCGCCGCAGACCGACCCACTCTACCGCTGTACTTGGCGCATGCATGCTCCGCTATGGATTGTGCGGTCTCTGGAGGACATCTCGAATAGAGCTGCTGGATCGCTTTGGCGAAGCGATCAACGTATACCATGTCCAGTGCGGCCCTCCGGTCTGCCGCGCGGATACGGCGCTGGGCCCGTGCGTCTTCATCTGCCAAACACTCGATTTCGGCCTGCCTGAGGGCCGGTTCCTCAACCAGCAAGCCCTGCCGTTCATACCTCTTTCGGGCCTTGCTCCACTTCAGAACAATGGCAGATAGGGTCGAGTGCTTTTTTGCACGCCGGGTCACTGCGGCATCGCCGGATGGGAGAAACACGAGATGATCCAGGTCCGCGCAGGAGAGGCATAGGGCACCCTTGTTTTCTTTGAGTACGATCCACGCCTTGCTGCCAAGGTCTTCCTTGCACTCATCGCATCGAGATTCTCTTGATGTAATGAATACCTTCAGCTCTTCTCGTTGTGGCGTTCGCCTGTTCATAGGGGTCCATTGTGACGGTACGAAGAGGGGTTTCAAGAGAAAAAGTGCGTGCAGTCCGTCGATAAACGTGCCGGTTGTGAATCTGCAGAAGCCGCCCCAGAATGACAACAGATTTGCCCTCCGAACCCACCTCGTCGAGTCGTATAGGAGGACCTATCGGGGGAAACGTTCTTCCCGCCTAATCTGCCTTTGCGTGTGCAGCCAGCCCAATTTCGCCAGGTTCTTGGTGCAACCGAAAAATATAAGAATAGGTGCCTCCGGATTTTAACAAGGCCCCGACACGGTGGTCTCGCGTCGAAGGCCATATCCTGAACAAATAGGCCGTGGTGAAAATGCAAAGTGACAGAGCCAACCAAGATCGACTTCCATCACAGGCGAATCAGCCAGCTCTCGGACTTCACTGAGCTAATCGAGATGCTGTTTCCGGGCAACCGCAATCAGCAGCATGCGGCAGCGTGCATATTCTTCGAGTTGAAGTGGACAGCTAGCATAGTGCCTAACCTCGGCTATCTAGAATCTATGTACGATATCTCACGCCGCGTGTTACAGCGGGCCCGGGCCAAGCTCTCACGGCTTGGGCTGATTGAGCATGTGAGCTATCTGAACAGCCGGTATGGCGGACAGCATGGATGGAAGTTGTCGAGTCGGTTTGAGACGGGGCTCCGGCAGCTGGCGGCAAGATGCTCGGCGCTCCGCGACAAGACGGCAAATTCGGGAGAGAAGGATGGGATGATGCTGGAGCTGATGGACGGGCGGCGCCGTGAACGTGCCTGTGGGGGGTATTCGCCGAATGCGAGGTAGACTTGAAAACTCCCGGGCACGGAACATTGAACTCTCCGATCTGGCGCCAGGCTACCTTAGATGTGGCTTGGGCGGTTGTGAGCCTTCCAATCTCGCGCCTTGCCCCACAGGAGGTAATGACCCCGTCCAATACTGGAAACTGTCAGCAGACGGCCGAATCGCGGATTTGACGCTTCCTGCTGGGCAGAGACAGCCGCACTGTTCTGAAGTTGACGTCACACCCTCTATTTGATACACTACGTGTCAGTCAAACGGAGGATGAGCCCCCTCGGCTTGTCTCTTCGTTGAGCACCCTAAGGAGACAGAAGGCCGCCCTTGGACGACCTACACGGAAACGAGGAGACTGGAGGAGCAGAGAATGGGACTCACCACAATGCCACGCGGTCTCTGTGTATTCCTGATCGCCATCTGCATGGCCAGTCTCCCGGCTTTGGGCCATACGGATGTTACGGTGTCACAGGCGAAGGATCTTATCGATTCTACCGATGATCTTATCGTCCTCGACGTCAGGGAACCATCGGAGTACTGCGATTCACGAGGACACATTCCAGGGGCGTTGAACTATCCGTGGAACTCCGGCGTTCTCCAGGCTCGCTTTGAGGAACTGCCGATAGACAGCCCTACCCTGGTTGTTTGTCGCAGCGGAGGCCGTAGCAATCAGGCCGCCAATTTCCTCGATTCCAAGGGCTTCTTGATGGTCTATGATATGTTGGGAGGCATGAATGCCTGGCTTTCGGAGACCACACCCTGCAAGTACAGCGGCGGCAGTGGGAGTGCGGAAGATCCGTACCAAATCGCCACGGCCGCCGACCTGATCGCTCTCGGCGAGACTCCGGAAGACTACGACAAGCACTTTGTCCTGACCGCCGACATCGACCTGGACCCGAATCTGCCGGGGCGGAGGGTGTTCGACAGGGCGGTCATCGCCCCCCCGATGATCATCGACAGCGTCATCGGTCCCTACATGACCGAGGCCTATTTGGCTCCGGACACAGGGTTTACCGGCATTTTTGACGGCAACGGCCATGTGATCTCCCATCTGACAATGATAGGGGAAAGCTATCTGGGCCTATTTGGCTATTTGGCACCTGGAGGTGAGATTGCAGGAATAGGCGTGAGAGCGGCAGATGTCAACGGCACTGGTGGTGACGTTGGTGGCCTCGTGGGATTCAGTGATGGCCGCATCAGCGTGAGTTACTGTTCCGGCAGGGTCAGCGGAGAGACTAACGTCGGGGGGCTCGTGGGTTTCAATGGAGGTAGTATCACCAACAGCTATAGCTCCAGTGAGGTCAGTGGAGATGGCGATGTCGGCGGCCTCATCGGCTCCAACGGATGGGGGCACGCTACTAACAGTTATAGTACTGGAATGGTCAGTGGAAATGATGATGTCGGTGGTTTCGTAGGCTACAACGGTGGAAGCATCACCACTAGCTTCAGTACCGGCGCGGTCAGTGCAGGCCGAAATGTCGGGGGGCTCGTGGGTTTCAGTGGCGGTGGCGTTGCCAACAGCTACAGCACTGGTGAAGTCAGCGGAGAATACTCTGTCGGCGGCCTCGTGGGCTACAACGGCGGCAGCATCACTACCAGCTACAGTACCGGTGCGCCCAGTGGAACGGAGGGTCCTGTTGGGGGCCTCGTGGGCAACAATGCCAGTGGTGGTTCTATTATCGCAAGTTTTTGGGATACGGAGAGCTCTGGGCTTGCAGATAGCGATGGCGGCATAGGCGTTGGCACTGCCGAGATGCAGAGCATCGGCACCTATCTCAATAGGGGATGGGATTTTGCCGGTGAAGCCCTCAACGGCACCTGTGACTACTGGTGGATATCCCCAGCCAATTGTCCGCGCCTGCGTCACCACGCCGGTGAAAATCCGGTGATGCCAGAGGGGTCGGGAACGGCCGAGGCACCGTATCTGATTCGAGATGCGCGGGATCTGGGCACGGTCTGGCTCAAGCCTCTGGCCCATTACCGTCTGGAAGCGCCCATGGATCTATCAGGGATTACATGGTCTACGGCTATTATCCCGTGGTTTGCGGGGGTATTTGAGGGTAACAGGCACACGATCAGCCATCTGGATATTCAAGGTGGAGAATGGCTGGGTCTGTTTGGGTGCTTAGCCTGCATCATTCATGAAGACCGGGGGTATTCAGCGACAAGTGAGATCCAGTAATAGAATCGTGTGAGTCATGTCGTGTTTCACCTCGGGATACATCATAATTCGCCCACGTTAGGCGCGGACTCACACGAGAAGGCGTGTGCCGTCGTGAGGGCCGTGGTTGATGACGCATGGCGGCGCATACATATCACCCGGCCATCACAGTGACGCGTTTACATTTCCATGAAGAACAGAGCGATGCCTCGTCAGGGAGGGCCGGTACAGGTTGCCCCGAGGCTACGGGCCAATTGTATGAAGATGTCCATATCGGCATACGTTTCCGGAAGGCTGATGCGGATCTTCCGGAACGTCACCTTGACGCGCGCCGCGACCTTGAGCAGTTTCTCGCGAAGCGTCCACACTTGAGCCGATCGCATCTCTTCGTCCCGGATCCTCTCCCGCATCCCTTGGAGGAGCATGTACGCTGCGCTCGTCAGCAAGACCCGAAACACATTCGCCGCAAAGGCATGACAGCTGGTTCGATCGATCTGGAGATCGAGCAACTCCTTGATCCGATTCTCGCAATTCCCGCGTTTGCGGTAACAGCCGTACACGTTCTCCGGCTTATGACGCATGGTGGTGATCACAAAACGAGGGTTGTCTTTGGGGTCGCGGCCCGGTGTGATCACGACTTCCGCTTTGATGATGACGCGGCGCTCGGTGCCTTCCCATGTGCCAGCGGAATAACGGGCTTCGCCAAAAACACGCTGCGTGGTTCCCGTCTCCGCCGCCAGTTTCCGGGCTTGCTTCATCAGAGGCTCCGCCAGGGCCTTGAGGCGCTCATTCTTGGCCATGTTAATCAAGTATTCTACGTTCAGTTGTTCCAGCAGCTCGAAGATGTGGGGGCTGGCAAAACCGCCATCCAGACGCACGCGGATCCTGGCCTTGCGCCAGGTCTTTCGCAACAAGGCGACCAGGCGACGCAGAACCCAGGGCGTCCACAACGTGGCATGGGCATTACCGGGCCGCAACATGACGCCCACCAGGTATTGCTCAGATTCGTCATTAAAGGTGAGCCAGACGGTCTGGGGAAGATAGCACCAGCCGTCATAATGGGTATTGTAGAAAGCAAAGGTCTGTTGACCATGGGTGGGGTCGTCTGTGGGATCGATATCAATGGTAATCCGCTTTGGCTTCCGCTTGCCTTTACGCCGTGTGCTCTGATAGGCTACTACCTGCTCGGCCAGGCG
>Ga0272441_10012061_pt1 | contig 12710 bp, 10 predicted proteins | sample SSMProp6N_FD_193582 | JGI IMG/M metagenome (GOLD analysis project Ga0272441, IMG submission 193582) | Marine sediment archaeal communities from Little Sippewissett salt marsh, Falmouth, MA, United States - SSM-Prop-6N | ecosystem: Environmental > Aquatic > Marine > Wetlands > Sediment ...
GTCAACCAGAAAGATAACGGCACCTGGGGCGACCAGGGATGGGCCCCCGCCCTGGCGATGAGCATGGCGTCCAAGGGCTACAACCGCGCCGCCCAGAACGGCGCGAAGGTCGATGAGAAGGTCCGCGAGAAGGCCGAGGAATATGCCCGACAGCAGCACGACGCGAAGACCGGCAAGTTCAAGGCCGATGGCTCCGCGGGCGTGGCGCTCTATGCCGCGGCTTCATCGGTCTCGGCACAGAGCGACTCGTCGAACACTAACGGCCGACTTGAGGCCGAGGCCCGCGAGAAACTCCGCAGCGCCAAGACCTCCGGAGAGCGAGAGGAGGCACAGAAGGAACTCGACCGCTACGACCAGGCGAAGAAGGACCTCCAGCAGGCGCAGCAGGCTGTCGTGGCCCGGCTCGATGACAAGCAGTTCATCGCCGGCTTCGGATCCAACGGCGGCGAGGAGTTCCTCAGCTACATGAACATCGGCGAGAGCCTGGTCGTCAAGGGCGGCGACGCCTGGAAAAAGTGGGACAAGGAGATCGCCGAAAACCTCAACCGCATCCAGAACAAAGACGGTTCGTGGAGCGGCCACCACTGCATCACAGGGCGGACCTTCTGCACGTCGGGCGCCCTGCTGGTGCTGATGGTCGACCGGTCGCCGGTGCCCATCGCCGCCAAGATGGCCCGGCGGTGACGCCGTCCGATTGGAGCGGATCATGATGCATCGTCCGAGGGCGATTCACGCTGCCGCCCTCTTTTGCTGTGCGGTCGCCCTGGCCGGTGCGCGATGCCGGTCCGGGCCCGCGCCTCTGGCCGAGCGCATCGACCGGGCGCTCGAGCAGGCCGGACGCTACATGATCGCCAAGCAGTCGCCAGACGGGGCGTGGCGCTCCGAGACCTACGGCGCCCTGAAGCTCGGCCCTGCCCTGACCAGCTACTGCATGAGCAGCCTGTTCTTCATTCCGCAGGCCGAGCCCGAGGCCCGGGCGGCCTACCGCAAGGGGGCCGACTACCTCGCCGGCTTCATCGATGCCGAGGGCCGCTTCACCGTGGCCCCGCGCGAGCTGCCCTACCCCGTCTACACGGCCGCGTCGGCGGCACGCGTCATTGTCCTCGAAGAGCGCAGCCCGAGTAACGTCCGCGCCCAGGCGGCGTGGCTGGCGTACCTGCGCGGCCGCCAGCTCAACGAGTCGCTCGGCTGGAGCCCCGCCGACCCGGAGTACGGCGGATGGGGCTTCTCGCTCGAACCGCCCCGCAAGCCCGGCCCCGGCGAGATGCGCGACCGCTTCGTCGAGTCGAACCTCTCGGCCACCGTGTTCGGCTTGGCAGCCTTGAGGTCGGCCAAGGTGCCCCTGGACGACCCTTCGTACCGCCAGGTGCTCACATTTGCCGAGCGGTGCCAGAACTTCCCTGGCGACCCGGCCCGGGACCATCCGGCGTTCGACGACGGCGGCTTCTTCTTCATCCCGAACGATCCCGGCCAGAACAAGGCCGGCGTCGCCGGCGTGGATCGGTTCGGACGCGAGCGATACCTGTCGTACGGCACCATGACGGCCGACGGGCTGCGCATTCTCATCCGCTGCGGCTTGCCGCCGGACCACCCGCGCGTGGCGGCGGCGCGGCGGTGGCTGGAATGGCATTTTGATGCCGCGAGCAACCCGGGCGAATTCCCCGCCGACCGGGCGATCCTCCAGGACGCGACGTACTACTACTGGGTCTGGGCGGCCGCCCACGCCTTCCTGGCCCTGCGGACCGCCGACATCGAGACGCGCCACGGCCGCGCCAACTGGGCCGTCGAGATGGCCGACGAGCTAATCCGCCGCCAGCGGGAAGACGGCTCGTGGGTCAATCGTTATACAGATGCCAAGGAGGACGACCCGCTGGTGGCGACGCCGTGGGCCGCCGCGGCCCTGGCCATCTGCCGAACCTTTGCGACGGGCGAGTTCAACACGCTCGGCAACCCGTGCGGCACCATGCACCCGGCCGGGCACAAGGTGCATCCGTAGCCCGGCCATCGGGCACGCCCTTCGGCGGGACCGGTGCCACCAAAGCACGGACAGTGCCGAACCATCGGGAGACCGCCCCGGAGCTTCAGACCGCCGGAAGACCGACATCGTGACGAGCATCCTGCCGGCGGCCTGCCAGAGCGACAACACTGACCCCCTCCGGGGCATCTCCCACCTTCGCCCATCGCCTGCCGACGCACCCTGCGCCCCATGACCCCCGCGATCTTTCTCGGCCCTTGATCCGAATGTCGGCAACCGATACAGTGAGGCCAGCCCATGAAAGGATCCGCCATGTTTGCCGACCTCGATCTTCGCCGCCTGGCCGAGATGACCGCCCCCGAGCGGGTGTTCCTGAGCGTGTACCTGGCCGGGCCGGCCTCTGCGCGCAGCCTGCCGGGACAGTTCGAGCGGCTGCGACGACTGCTCCGGTCCGGCGGCGCCGCCGAGAAGGACGAGCGGGAGCACTTCGACGAGAACGTCAGGCTCGTCGAGTCGTATCTCGACCGGCATCCGTTGAAATCCGGTTCGCTCTGCATCTTCGCCTGCTGGGCGCTCGACTTCTTCCAGGCGATCGCGCTGCCGGCTCCCGTGGATGACCTGGTGTGGATCGACTCGTCGCCCTGCATCCGCCCGCTGGCTGAGCTGCGCGAGGAATACGAGAACGTGGCCGTCGTCGTGGCCGACAACAAGCGGGCCCGCATCTTCCTGGTCTCGTCGGCCGTGGCCGGCGACGCCGAGACCGTCAGGGGCAACGTCAAGAACCACGTCAAGAAAGGCGGCTGGTCGCAGCAGCGGTACGAGCGGCGACGCGACGGCGAACTGCTCCGCTATGCCCGGCAGATCGTCGACAAGCTGGCCGACCTCGACAAGGAAGCGGACTTCCGCCGAATCGTCCTGGTGGGCGGCAAGGAGATCCTGAGGATCGTCCACGAGAACCTGCCGCAGGTGTTGCAGAGACGTGTGGCCGAGAAGGCGGTCGATCTCGGCAAGGGCGACGCTCCCGTCAACGCGGAGATCATGGCGCTGTTCGCCGGCCAGGAGCGGCGCAGCGAGGTGAGCCTCTGGGAGCGGATTCGTGCCGAGGCGCTGCGCGGCGGGTTGGGTTGCGTCGGGCTGGCGGACGTCCTGGCGGCGCTCCAGGCGGGGCGTGCCGACACGATCATCGTGAGCCGCGACTTCCGTCCCATGGGCCGCAGGTGCCGCGAGTGCGAACACCTCGACGCCGGGACCGCGGCGCGATGCGCGGCCTGCGGATCGCCCTCGCTGTTCGAGGTGGACGTGGTCAATGAGATCGTCGAAATGGCCGAGAAGACCGGGGCCGAGGTGGACTTCGCCGACCCGATGCCGACGCTCGACGAGGCGGGCCACGTCGCCGCCCTGCTCCGCTGGTGACCCATGGCAGCGCGCGTCAGGGGTGCGCCCAACACACGGTCAGGCCCGGTGACCGCGAATGCGGGATGTCCTCACGACTTGCCCAGGTGCCCCTTCAGCCACGCACACCACGCGGGGATGCCCTCGTCGGTAACGCAGGAGGTTCGGAAGAACTCCAGGTCGGCGTTCGCGCGGCGGGCACCGGCCTCGAATTGCTCGACGTCGAAGTCCAGATGCGGCAGCAGGTCCACCTTGTTCAGCACGCAGGCGTCGGCCGTGTGATAGGCCTTGGGATACTTCAGCGGCTTGTCGTCGCCCTCGGTCGTGCTGGCCACCACTACGCGCAGGTCCTCGCCCAGATCGAACGAGCTGGGGCACACCAGGTTGCCGACGTTCTCTATGAGCAGCAACTGGTAATCGGCCAGGGCGACGCCGCCGAGGTGCTCGTCGATGCGCCGGGCGTCCAGGTGGCACGCCCCGTGCGTCTGAATCTGGATGGCCTCCACGCCCATGGCCCGGATGCGGTCCGCGTCGCGCTCGGTCTCCACGTCGCCGTCGATGACCAGCATCCGCACGGCATCCTTCATGTGCGCCGCCGTGCGCTCCAGCAGGCACGTCTTGCCCGAGCCGGGCGAACTCAGGATGTTGACCACGCACAGCCCCGCTTCGCGGAACCGGCGACGGTTCGCGCGGGCGAGTTCGTCGTTGCGCCCGGTGAGGCGCTGCTCAATCGGTATCTTCGCCATCGGTGTCCACCTCGAGCGAAACGATGTCCAGTTCCATGCCGCCCTCGAACGCCAGGTCCCCCGACCCGCACGCCGGGCACGCAGTGGGCCGGTCGTCGGCCGGCGTCCGGGCGCCGCACTTGCGGCAGGTCAGCATCCCCTGCTCCGAGGCCACGTCCAGCGTAGCCCCCGCCGCGCACGTGCCGTCGCGGACCGCCTCAAAGGCGAACCGCAGGGCCTCCTCGTCCACGCCGCTCAGGGCACCCAGGCGGAGGCGAATCACGCTGACCGCGCGGAACCCGTGCTTCCGGCGCTCCGCCTCGACCACGTCCATGATGCCCTGCGCGATCGACAGCTCGTGCATCCCTCGGCCTTTCCCGTGCCTGCGGCGCAAGGGCGATGATTATACCTCCCCGGCCCGCAGGGTGCCACCTGCATCGCGCGCGGACCGGCCCTGCACCGACCCCACAGGCAGCTTTCGGCGACACCGGGCCCCAGGACCACCGTTAAAGAAAGCGTGTGGCGGGGCGGCGAGGTCACTGGGCCGCTCCCACACTAACGGCGCCGCTCTCACGTCTGCGACCGGAGACATCCCATGCATGACGGTGGACAAGACGCGAGCAGCGCTCCGCCCGGACGGCGCGGCCGCCACGCCGCGCGGGCCACCCTGGCGTCGCTTGCCGCCATCCTGGCACTGGCGGGCTTGCTGTGCGCGACGTCGTCGCTGCGGGCCGGGACCCTCTACACAAAGGACAACGCCCCGGCCGCGCCGAAGATCGAGGACCTCGAAAAGCGAAAGACGGTGACCCAGTACGGCATCACCTGGACGTTCGACCGCGCGGTGCCCGTGGGCCGCTTCGTCACGGGGGACTGGTACGTCGTCGGGCCCGTGACCGTCGTGGCAATCGACCCCAAACCGCTCCTCGGCGACGACGCGCGGACCGACGAGGACCGTGAGCGAGCCGACGGCAAGTATGCCCGCAACGGCTCGGTGCTCAACCTGCCGCTCAACGCCCGCGCGGGATTCGACAGCCGCGACTCGCATGCTTCCAGGGTTCCCCGGGCGAACCGGTACGACCCGGATCAGTTCCGGTCCCCGCCGGTGGCCCTGAAGCCGGGCGACTGCCTGCTGAGCTCGATCAGCGTGGAGAAGGTGGGCGTGATGCCGGTCATGCTCGAAGGCGCCCGCCGCCAGTCCGCCAGCCCCGTCCGGACCGTGGCAGCGCTGACGTGCCTGGCGCAGCCCGTGCCTGCCGACGCGTTCCGGCCGTCCTACGGCGACCGGTCGCAGAAGATCTACCTGGCCCGCAACCTGCGTCGCGACCTCCTGCCGCGGCTGGCGCGTTCCAAGGCCGGCGTCGGCCGGCGAAAGGACGACGTGGTGCACCGCGTGAACCTCTCCCGCTGGGACGTGACCGAGCTGGCGAACTGGCAGCGCGTCTTCCAGCGCCCGTGGATCGATACGGTGCTCGACCAGTTGCTGAACCCCGTGGAGAACATGCCGAACTACGGGGCCAACATCGGCCGCGCGGCCGGCATCGCCACGCTCCTGCTGTGCTGCGACTACGCGCCGCAGGAGAAGGAGCCGGTGCTGCTGGCCGTCGTGCAGGTGGGCGTCGACCTGTGGGGCCTGGTGCGCGCGGGGCACGCGGGCTGGCCCGCATTGGGCGGCCACGGCATCGGCCGCAAGTGGATCATCGTCTTCAGCGGGCTCATGCTCGACGACGCCGACATGCAGCAGCCTGCGAAGAAGTACCCCAACGCCCGCTTCGGCGAGGACATGCAGACGGCGTACGGCCCGTGCTGGACGGGCGCCCGCGTGGTCTATGCGGGCCACACCGGCAAGGAGGGCCATCCGCGGCACGAGGGCTGGGGCGCCTACGAGCACCTGCCGCCCGAGAAGTGGATCTCGCAGACGGGTGAGAGCTATCGCCGCTGCTGCACGGCAATCGCCTGGGTCGGCCAGGCCCTGGCCATCCGCGTCCTGCACGCTGAGAAGGCCTGGGACCACCCGGCGTTTCTTGACTATTGCGACCGCTGGATGTATGAAGATGATGCCGAGCACGTCAAGCGCATCAAGGAGGCACGGGGCTGGGACTTCAGCGCCGAGTGGGCGCTGCAGCGACAGACGTGGGACGTGTGGGTCAACGACATGTGGGCCACGTACCGGCCGACGCTCCAGCCGCCGCCCGACGGCTGGAAACAGCGCAAGGACGACCGGTAGCCGCCGGCCCGGCGGGCATCCGAAAGGGTGAGGCATGATGCGCAGCGGACTCATCGCCGTATCGCTGATCCTGTCGGTCCTGGCAGCCGCCACGCCGGCGGCGGCGACAGCGTACTACGTCTCACCCGCGGGCGACGACGCCAACGACGGCACGTCGGCCGAGAAGGCCTTCAGGTCGATCGACCGCGCCGCCAAACTCGCCCAGGCCGGCGACGTGGTCAACATCCTGCCCGGCACCTACGTCGGCCGTATCCGCCCCGTGAATGCCGGCACGCCCGAGGCCCCCATCACCTACCGCAAGGTCGGCGACGGCGAGGCCGTCATCACCACGAGCAAGGAGACCGACGGCGGCAAGTGGGAAGAGCGCGCGGCCTTCCGGCTGGCCTTCGGCAACAACTACACCGTCGTCGAGGGGCTGACGTTCCGCGACGCCGAGTCGTGGTTCTACATCGGCGACTACGCGCACCACAACACGGTGCGCAACTGCACCTTTGAGCGGTGCCGGATGAACCACGGCATCTATGTCAACAGCGCCAGCTACACGACCATCACCGGCTGCCGGTTCCTCGAGGCGATACCGTTCCCCGACGACTGGGGGCCCGAGCACGAGGAGTTCGCCTCGTCGGACTACATCACGGTGTGGCGCGACAGCCACTACACGCTGATCGACAACTGCGAGTTCCACGCGGTGCCGCACGTGGCCGTCTGCTTCATGGGCCACGACCCGGAGTTCCGCCCGCGATTCAACGTGGTGCGCCGCTGCACGTTCGACACGCCGAGGTGGAAGTGCGTGAGCTTCCACGCGTGTGAGCCGACGCTGGTCGAGCTCAACGAGATGAGCGGCCTGGCGGCGTCGTTCATCCAGTACCAGGCGTCGCGGGCGATCGTGCGGAGGAACATCTTCCGCGATTACGTCTCCGTCCGCGTGGCGCGCATCCCACGCGACTACCACGGACCTATCTGGCTGCGCTCGGTCATCAACGAGTACGGCGGCGTGGACGACGCACGCATGGGCCGCATCTACAACAACACGTGGTACAACTGCCAGAAGGCCGTGACGCACGGTCCCCGCGCGACGGCCCTGCCGGTGTGCGAGAACGTCTTCAAGAACAACATCATGGTCAAGATCGCCGAGCCGCTGCGCCTGCCGCTGCCCTTCTACGCCCACTACACCGTACAGAACGCCAACTACTTCTTCCGCAACGTGATGCTGCGCGACAAGCCCGGCGACGTGATGTTCGAACTGCTCACGGTCGAGAAGCGTCAGCCGTTCACCCTGGCCGAGGCGACCGCCAAGTCGAGGGAACTGTGCAAGCGGCAGATCTACGCCGACAACCTGGAGGTCGATCCGCTACTCCTCGACGAGGCCGCGCGCGACCTGCGGCTCAAGGAAGGGTCCCCCTGCATCGACGCCGGGGCCGCACTCACCGTCACGCGAACCGCCGGCAAGGGCACCAAGGTCATCGTCGAGGACCCGTTCTACTTCTGCGACGGATGGGACCTGATCCCCCCCGACAGCGTCGTCGTCGGCACGAACAAGCCGGCACGCCTTGTCAACGTGGATTACGACCTGAAGGTCCTCACCGTCGATCGCGAACTGTCGTGGAAGGCGGGCGATCGGGTCAACCTGCCGTACGAAGGCAAGGCGCCCGACATCGGGGCCTACGAGCTGGGCGCAGCGAAGGAGACCATCGGCTGCCGCATCGCCGAGTAATCGGGGTGGCATGGCCACGCTTGCGTGGCCATGTTTGCCGTCGAGACGTTCACATGGTCACGTCGCGGCGCACCAGGATGGCCATGGCACTTCCGGCATGGGAGTTCAGTACTCTTTCCGAAAGGCATGACATGAAAGCAACGGAACGATTGAGCGGCGTGCGGGCGATGCTCGCGGTGTGTCTTCTGGTCGGGTGGACCGCGGGATGTGCCCAGGCGGACGGCGGGGCCGTCGCCGCGGTGGACACCGGACCCGCGATGACGGAGATGCAGACGGCGAAGTTCGACACCACGGATACCGTCTCGCAGTACGGCATCACGTGGACCTTCGACCGGAAGGTGCAGGTCGGCCGCTTCGTCACAGGCGACTGGTACGTCGTCGGGCCGGTCACGGTCGCGTCGGTCTCCCCCGCCCCGGAGGGCAGCGGCAAGGAGTTCCGCAACGGCTCCATGCTCAACCCGCCCGTGACAACGGCCGTGGCCTACGACGGCCGCATCAAGGGATTTGACCAGAAGTCCGCGGTTGTGTTCCCCCTTAAGCTCAAGCCCGGCGACTCGCTCGTCTCCTCGATCAGCCTGGACGCGCTCCAGCAGAACCAGACGTTCCCGAACCCCGACCGCCGGCGCACGCGCGAGACCGGCCCCATGCGGACCTACGCCGTGCTGACCTGCCTGGCCGAGGCGGCGCCGGCCGACGCCTTTCGCCCCGCCTACTGCGACCGCGACAGGAAGCGCCTTCGCCGCGCCGGCGACATCCAGTGGGATCGCCTCCCGAGCGTGAAGGCCGTCCCCGCCAAGAACATCCCGCCGTGGGCGAAGCGGTACAAGATGGAGAAGTCGTTCACTGACAAAGGCGTGCCGACGCTGGCCTGGATCGAGCGGATGTTCGAGCGGCCGTGGATCGACCACGTCTACGGCTGGCACAGCCGCGAGACGCACGCCTCGGAGAGCACGCCGGGCTACGGCCGCGAACTCGGCCGCGGCGTCTCCATGGCGGCGATGCTCCTGTGCTGCGACTTCACCCGTGAGCAGAAGACGCCGCTCTGCCACCGGATGATCCAGGTGGGGATCGACAACTGGGCGATTGCGACGCAGGGCAAGCGCGGCTCCGCCGGCGGCTGGCCCGCGGCTGGCGGGTTCGGCAACGGGCGGAAGTTCCCCATCGTCTTCGCCGCCGTCATGCTCCAGGACGCGGAGATGCTCCAGGTGAGCAAGCTCGCCGCCGAGGCGTCGTTCGGCGAGGACGAGCACACGGAGTTCGGCAAGTGCTGGACCGGCGCCACCGTGCGGTTCACCGGACAGTATCCGCTCATCGGCGACAAGCAGATCGACCGCGGCCCGTACGAGCACCTGACGCCCGACAAGTGGCCCGGCGGCAACAAAACCATGTCCGAGGGCTATCGCCGCTGCTGCACCAGCATCTGCTGGGTCGGCCAGGCCCTGGCGGCGCGGATGCTCAAGGCCGAGAAGGTCTGGGACCACGACGCGTTCTTCGTCTACGTCGACCGGTGGATGCACGAGGACGACGAGAAGTTCCTCGAGCAGATCAACAAGGCCTACCCGGAGTGGGGCGGCAGCATCCGACAGGGCTCCACGGTGTTCGACCCGTGGATCGACGCCATGTGGGCGGCCTACCGCCCGACGCTCCAGCCTCCGCCCGACGGCTGGAAGGCGAAGGAATAGGCCAAGCGCGGCCGGTAGCGTGCTTCCCTTGGTGGAGTGCGACATGAAGGCGACCAGGGCCATCCAGGGCTTCCTCTCACGCCGCAGCGGCGCGACGAGCCCAAGCCAGGTCTGCCCGTACCTCGCCTCACACGGTGTCGGAGAAGAGCATTCCAGTGTTGCCGCTGCTCGGGCACTCGCATGGTTGTGCGTAGTCATGGTGGCCGCGGCTGGGCTTGGGGGTTGCTCCCATGGCGAGTCAACAGGGTCCCGGTTGTACGCTGACGGGTACGACGTGGGTTGGTACAAACGAGGGGCCGACTCGGGCTGGATGGAAGCGGAGCAGGTTCTTGTGGTGCGACTTGTCGATGCAAAGAAAGGGGTGAGCGTCTACTCAGGTGGCGGAGCGATCAGTTTCCTACAACAAGGCCGCATGGTAAAGGCGCTTCGGGGCCAGATTGTTATTTCGGATGAACGATGCGAGTTGCCCACGGTGACGTTGCGTGTGACACAAGCGCTACGTGCCCGCTTCCTGCAGATGTGCCATGAACAGCGCGCGGTTGTCCCTGCATTGCGGATGCTTGTTCAAGAAACAGACAATGATGAGCTAAGGCAATACACGGAACATCCCCGTCCGCCACATGCCGGCCGGCCACAATGAGCACGCATCCCACGGCCGCTTGCGGCCATGTTGCCACCGGCGGCGTCACCTGCTGAGGCAAGGGGACTCATTCCGTGTGCAGTGACGCCTGTGTGGCGCCGGGAGGTGTCGCTGCCGTTGGCCGCATGACTGCCCGCAATTCGTCGTCGGTGTCACTCGCCCTCGTCGGGAGGCGCGACGGCACCGCCGCCGCGCTCGCCCTCGTCGAGCTTCAGCGCTGCGGAGTTGATGCAGTACCTGAGCCCCGTCTTGTCGGCCGGACCGTCGTCGAACACGTGCCCCAGGTGCCCGCCGCACCGGCTGCACAGGACCTCCGTGCGCACCATGCCGAGGCTACGGTCCTCCCGGGTCACGACCGCGTCGTTCGCAGACGTCCAGAAGCTCGGCCAGCCGCACCCGGCGTCGAACTTCGTGTCGCTCCGGAAGAGCATCTGGCCGCATCCAGCGCAGCGATACACGCCCGGCGCCCGCGTGTCCCAGTAGGCGCCGCTGAACGGCGCCTCGGTCCCCTTCTGCCTGAGGACGCGATACTGCTCCGCCGTCAGCTCGCGCCGCCACTCGTCGTCGCTCTTCGTGACCTTGTCGGCCATCTTCTCCACCTCGCCGCTACCGGTGCCCTGCTCCGCCTCGGCCGCTGTCTCCTGCGGCGCCCCGGGCCGACCGGCCCTGCCGCCCGGCTCATCGCGGCACCCGGCTGCAAAGGCTGCCACGGCCACAACCGCCGCGCCAACACACACCGTCCACAGTCCTGAATACACAGCACATCCTCTCAACCACGCGCGATCTCCGACACACCGCCGACCCGCCCCACGCCGGCGGGCTGTTCCTGCCACGGCGTCGGCCGTCTCCGGCAGCCACTGGACCCCCGCGCGGCAATCTGCTATTCTGGCTGCCGCTCGCTCGGCACCGCAGTGGCGGCGCGCCGTAGCGACCCGACAACGAAAGGACTCACGATGGTTGAAATGCCCGGCAAGCCCGACAAGGTGAGATTGCTCGTCATTGGGGCCCACCCGGACGATTGCGACGTTGCCGCCGGCGGCCTCGCTGCATTGTACGCGCGCGACGGACACGTGGTCAAGTTTCTCTCGATGACCAACGGCGACACCGGCCACCACGAGATCGGCGGCGGGGACCTCGCACGCCGGCGCTACGCCGAGACGCAGGCCTCGGCCGCCGTCATCGGCATCGACTACGACGTCAACGACCAGCATTGCGGCGCGCTGATGCCCTCGCTCGAAAACCGGAACATCGTCATCCGCGCCATCCGCACCTTCAAGCCCGACCTCGTGCTGACCCACCCGCCCGACGACTATCATCCGGACCACCGCTACACGTCGGTCCTGGTGCAGGACTCGGCCTACCTGGTCATGGTCCCCGGCAACCTCGCGCTGACGCCGCACCTGACGTACAACCCCGTCTACGCCTACATGGCGGGCACCGTGACTGTCTCGCGGTCGTTCGCCCCGACGGTCTTCTTCGACATCACGCCGGTGATTCAGAAGAAACTCGACATGCTCTGCTGCCACACCTCGCAGTGGCTCGAGTGGATTCCCTACAACCAGGGCCGCCTCGACGAGGTGCCCCACGCACCCGCCGAGCAGCGGCGCTGGATGATCGAGTGGTGGGACCAGCGGCTGAAGCCCTTCGCCGAGAAGCACCGCGCGCAGCTCATCGAGCAGTTCGGCAAGGGGCGCGAGGTGAAGATCGACTATGCCGAGGGCATCGAGGTCTGCCCGTTCGGCGCGCAGGTGACCGACGCCAGCCGCGCGCGGCTGTTCCCGTTCCTGCCGACGTAGCGGCGTCGCATGGCTTCTGCCGCCCGGGCTGATGTCCCGGGAGGCCGGCACCCGACCAAGCCCGCGTTCGACGACGCCTGAGCAAGGGAGGCGTCACATGACCTATACCTCGACGCCGTTCTATGACACAACCGCTGCCGAGAGACAGGCGGCCGCCGGCCAAGCCGTCGGGCCCGACGGTCAACCCACGGGCGGTCCCCCGCCTCCCCAGGGTCTGGGGATCGCGAGCCTCGTCGTCGGCATCCTCAGCATCCTGATTCCCTACATCGGCCTCATCCTGGGAGTCATCGCCATCGTCCTCGCGCGACGCCAACGCAGAATGGGACACAGCCGCATGGCGACCGCAGGCCTCATCCTCGGCATCATCGGGACGGTCGTTTACGGCCTGTGCACCCTTGCGGTATTGGTCGCGGTATTAACCTATGTGGCAGACTTCCTCTGGATCAGGGGCCTGAGGCTGATCGCGGTTCTTCCAAGCTGAATGCTCATCATCGTCACGGCAGTGCAGTGACCGACGCCCCCTGCGGCGCGCACGACGGGCGTGCCGCCGCCTCCGCCCGCC
>Ga0272441_10012062_pt1 | contig 12710 bp, 17 predicted proteins | sample SSMProp6N_FD_193582 | JGI IMG/M metagenome (GOLD analysis project Ga0272441, IMG submission 193582) | Marine sediment archaeal communities from Little Sippewissett salt marsh, Falmouth, MA, United States - SSM-Prop-6N | ecosystem: Environmental > Aquatic > Marine > Wetlands > Sediment ...
CATCTCAAACGCCCGGTCCACATCCGTTCCCCGAAGAAACCCGGTGAAAAGGACCTTGTGTCCGATCCCCATACCGGCAACCAGTTCAATCGTCCGGGTGAACATGTCACCGCTACCGGCCATGATGAATTTCACATCCTCCATCTTCTCCAGGACCTTGCGAGCGGCCGCCACAAAATATTCCGGACCTTTTTGCATAGTGATTCGGCCGAGAAATAGAACAATTTGTTCGTCCTTACGCCGCTTTATCTCCTTATAATCGTCAGCGTTCGCTGATGGTTCCACACCGTTGTAAACTACGGAGAGCTTGTTCTCGGGCACGCCGTAACGCTGCAGGCATATACGCTTCGTGAAGTTACTGACAGTAATCACTCGATCCGCACGGTGCATACCAAAACGCTCAATATCATAAACCCACTGATTGACATGCTCGCCGCTGCGGTCGAACTCCGTGCTGTGGACATGCACCACCAGAGGTCTGCCGCTGGTACTTGCCACCGCTACCCCGGCTTGGTAGGTCATCCAGTCGTGGGCATGGATGACGTCGAAGACTTCCCGTCGGGAAATCTGGCAGGCCAGGCGGCTATACCGGTGGGTCTGGGCGTACAGATCGCGACCGTAATTCACATCAACATTCACATTGCCTGGGATTGAGCCGGCCACGACTCCTGGTACATTTATAGCTCCCTCTCCACCGGCGAAACAGGATGTTCCCGGCCCGGCCTGCCTTCCTATCTCACCTACCGGCAATGCCTTTTCGGCGGGATTGCCGTAGGGGTATAAGGCCACATCAACAGATGCAAATCGTACATTGCAGAGTTTTTCTTGCTCGTATATAGCCGATAACAAACTGCTGGAAGGCGCCAGTAATTTCACATGTCCGGAATATGACGACTGTACAGGTCGTGGAAGCAAAAAGGCTATTTCGGTTCCCTGTTCGCTCAGGGCCTTGGTCAAGCCGTAACAGGCGGTCCCCAGTCCCCCGCTGATATACGGTGGAAATTCCCAGCCCAACATTAGCACTTTCATATAAGCCGAATCCTTTCTTGCCTCATGGCTATTTAGCTTACATCGCCCAAATACTCCCTCATGGACTTACCCTGAGATCTAGGGCAGAGAGGAAGCCTGCCTGGTGTCCTACAGGAGTACCAACTATCTGTCGGCGACCCAGACTTGTCCAGGCAGGTCTTCCTCGACTTCTCCCTTCCAGAAAACATTACTTAGATGGCTTTTCCAGGACACTGCATTTAGAGGATTAACCGATCGCGTATCCGGCATACCTGGTAGCACGCGTAATTTAACTGAGCGAATAGGATTTGCTCCTGTTGGCGACTCAGTCTGATATCTTGGGCAACGTTGATCTCCGTAGCAAGAATTTCTGCCAATCGATGGTTGCGATTCCATTTGCTGGTCCATTCTTCCCAATGCCCGTCTAAGCATCCGTTTGATCCGATTCTTGTTATTACTGATAGTACTGCTGCAATCAGGGTACCTTTCTTCATTTCGCGACATAATGAAGATTTCTGCTCCATAGTTGACATTTTCTGCTATCATTATTTCCAGGACCCATGCTGCGGCTTCAATTATGTTGATTATGTTCTGTTGACCAACTGTTAAAGGTGAGGACTTCAAGCTACGAAACCAATCACACAAGTCAGCCATTGCCTTTGGGTCAGAGGCCGGCACATGGACCAAGACTTCGGAAAGACGGTCTACAACTTCTTGTATGCCGTCTTTTGTCATTGCCTTGTCCTTTCTTCTGCCCAAGGCCAAGCCTACCTGATACTTACAGGCGTCAGGTTTGGCTTAACCCTGAGTCGCGATGCGATTAATCTCAATCAAGTACGTTATAACTTTAGGGGTTCGCACAAATTCTCTTTCTTGTGAGCCTGCGCGCCGCAACTTTCACACTTGTATTGCGGATTAGCCGTTAGCTTTTTGAATTCCGCAGCATTCTTTTTCTCGTAACCGCTTTCCTTCAAGGCGCACATGTGCATTTTGTGGTTCTTGCTCTTGCAACTTTGCTTATCAGCCATCGTCTTGTTCCTTTCGCATAAATTGTGCTTGGAGTTATAATTACAATTGGATCCGAACCAGGCGGTTTTGCTGCCTTTCAGTTTGCCCGCCTGATCCAGCCAAATTATGGAATTTCCCCTCTACTGTGTTTATGCTTTCGTTGAAATGGATGTGCATAAATTGCATCTATACACCCGCATCATTTTGCCATCATCACAACATCGGCGAACATTTCCGTCAACTTTGGATTTCGACCTTTTTGGCCTTGGCCTTTTCGGCCTTGGGCAAGGTGATCGTCAGCACCCCTTCCTGGCATTTGGCCTGGATCTTGTCGGAATTGACCTCGGCCGGCAGGATCATTTCCCGGCGAAAACTGCCGAAACGGCTTTCCATGTGATAATAATCTTTATTTTTCTCTTCGGTTTTTTCTTTTTTCTCGCCGCTGATGCTCATCGTATTGCCGTGGACCGAAATCTCGATGTCGTCCGACTTGCAGCCGGGCACTTCGGCGGTTACCACTACCGCATCATCCTGGTCAGCGACGTTGATCGCGGGCCAGTAGGTTCGCTCCGGCCAAAGCAGATTGCTCCCGCTGAATAAACGGCCGAACAAATCATTCATCTCTTCCTGCATCCTGGTCAGAGGGGCGCCTTCCCTTTTTCTGGTAATTGCTCGTTCCATGATAATTGTCTCCTTAAGCTAATGTTTCGATTAGAAACTATCCCAATACTTTATGTTTTAATCACAACATCCTTAAACCTCGCCTGCCAAAAGGCCATCAAGTTCTTCTTTTGGCAAATTCTTAAGCAACCTGCTGCTGAGGTATATTTTCCCTTTGAGTATCCGGCGAATAGCGTTTACAATTTGTTCAGATATCTCATCTTTCGTAATATATCCCCTTGCCCCTACCGCAAGGGCTTGTTTTACGTACTGAGCGTTGTCACTCACTGAAAAGACCAGAGTAATGAGATCTGGGCATAAGGTTTTTATCTTCTTAATTACCTGTATCCCCGTAGTGCTATCAAGCAGCATATCTACAAGAGCCAGATCTATTTTCTGCTTTTTGACAGCTTTAACCGCTTCTTCAATACATCCGGCTTCGGCACAAACCAGAAGATCAGACTCCCGATTAATAATCTGTGCTAATCCCTCACATATGACGGAATGATCATCTACAATCAGAATCCTCGTTTTATCTTTTGCTTTACTATCCTGCTTTCCCTTTTTCTCCATGAAATTCTTCTTTTTGTACTCATAGGCAAGATGTTAGTTGGTTTTATTTGCTAACAAGATTCATAACGTTTTGGAAAATGGGCTTCGGTTGAACTTTTCCACGGTTTCTCGAACAGTTCCGGTCATTCCAAGAAGCACTCTCACACCATTTCCACCCACTTCTTTCAATGGTTTACAGCGCCCGCCGCCTGCCAGAATGAATTTGACCCTTTGTTCTTGCAATACCTGGGCAATTAATTTTCCCGCCGCAGGACCACCCACGCTCATCAACGGATTAGGGATTGGCTCCCATTCCATTGTTACCGGATCCACGACCAGCCAGTACGAACACCTGTCCGGCCTTGTTCCGATAGGGTCATCCAGTTTTTGTCCAACGGCAGTCACCGCAACTTTCATAAACTCGATTCCTGGTAATAATTGTGTTATAAACCATCATTCAGGTGCATTTGGTTGTGAACATCAAATCTGTTACCCCGATAATAACATGTATTTGACTTGTGTAAATCAGACTGGAGTCTGTATTTATTGTCGGTGAAAATGCTTACACGCGCGTAAGTGAAATATAACAATATGGTCTGAACAAAGAAAGCTTTCGTTTCCGAAACGTCATGTTCAGTATAGTTAGGGATACGATACCGAGATCAACCGATATTCCTAAAGGGGGCTGAAGTAGAAAATCAATAGGACAAAACGCATTAAAGTAAACATCCGCAATTAATTCCTTACATTCAGTTTTATTTTATGTGTTTTTGCAACTATTGGGCCGGATTGGATTTACTACCTATACTTCAATCTGCAAACATTTTCGGACCGGAGGTTATTCATTCCCCCGCCTCAAGGTCCAGCTTAAGTGCCATGAATTTAAGCATGTCTTTTAAACTGATCAAGCCCAGGAGCTTGTTTTCTTCGACAACCATAAGCCTGCTGTTTCCGGTACTGTTCATGAGTGAAAGTGCATTTATGGAATCAGCCTTTGGTGAAACGGTATTTCCCTCGGAACACAACTGAGTGATATCGGAGACTTTGGTTGTAGCCCATTGTTCTTTAGGCAACTCTTTCACTTGCTTTGTTGTTACACAGCCTTTTAACATGCCATCTTCGGCAACGGGAAACATTTTATAGTGGTACTTATAGAAGTAATCTTCAACCAAATCAGATACCATTATAGACGGAGGCACAGTTACCGCTTCAACTGCCATAAACCTGCTTATCGGCTCACCCATTAATGCATTCTTAACCAGTAACTGCCTGTATGACATCTGTGAAGCATTTTTAATGAACATTCCGATAAGAAAGTACCACAAACCACCAATAAAATTGCCGCCAATGAAACTTATTACTCCCAGTATCATCAGGAACAAACCAAATGCCGCTCCCAATCCTGAGGAAATCCGGGTTGCCCAGCGCAGGTCGCCTTTGGCATACCACAGGATCGAACGCAATACTCGTCCACCATCAAGCGGGAAGGCAGGCACCATGTTAAAACCAGCCAGAATAATATTTAACCAACCCAGGTACACCAGCACACCATTGACAGGTCCCGGCCAATTAACGGCTTTTCCTGCCGTGTAAAAAAGGAAGAATATAACGGCCAAAACCGCACTGGAGATGGGGCCGACGATTGCCATGAAAAACTCAGACTTGGCATTTTCAGGCTCCTTGTGCATTTCGGCAACTCCGCCGAAGATGAACAAGGTTATCCCTTTCATGGGAAGGTCGAATTGTCTGGCTACGAGCGAGTGACAGAATTCATGAAATATGATGGATACGAACAAGCCCAGAGCTCCGGCAGCGCCCATCCACCAATAAGTAGTGTTAGAAAAACCAGCGAAATAATGGGGAAACACACCTTTGGCCAACGACCAGGTTATAAGCACCACTAAAACAAACCATGTAATATCGATGCTTACTTTGAACCCGAAAAGAGTAAACAATGGTATCTTTCTTTCAAACATTCCCAGTCTCCTATTTTTTACAATTCGGGCTAAGTACTGTATTTAACAACATCGTATTTTTGTTTAGAGTCCGTTCAAAAATCAAAATTACTTTAAGAACAGCAAGTCTATTACTCCGATAATAACATGTATTTGACTTGTGTAAATCAGACTGGAGTCTGTATTTGTTGTCGGTGAAAATACTTACTTTCGTGTAAGTAAGCTATCGGAACGATATAAACGGAAGAACAGAATGAAGGGGTATTGATGAAGGGTTTGGTTCGGTTTAAAACTCAGGAACCGAAAACGGCTCGCCGTAAATAAGAGGGCCTATGTTTTATCCTCGCTTTTTATCCATTTTATCGCATACTGTAAAAGTTCGGAGGCACTGTCGAGATTCATTTTTTCTTTAAGGCGTCCGCGGTAAGTTTCGACTGTTTTTACACTTAAATGGAGTTTCTTGGCGATTTGCGAGGCCTTGTACCCTTCGCCAATCAGATGGAAAATTTCAAATTCCCGGTCACTGAGGCTCTCGATCGGTGTTTTGGTCGTACCAGCCTTGTCTCCGGCAATTCTATGGAGGAACTTTTTTGACATTTCGTTGCTAACATATATCTCGCCGCTCAAAACTGTACGGATCGCCTGGACAATATTTTTTGAAACAGCATCTTTCATCAGATAGGCTTGGGCGCCGGCTAAAAGGGCCCGCTCGGCATAAACGGATTCATCATGAACGGAAAGGACTATGGTAGACAATTTTGGGTGTCCTGCCTTAATACTCTTTGTCAGCTTAATCCCATCCGAATTCTTCAAGGATATGTCTATAATAACAATATCAGGTTTTAATTCAGTGACGGCTTTCAGGGCCTGGTGAGTATTGTCAGCCTCGCCACAGACATACATATCTCGTTCATGATTGATAATGGTGGTAAGTCCATCTCGTACCACCGGATGGTCATCCACGATCAGAACTTGGATTTTCTTTTCATTTATTTTGTCTGGTTTTTTCTTCCATACCATAGGGCAATCCTTTACTGAGAAGCTTATCTGCCGTTCGGGAAAATGCAGGTAACCACCGTTCCCCCTTTGACGCCTTTACGAATAGTAAGAGAGCCGCCTACCAGGCCGGTACGGTATTTCATGATCCTCAGCCCCAGTCCTTTCCTTCTCGGCAATAGTTTCGGGAAATCCCGGCCATCATTATGAACGGACAGAACCGTTCCCTTCTGGGTCACATGAAGCTTTATTTGGATATTCTTTGCTTTGCCGTGCTTTATCGCATTGGTAATGGCTTCCTGGACAATGCGATATATTTGTTTTGCCTCCACCAGATTTTTGACCAAGACCAATTTGCCACACCGGAATCGGCAAGTAACTCCCGTAGTCTTTTTTGTATTGGACGCCAGCGTTTGCAAGGCCGATTTCAAACCACCGGTTTCAATATCAACCGGATAAAGCATCTTGGCGAGGTCTCGGGTCTGAACGATCGCCTGATTGGCAAGTTCTGATATGACTAAGGCGTCTTTCCTTTCTTCCGCAGATTTACCTTTCAGTTTTAGCGCCAATCCTTTGGACTTAAGAGCAATACCGGTAAGGACCTGCCCCATGCCATCGTGCAATTCCTGGCCTATCAATTCTCGTTCCCTTTCGGTTATATCCAGGATTTCTTTTTCCAGAATTCGGCGTTCGGTAATATCCCTTTCGGTGGTGGTAAGGGCAAAAGGCTTTCCCCTTTCATCTTTCAGCAAGGTGGCGGTAAGCGAGATATCCAATATCCGGTTATTTTTTGCCAGACGCTGCGTTTCAAATAATTCGATATTTTCCCCTTTGCGCACTCTCCCGACCAGGGATATCATTTCCTCCTGCTTATGGTCTGGAATGATCCTGCTGATATTCATCTTCAGCGCTTCAGTTTGGCTGTATCCATAGATACGCTCCGCTCCGAGGTTCCAGGAGATGATATTGCCTTCTAAATCCTGTACGGTAATCGCATCGTTCGAGTTGCGCAAGGCGGCAGCCAATAAATGCAACTCATTCTCCATGTGCTTGCGTTCCGTGATGTCGTGGCCGACACAAAGGATTTCGGTGACATTTCTCTGTTCATCATGGAGGGCTTTGTTGGCCCAGGCAACCCAAACGCGTCGGCCGTCTTTACAAATATTCTCATTCTCACAGGTAGTATAAAGTTCAGGATGTCGTTGAATGTCTTTGATCATCTTCGCAAGGTCTCGCCCGAAGCGATCTGTTTTAGACACGATTGAGCCTATGATTTTTTTACCAATGATTTGCGGCTCACTATAGCCAAAGAGCTTCTGGGCGAACTCATTGAAAAAGGTTATTTTCCCGCCTTGGTCCACGCGCAGAATAATACAGTCGGCGTTCTCTACCAGCTGGCGGTATTTATCTTCGCTCACATGCAGCCTATCCTGGGTATGCACCAGCTTTGTGGTTATATCTTTTAGTTTTTTCGTTTGATTTTGCACCTTTCTCGCCTGCCTTTTCCGTAACCCATATCAGGAAATTACAAGAAAACACTAAAAAATAGCTTTTTGTTCATTTTAACGATATTGAACAAATTGTCAACCTGGTATTTGACAACTGGATCCCTCGCATTGGTGTTAGTGTAGGGGATTTTAACGACAGGTGGATAGATACTTTGTCTGACATTAAAAACAGATTCCACTCCGATTTACAAAAATATCCTCGTGGTTACAATTTAGGTATGCTATGAAGAGGCGTCTTCCGGATTACCCATGAGTACTCGGCCGGGTGGCTTAGATCCCGGCGTGGCATGGTACCTAATGCAAGCGGAGAGTATGACACCCAAACAGTTTAATAATCTCATCAATACATGAATCCGGGCTGCTCGGCGTGTCGGAAACCAGTTCCGACATGCGTGATTTGCTCGACCGTGAACCGCAGGATGTGCGGGCGGCCGAGGCGGTTGCGCTGTTTTGCTACCAGGTCAAGAAATGGATCGGTGCGTACGCAGCGGCCTTGGGAGGAGTGGAAACATTAGTATTCAGTGGTGGAATTGGCGAGAATGCTCCAGAAGTCCGCTCTCGGATTTGCGATGGGCTGGGATTTCTTGGAATCGAACTCAAAGAAAAGCGAAACATGGCGAATGAAGGCGTGATTTCCTCAGCGGCCAGCCGGGTTGCGGTCTGCGTCATTCGCACGGACGAAGAACGCATGATCGCCAAGACGGTTTGCCGCGTTCTCGGCCTTGACAAAAAGAGGAGAATTGAACCATGAAGACGAAGAGGACTAACTTCAGGGGCAGACCGTAATGACGATAGCTGTTAGTGATTTGGTGCTTGAGGTCTGGTACATCGCTGCCATCGGACTTGGGTTGCTTCTCTCTGTGTTGGCGACCGGACACGTAGTTCTCAACAAGCGTGATTCGCGCGCCGCCATCGCGTGGGTAGGTTTCGTTTGGCTCGTGCCCCTGGTCGGTTCTGTCCTGTACTTCATCTTCGGAGTCAACCGCATTCGACATAAGGCCGCTTTGCTGCGAAGGAACCTTGAGCGGTACCAGGCACAAACCGCTCAACCCGAATGTCTATCCTACATTGATCCATTGGCTTACGTATCGCCGCACGAACCACAAGAATCTGCACGTGCGCGGCTACAAGGAAGAAGGTACCACCACGACGCCATTCGACATGGTGGTGCTGAACGATCTCGACCGCTTCCATCTGGCCGGCGACGTGATTGACCGTGTACCGAGTTTGGGCTCGCGCGCCGCTTACGCCAAGCAGTTTCTCCGCGACAAGCTACTGGATCATAAGAAGTACATCCAAAAACACGGCGAAGATATGCCGGAAATCCGCAACTGGAAGTGGAGTCGGAATGAAACGCAGAAAAAGAAATCACTGGCAAAGAAGACACGTGTGAACTATACTGGCGGTGAATAAACAGGAAACGAGAGCAAACATGGAAAACAAAACCAGTTTATCGAATCTCGGCATGGTTGTCTCGGTGCGAGGAAGTGTTGTGGATATACAGTTCGATGAGCATTTGCCGCCCATCTACTCGTTGCTGCACACTAAGGAGAGGGAAATTGCCATTGAGGTTTTAGCCCAACTCGACGCGCATCGCGTGCGTGGAATCGCGCTGACCCCTACCCAAGGCCTCGCCCGCGGTATCACGGTGGAAGATACAGGCGGACCGTTGAAGGCGCCGGTCGGCAAGGGAATTCTCTCGCGAATGTTCGACGTATTCGGGAACGCCATCGACCGCCAAGGGGCGCCGACAGATGTCCAATGGCGCACAGTCCATCGAGCCCCACCGGCGTTAGCACAGCGTTCCACCAAATCCGAGATCTTCGAGACGGGGATCAAGGTCATCGATGTGCTGGTGCCGCTCGAGCGCGGCGGCAAAGCAGGCCTGTTTGGCGGGGCGGGCGTGGGCAAGACCGTATTGCTCACCGAAATGATCCACAACATGATCGGGCATCAAGAGGGTGTAAGCATTTTTTGCGGCATCGGCGAACGTTGTCGCGAAGGCGAGGAGCTTTACCGTGAGATGAAGGAAGCCGGCGTGCTGCCGAATATGGTGATGGTGTTTGGCCAAATGAATGAGCCGCCGGGCAGCCGTTTCCGCGTGGCCCACGCGGCGCTGACAATGGCCGAGTATTTCCGTGACGACGAGCATCGCGACGTGTTGCTGCTCATCGACAATATTTTCCGTTATATTCAGGCCGGCTCGGAAGTGTCCGGCCTGATGGGACAGATGCCGTCGCGCCTGGGCTATCAGCCCACGATGGGCACGGAGCTATCGATGTTGGAGGAGCGTATCGCCAACACCGATACCGGCGCCATCACCTCAATCCAGGCGGTGTATGTGCCAGCGGACGATTTGACTGACCCGGCGGCGGTGCACACGTTTTCGCATCTCTCGGCGTCCATCGTGCTTTCACGCAAGCGGGCGAGTGAAGGACTTTACCCGGCTGTCGATCTGCTGCAATCCAGTTCCAAAATGGCTACGCCCGGTATCGTCGGCGAACGACATTATCTCCTGGCGCAGGAAATCAGGCGAACACTCGCACAGTACGAAGATCTCAAGGACATCATCGCCATGCTCGGCTTGGAACAACTGTCGCCGGAAGACCGCAACGTAGTCGCCCGCGCCCGACGGTTGGAGCGATTCCTCACGCAGCCGTTTTTCGCCACCGAGCAATTTAGCGGCATCAAGGGAAAACTCGTCAGCCTCAAAGACTCAATCGAAGGTTGCGAACGAATCCTTCGTGATGAATTCAAAGATTACCCAGAGAGCGCCCTCTACATGATCGGGGCGATTGACGAAGCAAAGGAAAATGCTAAAACCGACATGCCGGTAGCCAAAGCTGAATCTGAGTCCAAAACCGAGGCCAAGGGTGATCTAAAGCCCGAGCTGAAACTTAAGCCGGAGGTCAAACATGCAGCAGCCGACACTCATGAATCTTAAGGTTCTCCTACCGTTTGGAATCTTCGTCGATAAAACCGGCGTTTCGCGTATCGTTGCGGAGACCCCTGAGGGCTCGTTCGGGCTCTTGCCACGGCGACTTGACTGCGTTGCGGCGATCGCGCCCGGGATTCTGATCTACGAAAACCAGGCAGAGAGCGAGGTTTATGTGGCCGTCGATGAAGGAGTTCTGGTCAAGACTGGCTTGCACGTCCTCGTCTCCGTGCGTAACGCAATTGGCGGAACGGACCTCGGCCAACTGCGTGCGGCGGTGGAGCGGGAGTTTTTGAACCTGAACGAATGGGAGCAGAGCGTTCGCTCGGTGATGGCGAAAATAGAGAGCGGTTTCATCAGCCGCCTCGCGGAATTTCATCATGAGTGACGAACCCAAAAATAAACCTTTAAAACCGAAGCCGCCGCTCAGTCAGGAGGTCGGCGCCAAGGCGGAGCGCAAACTTCGCGCGCAACGCCATGTCACACGAACCGTCTGGTTTGGCCTGGGCATGATGGGACTGATCGGCTGGTCGGTGGCGATTCCAACGCTGCTCGGCGCGGCGTTAGGTATCTGGCTGGACCGTCGTTATCCGGCAGGCCGTTCCTGGACGCTGGCCCTGCTGGTCATCGGCCTGGTCATCGGCTGTTTGAATGCCTGGCATTGGGTGAGTAAGGAAGACAAGGAAATGCGAGAGGAACAGGAGAATAATGATGAATGAAACTTTGACTCTGGTGTTGGTTTTGGTGACTGGCGTTTTGCTCGGTGTGATGTTCTTCGGCGGCCTTTGGTGGACGGTTCGCAAGGGCGTTTTGTCCAAACAGCCGGCGCTTTGGTTCTTCGGCAGCCTGCTGCTGCGAATGAGCATTGCCCTGGCTGGTTTCTATTTTATCGCGCGCGGTCATTGGGAGAGGCTGCTGGTGTGCCTCCTTGGATTTGTCATGGCGCGCCTTATCATAACGCGGCTCACCGGTCCACCGGTCGAACACTACAACTCCCCAGCGAAAGAGGCCGGTCATGCGCCTTAGTCCCGATGAGATGATCTTCTGGCAATACGGTTTTTTTAAACTCAATGCGACAATCGTATTCACGTGGGGACTGATGTTCGTGCTGACCGTCGGTTCGAAACTCATCACGCGAAAATTATCCATGGGTCTAGAACGTTCCCGCTGGCAGAACCTTCTGGAAATCGTCGTCACCGGTATCGAGAAACAAATTGAAGAAGTAGGCCTGAGTCAGCCGCAGAAATATCTCGGTTTTCTGGGCACGCTGTTCCTGTTTGTCGCCGCCGCCAGCCTCTGCACCGTTATTCCCGGCTACCAGCCACCAACGGGCTCACTTTCGACCACAGCGGCACTTGCGCTGTGCGTGTTTGTGGCCGTGCCGTTCTTCGGCATCGCCGAGCAAGGGGTGGGCAACTACCTCAAGTCCTATGTGCAGCCGACATTTATCATGCTGCCGTTTAACATCATCAGCGAACTTTCGCGCACGCTGGCCCTGGCCGTTCGTTTGTTCGGCAACATGATGAGCGGGGCGATGATTATCGGTATCCTGCTCACTATTACACCCTTCATCTTCCCGATTATCATGACGGCGCTCGGTCTGCTCACCGGCATAGTGCAGGCCTACATCTTCAGCATCCTGGCAGCGGTTTACATCGCGGCCGCCACGCGAGTCCGTAAGCCCAAGCCTGAACCCATTACAAAATACTGAAGCAAGAACTACGACAACGAAAGGATATACTATGGATAGCATGACTATTATCGCGGTGGCGTCAATTGTCACCGCCGGTATCACCACCGGTTTCGGTACCATGGCGCCGGCGCTGGGCGAAGGCAAGGCGGTCGCAACCGCGTTGAATTCACTGGCCCAGCAGCCCGACGCTTCCGCCACCATCACCCGGACGCTGTTCGTGGGCCTGGCGATGATCGAGTCCACGGCCATCTACTGCTTCGTGGTCTCGATGATTCTCATCTTCGCCAACCCGTTCTGGAACCACGTCATCGCGCAAGCCACAGGAAAGTAAAGCAATGTTAATCGATTGGTTCACCATCGTTGCGCAGGTACTCAACTTTCTCATCCTGGTGTGG